>Ga0209541_10008778_pt1 | contig 16575 bp, 20 predicted proteins | sample RifCSPlowO2_01_FD_184027 | JGI IMG/M metagenome (GOLD analysis project Ga0209541, IMG submission 184027) | Groundwater microbial communities from Rifle, Colorado - Rifle CSP2_plank lowO2_0.1 (SPAdes) (version 2) | ecosystem: Environmental > Aquatic > Deep subsurface > Groundwater | place...
GTTAAGATTCCCACTAAATCAAATGCCTTCTTTGGATAAAATTCACTTATCCTAGAAAAAGGAAACGTTTGGTATTTACAAATTTTTCTGACAACTCTCTAATCGTAAATTTCATTCGGAGATACTGTTTTAACAGTATCTCCGAAGCTAAAATTCGTTAACATTCTTCTTTCTACTTTTAATTGGTTCCCGCAAAGAATTATACTTCTGATCAGGTAAAAATCTTACTAAACTACGCTTTCAGATTTTTAAAGTACGATCTTTTTGGATTTTCGACCATAGTTTTACAGGTCTTATGCATCTCAATAAGAAATTCTTTGAAACTCACCTCTTCTTTGTAGAAGCAAACCCATTGGGTTTGCAACATCTGTTCAAACATAAAGAGAAAATATCTTATCTTCATTTCCGTTGATTTACATTTGATTTGCGCTTCATCCTGAACTCGAAACCCTGTTTCTATTCTCCACCGCTTTCGATATGTTCTAATCATTTCTTCGAGAGCAATCGTATCAACATTGGTCGCAAAAACCCAATCAAATAAAGTATCTGCTCTTCGACTATAAATTTGCTTCATAAATGTAAGATAGAATTCAAATTTATAGACACTCTTGTCCTTGTTTACCTCACCGTCCCATAGAACCGTAAATTTCTCTCCCTCTTCTAGAGGGTAGAGAATCTCTTTCTTATCTTTATGTTTTGGAACAAAGATAAGGAAAGGATATTTTAATTGAATCAGTTCATACATCAAATCTTTGTCATAAAATCCTCGATCAAAGAGGAGAAGTTTCACTTCTCCTAAAAGTGGTTTAAGTAGAGAAAGCATATGAGAAATAACATAACTTTTGTAATGACCAAGCTGAATTGGAAGTGATAAAAGAGGAATCTTCTGGGGAATATCGTCGCTGACAATGCTGCAAGTCAAAAATTTAAACTTGCCTGTGATTGCTCCTTCTCTTTTCCAGCCATGAATATCTAACCCTTGTACTTCTCCATAAAACTCTTCATCTGTATAATCAAAAGCAAGAACAAATTCTTTGTTCTTCCAACCAAACTTTTCAGAGAGGCGTTTGATATAATCCAAATATGAATAAGTGGTCATCTCCGTGAGACTTTCATGGAGCCGCAGATACATGGTATCTGCTTTGTTGCCAACTGTTTCAACATAGGTGTTATAAGCAACTGCATCTAAAAGTGGCTCCGATAATTCAAAGCCACTGATAGTGTGAATTGCTCGTTTTGTGCCCAAACTGTTATCGATAAAATAACGTAAAGAATTAATTTGGGATATTGTTTTTTCACGATTCATATCTTAAGGATATAATCACAAATTAAAGGTTTTTCTAACTACTTAAAAAAGGTGAATCTCTTTCGGAGATACTGTTTTAAAATTCAATTGTTAAGAATAAGAAATCACACAAAATCTATCCCCAACTCATTCTCCATCACTCCTTTCTTAGGATTAGTGTAAGGACTATCCTCGCCAAAAATCTGTTCTGATTTAACTCCAGTTATAATTACCATGGTTCGGATAGTCTTATCCAAATCTTTGTAAATCTGTGCACCCCATATAATCTTAGCTTTAGGATCTAAACTCTCACCTACTGTCTCTACAATCCTTCTGGCTTCATCTAAAGTCAAACTTTCTCCCCCAGAAATGTTAATCAGCGCGCCCGTAGCATTAGAGATATCTACATCAATCAATGGATTTTTCAACGCTTTTTGTACTGATTCGTCTGCCCTATTTTCAGAATCTGATTCTCCTACACCGATTAAAGCCACTCCCCCTTCTCTCATGATAGTTTTAACATCGGCAAAATCTAAATTAACTAATCCCGTTTTGGTAACTAACTCCGCGATTCCTTTTACAGCATTAGTAAGAATTTCATCGGCAACTTTGAATGCAGTTTGCAACGGTAAATGAGGAGCTAATTCCAATAATTTTTCATTAGGAATAAGAATTAAAGTGTTAACGGACATTTCTAATTTTTCCAATCCAATCATAGCATTTTCGAAACGATGTGATCCTTCCATAGCAAAAGGTAAAGTAACAATGGCCACACTTAACAAACCCATTTTACTAGCTACCTGAGCAATAAAAGGAGCACTCCCCGTTCCCGTTCCTCCACCTAAACCACACGTAATAAAAACCATATCTGCGCCTTCCATCGCTTTCTTGATATCTTGCTCACTTTCTTTAGCAGCTTCCTCTCCAATCTTAGGATTGGATCCGGCCCCATTTCCATGAGTCAATTCACGACCAATCAGCACTTTTTTATCAGCAGAAGTATACAGTAAATCTTGGGCATCAGTATTTATAGCTACAGTTTCAATACCTTTAATCCCTACTTCAGTCATACGATTAATAGTATTATTTCCTGCTCCACCACAACCAATTACTTTTATTCTGGTTCTTTGGCTTGCAAGTAAACGTTCCAACTCTTCATCTATTTCCATATTAGCTTTTTTGTGAGAAACTTCCTGAGTATAAATTAGTGGTGCCTGAGAATACTGATTGTTTATTGCCATAATCCCTCAACCCTTTTATTTCTTGCTTGGGTATAATGCCCCACATTTTTACTGTGATATAAATTTCAAGCAAGATTAAAAAATACCCCGCAACTATGCTATGATGGGAATTTTTTATTTCTGTTTATGATGAGCAATAAGTAGTTTATAAAGATTATTATGATGTAAAAGTGGGGATAGAAAAGGGGTTATGGTTTCAGTTTTAAACTCCATCGTAAGGCGTTCATTGCCCCAATCATGCGTACCCCTCTATAAGGGATTTCATACGCAGTATAACCAACTAAACTGCCACCACTAGTTCCTTCAAGATCATAGCACATCTCTCCTTTTCGCCGAATTCCAGGAAGGGGAAGAGCAGTTAATAACTCACCTACATAAGATTCATCATCTAATCTCGGCTTTATACCAATAGCCACAGCATTCCTAGGACTAAGGCCATTTCCGGTATAAACAGGAATAGCTACGTAAACACCGCTGTGAGGAGGTTCAATTCTACCCATAGTTTCAAGAGGACTTTCATCTGGATTATTTCTACCAACTTTTAGAAATTTAGCTAAAATTTGTTTTATATTATACTCTTTACGAACTGCAAATGCAGCTAGTACTCCATTACCCACAGAATTTTTATCACCAATTTCTTCTCTAATGGGGTCAAGCAATTGTTCAAATCCATAAATTAAATCTCTTCGAGTGCAAGGATTAACATCATGAGCCATTAATGTTACTGAAGTTTCAGATAATAATCCGTCCCTTAACGTTCGTACCCCTATGTTTGAATTATATCCCCCTACAAAATTAACAGTACTTACAGTTCCATAAAAATGATTACCAGCAGGTTTATCCCTATCCCTATAAGTTAACAGTTGTACTCTAACCAAATCTCCTATACGAAATCTTTTTTTACCCATAACTTTTATTAGCTCATAGAACTATTAATAAAGATTATTAAAGTAGAATATACATAAATGAAATACACACCACACTCATAAAAAATATTAAACAATCAGATTCAAAAAATTACTTCTTAACTTCTTTCTTGGTAAACTTGACTTCTTTCAATTTTACTAAGTCAATCATTTTCTTAGACAATAATTCCAAAATCTGAGCAGGAAATTCAAATGGCAACTCCACCGTTGCTTTCTGCTCTTTAATTTCCACATTTACTTTATCTTTAGGAATACCAAAACTGTTATGGAGATAAATTATGGCTTGTTCTTTCTGATCAGTTATTTTCTTATTGACTTTAAAATCATACACAATTTCTCTACCTGCCAAAGGATTATTGAAATTAACAATAACCCTTCCACCAGAAATTTGAGTGATAACCCCTCTCTCTCCATCCATATCAATCTGCAATCCAGGATGGGGTTGAACTTTGTGTTCTTTGAAAGCGTTCATGGGAACAATCTTCATTTTTTTGATATCTTTTTTGCCAAAAGTTTTCTCGGGAGGAAGAGTAACGGAATATTCTTTTCCCATCTCTTTGTCGACTAAAGCATCATCTAATCCAGGAAGAAGTTGCCTTTCTCCGATACATACTACCGCTGGAGCAAATACTTTATCATGAGCATGCAATCCGCTGGATTCAGAGACACTTTTTTGAGTGGTGTCAAAGACCGTCCCATCGGTAAGTTTGCCGGTGTAATCTAACTCTACAAAATCATGTTTTTGGATTTTTTCTGCCATAGGAGTTAACTTTTATTGGTGGTTTATAAGTTTTATTGTTTGTTTTTATATTTATTCAGATAAGCCAAGATCTTATCTACTACCTCTTCTGGAAGGATCTTAGTAGAATCTAGTATAAGATCATAATGAGATTTATCTCGATGATCAAATCCATAATATTTTTTATAACGTTGAGCGTCATTCTCCTCACGCTTCAATAATTCTTTCTTCATCTGTGTCAAAGAATTGATCTCTCCTTCGTTACGTTTCTTTTTTTCTTCTTTTTGTTGTAATTGTTTCCAGATACGTTTGGCTCCCTCATTTAAATCTACTTTAATGTATATTTTCACTGACCTAGGCAAAAAATGAAATTGAGTGCGTCCTTCAACAATTACTGTTTTTCCTGACTTTTCCAACTTCAAAGCTTCTGCTGCGGCTTGTTTATCAATATCCACATCGGTTTCAGGATGAGAAAGAGCATATTGATTTAATTCCACCAAAGTCATTCCTTTCTTTTTAGCTAGTTCTCTTCTAATACCGCCTACGTAAATACGTTCAGCATGAAGTTTTTCCAGAAGTATCTTAGCTACAGTGCTTTTTCCGCTTCCCGGTGTGCCGGAGATGGTGATGATCATTTGCTTAACACTCTCTCAAAAATTCTTCTCTAGTCATTTGTAAATCATGCTTGACTATTTTATTGAGTAATCCCCTATCAACCTCTTCTCCACCATGATTAGGAATAACCGTGGTTCTCCCATCAGAATGTTCAAAAAACATATGACTTCCTTCTTGTCTTTTAAGTGCAAATCCTAACTTTTTAAGAATGATTGTAACCTCTTTGGCATTTAACAACGGAAGCTTACTCATCGAATCTTACCTCTCTTTGTTCTCTAATTTTTAAGATTTGTAAATTATGCTCCTACTTCAATTTGTTGTAAACTTACAAATTTTAGGAGAGGTTCTGATGATTTTGTACTTTTGAGGTACAGTTTGATTGCTTCTTTAGTACGTTCAATTAATTGATCATATGTTTTGGCTTGAGTATGACACCCTGGAAGTCCAACTACTTCGGAAATGAGATATCCATCTTCTCCTTGTTCAACGATAACATTAAATGTATTAGTCATATTATTTTTTATAATAAAAATGGATTATTTAAACTTTGCCATAATTTTTATTTTCAATCTTTCATTATAACTCTACCTTACTTTCTCATATACGATATCTTTCAGATTACCAAACTTGTCATTCCACGTTTGCTTAATCCAGAAAGCAGCGGTCTTCGCTAATCCCCATTGTTTAAATCGACGAGTAGAAGTGGTGACTTTAGTATTTATACATTTATACTTGCCCAATTTGGCTAAAGCCCTGGTTAATATATGATGTTCTTTAATGATTATTTCAGGATTATAACCACCCACATTTTGAAAATCGTCTTTTCGACAAACCAAAACACCGCTACATCCTTGGTAAATGAAAGAATTGTAAGCATTTTTTAAATGATGAATTAATTGATACTTCAATTTTAAAGTATCCGGAAGTGATTTAGTGGATGCAACGCTACATTCCGAGGTAAATTGCTCTTTAATTTTCTCTAATGAATCAGAAGCAAGCTGAGTGTCAGCATCTAAGAAAAGCAGTATTTTTCCTTGCGCATTTAAAGCACCTGCATTCCGAGCCACACAAACATTGGGTTTGGGAAGGGAAAGATGACGAATGGTATCAGATAGTTTCTTTTTAACTATTTCTTCGGTTTTATCAGTGCAACCATTGGTAACAATAATTGTTTCGTAGTCTTTAAAAGTTTGATCCTGGATGCTCTGCAGAGTCTTTTCTATGTATTTTTCTTCATTATACGCCGGAATTATAATAGAAACATCGGGAGACATAGAAGTAAGTGCAGAGGTGGTCTTTTAAATGATTATTGTACTGGAAGATATAGTTTAGAGAGTCAAATAATTCGCTGCCCATAACATAGCCCTATCACTATGATAAAATGGAGTTTTAAAAGGATACCCTTCTTTATCAAAAACTTCCAAAAAGCCTTTATAATGCTCAATAATTTCAGTGTATTTACTTATTAACTGCTGAGTTTTTTCTTTATCTACCTGTCCCAATAATTTGACGTACAATGGTCCCATATGCATCCAGATAGCATTACTTTCATAATTTCGGGAAAAAATCTCTTGCCAAATAAAATTAACATTCTGCCTACTACGGGTGTATTTGAGTGGAAAAGGAGTATCCAATCCTGCGTTTTGAATCTCATTCATTGCCGATTGCAACATCTCCGTATCATTTATTATGCCTAAAGCAAAAGGGAAAAGATTGGCATCACCAGCCACATAATCTTGTTTGCTCAGATCATCATAAAAATAACGCCCATTCCAGAAATGGCGTTTTAATATATCGGGATAATTAAAATGTTCAAAGGGATTATGTAATTTAAGAATTTTAAGATCCCTAGCCAATAAAGCCACCATAGTATTATCATAACAGGAACTTTTTCTAATAGCATAATCTTTCATGGAAGAAACGTGTAATTCGGGATTTACCAATCCTGTTTGAGGATTAATAAACTGGTCAAAAAATTTCTGAACTTCTTTATTTAAGAAATTGCGATGATCATAATAAGGAAACTTAGAGATCAAAATGCTATGTATAAACCAAGGCAAGGAATCGACAGCAGAACAAGGAAAATTAAACGGTTTACCCATGGGTGTTATAGTCGTAGTTATTTTGCCTGATTGTTTAAATCTATTCAAAGCATACCGTAAAGTTTTATGGACTTCTTCTTTATATCCTAATTCCAAGAGGGATTTGGTACACCAACCAAAATCCCTACTCCAAAACTGAGCAAAGTTAGAGGTAGAAGTTTGGAAGTATTTCCCATTCCAGCAATCTTTGACTATTTGTTGACAAATTTCATCTGCAGTTCCAGAATACTTTTTAGGAGAAATTCGATGTTTTAAACTAGAGAAAAAGATACGAGGAGCTTCAGTTATATATTCAGTGACCATTTAATAGTAATAGGATTTGGTTATATAAAAAGATAGTGGGACTTTTGTAGTCATTTGAAATAATGTGCCGCCATTCCCATCCTCGGCTAACTCTCTTGATCCCATTATGGGATTACTCCAGAGCTCATCATTGGATCTTGAGTGCGGTTTTTAAAAAGCGGGCCAGGGAGGACTTTCACGTCTTTTTACTGTTTACGTCAGTGGGGTTGAGCGTAGCGAATGCCGCACGTTTTTCCCCAGGCTTTTTACGAAGTAAAAAGGCTGATTTGAACCCCCAAGATACAGCTCCATCCCAAAGCATTAGGACGCTGCCGCCCTATGTACCCTACAGGAACGCTCTGAAATTAAAGATTTCCCATGTCCAGGTTAGGCGACTGGCCCGCAGAATTATGATTGAGTCGGGCTTTAATAAATCTTTTCTTCAAAAAGAAGGTACTAGTTAAAACTTTTTCGCTCTAAAATGTACCAATGCTCTTTCTTCTTCATCAACAGAATTCATGTATACTTTAAAATATAATTTACGCGCATTCTGATCATAGGTAGTTTCACTAACCGATACCATTCGGTGAATAATCGGCAAATTCAGCCCATTAGTTTGTGGAAGACGTTTAAGAACAACTCTTCTTAATTTGGCCTCTGTTATTATTTTAGCTCTTAATTCATCGGTGAATTCCACTCTACCCTTTTCAGTGGTTATATAATAAAAAGCACCACCAGCACTAGTTGAAGAGGTACGATTATGATTAGGGTTATAACTAGGTAAAAGACCATCAAGAAAAGCTAACATTTGCGGTTCTGGTTCTATCCCTGCTTGATATCTAATTGTAGTACGATCATCTTCAATTATTTTGCTGTAACCATTAGTCAAGGCCGAGTAAACTTCAAAGACTTTTCGAGGAGTGTAATCTCTTTTACCGAGGCGAAGCCCCTTTGAATCCACTGAAAAATCCAAGACTACTTTTTCTAACATGTAATATTAAAATAAACAGGAGTTATAATGATTATTACGGCAGAAACTAATCATGCCAGAATATAATAGGAAAAATGTTTAATGTTTAATTGAAAACTAGCCTACCCTAAAAATCGTCTGATCCTGCCCGCAGCAAGAATCCCTTCTTCAACAGCCAATTTATCATGTTTCTTTAAAGCAAGAAGAATTGTTGAAGTGACCGCTTTATGCTCTTCATGTACTTCAAAATCAAATAATTCTGCTGCTTTTAAGACTCTTTTTTCAATTTCTGGGCCAAAAAAGGAAAGATTGTCTTTATTCAAATAGTGTAATGCTTCCGAAACATCTAAATCTATATTTTTGTACCCTTCCCTGATCAACTCCAAATCACTTTGCTTCAATACTGACAGTCCTAAAATGTCCGGAGGTAATCCTAAAGAGTATAAGGAAGCACAAAAATTGATGGCTCGAGGCAATTGAATCTTGCCCTGCTGACGAGCATATCCAAATAGATCAATATGCAATTTTCTTTTACGTCTTTGAGGGACATAAGGACTAATCATATTAATTTTGCTTACGACCAATTTAATAGATTGTTGATAATCTTTTTCCATCTTTTCAATTAATTTTAAAGAAGAATTAAAATCGATGGGAAGAGGATCTTTCCTTTTAGTAGAATTTATCTTTTCAACTCCCGCTATAACCTCTTTCTCCGGGAAATCATATTTAAATGCTGATTGAGCAGTAAAAGTTTGCACGCTAGGATACCCTTTCATCATCGCTTCTACACTAGTAGGTTTAAAATTCCCTCTAAAAGGAGCAGTGCCGCAACCCAGAATAGGAAGGATATCTACGGATAATTTTTCTTGTAATAAATGCAGTTTCATTAAAGCAATTTTATTTAAGAGCACAGTAGAAGTGGAACCATAATTCAAAGCCGGATCGCTGCGGGCAAACCAGACTCTTTGCATTTCTTTGATCTTTTCATATTTAATATATTTCTCGACGTATTTATCAGCATTAAGTATGGCTTCTTTCGTTTCAAATAAAGGAGTGACTCGAATACTATCGGGTTGTAATTTTCCCAGCCATTGAGCAATAGTTAGATCATGATTATAAATTCTTTTATGTTGAGCTTTGATGATAAAATTTTTGTAGTATTCCTGTATGCGAATAATTCCTTTTTCTGAAGAACACATGGGCAGAACTACTTCAAATAAAGGTGGAATTTCAGAATTGTAAAATTTCTTACCAATATCAAAATTTCGAGGGATGGAATGGAGCGCTTCCAATAAAATTTTCCCTTCATCTTTTTCTATCTCGGGATTGGGAACACGTAAAGTAATAAATTTATCTTTACCTAATTTTTTATCTTTAAAGAATACGCTGTGGCGGCTAAGTAATTTCTTCACCACAAAATTATCCACTTCTTTTCCTTCTGCATCCCAGAGCTGTTCATCTATGCCTAAAGTAGAGAAAGAATGGAAAGCCTCATGTATTTCCTCGTCCCCGGTCATGCAGGTGTTATTAGAAAAATGAGGTATAGCTACATTATCAGGATGTTGAGTAGACATGACACGGGATATTTTCATGATTCTTTTCTCTTTCTTTTTGTATTAATAAGTCTTTTGATAATGTGACACCATTAACTTCAGTTTTAAATTAGAATTACTAAAACAAAGTAGCATTCAATGTATCACAATCAACGACTGCGTTTTTTCAATACCTTCTATTAATTGCAATCTTCCCAGAAGTACTTTGTCAAATTCATGTACATCTTTAACTCGAATAATTGCCACGATATCCGTCCCGCCAGAGACTATATCTGCTCTCTCTACAAAATGAAGCGAGCGTAGTTCTCTTACTAAGTCATATTGTGTTTTCTTCTTGAATTTCAATGATTCTAAGTTAGCCGTAATGAGAATATACGCCACAAAATCTTGTTCTAGTTTAGACTGATCCAATTCAACAGTATATTTTTTAATTATTTTATCTTTACGCAATTTTTTGATATGATTATGAATAGTAGTTCTAGGAAGCAAAGTCTTTTTGGCGATCTGGCTAGTAGTATATTCAGCATGATCTTGAAGTACTTCCAGTATCCTTTGGTCTTTATCATCAATAATGTTGGACATGATGGGATAATCGTTCCATTATTTATAAGTTTTATGGTTTTTTTAGTCATTTTTACCATATTTATAGGAATAGGTATATAAAGAAATAGGGTATCTTAACTGTTACCATGTGCGGTATTATTGGTATATTTGATTTGAAAGAGAAAGCAGAGAAATATAGAAGCAAAGCTCTAGCTATGGCTTCTTTGATCAGACATAGAGGTCCAGATTGGAGTGGCATATACAGCGATGAAAAAGCAGTTATCGCTCATGAACGATTATCTATCGTTGATCCTCTTTCAGGAGCACAACCTTTAATTGATACAATGACTGGAACTGTTCTGGGAGTAAACGGCGAAATATACAACCATGAAAAACTTCGAGAAAAATTGAAGAAAAAACACGATTGGCAAACTAAATCCGACTGCGAGATTATACTTTATCTCTATGAAGAATATGGCCCAGCGTGCGTAGAGATGCTCAGCGGCATTTTTGCGTTTGTTCTCTACGACTCACAGACAGGAGAATATTTTGCTGCCAGGGATCATATGGGTATCTGCCCACTGTATATTGGATGGGATGAACAAGGCACCACCTATTTTAGTAGTGAATTAAAAGCACTCGATACTGTTTGCAGCAAAATAGAAGAATTTCCTCCCGGAAGTTATTATATTGGAAGTCGAAAAGAATTAGTGAAGTGGTATGATCCTAAATGGGCGCATGCTATCCCTACAGAAAAAGTATCTCTAAAAAAATTAAAAAAAGAATTAGAGAAAGCAGTAAAACAGCAATTGATGGCTGATGTACCCTATGGTGTACTTATTTCAGGAGGAATAGACTCTTCTATTATTGCTGCCATTGCCTCAAAAATACACCAAGACAAAAAATTACCTCCTCTTCATTCTTTTTCTGTTGGTCTAAAAGATTCTGCAGACTTTCCTTGTGCCCGTAAAGTCGCTCAATATTTAGGAACTATTCACCATGAAATTACTTTTACTATTCAAGAAGCTATGGACGCTTTACGCGATGTAATCTACCATTTGGAAACATTTGATGTTACTACCATACGCGCTTCTACACCCATGTATCTAATGGCCCGTAAAATAAAATCGATGGGTATCAAAATGGTTCTTTCCGGTGAAGGATCTGATGAAATATTCGGAGGATATCTTTATTTTCATATGGCCCCGGATGCTACAGAATTTCATCAAGAATGCATCCGCAAACTATTTATGCTCAGTAAATATGATTGCCTACGAGCCAACAAATCAACTGCGGCCTGGGGATTAGAAGTACGAGTTCCTTTTTTAGATAAAGAATTCATGGAGTATGCTATGAATATTGCTCCCCAAGACAAAATGTGCTCCGGAACTACCATTGAAAAATATATCCTGCGAAAAGCCTTTGAAGATAGTCTTCCTGCAGAAATAGTCTGGCGGCAGAAAGAACAATTTTCAGATGGAGTGGGATATAGTTGGATTGATCATTTGAAGAAATACACTTCAGAAATAGTCACTGATCAAATGATAGCAGATGCCGCAACAAAATTTCCAATCAAAACTCCCCTCACCAAAGAAGAGTATTACTACCGGGAGATTTTTGAAAGCCTGTTCAAAAGCTCCAGTGCCGTAGATACAGTGCCTGTTGGTCCAACCATAGCCTGCTCTACCCCTACGGCTCTACGCTGGAGCAAGGAGTTTCAGGGAAGAGCAGATCCTTCGGGGAGATCTATTTTAGGAGTACATAAGCCCACATAAAGTAAAAGTGAAAGAAAGCTTTTTATAGGATTTGTCTTTGGAGGTATTAAACATGACAACTAAATATATATCAATCCAAGAAGCAATGAAGCAAGGTAAAGGAACTGTTTCCATCCGCGGATGGGTTCATCGAGAAAGAGGGAGCAATAAGCTCAAATTCGTTATTCTTCGTGATTCCAGCAATATTATTCAATGCGTGTTTGAAAGGACCAAATTTGAGAAATTATGGGATGAGATAGATCACCTTCAAGTAGAATCATCTATTGAAGTTAGCGGCGAGATCAAAGAAGATGCCAGAGCTCCCAGCGGTTATGAAATCCAAGCAAACGAATTCAGATTAATAGGTAAATCTGAAAACTTTCCCATCAGCAAAGATCAATCAGTTGAATTTCTCGCTGATAATCGTCACTTATGGCTACGAAGCAGAAAGATGATTGCCATATTAAAAGTGCGCAGCACCATCTTTGCTGCTATTGATGAATATTTCAAAAGTAAGGGATTTTATGAGTATCATTCTCCCATCTTCCAAGCAGTACAATGCGAAGGAGGAAGCGAATTATTCCGAGTAGATTACTTTGGTCAGAAAGATGTCTTCCTAGCTCAGACTTGGCAGTTGTATGCTGAACCTGCTATTTTTGCTCTGGAAAAAATTTATACTATTTCCCCATCATTCCGTGCTGAGAAAAGTAAAACTTCACGCCATTTAACTGAGTATTGGCATGCAGAAATGGAAATGGCGTGGTGTCAGTTCAAAGACATTCAGGATCATGGCGAAGCATTGATTAAACATATTGTCAAGAAAGTATTAGACGATAATAAAGAAGAATTGAAGATTTTAGAGAGAGATGTATCTAAACTAGAACCAACGTTAAAAAAGCCATTTGTGAGAATAACCTACACTGAAGCATTGAAGTTATTGAAAGAAAAATGCAATATGGATGTTGAATGGGGTAAAGATTTACGAACTATTGAAGAAGACAAAATAACCAGTTTATTTGATGTTCCGGTTATCTGCACTCATTATCCTAAAAAAGTAAAAGCATTCTATATGATGGAAGATCCTACTAATCCCGAAGTAGTGCAGGGATGTGATTTCCTCGCTCCGGAAGGACACGGAGAGATTATCGGTGGATCACAACGTGAGCATAGTTTAGAAGAGATTAAATCCAGATTAAGAGCACAGGGAGAAGATCCATCACTATATGAGTTTTATTTAGATACTCGTCGTTATGGTTCTGTTCCTCACGGAGGATTTGGAATGGGAGTTGAAAGAATCATTAAGTGGATTTGCGGATTGGATAATATTAAAGACGCGATTCCTTTCCCTAGGACGATGGAAAGGTATAAACCGTAGAAATGATTTAATAGGTAATAATTTTTAATCCAGGTATACGCATGAAATGTTCTTTGTTTTCAGTGATGATTTCATGTAAACCATTAGCAAGAGCAACTCCAGCAATAAGACAATCAACTTCTCCGATTTTTTTTCCTTCTTTGGTTAGATTTCCAGAAATTTTACCAGCTTCTAATGCTGCTTTGCGGTCAAAGGGTAAAACAGTTATTCTGGTCAATAGAGCAAATACTTTTTCCAAGTGATTTTCTACTTTCAAATTAGAAGCATATACTCCTTCTATGAGTTCAAAAACATTAATTTCGGATGTGAACAATGGTCTAGATTCTACTTTTCTGATTACTTCAATAGCTTCTTGTTTTCCACGCAATAAATCAATTAATAGAGTTGTGTCAACAAACATGATTACCCCTTCTGGTGAAGTTCATTTAATCTCACACGGTCTCCTCGTCGTTCTCTAATTCTTATTTTCATTTTTTCTGCCTCTTTATCAGACAGTTCATTCCAAGCCCCAGCAAAATCTAAAATACTTCCTTTTACTGTGGTTAAACGCCTAATTTCATCAGAGAAACTCTCTTCAGGAGATTTTAATGCTTTCAATAGTTCATAGACATCATCCATAATGGAAATTGTTTTCGTTGCCATATGGTCTGTGTATGTGTACACATATATATAGTTTTTGGTTGTTTTTCACATTTTCCTACTATAACTTAACCCATCCAGAATGTGAATTATCTCCGTCTTTAGTTTCGAATTATGTAAAACCGCTTCTTTGAAATCTTTACAGCCATCCATAGTAATATTATCAGCGATAATATATCCATTATGTTTCAACATGCTGATACAGTCATCTAACACTGTTTTATATTTAGCTTTGGCAAAATCAATATAAATAAGATCAAAATATTCTTTTTTTCTCTTAGCTAATTCTTGAACAATGGTAACACCATCACCAACTATTAATTTGGCTTTAATTTTAAATTCTTTGAAATTGTTCTCAGCTTCTTTAACAATTTCTTTGTTGATATCAATAGTAGTTACTTCTGCCCCTTCGCTTCCCAGAATAATGCCGCTGTAGCCATTGGCTGTTCCTAATTCCAAGACCTGTTTTGGCTGTAATTCTTTCACCTTAGAAGCAAGCCAAGAGCCTTTATCTGGACCAATAATGGGTATTTTTCGTGATAAGCTTAGTTGTTCCAAGTGCTTTAATTTGTGAATGATATCCATGATGTAGAGGAAAGGATAATTAATGGGTTAATAAATATTCTCTAACAATAAATATTATCGAAGATGTTTAATAATAGTTATCGAAACGATTAAATACTATAAATATATTTTCTAATGAAGATGAGGTGATAGTATGATAAATTATGTAGCAGTGCTGGTATCGGCTATAGTAGGATTTGTAATAGGAGGGTTGTGGTATTCTCCGTTATTATTCGGAAAAACATGGATGAAATTGATGAATATAACCCAAAAAGAGATGAAAGCCAATAAAGATAAAGCAAAGAAAGGGTACATCTTCATGTTTGTGGCTTTGTTGGTTATGGCCTATACCTTAGCACTTTTTGTAAATTATGCTGGTGCAACTACCTTAACCGCAGGTTTACTTGTAGGGTTCTGGGCATGGTTAGGTTTTGTTGCCACAGTTTTGTTAGGAGGATTTTTGTGGGAAAATAAACCGTTTAGTCTGTATCTCATTAATGTAAGCCATTATTTAGTGGTTTTAGTAGTAATGGGTGCCATATTGGCAGTATGGGTTTAGAGATCATCTGCAGTAGTTTAGAATAATTTTATTCTTTTTTTAATTTTTTTATATTTTAATATATACAAAAGTAATTATATATTTGAAAACTAATTGTTTTTGGTATACGTTAAATTCACATAATTATTTTATCATTTTTTCTTACTTTTTGATCTACCGGAAAAGTGATTAATTGACCCGGATGAGCAAGGCCAATACTGCGTCCATCAAAATCTTTCATTTCAGCAATCTCTTGAGTAAATTCTACCGTAGTTGTACCCATAATAGATATTTTAGATTTGAGAGGGAAGGGTTCTTCTTGGACTCGTACCAAAGCAACTTTTACTTTGGGATAATAATTCTGAACAATTCCAACCATTTTTTTCAAATGAAATGGATTTATGTTTAGTCTTTGTTGAGGAGCATTCTTACAAACTTCAGAACAAGTATAGTTCATCTTTTCCTGGCAATAAGTACAGCAGATGAATAGTTTATCACATTGAAGATTATGGCAATTGATATAGCGTTCACAAAGAGTATGGCAATGTGAACAAGTGCTAATTGGTGTTGCCGCAGGAGCAACCAAACGATCATCAAAAACAAACAAACCTCCCTCCCAATAACCATGAGGGTATTGAGTAAGGTAATTAATAATTCCTCCCTTCAATTGATAAACATCCCGAAAGCCTTGTTGTTTCAAATATGCGGATGCTTTTTCACAGCGAACCCCCCCGGTGCAATAGAGAATAATCTTTTTTTCTTTATAGGAAATTAATTGAGCACTGGCTTGAGGAAATTCACGAAATGTTTTGATGGGCATAACTATAGCATCTTTAAATTTACCTACTTTTGCTTCATGTTCATTTCGTGCATCTACAATCACAAAATCTTGCTTTTGATCGTACCAATCTTGAAGTGTTTCTGGGGGAAGAGGAGTACCCCTATTACTCATATCAGTAGGATCACCAAAATGAACTATTTCCGGACGAATTTTGATGACCAATTTATGATAGGCATTAGTTTCATTATCTTGTTCACGAAAAGTAAGATCAGAAAACAGTTCATCTCGTAGCAATGCTTGTTTAAATTCATCTATATCTTGTTTTCTTGCACAGACTGCCCCATTTATTCCTTCTTTAGCAATAAGAATGCGTCCCAAAATATGGTGATTATCACAAAGAACTTTAAGATAATTCTTGAGCCTTTGAGGGTCATCAATAGGCGTATACTTGTAAAATGAAAGGATAATATTAGACATAAAAGTATATCAAGAAGGTTTATTTTTAAAATTATTGGATTTTTTGAAATTTTTGAAAAAAATGAGGTTTATGATAGAACAAGATACAGTCTATTAAACGAATGATATAAATATAAGTATATCTTTCTCCTCTTTTGAGGTGAAATGATGTCCCTAAATTGTATTTATTGTTATTCGAAAAATGTAGTCAG
>Ga0209541_10008781_pt1 | contig 16573 bp, 19 predicted proteins | sample RifCSPlowO2_01_FD_184027 | JGI IMG/M metagenome (GOLD analysis project Ga0209541, IMG submission 184027) | Groundwater microbial communities from Rifle, Colorado - Rifle CSP2_plank lowO2_0.1 (SPAdes) (version 2) | ecosystem: Environmental > Aquatic > Deep subsurface > Groundwater | place...
CTTATCAATGAGACCGATTACCTTTACATATCCTGCCAATCAGGAAATCAAACAGGCTCTTCAGGAGCGCTCCAGATGAGCCTCAGCTCCTCAAACCTTGATGCCCTTGGCGATGCTGCAATCCAGGCAGGCATTGATGGAAGTGTGATATCCGGAGCTGCAGTCTATGAATCCCAACAGATATATCTTCTCCGGGCAGACAACACTCAAATCCTGGCAACCTGGGACAAGGTGGCTGCTGAGGGAAGCCAGAGATGGCTCTTCAATTATCTCAGTTCTGCAGAGTCCTTCATCAATGGCTTGTTTAACCTTACACCCGCCGCGTATGCTGCAGAATACAAAGGCCAGACCTTCCAGGCTGTAAATACGAGCGTCAGGACAACGATTGATGCGACGAATCAATAGTTTATTTTTTATGTATTTGAAAGTAAATAAATTACTTCCGAGCTAATCTTAATATTAGTCTGTGCCCCTCTTCGGTCTACTTTCTATAAATACTTTTGAGATTATCTCTTTCTCATGAAGCGCACTTCGGAAGGCAGCCAAAATGAAGTGTATATGATAAAAAGGGCCTCGGGTGTTTAACCCGAAGTCCTATGCTCCTGCGGAGCACATCGGCTCGCCTGCGCATTCTAACGCATCATGCTGGCATCCTCCATAGGGACGTCCTCCTGCCAGCTGCACCGATACTTGCGCAGAGTCTCTCAAAAATGATGGCAACCTTCATTTTTTGGATGGAGCCCTTGTTGCCGAAAGATTTTTAACGCCACAGATGAAGGAGAAGGTATGACCCTCGTCATTGAGTTTCTCACGCTTATTGTTGGTATTGTGATTATTCTGATGTGCGCAGAGTTTGCGCTGCGGTCAAGCATGAGGATTGCTGGCCACTTCAGGCTCTCTCATGGGTTTGTCGGAATGACTATCCTGTCGATCGGAACGAGTTTTCCGGAGATCTTTACGCATCTGGCAGGCTCGCTCAGGATTCTGGGCGATCCTTCAACTATGGATGAGGTGTCTGGCCTTGTCCTTGGGACCAATATCGGCTCGGACATCTTCCAGCAGAACGTTATGCTGGCCGTAGTCGGGCTGCTCGCAGTCATCAGGGTTAGAAGGCCATCGATTAACAGGAATGTAGGGGCGCTGATCCTGGCAGGGGTTCTCTTGCTGCTCGCAGGCCTTAACGGATTTATTTCGAGGCTGGAGGGAGCTGTCCTTTTCTTTGGCTATATTGCTTATCTGTTCTATCTGAAAAGGACTGATCGGCCTAAGCAGCATGAACACGATGCAATGTCCAGGGCATCCCTTTCTGGCCAGATTTTCATCACCCTGCTTTCATTTGTCCTGATGGGGTTTGCAGCTGAGAGAGTTCTTGATGCTTCTTTGAGGATTATTGAGGGCATACATATCAGCGCTTCATTGTATGGAGTCATCATTCTCGGCATTGCTGCGTGCATGCCTGAGGCGATTACCTCGCTTGCAGCAGTGAGGAAACGGCAGCCGGATATTGCAGCAGGCATCCTGATCGGAAGCAATGTCACAAATCCTATGTTTGCAGCAGGCCTGGGAGCGTTGATCTCCGGCTATACTGTGCCAGGTGTGATCATCTGGTATGATCTGCCTGTCAAGATTGCAACTGCTCTGCTCATTTATTATTTCCTTAGAAACAGCAAGGCCCTCACAAAGCCAAAGGCGCTGGTGCTGATTGGTGCCTATATAGTCTTTATCGCAGTAAGAAAGATATTTTTCCCGGTGGATTTTTGAGAAACTGTTTAAACTTGCTCTTGGTACAGGACTACTTGATTTCTTCCTAGTTCCTTTGCTTGGTATAACGCAGTATCAGCCTGCGTTCTGAACCGCTTTACAGCCTCGTTCAAATCTTGCCTGCTTTTTACAGGAGATTCTCGCTGGTAGAGAGCAACTCCAAAGCTCATTGTAACATCTGGCAATTGGCTTACATTCTCCCTTATCCTGTTGGCCAATCCAAGCCCATGTTCAGCAATTGATGGAGGCAGAATAAGTGCAAATTCGTCTCCTCCTACGCGGTATCCATGTTCGTGAAGTCGTGCCTCCTTCCTCAGGACGGCTGCAACATCCCTCAACACAGTGTCGCCATACAGATGGCTTTCATTGGCGTCATTAATACTTTTAAAAAGGTCAATATCTCCGTAGATGAGGCCAAGGCTTTCCTTTGGCACAACACCTCTCTGTGAATCCAAGAGACGCTCAAATGCTGAGACCTGTTCGAGCAGATCCTTCTCAAACCTCCCTTTGTTGTACAGGCCTGTAAGAGCATCAATGCCGACCTGCTGTTCAAGCAGCTCTACCTGCTGCTGCAGGCTTGCATTCTGCTGAATGAGATGCTGAACTGCTTCACCAAGCAATGATTGCGTTCCCTCGGGAAGGCTGCGTAGAGCCATCTCCAGCCATGGCAGGTCAAGATCTTTCATATGAGAAGGGAAGTAAATCCCTCTTTTTAAAGGTTTGTGTTCATTATTACTTCTAAGTGATGAACGTATTTGTTACGAACTGGGGGGCCATGCAATGGAAGAGGTTAGGTTTTAGCGATCCTCCATAACACATCAAAATACGATTTAAATGATCGTGCAACATCTTTGTCCTTAATCAAGATAGCGAAGAGCGGATCTGACCAAATAAAGACAGCAGTCTTGTTCCCGTATATAACGCTCATCGAAGGAGAGAGGATCTCATCAGGAAGGTACTTTATTCTTGAATTCTTGGGAGTCATGGCTATGCTGCCTCTCTTGCTTTCCTTGCTCAGCAAATGTTCCTTCATGCCGAGCCTTGGCACATCTCTCAAGAATTGCTGGATAAATACAGGAAGGATCTCCTGGAATTTCCCTTCTTCTCCAAGCACAAAATAATCCTTCTTTTCTCTCAGTATGTCCTTAAAGACGGTTTTCATCCCCTCCTTTCCCTGGTAGAGTTCAACAATTGTCTTGGTTTTGTTGCTGCGTTGGAGCTTAGCAAGATCAGGAATAATTATTTGGATGTCCTTTTGCATTTCACTTATATAATCGAGAATCTTTTCTGGAGCGCTTGCCTGGAAGTACTTCACGTTGTTTTTTATCACGAAGGAAATGAGCCCCTTTTCCAGAAGCAGGTCTAATTTATCGTAGGTATGGCTTCGATTCAGGCCGGTATACTGGGAAATCTGCGTAGCTGTGCTTAGGCCATGGCTCAGCAAGGAGAGGTAGATTTTAACATCTGATTCCTGAAGCCCGAGCCGTTGAAGCGGCGCTGTATCCATACTTATAGGGAAGTGTTTTGGATATTTAAAGTTATCGTTCTGAATGGAACGACAAACATATAAATAGTCATTATTCATTCTCATTTTAAAGTAGTAAACACTATGAAGAGGCAATTACCATGAAGGAAGGAGAGATTGTGGGCAAGGTTGTCTTCTCAGAGCGAAGAAGAGTAGACCGGATCGTCGTCTGTGAAGATATAGGCATACCCCTAGAACAATGTGTGCAGCAGATGGAAACACATCAGGGGAATCCTCTTATTTCCAGAGTGTTAGCTCAGGAAACATCTTTTGTAAAAGAAGTTGAGGAGTTTTATGGTTTGGAGTGGTCGATAGAGTCATATTATGATGTTGGTTATGAGAGTAAGGTGGGAGAGAAGAGGAGAGATGGAAAATTCAATCTCAAAGAAGCATCTCCGGAAAGGAGGGGAAATTCTTCCAGAGATTTAGCTGACATTTTAGGCGGCTTCTCAGATCAGCCTATTGATGATTCCAAGATAGGCTATGAGGCGGTTAGGGAAGATTACCTTCGATGGAAACAGATGGATTTAGCTGAAATAGCGCGTGGTGAGTATCGTAATTACATCATGAGCGCAGGTGGCTCCACATTCTTCGCAGGAGTTGCTGGAGTAGGGGCATTGTTTGGAGAAGTCGGGTATGGTATAAGTATCATAGCTGGTCTTGGTTCTTTAGTCATGGCAGGTTTTAGTCACATTTGCTTTTCAGACTACAAGAGGCATATGCAAGGGATAGGTTCTTCACCCCCGCCAACAACAGGAGAGCTTGATGAGTACAAGCGATTGCATACTGCTGCAGAGAAAGCAGATAACTTCATGGAAAACCATTACAAAAACTACATTTTAAGGAAACTGCTGTCAGCGCAACCCGAAGGAAACATTCCCTAATCCGCCCTTTGTGTTGTAGCAGCAGGCTTGGCAGCTGGCTGCCTTCTTTCCCGTGTCTCAATCTTTGGATGGGGGGGCTGCTCTAGCTTTATTGCCTTGAGTTCCTCTGCTTCAACCTTCTTGGCAGTCTCAGAGATCTCCTCACGCTTCTCTGTATGCGGGCCAGCTTTTGGAAGCTCTTCCTTCTTCACCTTTTTCTCAGGAACCCCGAAAAGCTCAGCCTGGACTGTTCCTTTCTCATCCTTTACGGCCGTGACCTTAATCTTATGAGGAGGGCTCTTTATGCCTCGCTTCCAAATCTCCTGGTTCAGAAATGGTCCTATTTTGATGCTGTCTGACTTCATGTGCTTCACAAGAAAGGAACGGACAGCAGTAGTAGCTCTCTTGGCTCTCCGGTACTTCGGAGCCTTCAGCCACTCCCTCCTTAAAGGGATGATGTAGGTCCGCTCCAGTATCTTCTTGGGATCAGTCTTCTTTGCCATGTTATGCCTTTAATTTCGTCCTTCTCCAGCTTCGCTTGTTGGCAGTATGCCTGCCGGGATGGACCTTCCTGCCTTTGCCGTACTTCTTTGGAACAGTCCAGTACGGAGCCCAACGAGTCTGGCGATGGGCTTTTGCTAATCTCTGCTTCTTGCTTGGATGTTTGACCCTGGCCATTATCTCCTCATCCTGAATCCTTTTTTTGGCGGAGCAAGCCTGGCTAAGAGATTCTTGAAAGCCGCATCATCGATCGACTGGATATTGCCTCTCTGGAGCGCCTGGGCGAGCAAACCAATAAGCTGGACTGCCTTTTCAGGGTCAGCAGCCTTAATCGTCCCATAGCGGAGCAGCGCTTCCTTTGTGAACTTTGCCTTGACAACTGCCTCAAGCTGCTGAAACTGCTGCTGGAGTTCAAACTGGCTGAGTTCGTCCTGGTTCATTCTTTGCCTCGGCTTTTGTATCTTCCTTTTTATCGTCCTTCTTTAGTTTAGCTGTCTTGAACTGCTCCAGAGCCTCTTTTGGAATGATTGTCTTTGCAACGCTGTGTATCAGGGCTGCTCCTTTTGGGGTTACTATTTTACCCTTATGGACCCCTTTTTCAACCTTCTTCACAAGCTCTGCCTTTTCAAGCTGCTGAAGCGCCTTTCTGATGATGTTGGCTGAGCCTTTGTAGAAATGCTCAGGCTTCACTCCACGGTTTTTCCTGCCGCCATATGCGCGGCGCAGCTTTGAGACTCCAATAGGCCCGTACCTCAGAACCTTGTATAAGACCGACGCAGCCCTCTTGTGCCACCAATCACGATCAACAGGCGGCCTTTCCTTATGCATTCCGGTCTTTACATACGCTGCCCAATCCGGAGCCTTGATCTCGGAGATTGTCTTGAGCTTCTCAGCAAGCTTCTCAACAAGCTGCTGCCGGTTAACATGCAATCCTAATGTCATAGTTCCTCCTGAAAACCAGAATTCTGGCTCTCATCTCCTTGCGGAGTCTGGGATAGTGAAGTTCACTATGCACAGAGCATACTAATGGGATTATAGCTTATTTAAAAAGATTGCGGATTTGGCAGGGATGTCATGGGGATACTAAAAGATATGGGGGTTCCTTATGAGCATTCTCCAACAGGAATCGATACTATGACGCTCATTATTGACAAAAATAAGATTTCAAGCCCTGGAACTGTCAATGAGATTGTTCGTGAATTGGATAAGAGGTTTAATAAGAAATCTGCACCGATGGAGATAGAGGTAGGAGAAGCTATCGCCATGGTTGGCATCGCAGGGCTGGGGATGAAAAGAGATTATGAATCGCACATCAATGGAGATGCAAGAGTGCTCCAGGCGCTTGCCAATGCAGGAATCCGGCAGCGTGTCCTGAACAAGGGTGCTTCGGAGATCAGCTTTTTTGTCGGAGTAGGCGAGAGCCAGGCAGATGATGCAGTTAGAGTGATCTACAATGAATTCTACGGAAGATAGGCAAAGCTTCCATTCTGGCGGGCCGTGGGGCAAATCTTTTTAAAGCACATTCATCTTTAGTGCTGCATGGCATCTGTCCTGAACTTCTGCGCCCATAATGATGATCAGGTGATCGGAGCAGGAGGAACCCTGGCGAAGTACGCCCAAGAAGGAAAAAAGGTCATCACTGTCATTTTCTCCTATGGTGAGAAATCACATCCCTGGATGAAGAGGCATGAGATTGCGAAAACCAGAGTCAGGGAGTCTGCGGTCGCAGGAAAGATCCTCGGCGAGGCGCAGATCGTCTACCTTGGCTTACGGGAGAACCATTTTCCAGAGCAGGCAAAGGAACTCGGGCTTGAGCGGAAGATCCAGTCTCTGATCAACACCTATAAGCCTGAAAAGATATTCACGCACAGCAAGGATGACCCGCATCCGGATCACCGTGCAGTGTTCAGGATCGTAACTGAGGCTGTTGCTAAGATGAAAGAGAGGTTTCCTGTGTTCTCCTTTGACATCTGGAACCCCATAAGCTTTAAGAAAAATGCTGTCAAGCTTGTGGTGGACATCACTCCTACATTCAAGAAGAAGATCCAGGCAATCCGGGAGCACAAGAGCCAAAAGCTTGCGGTCTACACGCTGATGACCAGTGTGTATGTTAAGGCACTTTTCAATGGCCTTGACCATGGCTGCTGGTTTGCCGAGGTATTCACGCATGAAACGAAAACTCCTGATCGCCACTGATAACTTTCTTCCACGATGGGATGGAATTGCAAGGTTTCTGTGGGAGGTCATCCCGAGCCTTATGGACGAATATGAGATCACGGTAGTCGCTCCAAGGCACAAGGGAGAGGTGGCAAACCTGCCGGAGATACGGATGGTCTGGATTGGACTGCTGCCGTTCAGGATCGGAGATTTCATTCCTGCCAGGTTTGCATGGAAAACGATCAGCCAAGAGGTGGACAATGCTGACCTTGTGTGGATCCAGACCATCGGGCCTATCGGGAGCACAGCAATCAGGGCCAGCCACAAGAAGGGAAAGCCGCTGATCGCCTTTGCCCATTCCATTGAGTGGGAGCTTGTCCCCAATGCGCTGAGCTCCAGGTATTTCAGAAAGAAGATCGCATACCATCTTACCAAGAGGCTTGCTGCAGGGCTTTACAGCAAATGCCATCTCATCATGGTGCCCACCTATGAGGTTATCAAGAAGTTTGAATGGGCAGGGATCAGGACAGCCCATGTTCTGGTGCACCTTGGAACAAATCCTGAGCATTTTGTTCCTCCTTCATCAAAGGTGCAGGCAAAGGAGGAGCTTGGCATCAACCCTTCCCATACGGTGATAGGGTATCATGGAAGGCTTGCGCGGGAGAAGGACCTCTACACCCTGTACAGGGCGTTCCAAAGGCTTCTCTACAGCCATAAGGAGGTTACCCTGCTTATTGTTGGAGACGGGATTGAGGAGCAGAAGCGTTTGTTCAAGGACAAGCCGCAGATTATCTATGCTGGGCAGCAGAATGATGTCGTTCCGTATTTGCAGGCGATGGATATTTTTGTGCTGCCTTCGCTTACTGAGACAACCTCGCTTAGCACATTAGAAGCCATGTCTGTCGGCCTGGCCTGTGTGGTGACGAAGGTCGGATATGTGCAGAAATACATCAGGGAGAAGAAGAATGGCCTTTTCTTCCCAAAACGGAATTCGCTTGTTTTGTCTTTGAAGCTTGAATGGCTGCTGAAGGATCCGTTCCTCAGGAGGCGACTTGGAGATGAGGCAAGGAAGACAGTTGTTGAAAAATTCTCCTGGAAGACGACTGTGAGAAGAGTCAAGGAAGTGCTGGGAAGGTTCTGAGGGATGAGTTGGTTAGTAGTGAAGTGCCCTAAAAAATATTAAGGAAGCGCCGAAGCTGGGAGGGATTGATTTAGATTAAGATGCCATACAAATTCAGCCCATCAAGTTTAAGCTTATTGAAAGACTGCCCTAGATGTTTCTGGCTTCATTTCAACAAGAATATTAAAAGGCCGGATACAATTTTTCCCTCTTTACCCAGCGGAATGGATAAGATCCTCAAAGAACACTTTGACTGGTTTATGAAAAGAGGCGAGCTTCCTCCGGAACTACAGCAATTAAAGGGGGAGGTTAAGCTGTTTGATGATGAAGAGCTTCTTAAAGCCTGGAGAAGCAACTTTAAAGGAATTCGATGGACGGACATGAAAGGCAATCTATTTCATGGAGCAATCGATAATCTTCTCAAGAAAGGAAAGAAACTGATTGTTTTGGATTATAAGACCAGGGGTTTCCCATTAAAAGAGGACACACATGAACATTATCAGGATCAAATGGACATCTACAATTTTCTCTTGAGAAAGAATGGCTACGATACCGAGGATTATACGTATCTGTTGTTTTATCATCCAAGCAAAGTCCATGAGAATGGTGATGTGGATTTTCATAAAGATTTGGTTAAGATTAAAGTTAATATCAAAAATGCTGAAAGTATTTTTAAGGAAGCTGTTCAAGTTTTAGAAGCAGAAATTCCTGCCCCCTCTGATGAATGTGGATTTTGTGAGTGGGTGGATAATTGTAATTGTGAAATAAAATAAGTTTTCTCGCCACCTCGTTACTAGTCGTTACGGAATTCCCCCCTCGTCGTTTAAAGTAAGTAAAAACTACAGCACCTATCTGATTTTCGGCAGTAAGAAAATTTTGGCTAACATCGGAATTCCTGTTATCTCCTTTGACCCTACAACGTGGGGTCAAACTTCGTCCGAAGAGTTTTTTCGGGGGCGTTCATTCAGGCGAACAAGGTGAGCAATCAAGAACAAGAATAAAGGGGCAACATTAGTTTTATCGTTAGGGCGAAAAGTCGGATTTAACAACATTTATATATGTTTTATTGATTTAGTATAGATTATGGCAAAGGAATGGATATTAAATAGTGCAACAAATAGATTTCAGTTAAATTTCTCTCGTAATGTTGGTAAGGTTTCAGAACAAATAAGAAAGTGTCAGCCAAGAAAGGTAGAAGATTGGGAAAAATACTATTATGGAAGCGTATATCCAAAAGCACATCTTATTGAATTAGGGAAAAAGTTATACACTAAAATTACAGAAGTTTTACGAGCAGAAATAGATGATGTAACGGAACAGGATTGTATAGATTTTATAATTAATCTCGTCATAAATAGAACTTATGATGGATATGTAAGTGAAAAAGAAACAATATATGGACAACTTCAAGATATTCTTAAAGTCAAAATTGAACCAGCCCCTGATGAATGGGACAGACTATTTAATGTAGATTTCTTCATTAAGATTAATGAGAAATATATAGGATTACAAATAAAACCTGCTGGAGGGGTTTCTCATATTCCTGAAATTTTTAAAGAAAGAACACAACAGGCAGAAACTCATAAGAAGTTTACTGCTAAATATGGTGGAAAAGTATTTTATATAATCTCGATAAAAGAAGGAGATAAAAAAGTAATAAATAATATCGAAGTTATTGACGAAATAAAACAAGAAATGAACAGATTAGAAAAATAGTTCTAAAGTAAATATGCGCTTAATGTGTGGGCTTCTTTTTCAACTTTGACTTTATTTATGTGATTACTTAAAACTGCAGAATGTTCTTTTTTTCCTAACTCAATCTTTTCAGTATCATATATCGCTTCGAGATGATTGTCGTTAATCTTTTTTATATCTTTGATTAATGGCAAAAACATATTTTTTTCTTGATTTGTTACAATTTTGAATTCATATCTCTCTGAATAATGCTTTGGTTCGCCCTTTTCAGCTTCCCTTTGTTCAATATACTGCTTATGTTTTTTTAATCTGTCTATAACTATATTTCTACCAAAATGGATTGTTTCAGAAATTCTCATATCAATAACTTTTTTAAAATTAGGGTCTATTTCATAACCAATTGAGTTTCTGCCGGCAACCATTGCAGCGAGCATAGTTGTTCCCGTTCCGAAAAATGGGTCAAGAACAGTATCTCCATTCAGAGAATACATATTAATTAATCTATATGCTAATTCAAACGGATATGCTGCCGACCTCTCTCGTAAATCAGAATGATTAAGCGATTGAGAAACTCCTTTAAGTCCATTCCATAAATCTGAAAACCAAACATTTCTCTCTTCCCAAAAAAAACTGCTTTCTTGTCTTTTTAATATTTCATTAGATTTGAACTCACGATTATTTCCTTTGCGGAAGATTAAAATATATTCATGCTCAAGTGTAACATATGCACTAGGGGGTAACATTCCAGAACCCATATATTTATTTGGTTTATTGGTTTCTTTTCTCCATATAATTAAAGGTAAAGATTGAAATCCCATCTTCTCAAAATATTGAGTTATTCTGGAATGATTAGCATAGAGATGAAAAGAGCCATTTACTTTTCTTGTCGCATCACCAATATTTATACAAACAATTCCGCCATCTGCAAGAACACGATTTACTTCTTTCCAAACTTTATATAATTCTTCATTCATTAAATCATAAGCTTCCATTCCTTTGCCATCTTTGAGAGCTTCACCAATTTTTGGATTAAGAGATGAAAATTGCTTATCCCACATTTCAATCATAGGATAAGGCGGAGAAGTAACTATAATGTTTACACTACTATCTAAAACTTCTTTCATATTGTTTGAATTTCCAAAAAAAACTTTATGTTTAGTGTTATCCATTTTTCCCCTTTTAAATCAATAAAACCTAATTCTTTTAAATAGTTTACGTTGTGATACTTGTAGATGTTCCGGTATAAAGACTTTTCGCCCCGTAATCGTTTCGTTGCCCCTTTCTATAGTTCAGCCCCAGAAAAAATTGAATAGAACTCCTATTAACCGCAGTTTCAATACTGTTCATGAGATGCGGATACTGCCGCGCCCAGCTAGGGGGGCCTGTGGCTCAGTAGAAAGTCAGTCGGCATCGAGCTCGCTTGTTTCTAAACGAAAAATTTGACAGTTATTCTCAATTCCGTATTGCCCTAACAGGAATACCTAGGTGCAATCGTTCCATTAAATTGTATGTTGTGATTAATGAAGGATGGTAATTCTTAAAAAGAGAGATATATGTTTCTTCGTTCATGCTGCGGTTTCCCATTTGAGTTGCCAGTTCACACAAAGAAATAGATGCATCCTCGATTCTCTCACGAACAAGATTATGCCTATATTCTTTTTCTTGGGGGAGGTGACCAAGGACATTATGAATATAGTCGTCTAAAGCGATATACAAGGATCTTAATCTTTGCATTACAGGGTCGTCTTTGAATTCCGGCATTGGTGGATAGGTATCGGTAAAATTAGTAACCGGCCAAACAGCGTCTTTTTCGTAAGGGTGAAAATAACAGTTTTTTTCATGGATTGGCAGTTCGGCATCAGATAAAGAATTCGTCAAGGAGATATTTCGCGCAACGTGTTTTCTTAAATAACTTTCTTCGTCAGCGTGTGTCAGCACACTCGGAGCGACCACCATTTGCTCCAAAAATGCAACAGAGCTTATATAACTTTCGGCGCAAAAGAATCCCCCAGCCGTACAGTGTATGCAGCATCATTCCTTCGAAGTGAGGCCAACCAGTTTCCTCACTCCCTTGGCCATGACAACCCGCACGAATATCAGACAGGGGACAACAAGAGCAAAGCCAAGCATCAGTCCAAGGAACTGGTTCAGGAGAAACGCGAAAACAAGGATCAGATTGAAGACGCTGTACAATGCAATGAGGCTGACGGCCAATGCTCCCAGGAGATGGGCTTTCTTAACGCCAAGGGAGAATGTTGATGTGATGATCGATTTGAAGGAGCCTGTGCCAATGAGGCTGTAGGATATCAAAGCAAAATACCCAACAAGAAGAAGGTATACCAAAAAGCCAGGGCTTGGGGTGTAGAGGGCAGTCCTGTTGGAGAGTGTAAACCGAAGGCTGTCTGCATAGGAACTCATCCAGTAGACGACCATAAAGGCTAACCAGACTAATGAAACCTGAAAGAACTGGAGGAAGTATCGGCCAAATGCGACAGGATATCCCGACTGCTTCAGGATAAGCCAGAAGCTGAAGGATTCCAGGCTGAGGAACAGCACGAAGGCTGCAAGTGAGGACAGGCTGAAAAGGAGGATGAGTGTGTAGACTGAAGATGCAATCTGGGGATTTGCAGCCATCATCTGGGGAATGCTGCTTGAGACATACTGCTGCGTCAGGTTTCCTGATCTGCTCGACACCAGAAAGCCCAGCTGGACCGCATACTCTGTTATCTTATTTCCAAAGGCCGCAGTGATGAAGCCTGTAACATACAGGAAGGCAATATCAATGAGGAATGGGGTGATAAGCTGCCTTCTCTGGCCTCTCAGGATCTCAAATGAAGCATGGTATCCATCCTTGATGAATTCCAGTATACGGCTCATTGGAGCTCCGAATCAATAAGCAGTTTCAGCTCTGAATAGGATGCAGCGCCTTCGACAGCAACCCCATTCATGAATAATGTTGGAAGGCCTGTAACGCCGAGCTTTGTTCCAAGCTCGATTCCCTCCAAAACTTTGTCTTGGGTTGATGTATTCCTCATGCAGTCAAGAACAGTCTCATTGCCAAGGCCTGCCATCTCAGCATAGGCCAGAGGATCCTTGCCCTGGCCAAGGTAGAGATACATCCTGAAAGCATCATTCCCGCACTCTGCAGCAAGGCCGGTTTCAAGCTTGCCGTCTTTGGATGGCATGAACTTTGTGATGATTGCGACATTCTCGCCATATCCTCCCTTGATTCGTTCAAGAACGGAGTAGAGGGACTTGCAGGGGCCGCATCCATAGTCGGTAAAGACCAGAAGCGTGACAGGCGCATCCGAAGCAAGGGATTCAAGCAGGGTTGCATTCACCCTTAAGCTTGCCAGATCAAGAGGAGGCGCAGGAAAAAGAAAATCAAGAGAGCTGACAAGGCCAAGGACTGCCACAAGCAGGAATCCTGCACCAGCCATAGCAAGTTTGTCGGAATTCATCGTGTCTTGTAGAACACCCACAGCCCAATCATGAGCATCGCGATATTGAGGATCTGCCCCATGGTCAGGCCAAACACCAAAAATCCCAGCTGGGGATCGGGGGCCCTGAAAAACTCGATGAAAAACCTGAGGGATGAATAGAGGATGATAAATGCTGCAAAGAGGGTTCCCTTCTTATACTCCCGGTTCTTCAGAATCCAGAGCATAGAAAAGATGAGGATGTTTTTTCCAGATTCATAGAGCTGGGAAGGATGCCTGGCTCCGTCATAGCCAGGGAACTGGACTGCCCAGGGAACAGTGGCCACTCTTCCGACAAGCTCTCCGTTGATGAAGTTGGCAATCCTGCCAAAAGAAAGGGCAAGGCTTGCCGGGATGACGACGAGATCAGCAAGAGCCAGGTAATCAAAGTTTCTTTTTCTGCAGAAGAGCCAGCCTGCGAGAAAGGCGCCTGCCAGGCCGCCATGAAAACTTAGGCCGCCCTGCCAGACTGCAAATACAGAGAGAGGATTCGCAGCATACGATGATAGGTTGTAGAAGAGGATATAGAATATCCTTGCGCCAATCACAACTCCTATCATCTCGTAGAACATTAAGTCTTCAATATCCTTTGCTGAGAGAGGCAGCTTCTTGAGCTTAACCAGATACTTCAGCATGAAGTAGGCAAGCACAAAGCCGAGAACATAGATGATGCCATACCAGCGTATCTCCAATGGGCCAAGATGGAAGAGGACCGGATCAAGGCTGTAGTAAAAGACCATCCATTCCTCCAACAAGGGCGGGTTTAAATAAGTTGTGCAAGAGGGGTCGCATTGAAAAGTTGCTCACTTCGTTCGGCAATGCCAAGTTCGCCTCGCGCTTATAGATGTGGTAAGCGACATTTCCCGTGTGGAGCATCCCCTGTGTCGCTGATCTCTCTTTTATTTCAGAGGCTCACAAGAAGGCATTGCATCACTTTTCAATGCGACCGCAAGAGGGAGTTCAGGGTTGAGGAGTATCTCTAGTTTTGTTGATTCAGGATAGCTTCCTAGTTTTGAATGCAAGTGCGGCCCTCATGAAGCCTTTTCTTGACTTGTTCCTCATGCGCTGGATTGAGAAGCATGCCTTTCTCATACATTGTGATGACTGAGTGCGGATGTATCCGGAGACGATATGATTCAGACATACAGTCCTTAAAGCGAGCGCGCAACTGATAGGGCCCCAGGAGAGTGCTGCCTAAATTAGCTGATGCCGCAATCTCATGTAAGTCCTCAAGAATATGTTTACGCGTAGAGTTTGTCATGAGCGTGCCGGCTTGATACCTTCCCTTTGCTGCAATATATGCTGCGAAAAAACCAAGTTTTACATCGTCTCCTACAAAAGCCAGAAACTCGCCGTCATATGTTCGTTGCCGCAAAGGAAAAAGGTTATTGATCCATGTGGCAACCGCTGAGCTATTTATAGATACATAACTTGCAGTTCCGTCCTCTGAACTATAAGGGTTAGTCGTGAAATTGAAAGCTGACTGCAACACTTTACAGATGCTATCATGCAGTCCGGAAGCGCCTTCTCTCTTACTTTTTAGAAGTATATCAATAGCCTTAGGGCCACTTTCTAGCCTCATCCTTTGGACAGCTCCTTCAGCCAGGCCTATTCCTGCCATTAGTCCAGCATCATAGTTCCATTCCAGAGGAACGCAGATTGACTCTCTCAAATCATCTGCGCTTGCATAAAACTCATGGCCTTGCCTAACAGCCTCAAACAGGTTGCCTGCATAGATGCCTAATTCTTCTCGGAAGAGATGAGTAGAATTAACCTGAATGTCTGGAAAGCCTCTTTTTAGCTTGGGAAGTTCCGATGGATACCTATTTAAAAGTGTACCACTTACATTGGAAGAATGCCTGCCATAGTTTCCATCCCATTCTTCAGCTATTAGTCCTGCCAGAGTTGTTTCTGAGATTTGGGCGCTCACTTTCTTTTGAGGAATGGAAAATGTTTTACCCCTGCAATGCTCTACAAGAGTCCTTCCTGCAGCCCAAACCTTCTCAAATCCTGCCTTTGAACAGATTCTCGCTATCTCTTCAGGAGTGATTCCATAGCGCTCAAAGTATAAGCGATACCTGTCCTGATCAGATGCTTTCTCAAGGTCTCTTCTTTGGATGAGGGAAGTATTCGTCATAAGGTGAGAGGGGGTCTGCAGCCCTATATAAAGTTTGCCAAAAGTTATTACTATAAGATAGTCAAATTCATTGCAACACAGAAAATAGGAACTCAGAAATTCATTCTCCGCCCATCACTTCGTGGGGTGATCGGCCAATCGTGCAAGCTAACGAGTCAAACTCGTAAGAATTCAATTCAGAATCTTGATTTCTTCTTATGCCAGACGTAGACAACCCGAAGGATAACCAGCGCAACAGCGTAGGGGAGCGCAACAGTCACCAGCATGACCAGGGAATTAAAGCTGTTCACCAGGCCCTTTACGATCTCGGAGAATCTGATGAGCACGATTCCTGCAAAGCCTGACGCCTTCTCCTGCAAAGTCACAAAGATTGAGGTGTAGTCAATCCTTTCATCATCAGTGGAAAGCTGCTCCTCCAGGAATTTTATTTGCCGCTCCTGGTCAAAGATGCGGTCTGTAAGCTGTATCTTGTCTGCTACCTCTGTTGCCGATTCCACCATCCTCTTAAAGCTCTCCAGCCTCCTCTGCTCAGACTCAAGATTAATCCTGGCGGTAGTATAGCTTCCGGTGATGTCCTGGGTGTTCTCGGAAAACGTCTTTACTTCCCCCAGTTTTTTTATCTCCTGAACAACTGCGTCATAGTTTTCCGATGGAATCCTGAGGCTGTAGCTTCCATAGAGCCTGGAGTCCACTCCTGATCCAGAGGTGCCCACATTCTCGTTCAAAATAAGCCCATCGGCATCTGAGACAATATCGCGAAGGTCTTTTTCTGAATCCCGGAACTTTCCGCGCTTCACCTCGGCAGTCAGGCTTGCAGACTTGACAATCTTGCGTATTTCAACCTCCGGAGCAAAGCCAGTTTCAGGAAAGATGCCTCGGCTGAATTGCTCGCTCATGCCGAGAGTCGCGAATTCAAGATTTTTCTGCATGGACGCATTGAGTGAAGATGGAAGGCCGCTTACAAAGAAGACTGCGAACAAGACCAAGGCAACGAGAAGCCAGTTTTCCTTCAGCCTGGAGATCTGTGCTTTAATGGACATAGAGGGGGTATTCTTAGTACACCTTTATTAATCTTTTGGATGAAAGTATCTGCTAACGACCGGATGAAAGGCGGCATTGAAAAGCTTCTCACTTCGTTCGGCAATGCCGATACTCAAAAATGCTTCGCATTTTTGGTCGCTCCTTCGGAGCAGTTCGCCTCCTGTGTATTCTCAGGGGAAGCGACATTTCCCGTATGGTGCTAAAAAGAGCCATGCTCTTTTGGCACACCAAACCGCCAGAAGGCGTTTTGGTTGAGCACCCCCTTTGTCGCTGTTCTGTGTTTTGAATAGAAGG
>Ga0209541_10008782_pt1 | contig 16569 bp, 13 predicted proteins | sample RifCSPlowO2_01_FD_184027 | JGI IMG/M metagenome (GOLD analysis project Ga0209541, IMG submission 184027) | Groundwater microbial communities from Rifle, Colorado - Rifle CSP2_plank lowO2_0.1 (SPAdes) (version 2) | ecosystem: Environmental > Aquatic > Deep subsurface > Groundwater | place...
GGATTGGAACGAGGCCCGCCGTCAAAGGGACCCCGTCGTAATGGAAGCCGTGCGGGCCGGATTGGAGACCCCCACCCTCCAGCCGGTGGCCGTGTTCAAGCCCCTGCAAGTGCCCCTAGCTGTGACCGGGCAAACGGGGGCGCACCTTCGCAGTGGGCACGTGAAAATAGTCAAACTCTCGCCGACCGCCGCCAACCGGGTGCTGGATGCGACCATTGAAAGGCGCTCCATCGAGGAGCGGGCGCAAGAGGCGCGCTTGGCCCGGAATTTCGCGGGCGTGCCGGGCATGGAGGTCGAGGAAAAGGTGGACCCGCTTCCGCGCTCCAAACGCCAACTCGCCGCCCAACGCGTGTTCGCCTACGAGGTCGACCATGGCATGCGCGTGGAGGGTTTGCAGGTGTTCTCTCCGCAGGAACCCGTGTGGCAACTCCTCTTGGCTAAGAGCGGGTTCAAGGTGGAAGGCGGCATTGTCACGAAGGAATGCCGCGAGGTGCCCCTGCCGAAGGTGCGTAGCAAGCTGCTGATTGATTTCATTGCACGGATGGCGGCAACCTTTAGCCTGGTCAAGCGGAGGGGCGCCTCGTTGTCTTCCCGCAATGGCAGCTCGTTCTCCCCCCAAAACGTTTCCATCCTGGGACAGCCTCTTGACCTGGATACCGGGTTCTTGCGCGAAAAGGCTCGTGGGATCGACCACTTGACGGATTGGCGGGAGTGCCTGTCCACCCTTGCCATGTTCAGGGACAGGTTGGGAATCCAGCTACCGAGAGAAAACCTGGCGCGGTTCTTCCTCGCCGACTTGAAGGGCAGCTTCCACCCCGAAGAGTGGTCGGAAAAGAAATAGTCACTTGCACGCCATCAATTCAACGGGTTGTTCGTACGTCCTTCCCTTGGACTTGCCCATGAGGGCCAGGGCCTTCTGGTAGCAGGCCTGGCCGCCGGGGGTGGGGTAACGTCCCGTGATGCAGGCCATGCACAAGTCTTTCGCGCCGTTCTCGAGGCCGATGGCACGCACCAGGCCTTCCTTGGACTGGTAGACCAGCGAGTCGGCATTGATTTCCTTGCGGATTTTCTCGACCTGCTCGGGTTTCATGTCAATGGCGCCAATCCCGTCGTCGAGTTCCTCTCTTTGCAGGTGCCTGGAAGCAATCAATTCGTCCAAGGTGCTCATGTCGATGCCGTAAAAGCAGGGTGCGACGATGGGGGGACAGGAGACGCGGACGTGGATTTCGCGGGGATGCCCTTTCTCGCGGATGTAGGTCAGGAGCTCGCGGCTGGTCGTGCCCCGCACGATGCTGTCCTCGACGAGGATGACCTTCTTTCCTTTCACGACCTGCTTGATGACCATGTACTTTTCCTTGACCCGTTCCAGGCGGTCGTGGGACTCGATGAAAGTCCGGCCCACGTAGCGGTTCCTGAGCAGCCCCTCCTTGGAGGGCAGGCCCAGGGTGTTGGCGTAGGCGTCCGCCGCAGGCTTCGCCGTGTCGGGAACCCCGACCACGACGTAATCGTCGTCGCTCTTGACGTCCAGGGGCTCTATTTTGGCGAGTTCCTGGCCCATGGCCCACCGCGCCTCGTACACGCTTCGGCCGTCCAAGACCGAGCCCGCGTTGGCGAAGTACACGTACTCGAACATGCAGTGCGCGTTGCGCGGGGATTTCGCGAAGCGCTTGACTTCCTTGGAACCGTTTTCGACCAGCAGCATCTCCCCGGGCTTCAGGTCCCTGATGCCGTTCTGCACGTAGTTCACCAACGCAACGGATTCGCTGGCCGCGCCCGTGAAGCCCTCGTGGGAGGCGAACACGAGGGGCTTGATGCCGTAGGGGGCGCGCACGGCCGCGATATCGCCTTCCGCGTTGAGGTAGACGATGGAGTAGGAGCCGTCGAATTTCTCGGAGACGTTGGCGAAGGCGGCCGGGAGGTCCAGCTTTTGCTCGCCGATGAATTGCTTGGCGAGGAAGTGCTGGATGATTTCGGTGTCGGTGTTGAGCGTGATGTGGTATTTCTGGGCTTCAAGTTCGGCTTTGAGTTCCGCGTAATTCGCGAGGTTGCCGTTGAACGCGATGCTGAACCACTTCCACACGCGGCCGTGCTTGCGCTCGAAGGGCTGCGCATATTCCACGCTGTCCGAGCCGCAGGTCGCGTAGCGGATGTGGCCAATTCCTTTGGACCCGGAAAAGTCCCGCAGGAGGCGCAGCATCTTGTCGGGTTCCCTGGAGCGGAAGACCTCGTTGACGATGCCCAGGCGCTTGTGCGTGTTCAGGAGCAGGGGCCGCTCCGCGTTATAAGTCGTGATGCCCGCCGACAATTGACCGCGGTTCTGCTGGGCGAGCAGCATCTTGTACAAGTAGAAGGCCGCGCCTCCGGTGGGCCAGTCCTTGGGCTTGCCGCCGAGCGATACGGCTGCGACGGCACAGTTTTCCGTTGGCTCACCGGACATGAAGCAATGTCCCCGCGTATGGAACTGAGTGCAAACAAGTATTTATATTTATTATTCCAGTTGAATCTAGTACGGGTTGGATGTGGGGGAGAAATGCATGCATTTCGTCGAGGTAGGGTGCAAGCCAGGGGTCAGGGACGTGCTGGGCCAGGCCGTCAAGGCCCGCCTCGAAGAAGACTTGTCCGCAGGAGTTAAAGGCCTCCGGAGGGTTGCTTTTATCGACGTTTACCGCCTGGAATGCCTTTTGTCGCCCCAGGAAGCCGAAAGGATCGGGGCCGAGCTCTTGCGCGACCCCATTACCCAGGTGTTTGCCGTGGACCAGCCGGTGGAAGGGGGCTTTGACTGGAGTGTTACGGTGAGCCTCCACCAGAATGTTACGGACAACGTGGGCATCGCGGCCAGGGAAGGCATTGAAGACCTCCTGGGCCGGAAGCTGGACGAAGGCGAGCGCCTCCACTACGACCGGAAATACCTGTTCTGGGGCGACCTCACCGAGGCCCAGGTGAGGGACCTGGCTGGAAAGGCCTTGGCCAATGATTTCCTCGAGCATTGCCGGGTGGAGCGCGGCAGCCATGCCTGAACTTCGCGTGCTCGACCGGAAGCCCGCTGACCTGGTGCGGCTGGGCAAGGAAGCGCAACTCCACCTAAACGAAGGGGAGTTCGCCGCCATCCAGAAATACTTCGAGCGCCTGGGACGCGAGCCCACGCAACTGGAACTGGAGACGATTGCCCAGACCTGGAGCGAGCACTGCAAGCACAAGGTGTTCAACGGCGTCATCGAGTACGTGGACGAGCGCGGCCACAAGGAAATCATCGACAACCTCTTCAAGCGCACCATCCGGAAGGCGACGGAGCGGGTGGCAGGGGAAGTCGGCTGGCTGGTGTCCGTCTTCAAGGACAACGCGGGCATCATTGCCTTCAATTCATCCCACCACGCCTGCATGAAAGTGGAAACGCATAACCATCCCAGCGCCCTGGACCCCTACGGGGGAGCGAACACGGGCCTGGGGGGAGTCATCCGCGACGTGCTGGGCTGCGGCCTGGGCGCGAAGCCGGTCGCGAACACGGATGTCTTCTGCTTTGGGTTGCCGGACCTGGCCTACAAGGACTTGCCAAGCGGCGTCCTCCACCCCAAGCGCATTGCCAAGGGCGTGCGGGAGGGCGTGCGCGACTACGGCAACCGCATTGGGATTCCGACTGTGAACGGGGCCATCCTCTTCGATGCCAGGTACACGTGCAATCCCCTGGTCTACTGCGGCACGGTGGGCGTGCTGCCCAAGGGCATGGAGTCAAAGCAGGCCAGGCCCGGCGACAAAATCGTTGCCATCGGGGGCCGGACCGGGCGCGACGGCATCCATGGCGCCACCTTTTCCTCCGCGGAACTGGACGAAAGTGTGTCCACCAGCGTGGTGCAAATCGGCAACGCCATCGAGGAAAAAAAGTTCTTGGACGTCCTCTTGAAAGCACGTGACCTCCGCTTGTACTCGAGCCTCACCGACTGCGGGGCCGGAGGCTTTTCGAGCGCGGTCGGGGAGATGGGCGCTGATTGCGGGGCACGCGTCGACCTCGAAAAGGCGCCGTTGAAGTACGCGGGCATGCAGTCCTGGGAAATCTGGGTCAGCGAGAGCCAGGAACGCATGGTGCTGGCCGTGCCTCCCGGGAACGTCGAGCGGCTCGTGAAATTGTTCGCGGACGAGGACGTGGAAGCCAGCGTCATCGGCGAGTTCACGGATGACCGGTTACTGAGCGTCCACCATGGCGGGCAATTGGCCGGGCAACTGGACATGGCTTTCCTGCACCGGGGCAACCCGCGGCTCGAGCAGAAGGCATCCTGGAAGCCCAAGCCCTTCGAGGAGCCCGTCTTTTCGGAGCCCAAAAACCTGGGAAGCCTGCTGAAGCGATTGCTGGCCGCCCCGAATATTGCCTCCAAGGAGACGACCATCCGCCAGTACGACCACGAAGTGCAGGGAGGTTCCGTCTTGAAGCCGCTGGTGGGAGCGGACCTGGATGGCCCGGGGGATGCCGCCATCATGCGGCCCTTCTTCGACGGCTGGGCGGGTTTGGCGGTTTCCAATGGCATCAACCCCTTGTATGGGGACATCGACCCCTATTGGATGGCGGCTTCCGCGATTGACGAAGCCCTGCGGAACCTGGTCGCGGTGGGCTGTTCCCTGGAACGGGTGGCCTTGTTGGACAACTTTTGCTGGGGCAACCCAAAAGACGAGGCAAAGCTCGGCGAACTCGTGCGCGCCGCGAAAGCCTGCCACGACGTGGCCGTGGCCTTCAAAACCCCTTTCATCTCGGGCAAGGACTCCTTCCACAACGAGTACACGGTGGGAGGCAAGACCGTTTCCATTCCCTCAACCCTCTTGATTTCCGCGTTGGGCGTCATGGGGGACGTGCGGCAACGGGTGTCCATGGACTTCAAGCAAAAAGGCAATCCCCTCTACGTCGTGGGAAAAACGTTCCAGGAACTGGGCGGCAGCCACTATTATCGGCTGCAGGGTGCGGTGGGGCGAAGCGTGCCCAGACTGGTGGTTGCCAGGGCCCGGAAACAGTATGCGGGGCTGGCGAAGGCTGCCGCAATTGGGGTGGGGAAGAAAAACCGCGACCGCGTGGTGCGCGCCATGCATGACTGCAGCGAGGGCGGCCTGGGCGTGGCATTGGCGGAGATGGCGTTTGCCGGCGGGCTGGGCTGTGAAATCGACCTGCGAAAGCTCCCACGCGAGGGCGTGGAACGGAATGACTACGCGTTGTTCAGCGAGAGCAACGCGCGCCACCTCGTGGAAGTCAACAAGTCAAAGCGAACGGCCTTCGAGCGGCTGCTCAGGGGAACCGATTTCGCCTGCATTGGCCGGGTGACGGGCCCTGGGCGGCTGGTGGTAAAAGGCCTGCAGGGAGAAACCGTGCTGGACGAGGACGGCAAGGCATTGAAGAAGGCATGGAAGGGGACGCTGAACTGGTGAAAATCATGGCGGAATTCAAGGCAATGGTGTTGAAGACGGCGGGAACCAATTGCGATTTCGAGACGGCCGAGGCCCTGCGGTTGGCGGGTTTTTCGCCGGAAACCATGCACGTCAACGAACTCATCCGCGGCGGGAAAAACCTGCGCGACTACCGCTTCCTGGTGTTGCCGGGCGGCTTTTCCCACGGGGACTACATCGCATCGGGGAAAATTTTGGCCAATAAGCTCAAATACCGGCTCGGCGAAGACGTTCCCCGGTTCATCGAGGAGGGCAACCTCGTGCTGGGCATCTGCAACGGCTTCCAGACCCTGGTGAAGGCCGGGCTGCTGCCGGGCTTTGACGGGAACTACAAGCGGCAGGACGTGACCCTGACGTTCAACGACTCCGGGCACTTCCAGGACGAGTGGATCGAGTTGAAGAACGTGAACAAGGGCCGGTGCGTGTTCTCGAAGGGCCTCCGGAAAACCATCCACTGCCCCATCAACCACGGGGAAGGGAAATTCATTCCCGGAAGCCGGAAGGTGCTGGCGCGGCTGCACGAACAGGACCAGGTGGTGTTCAAGTACGCGGGCAGGAACCCCAACGGGTCTTTGGACGACATCGCCGGCATCTGCGACGAAACCGGGCGGGTGCTGGGCTTGATGCCGCACTGCGAGAAAAACCTTTTCTCCGTGAACGACCCGCGGAGCACGCGCCTGGACCTGCCAGTCGAGGGAGAGGGCACGGCGATTTTCAGGAAGGCGTTCGAGTTCGTGAAAAAAAGGAAATAAGCCCTGCCGTGAATTCATTTCCGCAGCTTCAAGTCGAAGACCAGGCAGTCCACCTTCTTGGTTTTCTTCCCGAAGTAGAATACCATGGACTTCCGCAGGTTCCGGTAGAGCCGGAAACCCATGTTCTTGCAGATGGCAATGCCTTCCGGGTTGTTCCCTTCAAAGCCCAGGGTGACCTTCTTGATTCCCTGTTTCCTCGCGAAACCAATGGCTTCCCGCAGCAGGGCGGTCGCAATGCCCTTGCCCCTGAACTCTGGCAGCGTGGCAGTGGAGGGGATGAACAGGATGGGGCCATCTGGGACATGGGTCTGCCGCGGGTTGTCCGTAACGCAGTAGCCGTGCCGCTTCGTCCAGCGCTCGGTCAGGCAGTACCCGATGACCTGGTTGTTGACTTCGGCCGCAAAACAGCCGGCGGGGTGCAGTTCGAGCCTGGCCGCGTAATGGGACCTGGGGTCGCAGATTCCGCGGTTGAAAGCCTTTCGCTGTATTTCCACGATGCGGTCCAGGTCCCCTGATTTCGCCTTCCGGATCCTGAACGAGGCAAAGTACTGGCGGACCAGGACGCGCACGATGTTGGACTTGAAGGAATCCCGCTCGGTTCTCGCCACCCGCCCAGCCGCCGCGGGGATGTGTCCGCCGGCGGAGCCCAGCTCCAGGCCCTGCACGGCTTCCTCCAGCAGGTCGTTGACCTTCACCTTGAAGTCCTGCCGCCGCCCCGAAAAGCGGAGCAGCTTGTCGCCCTTGTCCTGGATGAGGATGAGCGTCTGCCGGGGGAACAACTGGGTGCTGAGCTTGTTGACCAAGGCGGACTTTATCTCGTACCCTGACTTTATTTCGTAGAATATGAGGTCGAGTTCGGGGATGAATTCCGCTTTCTGGCGGACGCCCGAGTAAAGCCGCCCGATCTCGCGCTCGAAGGTCTTCTTGTACCGCATGAACTGGCTTCGCAGGACTTCCCGCCAGTTCCGCGCGCAATAGAATTCCCTGAACAGCCGGGGGAACTCCTTCGGGGCCAGGGACTCGACCGAGGAAATGAGTTCCTTGAGTTCGAGGAGCTTTTCAAGCGGCACCTTGTTCCGGTGGCAGGTGTCCTTGATGAACTTCCGCCAGGTGCGAAGGCCCATGTCCGCCAGCACGCCGATGGCCGAAATCCAGTCGGTTTCCCGCACGTCGATGACCTGGTTCATGCAGTCGAAGACGAGTTTGGCGGCCGGGTACTTGCTGCCATCCAAAGCAGAAAGGTACTGGGCCTTGATGAAGATGACTCTTCCGGATGCCAGGTCCTGGTAGATTTTGTGGTGGTCGAAGACCACGAACTGGATGTTCTTCGGGGCCTCCTCGATGAGCACGGGGTTGGAGTCGATGCCGATGTCGGAAACAATCACCTTGTTGATGTCGTGCTTGACGAGGAGGGGGATTATCTTTTCCCGCGTCTCGCGGTCCGAGTAGCCGGAGGGAATCTCCAACTCGGCCGGCCTGCCCCGCAGTTTCTCGATGGCGCGGTTGAGGATGCAGGCCGAGGTCAGGCCATCCGCGTCCAAGTGGTGGACGAGCGCAATGCGGTCCTCCCGGCGGAGGTGGTACATGAAGGTCGTGAGGCGCCCCAAGAGCTTCCGCGCATCCAGTTGCTTGGGAATCTTGTCCTTTATCTGGCTGCCCAGCCTCAAATCGAGTTCAAAGACCAGGCCGTCCACGGGCTCCCGGTGCAGGGGCTTGAAAAAACCGGGCACCGTTTTCTTGAGCTTGAACCGGAATTTCGAGTAAAACCCGTGCGCGCGCTTCTGCGTGCGCCGCGAAACCAGCAAGGCCTTCGAGCAATGGTGCCTGCGTGCAAGGTCCAGCAAGGCGTGCATGAGCTTGGTTCCAATCCCCTTGGCCTGGTGGTCGGGATGCACGGCCACCACGTGAATGTACATGATTTGGCCGCTGGAGACATGCCGGCCTCGAATGGGTTGGCCGGCTTCCAGGGGATGCATTTCATCCCAAAACTCGGCGCTGAGGTAACCCAAAATCTGGCCCTCCTCCTCGTATGCGAGGAAGCCATCCCGAAAGGCTTTAAGGCGCTTCCGGAGGGTTTCGCGGCTGTCGGCGATGCCAGGCGGAAAGATGAGGCGCTCGAGCCCGGCCAGTTGCTTCAAGTCCGTTTCCCGCGCCCGCCTCACCGGCGATACATAGGCGTATCCCGTTGCATGGTCTTTCAACTGGCTCACCCCTCGCTCTCCAAGCCATCCATACTATGGTTTGAACCCCTATATAAACAATGGGTTGATTTCCTTGCCTTGCCCGGCCCAAGAAAACCTTATTAAGCTGAACCCCCATACGTTAAATCCGGTGGGTGCGGCAAATGGCGTATGAACACCGGAACTCCAGGGGAAAAACCTATTACCTGCACCAGAAGGGCAGGCTATACTACTTCGCATCCAAGCAGGGGCCCAACGCCATCGACCTTCCCGAAGGCTTCAAAGTCATCGAGAACCCGAAGACCGGGCTGCCCATGCTGAAAGGCAAATGAATTACTTCTATTCGGCGACCTTGGAAGTGCCGAGTTCCCGAATACGCACCTCGCACAGTCTAGCCCAGGACGGCATCAGTTCCCGGATGGTAAATTCGTCCTCGGCCGCTGGCCGGCCTGCAAGCCGCTTGCCCAATGCCCGGTAACCCGCCATGAGTTGCCTCCTCTGGTTTCGGGTCAAACCGATTTTCTGCACCCACGCGAGTTGCTCCACTTCGTAGAGCGCTCCCACCGATGCCGCCAACTCCCGGGCTTCCTTCAGCCTGGCTTCAGCCGCTTCCAGCTCCACCCGAGTCCGTGCAAGCGCCTTGGACAGTTTCGATTCGCTCAGGCGCTCGAACAACTTGTGCTTCAGGTTAAACTCCAGGGCCTCCCGTTGAACCTTGTAGGCGTTGATTCGCTTGCGCCATAGCTCCACGTGATTCAAGAAAAAATCCTTCATGGACTCTGGTGAGGAGCCGATGGTCCAAAAACGGGAGAATTTTCGCCCAAATTCCCTGGCGTTGGCATCCGTTCCATTGTAGTCCGCCAACAGGCCGTTGGCCCTGCGCCGGAGTTGTTCCCGCGTCTCGCGCCGTTCCCGCCGCCGGCCCATGGCCCGCGCGCGGTACCGCACGTACTCTTCGTAGCCGGGCTCGAACTCGGAGTAGGCACGCGATTCAAAGGGCTTGGTCCGCAGGTCCTTGTACATGGGCCGCTTGGCCGGGGGAAGGCCTTGCTCCCGGCGCAACTGATACTGGGCGCGGTAACGGGCCAGCCTCCTGCGCTGCACGAGGCGAAAATAGTTGCCCCGCTCCATCAAGGTGGGCTTCCGCCTGGGTGCCGGGCTTACCATAACCGATATACGGCGTTTCCGGTTTATAAACTTGCCTGGCCCCGTTCCTCGTCCATTGGCTGGAAGATTACGCGGTGCCACTACTGAACTTTTTTATTTCCGAAGTTAGATAACCTTCAAGCAAGGCGAGCAAGCCGTGCGGATAGTCCGATCCACGGAGCCTCCCAGCATTGACTTCGGCGCGGTGTTGCCTGAATGCATTCAAGGCACGTTGAAAGAGTTCGGCCACGCTTTTTCGTTGTGGGCGAAGAAGCCCAGCTGGATCCAAGCCAGGGCCCTGTCGGAAATAGTCCAGGTCAGCAAATACCGCCTTCATTTCCCCTGCAAAGGCGGCACTTGCTCTTGCCATCGTTATGCCCTGCCTGGCTGCCTCAATTTCTGCTGGGGGGCGGCCCTCAAGGGATGCAAGCTGATTAAACAGCTCGGCTTTGGCCACTTCGTGTTCTCCTCTTATGCGCTCCATGTCGAAAAATTCGTGCCACATCACGGAATGCACGTTCGTTCCCGCTTGCAAAATGCCACTCGCAATGGATCCCGTGAGGTGCCTTGCATTGGCCAAGTCACGTTGAAGCCCGCCAACCGCACGCCATTTCTCATCAATCAACTGTTGCGTGCGAGGGTTAGCTCTTCTCGGCCTTCCCCTCCTTGGATCCTCAGGCCTCCGCTCTAACGGCATAAAAGAATTGCCGCTGACCAATTTAAATAGTTTCCAGTCGCCGTAATCCGGTTAGCCGCCTTCAAATCGTCCAGCCACGACGCTCAAATGTCGCTCTAACAGCATTCGCACTTCCCGGTCATTGTCTGATTCATGGATGCTTCCGGCCGCGATTTGCCTACGATGCTCGTCTAACAAACTCAGGGCACGCTTTAAAGCCCCTTGTACCTCGGCTCGTTGCGATGGTGAAAGCTTACTTGGAATCAAGCCAACCTTTGCATCCAAATCAGTTAGTCTAAAGAATATGCCCTTCATTTCCTGTGCATAGGCAGCCGCTGCCTTGGCCTGGTTAAGAACACTAGCAGCCTCCACCCTTGCCCCTGATCCCATTTGTTTCAAGAGAGTCGCTCTACGAACCAGCTTTTCTCTTCCAACGTTAAAATCATGCACGACGGAAAGCGTAGCAAAATAATCAGCCCACGGACGAGGGTTGGCAACATCCGCCCAGTTCCATACTTCAGCCTGTGCCAATTCAAGAGCCACCCGCATGGATTCCATCCTTCGGTTTTGCTCCCCAATGCCTTCCAGGGTTTGTCGATAAAGCTGTGCCCTGCGGGTTGCCCCCGCCGTTGGTTTCCCTTGACCCCGTCGTTCCTCAGGCCGCCGCCTGTCAACCCGCTTGTCAACCGCCATAAAAGAACTATTCCTAACCAATTTAAATATCTTTACTGGCTGTTTAAAAGCAATGCAAGCCAAACTACTGGGCATCGAGGCCTTGGAGCCGGCGAAGGACGTCATTGTCAAGGCCCTCGACGAGGCGAAGCGCAAGGCCTACCTCGCCTATGCGGATGTGCGCCTGGACTTGGGGGAAGGCAAAGCGGTTTTCGCCTTGCAAGGCAATGCCAAGGGCGCAACGGAAGACAATGAAATGAGTTGCGGGGTCCGCGTTTACGTTGAGAAGGGCGGCGTGGCCTCGGCGGGTTTTGTCGGCCGGAGCCTTGGCGAACAGGAACTGAACGGCCTGGCCCAGGTGCTCAAGGAGATGCACGGCCTGGCCTACAAGCGCGCCAGGGCGAACCAAGCACATAAGCGAGCCCTGGCGAAGAAATACAAGTTTTTCGGGAAGAGCCTGACCGCGGGAAAGCTGGCCCCGGTCAAGGCCTGCGTGGACACGCTTAAGCCCAGTTTCAAGCGGAACCCACGCGACTACTCCTTCGAGGAACTGGTGCGGCGCACCGAGCGCTGCAGCCAACTGGTCCAAAAGCTGCCGGGCATGGCCTCGAACAGCGTTTCCATCGTGACCGGCCTGGGAAGGCAATTGTTCGCCAGCACGGAGGGCGCGTTCATCGACGACTCCAATGCCCTAACCCAGGGATTCCTCTTCGTGACCGCGAAAGGCAAGGCAGTTGAAACCTTTTACGAGTGGAACGGCGCCTATGCAGGCCTGGAAGTGCTCGAAGGCGAGAACGGCTTCCGGATGAACTTCGAGGACTTCTGCCAATACATCGCCGAAGGCACCATCGAGGTCTCGAATGCACCCGCCATGAAGACCACGGAAAAGCCAATGACCGTCATCTGCGACCCGCGCTTCAACGCCCTGGTCTCCCACGAGATCTGCGGCCACCCCAGCGAAGCCGACCGCGCCCTGAAACGCGAGGCGGCCTGGGCTGGAAGGGCGTGGTGGTTCAGGGGCATGGACGACAACGAATTCGGGAAACCCGTGGCCTCGGAACAGGTCAGCGTCTTCTCGGACCCCAGCCTGCAAGGCTATGGCAATTACAAGTACGACGACGAGGGCGTGCCAGCGAAGAAGGTCTACAACATCAAGGAAGGGCGGCTGAACGCGTTCATCAACTCAAGGGAAACGGCCACCATCCTGGGCCAGGAACCCAATGGCGGGATGAGAGCCGCGAGCGCTATGCAGGTGCCGCTCATCCGCATGAACAACACCTGCCTCGACAAGGGCGACTGGTCGAAGGACGAAATCTTCAAGGACACCCGGGAAGGCTATTACCTGTTCGGCCAGAAAACGCCTTCCATTGGGGAGACGCGGCAGAACTTCAAGATCACCTGCTGGAAGCTGTACAAGGTCGAGAACGGCGAATTGACGCAGCTCTACCGCATGGGCGGGATTACTGCCGACTCGGCGGCCTACCTGAAAAGCATCGACGCCGCTGCGGATGACCTGCACGTGCACAACATCCCCAACTGCGGGAAGGGAACCCCCATGCAGAGCATGATGGTCGGGAACGGCGGCCCGCACACGCGGGGAAAGGCCATTGTCACCGGCGCCCACGCCGAGGGAAGGGGCAGCCTATGAGAACCGTGAAAGAACTCCGGGACGCGGTAACGGAGGGCCTGCGCTGGGTGGAGAAGCAGCCGCGCGTGAAAGAAGCGGAAGTATACGCTTCGGCGACCTACCTCAACGTGCAGCGCATCTGTTACGCGACGAATGTTCCCAGCAATGGCCTCGAAGAGCCGAAGTCCGAGGAATCGTATGGCTTGAGCGTGCGCGTGCGGTTCGAGGACGGGAGACTCGGCTTCGGCAAGGAGGACAGTGCGCTGGACAGGCGGGGCTATGGCAACGCGTTCCTCAAAGCCGAACGCAACGCGGTGCTGGACACGGATTTCCACTCGCTGCCATCACCCCTTCCCGCATCCCTGCGGGGCAAGGCGCGTGCGCCCAGGAACGCGTTCGCGGACAAGGCCATCGCGAACCTCGATGATGGGAAAGCCATCGACAAGGCCTATGACTGCCTGGGCGGGGCCTTCGAGGCGCTGGCGCGCGCCGAACGCGACCTCAACATCACGGGCGAATTGAATTTCACGGTCGAACGCATGGCGCTGGCGAACTCCAACGGCGTGAAAGCCGAGGAAGAGAACACGCAGGCCCTGGCGGCTTTGACCACCCTCTTGGAAGGCAAGCCGGACATCGCCGGCATGGACTTCGACTCCAACACCCACTTGAAGGCCTTGAACGCCCGCAAAACCGGGTTTTCTTCGGCGGAGAAGGCCTTGGCCATGCGGGGGGCCAAGAGCATCGAGTCCGGTTCCTACCGGGCGGTGCTGGGACGGCTCGCGGTAACCGACCTGCTGCACAGCCGCTTCGAGGTGGGCTTGAACGCGGTGGACGAGCAAGCAACTCCCTTCGTCGGGAAGCTGGGCCGGAAACTCTTCTCCACGCAACTCAACCTCTCGGACGATGCTTTGGTCTCCGGGGCCATCGGCTCCCGTGGTTACACGGACGAGGGCTTCGCGGCAGGAAAGACCTTGTTGGTAAAGGACGGGGTGCTGGAGAATTTCCTGTCAAACGACTACTATTGCAAGAAGTTCCCCGACGAGAAAAGGTACAACCCCTTGAACGGCTACCGCAGGGGCCGCAACTACGCCTCCGACCCGGGCATCCACGGCACCAACTTGGTGGTCGAACCAGGCAGCTTCTCGGACGAGGAACTCATCCGCGAAGTCAGGAACGGCATCTACATCGGCCGCATCTGGTACACCTATCCGGTGAACGGCCTGGCGTCCAGTGATTTCACGACCACCATCCGGGGAGACTCTTACCTCATCGAGGACGGCGAAATCAAGTCGGCTTTGACGCCCAACACCTGCCGGGTCTCGGACAACTTCGAGCGCGTGTTCAAGGGCGTGCTCGGCCTCGGCCGAAAACAACGGGTCACCTTCGCCTGGGGCCAGGAACCCGTCGTCATCACGCCCGAAACCGCGGTGGAAAGCGTGAAAGTGGAACGCATCGCCAAAGGGCTGTATTAGGCCTTTGCCTGCGGCAAAAGGCGTTTTCCGCGCCGGACGCCGTGGTAGGCCTTTTAAAGGCTTGGCAGGAAAAGTGGGTACAATGGTGTCTGCCTTGCTGACCGACCAAATGCAGAAAAAGCTCTTGCAGATTCTCAACGAGGACATCGGCTCGGGCGACATCACGGCCGCCCTGGTGCCCCGGAAAAAGTGCCGGGCCACGATTGCCGCGGGCGAGCAAGCCCGGGTCGCTGGCCTCGAGGAAGTGGCTTACTTGTTCGAGCAGGCAAAGGTTTCGGCCAAACTCCACGTCAACGACGGTGACCTGGTGGAAAAGGGCCAGATCGTCTTGGAAGCCGAGGGCGTCAACCAGAACGTGCTGGCCGTCGAGCGCACCGCGTTGAACATCCTGGGCCGGATGTCGGGCGTGGCCACGAAATGCTGGCAGGCCGTGCAGGCCGCGAAAAACCCGGACATGAAAATCCTGTTAACCCGCAAGACCATGCCGGGCTTCAACGAATTCGACAAGAAGGCGTGCGCCTTCGGCGGGGTGGGACCGCACCGCATGAACCTCTCGGACATGGTGCTGGTCAAGGAAAACCACCTGGCCTTCTTTGAGACCCTGCCCGCGGCCTTGTTCCGCGCCAAGAAGTCCAAGTACCAGGGCCCCATCGAAATCGAGGTGCAAAACCTCCAGCAGGCCGTGCAAGCCATGCGGACCGGCATCGTGGACGTCGTCCTGCTGGACAACTTTTCCGTGGAGGACGCCAGGAAAGCCATTCCCTTGCTGAAGAAAATGGGCGAAGTCAAAATCGAGTTGAGCGGCGGCATCACCCTGGCCAACCTGCGGGAGTACGCCAAGCTCGACCCGGACTTCCTCTCCATGGGCGAGCTCACGAAGGACGCAAAGACCGTGGACTTTTCCCTGGACATCGTGGAAGTCTTGGAGGGAGAGGCATGAGGGGCCTGGTAGTGGGGAGGTTCCAGCCCTATCATTCCGGGCACCACCAGGCCATCAAGAACATCCTGGGGGAAGTCGACGAGCTGGTCATCGTCATCGGCTCCACGCAGAAGAGCTATGAGCGGGAGAACCCGTTCACGGCCGGGGAACGGATTGAGATGATTTCCGAGGCCCTGAAAAAAGACAAGCTGTTCGGCGCCTGCTTCCTCGTGCCCATCGCGGACGTGGGCGAGAACGCGGTGTGGACGAAAAAGGTGAGGAGCCACTGCCCCAGGTTCGACGTCGTGTACTCGAACAACCCCCTGGTCAAGCAGTTGTTTGAAGGCGAGGGCATCCAGTCCAAGCCCATGGTCTCCAAGCTGAAGGACATCGACTCCACCCAGGTGCGGAAGCTCATGCTCTCCAACGGCGAATGGCGGAAGCTGCTGCCCAAGCCGGTCGTGGACTACCTGTCCTCCATCAAGGCAGTGGAGCGGATGAAAGCCATCGCCAAGAACGAGGAAAAGTTCTAGCCTGGGACCCGCATGCAAGCAAATGCCCGCTTTCTCGCCGCCTTCGACTCCAAGGACCTTTCCACCGAAACCTTTGACCTCGTCATCGTCGGCACGGGCCTCGCCGGGCTTGCCACCGCTTATTACGCCCAGAAAGCCGGCAAAGACAAGAGCATTCTCCTGATTTCCAAGGCCAGGCAGAGCCAGATCAACTCCACCATGGCCCAGGGAGGCATCTGCTGCGCGCTGGGAAAGAATGACTCCTGGCGCGAGCACGCGAAAGACACCCTGGCCGCGGGCCGCGGCCTCTGCAACGAGAAGGCAGCCAAGACCTTGGCTAGGGAAGGCGTGGAACGCATCCGGGAACTGATGAACTTGGGCATCCAGTTCGACGCGGGCGACACGAGCCTGCAGTTGGGGCTTGAAGGCGGGCACTCCAAGCGGAGAATCCTCCACATCAACGGCGACCGCACCGGCCTCGGGTTGAGCCAGTTTTACTTGGGCCTGGTGCGGGAGAGCCGCAACTGTTTCAGGTTGCCGGGAACCCAGGCCATTGACGTCCTGGCAAAGAACGGCCGCTACACCGGGCTGCTCGTGGAAACCGAGGGCGGGTTCAAGGTCTTGAAGTCAAGCGCGCTCGTCTTCGCTTCCGGCGGCTATTCCTCGCTGTACGCGCACACCACCAACCCAGTGGAAACCATTGGAGAGGGCGCCAGCATCTGCTACCGCGCGGGGCTTCCCCTGATGGACCTGGAGTTCGAGCAATTCCATCCCACCACGCTGTCCGTGGAAGGGGCCGGCAACTTTCTCATCAGCGAGGCCGTGCGGGGCGAGGGCGCCCTGCTCGTGAACGACTCGGGCAAGCGTTTCATGGCGCACGAACCCTTGAAGGAACTGGCTCCACGCGACGTGGTCAGCCGCGCGGTTTACGCGCAATTGCAGGCAGGCCGAAAGGTGTTCCTGGACGCGCGGCACCTCGGCGCCCGGTACGCGGCCCAACGCTTTCCCTTCATCTCCGAGCGGCTCCGGGAATTCGGGTTGAGCCTGGCCAGGGACTTGATTCCCATCGAGCCCGCGGCCCACTTTTCTTGTGGCGGCATCCAAACGGATTTGCAGGCACGCACCCCCTTGAAGGGCGTGCTGGCGGTGGGCGAGGCGGCCTGCAATGGCTTGCATGGCGCGAACCGGCTGG
>Ga0209541_10008783_pt1 | contig 16569 bp, 20 predicted proteins | sample RifCSPlowO2_01_FD_184027 | JGI IMG/M metagenome (GOLD analysis project Ga0209541, IMG submission 184027) | Groundwater microbial communities from Rifle, Colorado - Rifle CSP2_plank lowO2_0.1 (SPAdes) (version 2) | ecosystem: Environmental > Aquatic > Deep subsurface > Groundwater | place...
TCAAGATTAACGAAATTATATTGTATTAAACTAGTAATTATAACCGCTATGAAAAAAATATTATTTCCGGTTGTCAGCGCGTTGGCGATAGTGTTAGTTGTTGGGCAGTATGCTTTGGCGGCGACCACAGCGACTGTCGGAGCAACCGTTACGGTACAGAATGTCTCCGTGTCTGTCTCTGACGGCACAATCGCTTACGGGACACTGGGATTAAACGCTACTGCAAGCACAAGAAGTCCAGTTGATTTGCAAACCGCAACGAATAACGGCAATGTTACCGAACAGTTTAACATCAAAGGAATGGATGCTACCGGAAGCACTCAAGCCTGGACATTGGCGGCGACTGCCGGGAGCGCGCAGTATATACACGGATTCTGTGTGGCAACCTGTACTACGGTGCCGACAAATTATACCGCGCTTACCACAAGTTATGCTACGCTTGCCGCCAGCGTAGCCGAGAGCGGCACTCAAACATTTGATTTGTACATCAATACCCCGACTGCAACCACAGATTATACCGTACACACGGTTGATGTGACGGTTCAGGCGGTTGCCATCTAGACGGTATTGTGGTTTCCTGGCGAGTGTCATCAGCGAGCAATATCATTATGATGTCAAAATTAAAACACGGCCAACTGTTTTTTGTCGTATTTGCAATTTTGCTCTTTCTTTCGCCAATTGTGGCTTTTGGCAGAATTGGCGTAGGCGTGGGAACAGGCAAAATTCAAGTAGACAAACCGTTGAAAGCAGGCGGGATTTATAGTCTGCCAGCACTTCCGGTTTTGAACACCGGAGACGAATATAGTGAATATGGCGTGTCGGTTGAATATCACGAAGGCGTGTCGCAAATAAGACCTCAACGGGAATGGTTTCGCTTTGAACCGCAATCTTTCAGTTTAGACCCCGGCCAGGTTCAATTGGTAAAAGTTACGATTACATTGCCCGCGAAAATCCAGCCCGGAGATTATTTTGCCTATCTGGAGGGCCATCCGATCAAAAAATCAGTCAGCGGCCAAACTTCTATTGGCGTTGCGGCGGCGGCTAAGCTCTATTTTACAATCGCGCCGTCAAATATCATTCAGGGGATTTATTATCGGTTTATCAGTTTGTATGATCGCTATCATCCGTGGGACACAATAATTCTGACGGTGATTTTTATCGCCATCGCTTCCCGTTTTATCGGCAAACGCTTCAAGTTTAAGGTGGCCAGAAGATAAAAGATGAATGAAAAAAGGAATTTATATTTTAGCGATTGTCATTTTTTGCGGCTTATCTAACGATAAAATTTTTGCGGCTGAAACTGCCGCCGTCCAAGCCACAATCAGAATAACTGTCTGCGGAAATAATATAAAAGAGACAGGCGAACAATGCGACAATTCGGATTTAGACGGGGCAACATGCTCATCGCAGGGTTTTAGCGCAGGGACGCTTTCTTGTAGGGCTTCTTGTGATTTTAATACTTCAGCATGCACTTCTGGAGGTGGAGGAGGCAGTGGCGGAGGTGGAGGAGGTGGCGGCGGAGGAGGGTATGTTATGCCAATATCAGTAACTAGCGTGGTTTTTTCCGGTCGGGCATATCCGAAAAGCACAGTAACGCTTTTGAAGGACGCGCAAATTGCCGCAACAACTATTGCCGGCTCTGACGCCAATTTTCAAATAAATACTTCTGGTCTTTCGGCCGGGAATTATATTTTTTCCGTTTATTCGGAAGACAACAAGGGCATACGGTCATCTCTTTTGACTTTTCCGGTTGGTGTAACTTTCGGCGTTACCACCAATGTGAGCGGCATTTTTATTGCCCCAACCATCGCAGTTGATAAAAGTGAAGTTAAGCGCGGCGACAATATAGCTATTTTCGGGCAGTCGGTTCCAAACAGTGAAATAACTATTTCCGTTAATTCCGACGAAGAATTTTTTGGTAAAATAAAAGCGGATAATAACGGCGCGTATTCATACGGATTTGACACTTCAGCGCTTGAAACAGGCCAACACTTTACCAAATCAAAAACCGTATTAAACGGTGAGATCAGCCCGTATAGCAAGGCAGTTGATTTTGCCGTTGGCACAAAGAATGTGCTTGTGCAGATGTCGGGAAAAACCGCGACTAAAGCGGATCTCAATACGGACAAAAAAGTAAATCTCATTGATTTTTCCATCGCCGCATATTGGTATAAACGGCCCTCGCCTCCGGCTTCCGCAGATCTCAATGCGGACGGGAAAGTTGACTTGATTGATTTCAGCATTATGGCGTTTTATTGGACGGGGTAGTGAAAATTGGGCTTTCGCATTTGTTCCGCCTCTGGCGGAACCAGCCCAGTTTCTACTACCCCATGGACTGGGTAGCAAAAAACTTAATTATGATGAGACAAGCTCTAAAATTAAAGATTATTATTTTTGCGGCAATCTTTTTATTTCCGATGTCTTCGGCCTTTGCCGCCAAGACATCTCTTGAAATTAAAAATTCTGACATTCAGATAGGGGTTAAGCTTGAGGCGGAATTTTTTCTTAACACCGACAACGAAGAAATCAATGCCATTGAGGGCAAGATAATATTTTCAGAAAAACTCTTTGAATTAAAAGAGATAAAAGACGGAAATTCCATCGTTAATTTTTGGATTGAAAGGCCCAATATCAAAAACGGAGAAATTCTTTTTTCAGGAATTATCCCTGGCGGCTATTTGGGCGAAGAAGGTTTGATTTTTTCGACGATTTTTCAGCCGATACAAGAGGGACGCGGCTTGATTGAGATCCGAGATATAAGAATATTACTTAATGATGGAAACGCAACGGCAGCAAATACAACAACTTCTAATTTACGGCTTGTAATTTCAGAACAAGCATTAGTATCCGAACCCGCGACAGCCGCGACAGAAGATGTTGATATACCGGAGACATTTAATCCAATAGTGGCGAGCGACTCGGCGATATTTGAAGGGCGATATTTTTTGGCGTTTGCAACGCAGGACAAGGGATCGGGGATTGACCACTATGAAGTCCGCGAAGGAGACGGGCAATTTGTAAATGCCGAAAGTCCATATCTCTTGCAGAATCAAAAAATAAACAAAGAAATCGCAGTCAAGGCGGTTGATAAGAGCGGAAATAAAAGAATCGTTGTCTTATTGTCGCGACTATCATGGTATAATGATTATCGGATTCTCTTGGTGCTGATAATAACGATGGGTGCGTATCTTGCGTGGAAAGTTTTATGGCAAAAATTTATAAAATCGCGCTAACATTCTTGCTCTTTGGTTTATTGCCAACATCCGTCCATGCGGCGACCCTGTTTTTCTCCCCCTCTTCCGGAGAATATGCAGTCGGAAAAACATTGTCGGTAAGCTTATATATTTCAAGCGCCGATCAGGCAATGAACGCGGCATCGGGAGTGATTTCGTTCCCAAGCGATAAGCTGGAAGTGTCCTCTCTTTCAAAAACCGGCTCAATCTTTAGTTTATGGGTTCAAGAGCCGTCATTCTCAAACAGTGCTGGCACAATTAATTTTGAAGGAATTGTTTTAAACCCCGGATTTACCGGCTCAAGTGGCAAGGCTATAACTATTACTTTTAAAGCCAAAGCCGCCGGCAACGCGCTATTGTCATTCTCATCCGGCTCGGTGCTCGCAAATGATGGACAGGGCACGAATATTTTGTCAGGTTCAGGAAATGCCCGGTTTGATCTGGGCAATGCCATCACGAATATTCCAGAAGCATCCATCCCGTCTACGATTTCCGGCGCAATTTCCGTGCCTAAAATTTCTTCGCCCACACATCCCGATTCCAATGAATGGTATTCAAACGGCAATCCTGTTTTTAAATGGAATTTGCCGACCGGCGTTACGGAGGTCAGATTGGTTTTGAGTAAGAAAGCAGGGACATCACCGCAAATAAAATATGCGCCGCCTATTGCGGAAAAAGCGCTTACCGAAATTGACGATGGTGTCTGGTATTTGAATGTCCAATTTAAAACAGCACAAAGTTTAAGTAAAATTTCAAGTTTTAAGTTTAATATTGATACGACAAAGCCGGCAGATTTTACTATCAACCGCTATGATAACGATGACGCCACCAATCCACGGCCATTGCTGATGTTTGAAAGTTCCGACGGTCTTTCCGGTATTGATCATTATGAAATGAAGATAGGCGGCGGAGATTGGTTTAAAATTGAGTCAGAAAACGACGGCAAGTCATATAAACTACCGCCGCAGAAGTTTGGCACGCACGAAGTTTTGGTGAAAGCGACAGATAAAGCCGGAAATTCTATCAGCACGAGCGCGAAAATTATCCTTAAGCCGGCTTCTATCCAAAAGCCGACCATAAAAGAAGTTATTTCTCCGAAAATGAGAATAGGCGAAACAATCACCATTAAAGGAGTTATAACAAAAGAAACAGAGGATGAAAAAGCGGTGAAAACGGTAGCGGTTGTGGCGGATATATTCAATATCAAAGATGACGATAGTTCGGGACAAATATCAGAGTTTGTGGAAGGAGTTGATGAGCGGCTGATTAAAACCACAGAATCGCCAATAGATGAAAGCGGTAATTTTGATGTAAAAATTGATAGTTTAAAAATTGGCACATATAACATTCAAATCTACGGCAAAGACGAACGAGGCATGGTCTCGGACGCTTCCAGCGACATTGCGATAGAGGTTACGGACAATAAACCGTTCTACGCTCAATTTGTCGGATGGGTTTCCGATGCAATTTCACGCGGCTTTAATGGCTTAATAAATCTTGTGGCCAATGGCTGGCAATCGGTAATTGTTGGTGCATTTGGAGCGGCCCTGATCTACTGGCTGGCAAGAAGAGCCATCCCATTCCTGATAATGAAGGCACAAAGAACTGCTTATATTGTTGGGGAATACAAACTTAATAAACGACTGCTCCGAAGCAATCAAAAAGCGCAATTTGAGATTAAAATACTTTATGACGATCTCCAAAAAGAATTAATCCTCTTTAAGAAAATTAAACAACACCGCAAACTACATCCTGAAGAGAAATACTTTAAAGAAAAACTTGAGAAATATCTCAAACTGCTCAAAACATTTCGTTAGTCAGATTAATCCCTCTCAAAAAAGTAGCCCCGCCGAGATGGCTCTATGATTTGATTTATGCTATAATATAAACATGATCCCCCAATTTGTGCGACCATTTTTGTGGTCTTATGATGTCAGTGTTATGGACTTATCACGAGACAAAAAACGCATCATAACTAATGTGCTAAATTTGGGCACAAGTGAGGCTACGAATTGGATTTTTGACACATACACAAAGGAAGAAATAAAAAGTTGTTTGATTAATCCATTGCCCGGAGAATGGAATAATAAATCTATGGCTTTTTGGTCGCTCCTCTTTGATATTAAGTCTGAAAAAACAATTTCTAGATCCTTGAAATAGATATGTTTTACAATATTTTAGATGAAAAAAGAATTAATATACTGCCACTTTTTGAAGGATTTAAAAAAGACTTCTATCTTGGTGGCGGAACTGCTCTTGCCATACAGATAGGACACAGGGATAGTGTTGATTTTGATTTTTTTAGCGAGAGAGACATAAATACTAAAGAATTATTTGAGCACTTAAGAGAGATTTTTAAAGAGCATATACTGCTTAAAATTCAAGAAGAGTACAATACTTTGACTGTCCTAGTTGATGCAACTATAAAAATTAGTTTTTTTGGATATAAATACAAGCTTATCAAAGAGACGATAAATAATGAGAATTTATTTTTAGCATCAATAGAAGACATTGGCTGTATGAAGTTGTCTGCCATTACGGGAAGGGCAAGCAACAAGGATTACATTGATCTCCATTTTATTTTAAAGCGCGTTTCTCTTTCAGATTTATTGGAAGATGCTCATATAAAATATCCGGAATTGGAAAGAAATTTAATCTTAAAAAGCATTGTTTATTTTGAAGATATAACCATGGAGAAGATACTATTCAAAAATAACAATGATGTTGCCTTTGAAGAAGTGAAGGATAAATTAAGAAGCGAAGTTAAGAAAATTACCTTTTATTTTTGATTTGTAACTTGGGGGCAACTATTCAAAAAAACAGCCCCGCCGAGGCGGGGCATACGAAACGCTAACGCAACGATTTAAGTAGGAGTGGCAACCCCCAGACCGACAAAACGAAAACAAGGAACAGCAATCCAAGAAACAGTCTTGGATCCAGATTTTCTCTCTTCACTTCTTGCCTCCGCGAGATTTATACTTGTACCATATAAATTATTGCCCGTCAAACCAACTCTTCCATTTTCCATATTTTCCGATAAAATGGACTATCGCCGACCTAGCTCAACGGTAGAGCAATGGTATCGTAAACCATAGGTTCGGGGTTCAAGTCCCCGGGTCGGCTCCAGATGTTTACCTACGAACCTAATAAAGCAATTCTATCAATCTTCGCTGGAGCGGGGGGTGTTGACGCGCAAGATTGGGCTGGAATGCTTTTGCGCATGTACGAAAGATATTCTTCAAATCGCGGATGGAATTTTACGGTGCTTGATCAGTCGCTTGGAGAACAACATGGTGTCAAAAGCGTTTCTTGTGAGGTGACCGGCACTGGCGTGTATGATATTCTTAAAGGGGAGTCTGGAGTGCATCGTCTTGTGCGGATTAGTCCGTTTTCCGCAAAAAATCTTCGCCATACATCATTTGCTCTGGTTCAGATGATGCCGGAGATTAAAGTGGATGCATTTAAGATAAATTCCGAAGACTTGGAGATAGCAACATTCAGGTCATCGGGGAAAGGCGGGCAGAATGTAAACAAAGTAGAAACGGCGGTTCGTGTCAGACACAAGCCGACAGGAATGGTCGTATCTGCGCAGACAGAAAGGTCACAGAGCCAAAATAAAGAAAAAGCGATACAATTGCTTGCCTCTAGACTCGCCGTTTTAATGGAACAAGAGAAAGTGTCCGAGCTTTCTCAATTAAAACCCGAGCTAAAATCTGGCTCTGTGGATTGGGGAAGTCAGATTAGAAGTTATGTACTTCATCCGTATCAGATGGTAAAAGATCATCGTACTGGCGTGAAATCATCTCAACCAGATAAGGTGCTTGATGGGGATTTATCCAAATTTATCACTTCTTAAAATAAAACATGATTGAACTAGCAAATGTTTCAACGGTTTACGAGGATAATTTTATGGCTCTGCAAGGGATTAATCTCCAAATAAAAGATGGAGAATTTGTTTCCATTGTCGGACCTGCTGGTGCGGGTAAGAGCACTCTTTTGCGTTTGCTTACCAGAGAATTAAAGCCAACAGACGGGTCTGTCATGATTGACGGAGTTGAAATTGCAAAACTCTCAAGAGCGGACATCCCACTATTGCGCAGAAAAATCGGGACTATTTTCCAGGATTTTAAATTACTTCCGAGCCGAACCGCATTTGAGAATGTGGCGTTTGCCTTAGAAGTGATTGGTGCGCCAGCAAGCAAAATAAATGAAGATGTCCCAAAGGCACTTGATCTTGTTGGGCTGGGGGACAAATTAAATAGTTTTCCGCATCAGCTTTCTGGCGGAGGCAAACAGCGACTTGCTATCGCACGCGCGCTGATTCATCGCCCTCGTATTATTTTAGCCGACGAGCCTACAGGTAATTTGGACATTATGAACGGCCACGATGTGATACAATTGCTTTTGAAAATTAACGAGCTTGGCACGACTGTTGTGCTCGTAACGCACAATAAAGACATAGTTGATTCAATTAGTCGCCGTGTTGTTACAATGGATGGCGGACAAATAGTACGCGATCAGCTTGAGAACGGAAGATACATAATATAGCCATATAGCCATGCTAAAAGAAAAACTTGGACGAGTGATACAAGCCGGATGGAATAATTTCCGCCGTAATTCTTATGTAACATTCGGTACCACCGGCGTTTTGGCGCTTGTGCTTTTGCTTATGCTCGGTCTGATTGCCGTAAACTTTTTCAGCGGTGTTTTGGTTGACGCACTGGAATCTAAAGTTGATGTAAGCGTTTATATGAAAACAAATGCGACTGATCAGGATATTCAGACAATCAAGCGCGATCTTGAAAAATTAAATACCGTTGCAAGTGTTTTTGTCGTAACGCGTGAAGCCGCGCTTGCGGAGTTTCGCGAGCGGCACGCGCAAGACACACTTATTCAAGAATCTCTCGCTGAATTGCAAGATAATCCACTTCAGGCATCGCTGAATATAAAAGCAAGCGATCCTGGGCAATATGCGACTATCGTGAGCTTTTTGGAGACGCACAAGCTCCGTCCACTGATGGACAAGATTAATTATTACGAAAATGAAGCGCTTATTGGTCGCATACAACGCATTTCTAGTACGGTGCGCGATTGGGGCGCGCTCAATACATTATTGTTGGCAGTCATCGCGGTGCTTGTAGCGTTTAATACGATTCGTCTCACGATAATAAATCAAAAACACGAGATTGAAATCATGCGTCTCGTTGGAGGATCAAACTGGTATATTCGCGCACCATATCTTGTGGAAGGCGCATTATATGGCATTTTTGCCGCAGTTCTTGCAATTATTATATGGTACATCGGTGCCAGTGCTGTATCTCCGAAGATTGCGCTTGTGATGCCTGGCGTATCACTGATCGGATACTTTTTCGGAAACTTTATCCCCGTATTTCTACTTACAGTTTTTGTTGGCATTGTTTTAGGGATGTTTTCGTCTTTTATCGCAATCCGCAAATTTCTAAGAATCTAGCCAATTGCGGGTTTTTATTGTACGATTGCTTCCATTACCGGGTAGTGTAATTGGTAACACGTCAGGTTCTGGCCCTGAAGACTCTAGGTTCGATCCCTAGCCCGGTAGCAAATATGTTTTTCAAATTAAACAAAAAAAATAAAAACAGAAGATCTTAAACTAGCTGACTTTGACAAAATTTTGACCAAGTTCTGTTTCTTGGATGAAACGGGCACATTAAGCGATCAAAAAGATCAATATTTTACTGTTGGGATATTGAAAATGAGTCAGCCGTACTATCTACAAAGCAAAATTTTCTACGAGCGGAGCAAAATAAGATTTTACGACGAGATTAAGTTTAACAAGCTGTCAAAAAACAATATCAGCTTTGCCAAAATAGCAATTGATGCGCTTTTAGAGACTCGAAGCATTGGTTTTTATTCCTATTCTATAAGCACCAAGAGCGATTATTACCTAAAAAGATTTGATCAGGATCCATGGCTAGCATACGAGCAAATATCACTTAAACTTTTAGATGCGGCCTTGTCGGAACAAGAAATCATCGTTCTTATTGCTGATTATGTGACTACTCCGAAAGATATCCGGTTTGAAGTTGAAGTGAAGAAAAAATTCAACCAATATAAAAAACGCCTCGCATTGGCTGGTGTGTGTAGATTTGATTCAAAATCAAATGATTTGCTACAGATTGTAGATCTTTTGATAGGTGCAGTAACTTATGATATCAAATTTTCCAAAAAGCTTGTTGATGGATCAAAATATAAACTGGAAATCGTCGATTATCTGAAAGGAAAACTAGGGACAGACTCATTTCTTAATGGGTTTAGAAATCACAATTTCAACATTTTTATAGACAGAACAGATCATCTGAAAATAGTTCAAAATAATAAATAAAACGAAAAAGGGCTATCGTCCTAACGGTCGACGCCCCTTTCCAATACTGTATATAAAGTATAGCATGCCAGTGTACTAGTTGTCCACAGTACAGTCTTTCAATCATCCTAGCACGGGTAGCTGAGTTGAGCATAGTTCGTATATCGAGAGACCGAAAAGTATCGGTTTCGTCTGAGTTTTTGAGTAATAACCCTGGAATCTAACTAATATGGAGAAGAAAACACCCAATGCAATAAAAATGACATTTGCAGGATTATTCAAAACCATTTTGATAGCCGATAAATATCAAAGTTTTAAAGCCGCGCGACAAGTGAGAAAGTTTTTGTATAGTTCTCGCAGTAATGGCAAGAATGAATTTAAAGAAATTCAAAAGATTATCCGAAATGCGCCTGGTGAGTATACCAAAATTTCTGATGACTGGCGACAAGAAAATTTCGTTGGGGCTATATCAGTTATATATTTTTTGCACGACCAGGAAGGCAAGCCAGACCTCCTTTTCCCTTGGCTGTTTCAACTACTCCAACATAAAAATGGCAATATACGCCATGCCGCAGTTCGCATGATTGAACACGAGCTCGGACTGTTGACTTATCACATAAGATTTTCGAGTGAAAGATTGGAACATTCAGGGCTTTCGCCGAAACAAGCTGACAGAATTATTTTTGGATTGCGTACAGGCCTAAATAATCTAATGGCGAGCTCGTGGAAAGACTCGTATAAAAAATTCAAATATATAAACGATCTTCCAAGCGGAACTTATAAATCTGCTCAACTGATTTTAAGTGTTTTGGATGACGATTGCAATGAAGTAAATGAAACAACAAATTATTATCATTAATGGCGGTAGTGTATATGATTCATACGAAGCATATATAAAGCATTTAAAGGGCATAAAGCTTGATTTTGATCGTCTTACAAAGGTTGGATGGAAGGATTCATTTGCGAAAAAACTTGGGGTTGAATTTCAAGTAATTCACGCCAAGATGCCAAACGATAATAATGCCAAATACGGGGAATGGGCTATCTGGTTTAAGAAAATTATTCCGTTTATTAAGAATGGAGCTGTCCTTGTGGGGCATTCGCTTGGCGGGATTTTTCTTGCAAAATATCTTGCAACTCACTTGTTTCCAAAAAAGATTAAGGCGACAATATTAATTTCAGCGCCGTTTCGCAACAAGGGGATGAACGAATCGCTTGGTGATTTTTTCTTGCCCAAATCAATTAGGAAGTTTGCCATACAAGGCGGTCGTATCTTTATCTACCATAGCAAGGATGATCCAGTCGTCCCGGTGCAACACGCCAATGAATATCACAAGGAATTAACAGGTTCCGTGTTGCGTATCTTTCAAAACAAAGGGCACTTCAATCAACCTACATTTCCTGAACTGGTCAAAGAAATCCAATCTTTATAAAAATTGGACATCTTGTCTTGGGCACATAAAGAGAATACCCTTGATGTGCTAAAAGGAATCCAAGCCCCGAAGCCAAAAAAATCTATTAACTCATATGTCAAAGGATCAAGAAAAAAATTGGAGCGAAAGATCCATTGAGCTTAGTAAGTTCTATAAGGGCAAGGAAAGAGGACTGGAGGCATACCTTCATATTTTTGGCTTAACAAGAGAAGATTTGGATGGCAAGAAAGTTCTTGACTTGGGCGCCGGTCCCACGATGCAATTTTCTCAGGACATAAAAGAGGCTAACTTAGATACTTCAGTCGCAGAATTAAGCCCAGACTTTATCTTTGATGATATTCGTCACAAAGCGCTGGAGAGTAATCCATCTGCTAACGCCGTGGTAGGTCTTGGCCAGGAGCTACCCTTTGCTTCAGAGAGTTTTGACTCCGTCTTTATTGTCCATGTTTTGGACCACGTATCTTACGAGATCATGACCAGGCTATTATCCGAAGCACTTAGGGTAACAAAAAAGGGCGGGAGGGTTTATTGTGGTCCTGTTTACTCTTATATTCGTGCAGATTTAGCAAAAGATAAAAATTTTAAGAAATTTCTTAATGATACTGGTATAAAATTATCTCAAAGCGATGTCCCAGTAGATTATGGAGAAGAGAGGTTATACGACAAGATCAGTGGCACACATTATGACGACATGCCATATACGAAAATAGTATTGGAAAAGTAAGATGCAAATAAGGATTGAAAGGTTCAACCTTCCAATCTGAAACGAGTCCGCCACTTCGAGAGTATTGGAAGCATGTTAAAAGCCATCTCATTCAAAAAAATCATGCCATGGGTCAAATCCATTGCCGATGCTCGGAAAACTTACTATAGCTATCCTGGCTATAAAGAAAAAATCAAAAAATTTGGTATAGTAGCGTTAGAACTGAATTAATATTGAGCTTTTAAAATAATTGAACAATGGACTCTAAAGAAAAAATGTGGGAAGAAATAAGGCCAACCGATCGAAAGCCAAGCGAATATTTTCATGATCTTGGAATAGATCTTCAATTTCTTAAAAATAAGAAGATTCTTGATGTTGGATCTGGCAGAAATCAATTTGCTCATGATATCCGTGAACATAATCTTGACCTAGTTTCAATTGATGCGTTTTATGCGCTTTCTAGGGAAGAGCGCGAAAAAGTGTTTTCTGGGCTTAGAAAAGAATACTGGCCGAAGATCAAAGAACAACTTTCTAGAATTTCAGGACCAGAAAAAGACTCTTATCTTGTTGGAGGGATAGCAGAATCAATACCATTTCCTGATGATGTATTTGATGTAATATTAGCTGAATATTCTTTGCCATATCACACGCAGAGATTTGATCAATTCAAACGATTCTTATCTGAAGTTGTTCGTGTACTTAAGCCTGGCGGACAAGCACGAATTTTCCCAATGAGATTTTATAAGCGATATAAATTAGAGATTGAGTTGGAAACAGATGTTATGAGGCTAGCATACGATGTGCTTGGCAAACTACATTTACTTGGTGTTAATGTTTTTGTAACAAAAGACGACCTACTAATAATTGTAAAGCCACCTATTACTGATGGGCTTATGGATAATTTTGATATTTTTTGGCCAAAATAGAAATATATTTATCCATGGAACAAGAACCAGAAACACAATTAATTACCGACGAAGAATGTGTAGAAGCAATGAGATTGGGAAAATCCGAAATTGTTCAGAGATGGCATATTGGACAAGAAAAAATTGCCGATCAAGATCCTACTGCAAGAGGTCGCATAGCAATGGATATAAAACTTGGCAGACTACAGCTTGCCGCAGGTCTCGTTGATAGCGCTCGCGAAACACTATTAATGGCGAGCGAATACGCATATCAACTGTATGATGACGAATCCATTAAACATATTCAGGAAATTCTTGATCAGATTGGATAATGAACGAAATTAGTATGGTTAGAAAAAAATTAAATAACAAAGCTGTAATCTTTCAGGCAAAATCTGGAGCCATTGAACTTCGTGGCGATTTTGCCAAGGATACGATTTGGGCAACACAGGCGCAAATTGCTGACATATTTGGCGTAAAAAGACCAGCAATTACAAAACATTTTCAAAATATCTTTAAATCCAAAGAGCTTAATGAAAAAGCAGTATGTTCCATTTTGGAACATACTGCGGAAGATGGCAAGAAATATAAAACACAATTCTACGACTTAGATGCAATCATTTCTGTTGGATATAGAATTAATTCTAAAAAAGCAACAGAATTTCGTATTTGGGCGACCAAGATTCTTCGCCAGCATATTACAAAAGGATACACAATAAATCCCAAGGTAATCAAGAATAATTATGCCGAGTTTCAAAAAGCGATTAAGGAAATTAAGCATTTTCTACCCACTGGTACGCCGATTGATCATCAAAGTGTTTTGGATCTTATTTCTGCTTTTGCAGAAACATGGCTTTCGCTTGATGCATATGATAAAGACGAACTTACTTCTAACGGTACGACCAAAGAAATTAGCGCACTAACATCCGATCAACTATCAGGCGCACTTTCGGATTTTAAAAATTCGCTTATGAAAAAAGGAGATACAGCAGAATTGTTTGGTGTTGAGAGAGTAAGAGGCAACATTGCTGGAATTGTTGGAAATATCATGCAATCTTTTGACGGCAAAACATTATATGCGACCGCTGAAGAGAGGGCGGCGCATCTATTTTATTTTATCGTCAAAGACCACCCATTTATTGACGGCAACAAACGAAATGGCGCATATTCATTTGTGTGGTTTTTGCATCGAGCTGGAATTCTTGATAAAAATAAAATTACGCCATCTGCGCTTACTGCACTTACTCTTTTTGTTGCGGAAAGTAATTCAAAAAATAAGGATAGAATAATCAAGCTTGTCTTACAGCTTCTCAAAAAATAATCCCATGTCTAGTGAAATACAAAATTATATAGGCGAGATGCATCGGTTAGGATATGCCGATGCTGATATCAAAGTCTCGTTGCGTGAGGCGGGATGGTCGTACGATCAGCTAATTTCTGCTTTTGACAATGCGGTAATCCATGTGGATGGACTGAAGAAGTATTTTAAAAACACAAAAGCGGTGGACGGAATTTCGTTTATGATTGAAAAAGGAGAAATTTTTGGATTTTTGGGACCCAACGGAGCAGGCAAAACCACAGCTATTCGTTGTATTATGGATTTTCTACGACCAGATGCGGGACAAATCAGAATTTTAAAAAAGGACAGTCGTCTGCATACAGTAGAATTAAAGTCTGATATTGGGTATTTGCCAGGGGAGGTGAGATTATATGAAAATTGGACAGGACAGGAGCATGTGGATTTTTCTAGTAGTTTTTATAAAAGACCAGATCGCGCAAAGTATATTGCCGATCGTCTCACTCTTGATTTAAGCAAAAAGACGAAAGATTTATCATCTGGCAATAAGCAGAAGCTCGGTATCGTGCTTGCGTTGATGTTTGAACCGCAGGTATTAATCTGGGATGAGCCGACGCTTACACTTGATCCGCTATTGCAACAAGAAGTATATGCGTTGCTGAAAGAGGCATCCAATAATGGCGCAACAGTGCTGATGTCTTCACATAATCTGGCTGAAGTGGAGCGCGTATGCAATAGAGTTGCGATTATCAAGCAAGGCAAAATAATCGCGATAGACGAGATTAAAAATTTGCGCAAAAAGAATATGTATACGATTACCGTGCACTTTTTTGGCATTTTACCTGAAAAAGACGAGCTTATATCTGATGGAGTGAAAATTATTGATGAATTAGAGCGAGGTTATGTGGTAAAAGTTTCAGGAGATATTAATCGTTTCTTGAAAAATGTGTCGCGATTTCAGGTAGAGGATATTAATATTGAGAAAGCGTCGCTTGAAGATGTATTTCTTGAGTTTTATAAAGAAAACTAACTATGTACTCAATAATCACGCGAGCATTAAAAGATAAAAAATCATCATTGATTATATTTTGTGCTGCAGGAATCTTGTTGCTCGTTTTATACATCGCGCTTTTTCCGTCAATACAGGAGCAGTCCAGCCAGATGGCAAAAATGTTTGATAGCTATCCAAAAGCGATGCTCAAGATATTGAATATTGAAGACCTGAATTTTTCTACGATTGAGAAGTTTTTGGCGATAGAACAGTATAGTTTCACATGGCCACTGCTCATTATCTTTTTGGCGATATCGTTTTCTGGCAGTCTTGTGCGCGATATTGAAAGGGGCACGATTGATTTTGTTTTGACGCGTCCAATTTCGCGTATGCGATTATATGTTGGGCGCGTACTTGCATCGCTGTCGGCGGTTTTGATGTTTTCTGTCGCATCAATCCTGTCTACAATACCGATTGCGGCGATTGCTGGAATTGATTTTATCGCAGGCAATCATTTCAAAATGGTAATTGTGGGATTTTCATTCGGAGCCGCTATTGTGGGGCTCGCATCACTTGCTGGAGCATTATATTCGGAGCGCGGGAAAACTTATCTTGTCACCGGTGGAGTGCTTATATTGATGTATGTATTTAATATTATTGCAAAGCTAAAAGATGGCCTAAGCGGATTGCAATATTTTTCACTATTTCATTATCTTGATGCGGGCTCTGTTTTGGCGCGAGGGATTATGTCGTGGAGCGCGGTATTTGCTTTGCTTTATTTCGCTGTTATTACTATTATTGCTGGCGCGCTTATATTCCAAAAGCGCGACATTTACGCGGCGGCATAAAATTGGAAAATTCAGAATATGGAAACTTTTATTGATGACATAGAAAAAATAAAACCACTTGGCAAGATTTTAGTAGATTTTTTAACCGAAAGTACTTCAGAAAATGAATTGTCAGTTATAGATGCTATTTTTGTTTTTGGCCATTATGATCCGAGGATAGCATTTCATGCCGCCCATTTATATAAAATTGGGAAGGCAAAGAAAATTATTCTATCTGGTAAGGGACGAGATAAAATTCCGAATGGATTTATAACGGAAGCAGATTTTTACGCATCGTTAATAAAGAAAGAAGGCGTACCACAATCCGTGCTCATTTTAGAAAAAGAATCAACAAACACGCTTGAGAATGTGCAATTTGGAATAAAAACTTGCGATAAATCTAGATTCTTCCCAAAATCTCTTATCCTTTGTGCTGTGCCACCACTATTGCGCCGATCGTGTGCGACATTTAGAAAACAATATCCAAGCATAATTGTGTGTGGTAGCGAGCCAAAAATATCTGGAGAAGAGTACATAACCGAATCGCGACTAAGAAGAATCGTAGCCGAATTTGATAGACTAAAAGAATATGCAGATAAGGGAGATATTATTGATGTACAAATTCCAGAAAAAGTAGCCAATGCGCTACAAGAGATTAGAAAAACAGATATATGCTCACAGCCAAGTCTGTCGCCAAAGAATTAAAAAGTGCTGGTACGCCAGAGAGGGCAAATGCGGCGATATGGTATTTTAAAACTGGAGAATGGCAATACGGGCACGGCGATGTATTTTTTGGCGTGACCGTGCCGGAGCAAAGAAAAATAGCAAAAAAATATGCCA
>Ga0209541_10008784_pt1 | contig 16568 bp, 24 predicted proteins | sample RifCSPlowO2_01_FD_184027 | JGI IMG/M metagenome (GOLD analysis project Ga0209541, IMG submission 184027) | Groundwater microbial communities from Rifle, Colorado - Rifle CSP2_plank lowO2_0.1 (SPAdes) (version 2) | ecosystem: Environmental > Aquatic > Deep subsurface > Groundwater | place...
TTGATGGAGAAAATAATTCTTTAATTTTAACTAGGGAAATTCCTGTTCAGCATATAATATCTAAAGATTCTCTTGAGATTATAGAGACTATTGATGGGAGCTTTAAGGCAGGTTCATATGATGCAATATTAGAGATTAACTATGGAGGAAATGAATTAATAGAGTTAAATGATACTTTTCGTGTAGGGCATTTTTCAGTTGATATACTGGATTATTCTCATATATTTGAAGTTGGAAAGATAAACCCATTTCATATAAGTGTTGGAAATGTCTGGAACAAAAAAATGGAGAATGTTTATGCAGAAGTAAGCATAACTGATCAAGGAAGTGTCATTGATAAGTTTAAAACGCCAAGTATTAATATGGAGCCATGGGAAGTAACAAATCTAACTGGCTTTTTTGATGCTACAAATGTTTCTATTGGAAAATACACTGCAAATATAAAGGTGTTCTTTGAATATGAGAGCAATCATAAATTAGTGGCTATTTATGTTGTTGAAGGTGAGAAGGATAATATTTGGTTAATTGCAGGAGCAATTGCAGGAGGCTTTTTATTAATAGTAATTATAGTCTTTATATATTTGATATTAAAAATAAGGAAATTAAAGAAAAATGTCCAAAAGAAAAAATAAACTAAAAGAGAATTATTCAGTAGAGTTATTTATTTTATTTTTAATTATCATTATTAGTGTATTTATTTACTTTTTTATATCTTATTTCTCTATAATTAATGAAAAAGAAATAGAAGTTAATGCAATTCTTGACGATAATATAGGATTTGATTTAAGTACTGATAAACTTTCTTTTGGAAAAGTTATAGTTGAAAATGGAGCTTCAAGAAGTATTTTATTACAAAATTATTACCCTTATAAGGTAAAAATAATAATTGATTCTAGCGGAGAGATTTCAGATTATTTGTTTGTGTCAGAGAATGAATTTATTTTAATTCCTGGAGAGACTAAAAAAATTATTTTTACTGTTTTTTTCCCAGAAGGTTCAGAACTTAAAATGTATGGGGGGAAGATAAATATTATTTCCAAGAAAGTTTATGGATAGGAAATTGTTAATTATGGCTATATGGGTATCTGTTATATTATTTTTACTTGGAGGAATAACTCTTACTGGGAGAATAACTGACTCTGGTGAGCTAAGAGTGGTAATTAGTCCTAATAATGCGTCTCAAAATGAAACTGTTACAGTTGATTCTTCAAGTGGAAGAGGTGGTAGTTATTTAGTCTGTGATGCTGAATGGAGATGTTATGAAGAAGGTATTTGTAATAGTTATATTGAATCTTTAAATAATGGAGAGATTAATGTAAGTTTTTTTAATATAATTGAGTCAAAATGTCTTCAAGAAGGAATTGATCTTAACTCTTGTGGATATAAAATTTGGGGCTGCTTTGATTTGAATGAATGTGGGGATAATTCAACAAGACCGGAACCTTGGGGGGTGTGTATTTTTAGAGGAGATGAAAAAAAAGTCGTTCTTGAATTTCCTTATATAGGATTTTTAGAGGGTGAAAAATATGGATATGTAAGTTTAATTTTATTTGTTTTATTAATAATTTTAATATTTTTGATAATTTATTTATCTTTAAGTGTAATAAGAAAATTGTATAAATTAAAAGCTAGTTTAGAAAAGATCCAGGGATTAAAAAATAGAAAAATTGTTAAGTAGCCCGAAAGTTTTAAAAGAGCATTTATTATTGAAAATTATGGATGATGTAAAATTGATGACTCTTGCTAAAGGGTATTGTTTAAGGTATCACGAGAATCAGTTTAGGAAAAATGGGGAGCCATATCATAATCATCCTATAAGAGTTCAGGAAATATTAAAAAAGTATGGTTATGATGATGTTGTTACGCAATGTGTTGCACTTTTACATGATGTCTTTGAAGATACTAAGATAATTAGAGGCAGAATAAAAGAAGAATTTGGCTATGAGATTGCTAATGGTGTTTATGTTCTCTCAAGGAATACAATATCTATAAAAGAAAGAGATGTAATCTTAAATATAATGGGTTTTAAAATTAAAGATCTCTCAAAAGATATCACACCAAGAGAAATTGTAGAAAGGTTATATAAAGCAAGATTAACTTTTGCGAGAAGTAAGATTTTAAGAGTAAAAATTGCAGATATGATTGATAATACTCGGGATTTTGGATATCTTCATATTACTGGTATAAAGAGGAAGATTGAAGATGCAAAGAACTTCTATATTCCTTTAGGTAAAGAGATAGCTCCAGAGATGACTAAGGAATTAGAGAAGAATATTGAAGAATATGAAAAGAAGACTAAAGGTGTTTAAGTGTTAGAGTATTATCATATGGTCTTCTTAATATGTGTTTTATATTACAGTAATAAATATATTCAATAAAATCTTTTGCGTTCGAATCAAGATATATTGGATCGTCGTAATGAGTGGAACCAGTTCCAACCCATATTTCTCCTATTATATAATCAGCACTAAAGGGATGTTCTCTTTGTAACTCTTTAGCTTTATTATTTATCTCACTATTTTCATTAAAAATATCATAAGGAATCCCTTGTCTTTTTAAAACTGCCAAAAAATCCAAATAATCTAACTTATGGGGTAAAATATCTAAAGGAACATCCTTTATTCTATGGAATGTTCTTGATAAATCTCCGACTTGTAGTTTTCCTAATTCTTTTAAACTTAATCTTTCTAAAGGATAGATACTAAGTAATTTTTTTCTACAGACAATATCATTACTATTAAAAGCTTCTTCAAAACTTGGAACTATTCCCTCCATTCTTTTCTTAAGAGATCTAATATCCATAAAAAACGGAACAATTCTATATTTTTAAGAATTTGTATAATTGTCTCATTAAGAGTTTTCTTTTCTAAAAAATAAAAAACCCGAAAAAATAAAAGGGTTAGATAAAAAATTAATATCCTAAGTTATCTAGGCCGAGTTCGTTTACACTTATTACAGGTTCATTTAGGTAACTGCTACTTCTTCCAGTGTTTCTTCCAAGAATATATGGAGATGAAACTCCTGTCATGATAGTAATAACTCTTACTCTTCCTTGGAATTCTTTACTGACTCTTGCACCAATAATTACTTGAGCTTCTGGGCTTAAGTTTTCTGTTACAAGTCTACCAATATTATCAAATTCTTCAAGCTTTAAGTCTGGACCGCATGTGATGTGGACCAAAGCTCCAGTTGCTCCTCTATAGTCTACATCCAATAATGGATGTGTTAAGGCTTGCTGTACTGCAGCATCGACTCTAGCATTTGAATTATCCTCACCTATACCTATGACTGCAACATCACCATTTTTCATGATAGATGAAACATCTGCATAGTCAAGATTGATTAATGAAGGAAGTGTGATTGTTTCAACAATACCTTTAATCATAGTGGAAACGAGCTCATTAGCTACGGCAAAAGCTTGCTCCATTGGAAGTTGTCCTGCGATATCAACTAATCTGTTGTTATCTAGAACAATTACAGTATCAACAGTCTCTCTTAGTTCTTGAAGACCGAATTCAGCTTTGTCAATTCTAGCTTTTTCAGCTTCAAAAGGCATCGTAACTACAGCAATAACAACTGCACCGGCTTCTTTAGCGAGTTGTGCTACAACAGGAATAGATCCAGTACCTGAACCTCCACCCATACCAGCTAGAACAAAAACCATATCCGAATTCGAAGTAGCTCTTTTCAAGTCAGTAAGGGATTCCTTTGCAGCTTCTCGCCCCTTTTTTGGGTAACCGCCACAACCAAGTCCTCGTGTTAATTCTTTTCCTATTAGGATTTTTTCATCACACTTAGTAATTGATAAATGGAGTGCATCAGTGTTAACACCGTAGATTGTTGCTCCATTAATTCCTTTGTTGAATAACCATGTGGCCATATTACATCCACATCCTCCAAGTCCAAAGACTTTAATGTTTGCTTTTCCAGCTTTAAGTTCATCAAAATTGATGCTATTCTTCTCGGAGTTTTGTATTGCCTCCTTTGCAAAATCTAATGGCATTATTTTTTATTATACCTCCTTTCAAATTATAAGGTTTTTATTAAGAATTATAAATATCTCTTCTTTAAAAATATATATGTAAGAAAATAAGTAGATTTTTGTATCAGATTTTAGCTTTTTATTTAAGTTAATTTCTCATTTAGATTATTTTAATGATCTAAACCACTTCGTCTCTGACAGTCGTCAAGAGACTACGCCTGAAGAAATTTAGTAATGCCTAAAGATTTTTAGATGAGTTGTTCAACAAATTTTATTATTTAGGAGATTTTAAGATAAAGTTTTATTTGTTTTTGATAATTTAGGAAAATGAAAGTGCTTCACTCATAACAATAGAAAACCACCATAATAATGCTGCTGATGTAACTATTCCTATTATACTTCCATATAGAAAATATTTTTTATTTTTACGAAAGTATAAGCTGAAAATTATTGGTGATATGATAGATATTATAAAAAGTATATATTTTCCTATTTCAAATATATTGGGAGATATTAAGAGTAATAGAGATAAAATAAAGCTTCCAATAATTAAAAATGAGAAAAATATTAGGAAACTTAAACTAAATCCAATAAAAAAATCTTTAATTCTTTGTCCGGTTGTTTCGTAATAATTCATTTTTATTTTCTCTGTAACATCAATTCAATTTTTTTAGGATTTCTTTTTATCTCTTTTACAATTGTTGCTGGACCAATTATTGTTATTGCATCTTGCTCTCCAACTAAGATTTTTGCGATGTTAAATCTTACTCTTTCAAATACCCCTCTATCTTTATCACCAGATACTGCAGCAATTTCAATTCCCTGAAATCCTTTTATATTTCCAATTAAAGTCATAGAATTTTCAATTAAGCGAGCTTCTTCATAAGGATTTAATCTACCTTGTAAAATTATAATTTTTCCTTCGAGAACAAGACCCATAATTTTTTTTATTCTTCCAATTGTATTTTCTTTTACAATTTCGGAATATGGCATAAAATGAATTGTTAAATCCTTACTTCCACTGCTTTTGATTGATTTTTTATTCTTCACCATCTTTTCACTTTCATATAGTTAATTATCTTTTATAAACTTATTTTATCTAGTTTTTTTAATTAATTTAAATAGTTCTTCATAAAAATCGTCCATACCTTTTCCCTCTTTTGCCGAAATTCCGACTACTTCATACTCTGGAAAGGCTCCTTTAACTTTTTTTATGTCGGCTTTTTTTAAATCTATTTTGTTTGCAGCAATTAAAATAGGTATTTTTCTGGCAATTAAATTACCTATTATTGTGATGTTTACTTGTGAATAAGGATTAATAGTAGCATCAATTAATACAATTACAGCATCCATATCGTCTAGCCATTTTATTGATTCAATAATTCCCTTTGTTGCTTCTTTTGCTCTTTTTTGAGCTTCTTTTTTATTTAGGCCATACTTTAAGAAATCTTCAAAATCAACTTTTGTTGCAATTCCCGGAGTATCTATTAATTTGAATTCAACTTTTTTTCCATCTTTTTCTAGAATTACTTTTTCTTTAATTTGAATTTCTCTTGTTTCATGAGGCACTTTTGATACCTTTCCTAAGTCTTCTCCTAACCAATCTTGGCAGATTCTATTAGCTAAACTAGTTTTACCAGCATTAGGAGAACCGTAAAATCCTAATTTAATTTCACCTCTTTTACTAAAAATTCCCGAGAATATCCTTCTCGCGAAGTTCCTCATTATTTTAATCATCTGAGTTACCTTAAGCCTTATTGGAACCTAGATTTATTAATGTTTCCATCAAATTGTTGCCTAGGAGGAGTAGTGTACCTTAGGTTGACGTTATTATTCCTCTTTTTTTCTATTAGCCAGTCAATTGGTATTAATTCGTAGAGTCCGTTTGATTTACCCCATGATTTATTTATTGCATAAGTAATTCTTTCTCCGGACCATTTCTTATTTTTTAGTTCTCTTCTAATTTGGTCATCTTGGAGTCCCATTTTTCTTGCATTATGTATGTACATTAGAAGATTGTAAAGATATCTTCTATCTCCAAATAAACTGTCCTCATATCTTAATTTATACCAAATTTGGAGAATAGTATAAAGAATTATAATAAAAATTATTATTACTATTATCCAAAATATTATCCAATAAGTAGGTTTACAGTCGCTTCTGCAAGTTTTGTAATCTTCTCCTTCTTCACACATGTTATTAAAGTTACAATTCTTATTTATTTGAGTGTCAATTACAAAAGCTGAAAGACTTGGTGAAGCAAAAAATGATGTTTCTTCTTGACCAGAAATATAATAAAATTCAATTACTTTTTGTTGATTCTTCAGTAAGTCTATTACTGTAGATTCGTCAATATTTTTTGAATCTGTTAAATCTTTAAAAAAGATGCTGTTTTTATTTTTATTAATTACTAGAAAAGAATCTTCTTGTGGTTTTATCGTTATTTTATAAGTTCTAATTATTGGTGTTTTATCTCCATTTTCTTTAACTAAAGTAAATAAATCCGTTTCTATTTTTATTTCTACATTATTGTCTTGCCATAATAAAATAGCATTTTTATATTCATCTTCGTAGCCTTGTGCACTACCAACTCCTACTTTTCCGATAATCTTTGGATCAATTTCATTTTCTTTTGTTAAAAATCCAGGGAATTCTTTTGAATTCAACAAAATTTCTTTTGGAAAATTTATAATTAATAATTCTTTAATTATTTCTACATAACCTTCATCATTAAATGTTTCATTATATCTTTTAGATAGCCTTTTTATATCTGCTTCATAATCTTTAACTTTAATTTCTGCAGATAATTTCTCTTTTATCCAAGCAGGTTTTTTGTTTATTTCTTGAATTACTTTATTTAAAGATTCATTTTTTGAGATGAGTGTCTTATTTATTATTAATTTTGGACTGCTGGTATTTATTATACAATTGCTTATGTTTGTCTGATTGATGGATTTTTGTATAACTAAAACAGATACATTATACAATCCCACTTTTTCATAGGTATGAGAGATATTATCTCTAAATGATTTCTTTACTGAAGAATTGTCTCCAAAATTCCATTCGTATGTTAAACTTGCATTTTCATTTGATTCAGAGACGATGTAAAAAGTTGTTGAAATTCCTGCTGGAGGATTTGATGGGGTGAGTTTTGAGTTATTTACAATTTGTGTTGTTGCTGATGCTATTACAACTGATAAGATAAAAATAAGGAATAATACCCACACTCTTTTCATAATTTATTTAAGATATTTTGTGTTATAAATGTTTTGAAAAGTATTTGTGGGCTATTAATTCATGAAATTTTTTTCTAGCAGCCCCACTCATTAAAGATTCTCTTGCTTCTGTTACACAGTCCATAATGGGTCTTTTTGTGTTATAAGCATAAATTGCTAAGCCGGAATTTAAAATTAGTTCATCTCTAAATGGTATGTCTTTTTCTTTTTTTCCTCCATTGATAATTCTTTTAAATATTTTAGCAGATTCTATTTTATTTTTAACTGTTAGGTTTCCAAATTCATGTTTTAAGAAATATGCTCCAGGATATATTAAATATGGCTTTTCAGATTCAAATATCGTTGTTGGAGTATAAACACTTGCTTCATCGGTTCCATCCATTCCATAGATTGTAATTGCTTTTTTTATTCCTAGTTCTCTAGCGGCTTCATATAATTTTTTTGCAGATTCGTAGCTGTAAGCACCAATTAATCTTACTTGTGCGTTTGTTGGATTAACAAGGGGTCCAACTAAATTGAAGATTGATCTATGTCCTAGTGTTTTTCTAGCTTTAGCTACATGGGACATTGCTGGGTGGTAAATAGGAGAATACATGAATCCAATTCCAACTTCTTCTATTAGTTTCCTAGTATTTATGGTGCTTATTTGTTCTACATTTATTCCTAGTTCTTCTAAAAAATCTACCGAGCCAAATTTTCCTGAAGAGGCTCTGTTGCAATGCTTTGCAACACTGTATCCAGCTCCTGAAACAACAAATGATGATGCTGTTGAGAAATTAAATGTATTCTTTTTATCTCCTCCTGTTCCAACAATATCTATAAGATCTCCTTCTACTTTTGGGTTAATTTTTCTCATATGACTTCTCATTGATTTTGCTGCTATGACTATCTCTTCAACATTTTCGCTTCTAGTGTGCATTTCGTGGAGTTTTCTTTTTATTTCTCTAGTTGTTAATTTTCCTTCAAATAAATCTTCAAAGAACTGTTTTGTTTGATTGTATGGCATGAAATTTTATTAAAATAAGTATTTTTAATAATTTGTGTGGTGAAATATAAAACGTCCAGAAGAGGACTCTTCTCGTAATCAGGTCTTCATTATCTTTGAGATTGTTGAAGACCCAATCACTCGCCTCCGACAGTCGGAGGTTCTCGAACGTCCAGAAGAGGACTCGAACCTCCGACCCCATGGTTAACAGCCATGTGCTCTACCTACTGAGCTATCCGGACATTGTAAATAAGTTAGAAAAAGACCTTATAAAATTAACTACTTGATGCTTTCTCTTAGGCCTAAATCTTCTGATTTAAATCTCTTTTTATTGACATTTTGTTTTTCAAGGTATGAAAAGACATTAGAATGCTTTGATCCACTAATTAGTGATTCTATTGCTTGTGTTACAGCATCTAAATGATCTGAGTCTACAATTATTCCTATATCATTTTCATTAATTACAATTACAGCACCTGTTAAATTTTCTATTGTTTTTCTTGCTTTTCCATTTGTTCCAATTATTCTTGCTCTAACATCACGAAGGTTTTTTCTTTTTGTAAACTCTTTTACTTCAATAAATTCTAAAACATAATCTCCTTGACTTAGAAGAAGGGCATCTTCTACATGAAAGCCAAAGTCTATTGCTCTTAAAATTTCTGAAGTTAAGAATTCTTCATATTCAGCTCCTTTAATTGAAACAGAATTCTTTCCAACTAAAATCTTTATTTTAATTTTGTTTTCAATTAAAGGAACAGCTTTTTTTATTTTGTTCATACTTTGAACAGATATTGTTCTCATATTAAATTTTTTAAGCGATAATAGTTATTAAGTCTTTTTATTAGAACTCTTCTAATTCCGTTGTTAATTTCCCCATTTTTTTGAGCCGATCAACTGCTGCAGGAGTATATTTGAACAGCACATCTCCTTTGTCGTTATCAAATTCCCAAGGTTCAACAATTATAATGTCCCCTTCTCTTAGCCAAAGTCCCCTTCTTTTTCTTCCTGGAACTCTACAATTTCTTGTTTTTCCGTCCATGCAAGAGACAAGCATTCTACTTCCTCCAACTCTTTGAGTTATAATTCCTATTACTTCTTTTTCATTTGGCAGCTTTACTCTGACTGGTCCATCATTATTCTCGTGATATATCTTTTCAATAGGATGGTTCTTTTGGGATTTATCTTTAAATTGAGCCATGACAAGGAATAATAATCTATATATTTAAAGATAACTAGTTGATAAATATTAAAGCAGTACTAAAGCAAAAGGAATTCCATCAACATATCCAATATCTTTTTTTGTAATTATTTTAGTTCCGAGTGCCACATTAATTGATTTTTTTCCAACAATATTAAATGTAGCATCTTCTATTGCCCAGTCTAGTACTCTACTCCAAGATTCTTCAATACTTATTTTCTCTCCTTCGTAAAATCTTCCTGTTAAATCTAATTGTTTTATTCCTTCAACAAACTTTTTTCCGTATAGTTCTAAATCACAGATTGAAATAGTATTTCTGTATGATTTATGAATTTTAAATAGGATTTCCTCTTTCATAGTTTATTAATATTAAATGAATTTATAAGATTTTTCTATTAACAATAGAATTCTGATAATACTCTATACATCTTTGTTTCTTTAGGATTAACAATTACTACATTTTGTCTCATTTCACTTAGTTCTCTTAAGATTGGACTTAGAATGTTATTTATTTTTCTATTTCCATTGAGGTATAATCTAAATCTTGACATTGGAGTAAATCCGAATTTTTCTAGTTCTTTTCTTGCTTGTGAAACTGGAATATCACTATAATCTATTTCTAAACCTGTTTTTTTATGCTTAACACTTCCTCCCATTGAAGAGTCTATATAGATTAAATCAAATTCTCTTTCTAAATCTCTATTATAATCTTCGTATTCAACTCTTAAAAGAGCTTCATTTAGTTCTGCTTCATCAGTAGAGACATAACCTTCAATGTAAGGATCTCTTTCGTTAAATAAATCTTCTAGATATTTTACTTCATTCAACATAACAGATTATCATTTATTCCTTTTTAAAGATTTATTTACTAAGAGGAATCTTTAAATATATTATTCTATCTTCTTTAATATGGCAAAGAAATTTTATATTACAACACCAATATATTATCCAAATGATATACCACATATAGGCCATGCTTATACCACTATTGCAGCTGATGTGATAGCACGATGGAAAAAACAGAAGGGAAATGATGTTTTTTTCCTTACTGGAACGGATGATCATGGGAAAAAGATAGCTGAAGCTGCACGAGAGGCTGGAAAATCTCCAAAAGACTTTACAGATGAGCTTATTCCAAAGTTTAAGGATGCTTGGAATAGGTTAGATATAGAGTATGATCGGTTTATTAGAACTACAGATAAAGATCATGAACAGTTAGTAAAAGAAATTTTACAAAAAGTTTATGATAAGGGAGATATCTACAAGGGAAAATATGAGGGACTTTATTGTATTTATTGTGAAGCTTACTATACTGAAAAAGAACTAGAAGAAGGAAATTGTCCCATTCATAAGAAGCTAGTTGAGAAGTTAAAAGAGGAGACTTATTTTTTTAGATTATCTAAATATAAAAAAGAATTACTTAAGCTTTATGATCAACATCCAAAATTTATCTCTCCAAAACATAGAAAACAAGAAATAATTAATAGAGTTAAGGAAGGGCTTAAAGATTTGAGTATTTCTAGAACTTCTTTTGATTGGGGGATTCCTTTACCCTTTGATAAAAAACATATTTGTTATGTTTGGTTTGATGCGCTTTTTAATTATTATTCCGCTACAAGAAAAAAAGGTTTTGAGAAATTTTGGCCTTGTGATTTACATGTTATAGGAAAAGATATTTTATGGTTTCATACTGTTTATTGGCCTGCTTTTTTGATGTCTGCAGGACTAAAGTTGCCTAAAGTTATTTATGCTCATGGATGGTGGACTTTTGATAAAGAAAAAATTAGCAAGTCAAGAGGAAAAGTAATCAATGTTGATGAATTAATTTCTATTGCAGGTGTGGACTCTGTAAGATACTTTTTATTAAGAGAAGCATCATTTGGAGAAGATGGAGATTTTTCTATTGAATCTTTAGTTGAGAGACACAACAATGAACTTGCAAATAAACTTGGTAATTTGGTTTCAAGAGTTTCTAGTTTAGCTGAAGAGTATGGAATAAAAAAGACTAAAGGTTCTTTAATTAAGCAATTAAATAAAAAAAAGATAGAAAAATATTTTGATTCATATGAGCTTGATAAGGCACTAAGTGAGATTTTTAGATTTATTGATATTTGTAATGAATATACTCAGAAAAAAAAGCCCTGGGAAACAGGAGATAAAAAAGTTTTATTTGAGCTTGTTGAAGCTTTAAGGAAAATAGCAAAACTTCTTTATCCATTTATTCCAAAGACTTCAGAGAAAATATCTAAGATTTTTAAGTTAGATAAGATAAAGAAGGCCGATATTTTATTTTCTAAGATTGGACAACCTATAAATAGAAAACAAAATCTTAATAAAGAAGAGGAGCCTAAAGAAATTATGGAAGGAGTAGCAAGTGCGGGTGAGATTAATTTTGGAGATTTTGAAAAACTTGATTTAAGAGTTGGTGAAGTCCAGAGTATTGAGGAGATTAAAGGTGCAGACCTTTTATATAAATTAACTGTTAGTTTAGGAGAAGAAGCTAGAACTATTTGTGCAGGAATAAAAGAATATTATTCTCATGATGATTTAAGAGGAAAAAAAGTAATTGTTTTAGCAAATTTAAAGCCTAGAAAACTAAAAGGAATAATGAGTCATGGAATGTTACTTGCTGCAGGAAGTAAGGAAGAACATGTTTGTTCATTATTAACTCCAGATTCAGATGTTAAGGTCGGAATGAAGATTAGTTAATCTTATGGAAATAAAGACTAGAAATATTGGTGCTGAAGGATTAAAATTTTATATCATTGAAAAAGGTGTTGAAGTGGCAAGAGCTTACTTATATTTGCTGAAGAATGATCTTCATGATATGCCTTTTGGATTTATGGAAGATGTTTATGTTAATGAATCTAAAAGAGGTAGTGGTTTAGGTTCAAAATTAGTTAAGAGCCTTATTGAAGAAGCAAAAGATAGGGGATGCTATAAACTTATCTGTACAAGCAGATATCAAAAGCCAGAGGTTCATAGATTGTATGGAGGCATGGGATTTAAGGATCATGGAAAAGAGTTTAGAATTGATTTTTAATAAGGTTTTCTAAACCATCTTTCAAAGAATCTTTTGGGTTTTTCAATTTTTTCTCCATTTATCTTTCTTGCAATTTCTAAGTATTTTCTCGAAACTTTGCTTCTTGGATGGGTGTGGACGACAGCATCTCTTAGATTTAAGGCTTCTTTTACAGCTTTATCTTCGGGAACTACTCCGATTAATGGGGATTCCAGCATTGATCTTACTGAAGATAAAGGCATTTCATATTTAGCATTAGAATGTCTTGTTACAATTACCCCGTAGATTTTTTTTCCCATACCTTTTGCAACTTTTACTGCTTTTAATGAGTCAGTCACTGCTGGCATTTCAGGGTTTGTGACAATGATTACCTCATCGGCTACTTCAAGAACAGCTATTACTTCTTCTGAAAAACCTGCAGCTGAATCTATTATCACAAAATCACATAAATCTCTTAGTTGTCTTGTTATTTCTGGAATTTTTTTAACATTAAATTTTGTTAGTTCTTTTACTGAAAGTGATGATGGAATTATTTTTGTACCACTTGAATGTTCATATATTGCTTCTTCAATATCTGCTTTTCCTTTTAAAACATGATTTAGTGTTACTGGAACAATTGGTGCTCCAAGCTGAAGACCTATATTTGGAGTGTTTAAATTTGCGTCAACGATGATCACTTCTTTTCCAAGCTTATTTAATGAAGCTCCAAGATTTATTGCAGTAGTTGTTTTGCCGACACCTCCCTTTCCAGAATTTATAACAATTACTCTTGCCATTTTTAATTTGATGTAGTTATCAGAAAAAAATCCTTTAAAAACTTATGGAAACTAAGATAGTAAGATTTTTTTTACTTGAGTAATGAATTTTTCAACTACTTCAGTATATTCTCCTAGCTTTTCCATATTAATCTCAGTAGTTTTTGTTTGTTCAATAATCTTTAAATTAACATTTTTTCTGAACTCGCCTGAACGTGTTTTCTCTAAATCTGGAATACGTTTAAAAAAAATGTAAAGAGGAATTACCTCTTGAATTTCCTGATTTTTTTTGAAATAGGATTTTATAAACTCTATTCTTTGTTTTGGACTTGTTGGCATTCCTGGGATTTTTCCTTTTTCAATTTGATGTTCTAGAAGAGCATCAAAACTAAGTTCAATTAAGCTTTTCCATCTTGCTATTAAATTTAATATTACATCACAAGTTTTAGTATATTTAAGACTTACATAAAGAAGATGATCTGCGCTTGTCTTTTCTTTAATAATTTCTTCTAACATCTGAATATTCCTTACTCCTGGAGATACACAGAAGTTATAGACCTTTTTATATTTGACGGCAGATTTTTGGAAGTTTTAAAATTCCTATTTCTACAGAATTTATAAATTCTTCAAGTCTTTTTAATGTTAGAAATTTATATTTCCCATTAATTAAAAAGATTATCTTATCTTCTTTAGAAAATTCGATCGGAGATTCTTTTTGAGCTCTTTGAATCTCTAGGCTTTTTAATATATTCTCAATTATTTTCTTATTTAAATACTTTGGACCAACTTTATTGGAAAATATCTTCAAGTTTTTTAAATGGTTTGATGAGTAATCTTTTTCTATTATTAAGTAGGCTTTAATCATGTTAGAGGATGATTTTGCGAGTTCATTTATTATTCCTACAATGAATCTTTTATCTTCATAGATTTTATAATTTTCATACATACGCTTGACTACTGAGAGATGATATTTTGAATTTATTAAATTTTCTTGAGAGTTCATTTTTATTCTATGTAAGAGCTGTTTATATAAACTTATATGATCCTTGTTTATATCTCTTTAAATGACTTATTATAAAAATCTTATTTGTTCTTTTTTGACAACTCAATTATTGCAAGAGCAATGTCTCCTTCATTTTCTTTTAAAAATTTTTCAACTTCTTCACGGTTTTTGGAAGTTTTTTTCATAACCGTTTTTACATCTTCTTCTGAGAAAGTTTCTATTGATTCTTCATGAGCCTCTCCAATGACCTGATAGGATTCTTGTTCCTGCATTTTTATTTTTACAACAGAAGGTTCATCAATTATCATTTTTTTTCCTTTCATTTCAAAAATAACTCTATTAACGTCTAAAGGAATTTGAGAAATTCCCATTTTTTTCATCATTCCCTGCATTTGAGTAGGATTTATTCCACCAAACATTTTATCCGTAAATAGCCTTTAGTCCAATAACTATTATTAGAACTCCTATAATCATAGCTACAACTGTTCCTGGACCAAATTTAAATTTAGAATTGTATTCTTCATTGAATCTTACAAGTCCTCCAAATCCTGTTGGCATTGATATTCCTTGATTTGCCATATTTTATAAAAAGATGCAGGGTATTTAAGATTTTCTAGTAAATGTTTTCGCAATATTTAATCCATAAAGCTTCTAAAAAATAGTCTCTTTTTGGATAATTTTTGTTTTTAGAAGTTTGATTATAAATTACTTCTTTTTCATGAAAATATATTTGATTTTTATTGTATTTAGTCAATCCTCTAGAAACGTAATCTGCAAATCCATCTCTATCTATATCTATAAATATATATGCGTAGTCTCTTTTATTAGTTATAATCATATGGTCTCCAGCAGAATTGTAGTTTTTTAATTCAATACAATCTTGGTTATTTTTCCCAATACTAAAAGTAGATGTATAACTTTTTTTTATTTGTTCTTCTATAATCGGATTTGATGCTAATTTTTCTAAAATATCTTTTTTACTTACACTTGCATTCGCTTGAGATATTATTCCGATTAGTCCTAGTAATACTTTTTTTAACATTGGTTTCATGCTTATCAAAATGGGGGGTTTTTAAGAATTTATCTTTTTTAATATTTCGTCTTCTTTTATTCTTGATCTTCCAAAGATTCTCCCAAATTTAACAAGTGTTTCATTTATTTTTCTCCAATATCTTTTAGGAAAAAGCTTCTCTAAATCTTTTTCAACTTTATAAGGATTTTTTTTATCTGTCCAACTAAGTTTTCTTGAGATTCTTCCGACGTGAGTATCAACACCAATTACATCTGCTTTATATGCTTCTGCTAAATATACATTTGCAACTTTTCTTCCAACTCCTGGAAGAAGGATCAATCCTTCAACATTTTTTGGAATTCCTTTTTGATTAATTGCTTTTGATGTTGCAATTATATTTCTTGATTTTGTTTTATGATAGTTTACTCTTCTAATAATCCTTTCTATTTTTGAAATCTTTGCTTTAGACAAACTTTCTGGAGTTTTATATTTCTTAAATAAAACTTCACAAGTTTTTATTGTTACTTCGTCTCTTGTTTGTGCTGAAAGAATTGTAGAGATTAATATTTGCCATTTCTTTGGCCACTGCGCAGATAGCCTTAGTTCTTTTTTATTTATAAGTTTTATAATCTGATTGAGCTGTTTTATTGCTTTTTCTGAATCCATAATATATTTTCTTTTCTAAGTCTTATTTTTTTTAGTATATAAATCTATTAAATAAATGCTTAAATAATACTTTTGAATAAAATTCTATAATTCAGAAGAATGGAAATTGGAGTGTTTCAGAAAAAGAAAAGATTTGTTATTATTGGCATTTGTTTGTTAAGTATTATTTTTCCTTATATAAAAGATAATCAAGATTTTTATAAATTAAATGAAAGATTTACTGATGAAGATGTTGGGCGGATGAAAGAATCAACAGATAAATTTACGACAACTTTGTCAATGTGCCATTTTGATAAGTGTGGATTATTATGATTATAATTGATATTTTTATTTTTTTCCATTAATTCTTTTGTAAATTCCTGTCGCACCAATGCCAGATGCAATTCCAAGTAAAGTTGCTGTAATTCCTTCATAATTATCTTGTACTACTTGAGAAATTTCAAATCCATGATCTTCAAGAGCATTTATTCCAAAATATGTAATTGTTGGAATTGCTTGAATCCATGCTTTGTATTTACCATAATTATTGGCTCTTAAAATAGATTTTTTTTCTTCATCTATGAGGCACTTTTCAGGATTTATAATCGCACGATAAGTTTCTTCTATTACTTGTAATGGAGATGTTTTTGAATCTATCCAACGTTTTATCTGGGAAAATATATCTACTGTTACAGCTAATCCATAGGCTATTGGGACATATAAATTTCCA
>Ga0209541_10008787_pt1 | contig 16561 bp, 9 predicted proteins | sample RifCSPlowO2_01_FD_184027 | JGI IMG/M metagenome (GOLD analysis project Ga0209541, IMG submission 184027) | Groundwater microbial communities from Rifle, Colorado - Rifle CSP2_plank lowO2_0.1 (SPAdes) (version 2) | ecosystem: Environmental > Aquatic > Deep subsurface > Groundwater | place: Rifle...
GTTGCCTGCCCTATCACAAGTTAATACAGTTAGGTTATAAACTGTGGATGCTGTCAAAGAGCTTATTGTTATTGTATTAGTGAGATTATATGTCGATATGGGGGTGGGATTAGTAAAGGCTGTAGCACCTGTAGTATTTACTGATATGTTAACTGACTCATTTGCTGTGACAGTAATTGTTATTGAACTGCTAGACGGAGTTCCAAGTGTTACACTTGCTGTGTGTAGTGTTGTGTCATTTGCGCTAAACATCATTGAAGTCTGGTTTAAATTTTCCGAAGTGTCATAAACTCTAAAGGTTATATTAATTGCTGTTGTGCCATTCGTTAAATTTGTTATCATAGCACCAACACATGTGGACTCAGTTGGCCCTTCTACAAGAGTCATTACTATATCAGACGATGGGCCTACAGATGCATTATATGAGTAAGTGCAATTCTTTGTATCATCTGACACGGTTATATTTGGAGTGAATGATATAACATCTTGGACAGTGTGAGGGGTTATGTTAATGATAGTTGGCGGCAATGTATCATTAAGGTATACAACATGGCTAAAATGCGGCACAAAAACATCAGTCTCATTTCCTTTGCTGGATAGGTTCCAGCAAGGCATTCCGGAAGCACTTGCGAAAGTTGGTTCTAGTGAGGAAGCGCATTGTGTTATATTTACTGCATCCCTTAAATTGCTGAAAGTTTCATAGTACTGTAATTTTAAATTTCTGCCTATCCCAAGTTCGGACACATTTACCGGAAATTTCACAACTCCAAAGTAGCCTGAGTCGGGCAAGAACTGGCTTAAGTTTGTGCCTATTGAAATTATCTCAAGTATCTGGACAGTTTGATTATTAGTAATAGCGTTTCTGATAAGTGTATTGTTCTGAGCTATTGAGAAGTTATATTTATTCCAATTAGCAGCTGAGCCATTAAATGTGAGGGTTACGTTGACTAATTTATTTGGGGAGCCATTTAAGACTAACTTCAAGTTTAAGGTCTCGTCTGTAACATTTTTGTTAGTATCATATATTGGGCCTCCGCTAGAGTTTGTAAGGTTAATCAATATAACTGTTGTATTGCCAAGTGATTCTCTCATTGTATAATTAAGGTTTAATGCTGCGAAGTCAATAGGCCCTTCTACCGTAAATGAGATGATGCTGCTATTAACTCCATTCCCTAGGCTGTCATTGACGTAGAATTTAATGTCGTGAGTTCCAGCAGTGAGGTTTGTTGTGTTATAGAAGCTAAAGTTGGTTGTTGCAAGGGCTACATTAATGCTATCATTTAGTCTTGTAAATGTGTTGTTATCAATGTAATAGCCAAACAAGGATATTCTTTGGGTGCTATCCACTGCTGATAGATTAAAGGCTATTTCATTCCCTCCTCTAAAGTTTGGAGTTGGCGCATGAACTGCAAGCGAAGGCGCCAAACCATCAACCATAAATTGCAGTGTTGTGCTGTTTGAATTCCCAGAAGTGTCAAATACAGTTACAGTAATTGTCCAGTTTGCTGCCTGATTCCTACAACTAGTATAATTAAAGGGATAGATTCTGGTATTATTGGCAAATGTCTGAACAGTTGAATTACAACTTGAGGTAAAGCTTAAATTTTGAAGTGTGCCTCCAGGCCCTGTAACAGCTGAAAAGTTCATGCCTGTTAAAGGAGTTACATTAGTATTGTTTACTGTGGACAATAAATTATCCATTGCCACTAAATTTATGCCAGGTGTGCCTCCACTTTGAACAGTAAATTTGTGGAACATAACCTGAGTATTACTCCATTTATCAGTTACAGTTATTGTAACATTATGCGTTCCATTCATTAATGAGCATGCTGGATCATCAACTATCTGGAATGTGCCATTCCTATTCTTTTCTACATTTGCAGAAGCTGCTTGTGATGAAGTATCAAAAAATGCTGATGTTTTACAAGTACCCTCTATGCCTAATCCTGCACTCGTTAAAAAGTCAACGCTTACATTTATGCTTGTTAACCTGCTAAACTCCGTTATATTCCAGCTTATTATTGGTGTAGCAGTGGATATATTTGAGCCATTTACTGAAACAGAGCCGTTTGGAATGCTAACCTCAGGAAGGGTTGTATCATTGATGTTTACTGTGATATTCACAAGTGATGCTGAGTCATTTTTATTGCCTACTGTATCGTTAACGACAATTCTGAAGGTTACATTCTTGCCTTCAAACTCGTTGTGGCCTAGTGGAGGAGTAAAAGTTAAGTTAATTGTTCCATTCGCGCTTGTTGCAGATGGCGTTATATTCCTAGTTCCATCAATATAGGTTGAGTTTACTGTTTGCCAACTCCCTGAACTTATGTTTAAAAACTGGAAAACTGCATGGAATGGTCTTGTCAAGTTGTCAGATACATTCACAAATGCACTTAATTTTCTATTTTGCGCCCATGTGCCTGTACCAGTGGCTGGAACACTGCCTGGAACCATACCCCCTAGCTGAGGCGTATTATCAAGAAAATCAGTGCCATTTGAAATGGTAAAGTTACTAATTCTTGGAGGTATCTGGTCAACTATTAATACTATAGCGCTGTAATTATAATTAGTGTTGTTGCTGTCATCCCTTGCTGAAAAATTAATTATATAAGTTCCATTGCTGGCAAAATTATAAGTAACATTGCATTGCACATTCGTTGTATTCCCTTGGCTTACTGTATCTGCTGACGTGCATGTCAAGTTTCTAACCGCACTGATAGTAGAATGATTATATTGAGCCATTATCGAATCACCGAGTGAGATAGTCAAGTTTATTGTGCCGTTTCTTGTCAAGTTTATTCCAGTGCTTTCCGAGTCAAATACTGTAACATTTATGAGCCTGTTTCCTGCAGTTGACACATTCAAAGTTGAGCTTGGCGTTATAAGTGGCGATGTATAGTTAAATTCCGGCGGCCCATAGTCATTGCCGCCTAATCCGCCTGAGAAGTGGTCTACAAATATATAAGTAAAGCCGCTTTGTAATGCAACCCCTGATGGATTGTCATCAGTTGGCTCTCCCCATGAGCCGCTTGTAAGCCAGCATGCGCTTGCATTAGGTATTAAATTATAGTTTATTCTAGAGCTTGAATGATTAAACAAGCCAATAGCGGTAGAATTACACATGGATATCCCAAAGCAATTCGGATTTGATGCGCTTGTTCCGTTGCAGTACATCACTTTACCAAATTTGCCTCTCATTTGTATAATGCCAAATTCGTAAGAAGCTTCAGTCGGAATAAAACCAGATATGTCCACCCAACTGAGGTTAGCCGTCATGCGGTCCCCTACAGCAGCCTTGGCGTTGGCGGGCATATCGTTAGAGAAATTGGTTCCATTTGCAGCACTTGCAAACTGGCCTTCATTTATTCTCATCCCAACGACATACACACTAAGGCTGTCAGTAAAATTGAAGTTGAATGTGTAATTGCCTGCTGTAGGATTCATGAAATATCCATTAGGAACATCTGAGCCATTGCCGTATCTTATGTCGGCCCCTTTGAAACTAAAACCCGCATGTGAATTATTAATGGCTCCCTCTCCAAACATTTTTTCCAGTTGGGTTACATTTGCTCCTTTAATGATGAAATCCACTCTGCTGCTGCAATTAACCCTGCCCAGAGAATCATTAGCGCAGAAAACTACTGAGTGCGGTCCCGGACCTGTAAAATTAGCGGTAAAGTTAATTAACGGAGTAAGATTTGCGGTGTACATCCTCAAACTGTTTGATATATAGCTGTCGGCTGTCATAGTTCTATTTAAAGATTCATTATAGCCGATTGGATGACCATTGGGCAATAACGTAAAGGGCACTACTGAGGGCGTATCAAACAGCATATAGTATACGCTTGAAGTTGAGTTATCAGATACATTAACATAAAAAGACGCAGTTGTGTAAGAAGTAATGTTTTGAGGTCCAATCCCACCCATAAACATCAAAGTATCTTTTGGCGTGTCCAATATGAGAGAAGGTGAAGTAGTGTCTATGACAAAAGTTATATTTGATGAGAAATTAGCTACTGAATTGCTTTCGTTTCTAAGCAAGCACGAAATTGCAGCTGTGTAATTACCATCACCAGAAAACGTATAGTTCATGTAGCTTACTGATGCTTGTGTTCCAGTATAGTTTCTAACTTTATCATCTGGGCTATTGGATCCATTAGTCACATTCTTAACCACTGTCCAATTCCTTGAGCCTGCAAGCCCTGAGTCAGTTGTATAATTGCTCACCCACAAACTGCAGTTACTTACATTACCTATAGAATTGTTGAAATTTATATTTTCACCTACCCATGTGACATTAAATGTAAAGTTTATGTTTCTGCTTCCATTAAACGTAAAATTTCCGGGCGCCTTAATTGTTAAATTAGTTCCCCAATTTTGCGCGTTTACCTCAGAAATTAAAAACGTGAATAAGAAAAGCAGAAAAATACAAAACAAGAGAACTATATTTACCTTGCCATTATGAGAATTAAATATGCCGTCAAAACCCTCTTTTTTCATCATCAACTCCCCGTTATGTGACAAATAAGTTTAAAGTTTATTGGTTTGGCAACCTATATTTAAATCTTTTGATTTATCGAAATTATGCAAATTAAAACCAAACCCCATATAATTGATAGAAACTAGATAATATTTAAACTTTTCGCTATTCTGATAAAAAATGATAAAAATGAAGATTAATAATCTAACAAAGAGGAGTATTGTCTGCTGCAATGCAAAATTATGCCTCAGCGCTTTTTCAAAGTCTGTTGGACTCATGCTCTCGAAAGAGCAGGACATTGCGCTAATCTTCAAATTCCATAAAGAAAAAGTTATTTCTTTGCATATGCTTTTTGTTTTTTATCCGATAGATGTTTTGTTTATTGACAAGGATAAGATTGTCGTGGATAAAAAAGAAAACTTTAGGCCATTCACATTCTATAAATCAAGGAAAAGGTCTATGTATGCTGTTGAATTGCCTTCTGGAGCGATAAAAAAAAGCAAAACAAGCATAGGAGATAAAATTGAATTTTACACTACTTAACCCTGTTTTCTGCCAGCGCTTTGACAACATTGGGATCTGTTAACGTGGTTATATTCCCATATTCTGTGCTGCCCTCTGCAATTATCTTTAAAATTCTTCTCATTATTTTTCCGCTTCTTGTTTTAGGCAGGTCGTCTGCAAATTGGATTTTGTCAGGCTTTGCAATCGGCCCTACTGACTTGGCAACGTGATTCCTTAGCTGCTCTTTCAACTCCTCGCTTTTTTTTGCGCCTTTCTTTAGAGTTACAAATGCGTAAATGGCTTGGCCTTTTATTTCATGCGGGAAAGGCACGACTGCCGCTTCTGCAACTGACTCGTGGCTGACTAGCGCGCTTTCCACTTCCGCGCTTCCAATCCTGTGGCCAGCAACCTTGATAACATCATCAATTCTGCCCATTATCCAGAAGCAGCCGTCTTCATCAATTTTTGCGCTGTCTCCTGTTAAATAAACTCCAAATTTTTCATAATAGGTATGCTTGTACCTCTGCGGATCATCCCATATAGTCCTTAGCATGCCTGGCCATGGATTTCTAATAACCAAATAGCCTCCCTCATTTACATTCGCTTTGCTTCCGTCCTCTCTCAGAACATCAGCAATCACTCCAAAAAAAGGCTTTGTTGCAGAGCCTGGCTTTAACGGAGTTGCTCCAGGCAGCGGCGATATCATTATACCTCCAGTCTCTGTCTGCCACCACGTATCAACTATGGGGCATCTTCCTTTTCCAATTACATTATAATACCAAACCCATGCCTCTGGATTTATTGGCTCGCCGACAGTGCCAAGCAATCTTAAGCTTTTTAAATTGCATTTGGTTGGCCATTTCTCTCCTTCTTTTGCCAGCGCCCTTATGGCAGTTGGCGCTGTGTAGAAAATTGTGACCTTGTGCTTGTCAATTATCCGCCAAAACCGGTCTGGCTTTGGAAATGTTGGAGAGCCTTCATACATTAATGTGGCTGCGCCATTTGACAATGCCCCGTATACAATATATGAATGTCCAGTTATCCACCCAATGTCTGCTGTGCAGAAATAAATATCATCATCTTTTATGTCAAAAATCCACTTGAACGTCTGATAAGTATAGAGCAGATACCCTGCTTGGGTATGCAGCACGCCTTTTGGCTTTCCTGTTGTCCCACTTGTGTAAAGTATAAACAAAGACTCTTCTGAGTGCATGCTCTCAGGCTCGCAAAAATCACTTATTCCGTCTTCATCAATTAATTCGTGCCACCAATCATCTCTTTCTTTAATTAAGTTAATTTGACTGTTTGCCCTCTTGACAACAATAACTTTTTTAATTGTAGGGCATTCTTTCAAGGCGATGTCTGCATTATCCTTTAGTGGATATATTTTGCCGTTTCTAAAACTCCCGTCTGCTGTTATCAAAAGCTCTGCCTTTGAATCTTGTATTCTATCTTTTAGCGCATCAGAGCTAAACCCTGCAAAAACAACAGAGTGAATCGCGCCTATTCTGGCGCATGCAAGCATAGCAATAGGCAGCTCAGGAATCATCGGAAGGTAGATTACAACAACTTGGCCTTTCCTTATGCCTTTTTTCTTTAGTACATTAGCAAATTTACATACTTCTTTCAATAATTGAGCATAAGTATAGCTTTTTCCTTTGCCAGCTTCTGGCTCCCATATTAACGCTGTTTTATCTTTTTTTCCTGACTTCACGTTTCTATCAAGGCAGTTGTAGCACACATTCAAGTAGCCTCCCTCAAACCACTTGAAAAACCCCTGATCATTCCTTAGCACTATGTCCCATTTCTTGAACCACTCTAATTGCAATGCTTTCTCCGCCCAAAATGCCTCTGGATTTTCAATTGAATTTTTATAAATTGACGAATACTCCTGCATATTTTTAATGTGGGCTTTTCTGCTGAACTCGTCAGACGGGTAGAATGTCCTGTTTTCCTTGATAATTGAAGTTATATAATCTTCCATTCAGCACCTCTTTTTTGATAGAAGTTAAATTATTAAGTTTATATAATTATTGTATTAGTCAGTAGATCATAAAGTGTATTTTTCCAAATCTTAACAGAAGAGGTGAAGAAAAATTCACTTTGTTACCTACTGTTTTAACCAATAATTTTTTAAACGGATTTGGATTCAGATTTCTAATGATTAAGTTATCAATCATAATCCCGGCTTACAACGAGGAGAAGACAATCTTGAAAGTTATTAAAGAAGTCAAGATGGTAAAGCTAAAGGATATTGAAAAAGAAATTGTTATTGTGGATGATTCCTCAACTGATAACACAAGAAACATCTTAAAAAAAATAAACGACTCATCAATAAAGATATGCTGCCATAAAAGAAATATGGGGAAAGGCTCTGCGATAAGGACTGGGCTTGAAAACTGCGCAGGAGATATAATTTTAATCCAGGATGCTGATTTGGAGTACCGCCCATCCGAATATGCAAAACTGTTAAAGCCTATAATAAAAGGCAAAGCGAAGGTTGTTTATGGCTCAAGAATATGCTCGATTAGAAAGAATAAAAAAAATATGTATAAGCTGCATTACTTTGGCAATAAGTCTCTCACAACAATAACCAATTTGCTGTATGGCTCAAAAATCAGCGATATGGAAACTGGGTACAAAGTATTTACAAGAGAAGTAATAAATAATCTGAATCTGAAGGCCAAGCGCTTTGATTTTGAGCCCGAGATAACAGCCAAAATACTTAAAAATGGATACAAAATCCATGAAGTTCCTATAAGCTTTGTTGGAAGGAAGTTTGATGAAGGAAAGAAGATTACATGGATAGATGGTATTAAGGCAGCTTACTACCTTCTAAAATACCGATTTTTTGAGTAAAGTATTTAAATACTTAACAATTGTTAAGGAATAAGGATAAACATATAGGCTGATTAAAAATGAAAGTAATGCTGATAAGCCCCCCTTATCCAAAGGATAGGATATTTAGGAAATCAATGAAGAACTTAGGAGCTGTGCTTCCTCCCTTAGGCATTGCTTACATAGCAGCTATGCTAGAAAAGGATGACCACACAGTAAAAATCATTGACGGCCCTGCATGTGCAACTGTCTTCGGGTATGACTTTAAGGATTTAGAAAAGGACATAGCTGATTTCTCTCCAGATGTTGTAGGTGTAAGCGCCTCAACTTCACAACTTGAGCATGTAAAAAAAGCCATATCAATAGCAAAATCTGTAAACAAAGACTGCGTAGTCATTCTTGGAGGCACACTTATAAGCGCTGATCCCAAGGCATTACTTGGATTTGAGCAAGTTGATTTTGGTGTTTATGGAGAGGCTGACCTTACATTCTCAGATATATTAAAAGCTGTTGAAGACAAAAAACCAGTAGAAGGAATGGAAGGGGTTATCTGGAGAAGCAATGGCCAAGTGAATTTCCTTAAGCCGAAGATGATAATTAATCTTGATCAGATACCAATGCCTGCAAGGCATTTGCTCAGAATGGAGATATACCGGCCTTCTCCTGCAAATTACAGAAGGCTGCCTGCAACTACAATAATGACAAGCCGCGGCTGCCCTTATCAATGTATATTCTGCTCAAGGCCAACAGAAGGCACGGCCTTTAGAGCGCATTCTGCCGAGCGTGTTGTGGAAGAAATAGAGCATCTTGCCACAAAATATGGAATAAAGGACTTGCAGATTTTTGATGATACATTTAGCTTAATACCGAGCAGAGTTGAGAAGATTTGCAAAGGAATTATTGAAAAGAAACTTGATATTGGATGGAACTGCATGACTCGGGTAGACAAAATAACGCCTGAGCTGCTTGCATTGATGAAGAAAGCAGGATGCTATGAGATCGGCTTTGGAATTGAATCAGGCTCTGATAGGATACTGCAGTTTATCAAAAAAAGCACTACAACTGATTTAGTCAGAAAAGGAGTAAAGATGACAAAAGAAGCGGGCATTGACGTTCGAGGCTTTTTTATGCTGGGATTTCCAACTGAAACAAAAGATGAGGTTTTGCAAACAATCAATTTCGCAAAAGAGCTTGATGTTGATGTAGCGCAGTTTATGATTTCAACTCCACTGCCAGGCACTGAAATGTGGGAGATAGCAAAGCAGAATGGCACTGTCAATGAGGATGACTGGAACAGCTTTACTTTCTATGCTCCTGAAAAGATGCCTTTTTCCTCAAACCTGCTAAACGACCAAGAATTGCTGTCCCTCTACAGAAAGGCCTACAAGTCTTTTTATCTAAGGCCAAAGTTCATACTAAGGCAGCTTGCAAAGATAAGAAATTTTGCTGACATTTACAGAAACTGGCTTGCTGCGAAAGGAGTTCTTGGGTTTTGAATGATTAAAAATAATAACAACTGTTTTTATTTAAAAACAAAAAGTTTATAAAGATTAAAAATAATAACAATAGTATGCAAGAATTAATATTCCTAAGAGTAGCTAGATTCTTTTTAGAGAACCCTTATGAAGAGGTTTATTTGAGGCAATTAGCAAAGAAGCTGGGTTTAAGCGCATTTGCCATCAAAAAATATGCGGATTTGTTGATAAAGGAGAACTTAATTAAAGAAGAGAGGAAGGCTAACCTAAGGTATTTCAAGTCAAACATTAATAATCTTTTCTTCAAGTATATTAAAATTGCCTTTAGTATAAACCTTATTTTAAAATCTATGCTGCTTGATTTTTTAAAACAAAGCTTAGCAAACGTCTCTTCTATAGTGCTATTTGGCTCTATGGCAAAGGGAGAAGATGACAGAAACAGCGATGTTGACCTCTTGATTATAGGAAAAGAAAAACCTTTGAATTTGGAAAAATTTGAAATGAAGCTGGGCAAAAGTATAACTTTGCATATACTGAGTTGGAGTGAATGGAATAAAAAAGCGCAGGAAGATATGCCATTTTATTCTGAAATAATAAGCCAGGGAGTAACTTTATATGGAGAACTGCCTTTGGTAAAATGGAAATAAGAAACATTGAGGATTGTTTTAAGTTTAGGCTATTGAGAAAAATCAAGCCTGAGCAAGAGAAAGCTAGAAAGTCTATAGAGATTTCAAATCAAAGGTTAAGGGAGGCGGAAAGAGCAATTCAACTTAAAGTTTTTAGATATGCTGTCCTTGAATCTTATATGGCTATGTTCCATATATCACGAGCCATACTTTATAGAGAGGGTATTCAAGAAAAAAGCCATTTTGCAGTGTGTATTTATCTTAAGGAGAAGTACAGCAATAAGATTCCATTGCGAATTTTAAATCTTCTAAACATTCATAGAATTGAGAGACATGAATCAATGTATGGCTTTGATTACACACCAGAAGAGCAAGACGCAATAACAGCCTTAGAAGATGCAAAGGAATTCGTTAAAGAGATTGAAAAACAACTATAGTTTTGTTGTGAACAGAGCTTAAACTCACGGTACAATAGTTAAATGAGATTTAGCCAGCCTTGACCAAGTTTTTGCATCTTTCACTTGCAGGAATACTTCATACTCTCCTTGGGTGATGCACCTTATCTTAGCATTAACAGTTGTTCGTCCAGAAATTACGCTGCACTTAGGAGAACTTACACTCCAAGCATATCTTGTCAAAGTGTCGCCGTCAGGATCTGTTGAAACACTTCCAAAAACATGTATATCATTGTTTACCCTGCCGATATATGGGCCGCCTGCATTAGCAATTGGAGGGTCATTAACATTAGCTACAGTGATTGAAACAGCCGCTATATTGCTTTCTGCGCCTTTGCTGTCAGTGCATTTGTATTTTAATGAGTCACTGCCGTAATAATCATGCTCAGGCTTGTACATCATTGCTGTTGAATCGCTTAGGAATTCCTGCAAGCTTCCATGAAATGGCCCATCAACAACAGAAGCGGTTGTGGTGTCTCCGTCTGGATCAGAGCATGAAAACCTTAACAACCTTCCACTGCTGTCCTCATCTACAGCAAAAGTTTTGTCTTGCGCAATGGGTAGCTTGTTTCCATTAATTTGGCCTTGTGTTGAGGCTTTTTGGCTTATACCTTGACCTTCGCCGGCTGGCGGGTTTGTGTCAGCAGAAATGCAAGCCCCGTCCTTGCAGCCGTTGGGACATACATATCCGAATGCACTCACCTTTCCATCCACGCAAAAACCTTCAGACAAATCTTGTTCATTCACACAACTATCTTCATATACGTTGCCAAGAACAGTTGCAGGCCCTCTTGTAACTCCTTTAACAAAAACATCATCCATACCCCTATCAGAGTCAGAATCTATACACCCTATACATATATTGTCTCCATCAACCGTCCCGTCGCAGTCATTATCTTCGCCATCACAAACTTCTGTTGTTGCCCCGCAAATTGCCCGATAAGCCGCGCCTGAAGTTGCGTAAGTCTCATAAGGCGTGTTTGAGCACGGAGTTGGCGCGTCAAACCAGTTTGATAAATCTGGAGACGACTGAATCTTGAGGCATGCTTGTCCGAAATCAGCGCAGGCATCTTGAGCATTTGGATAATTAAACTTGGTTGTATCTGTATTCGTTCTCGTTCCTTTCTGAGTTATAAGAGGCGTCTGGCATGTTGTGGTAACAGGTGACGGAAATACACCCAAATAAAATATATGGGTTATTTTTGCCTCGTATCCTTCCGTGCCTTTACAGGATATGTAGTACGTCTGTTGTAAGTTACTTGACATATCGGATAGTCTCCATCTATGTACTTTGCCCTTATTTGATGTCGGAGATGCCATACTATCATAATCAACATTATCTCTTGAATATCTGCATGTTGCAAGTTCGCTAGTCCCGACTTGAAGAATTGGATATCTTTCAGTCACAGGTGTAGATGATGATGGAAGTTCTGGATTGATAGCCAAATAAGTTAGTGTCGAAGGTGTCACTGTTACAGTAGTTGTGCTCGTTGCGCTTCCTCCAGCTCGTACACAAGTAAGAGAATAAGTTGTCGTAGCAGATGGGTATATAATCTGGGAACCTGTGGTTTGGAGTTCAGAATTACTCCATGTTCCAACGCATTTTGTGGTGCCAGTAGACATCCATGAGATGGTGGATGACTCTCCCTGAGCAATGCTCGCTGGAGTGGCAATGAAAGATGCTATTGTTGGCAGAGTATTGTCTGCTGGCGTGCCACACCCCTCATCCACTGTCCCGTCGCAGTTATTGTCCTTGCCATCACAAACTTCTGTCGCTGCCCCGCAGAATGCGCGATAAGCCGCGCCTGAAGTTGCGTAAGGCTTTACATAACTGCATGTTGTTGTTTCTCTTGCCCTTGTCCATGTCACCATATCAGATAAGGACTGGATTTCCTGGCATCTCTGGCCGAAGGCATTGCAGGCGTCATCTCCTGTCTCGTAATTGAAGTTCGCGTCTGCATCTGTTCTTGCGCCTGGTTTGGTTATGACTGGAGTCTGACATGTGGTTATGGCAGTTGACGGCCTGCTCGTGACTACTCGAGATATAGAAAACGGCTGGCTGTATGATTTTCCATCGTATGCCCTTGCATAAATTTTAATGGTATATCCCAGCATACATATTGCCCGCGTGCACTGGAATTTGTTGTTTTCGCTGTAAGGCTGGAGTTCTGCTCCATATTCTCCTTTCTGTCTGAAAAATCTGTATTCATACCTAACAGTGCCCCCATCATCCGTTGATCCGCTTGCTGTCGCAATTATTGTAGAATCTTCATAAATTGTATCTACGTTAAGTGAAATGGCTGTTGGTTTTGTTGGAGGCTGATTGTCTCTTGAAGCAGGAGTTACTGTCACAGTTAGTGTCTTTGATGTGCTTCCTCCCGCTCCTGTGCAGGTTAATGTATAGGTAGTGGTGACAGAAGGCTGGACAGTTTGAGAACCTCTAATCGAAAGCCTAGAATTTGTCCATGTTCCTGAGCAAATACTGGCACCACTTGCTTCCCAGTTAAGGGTTGTTGACGTGCCTTGGGTAATTCTGGCAGTATCGGATATGAAGGAGTTTATGGTAACAGGAGCCGTGATAACTAGCGGGACAGTTGCTGTTCTTGTGTCCTTTCCGTCATTTGCTGTTAGTTGCAGTTTGTAGCTTCCTGCTGTGTTGCAGGTCACTGAAGTAGCACGAACATGCCCTTGTGGTATTGCCTCAAATTTCGGTTGCGCTACAGGACATTTGATATTAGCAGACGTTTTTCCGTCATTCTCAAGAATGTTCCAGATATATGTCAAAGTGTCGCCGTCAACATCTGTAGCCAATCCTGAGATAGAAACAGGCTGGCCTGCAGAACCACTGTAAGAAGCCAGCGATATCCGCAGAACAGGTGGGTTGTTTGGCTGTGTAAGGGGAGTAACAAAAGTTATAACAACAGTTTTAGAGCCTGAATCGCCTTGCGGATCAGTAACAGTTAAAGTAAGCTTATATGTTCCTGCAGCATTACATTTTATTTGAAATTTTTTTTGCTCATTCTCAATAGGATTTGCTTGGCATTTATCAGTAATTGCGGCTCCACTTTCTTCTAATAACCTCCACTGATATACTAACCTTTCCCTATCTCCAGCATCAGTATCATCACCACTTCCGATAACTGTAATTGTATCTCCAACTTCAGGGTTAGAAGAAGGTGCATTGATAGATACTGTTGGTGGGTTGTTACTATTAACAGGGGGAGTGATTTCATTCTGAACTGTCACAATAACACTGTCGCCCTTGATGTTGCCAACGGCATCGTATGCAATTGCATTAATTAGGTATTGTTGCCCATTAGAGAGTAATGTTGTGTCAAATTGAATCTCATAGGGCTTGCTTAAGTCTTCACCAATGTCCATTAATTTCCCACCAGAGCTTCTACTAAAAACTACTTTTGTGATCCCAACATTATCTGAAGCCTCTGCGCTAATTATTATGGTTCCGAAAACCGTGCCAGGTAATGGTGATGTAAGCGTAATAGTCGGTGAAGTTATGTCTGCTGGCGGTCGTGCAGAGGCGCTTCTACAAGCAGCCAATGCCCCGTTTAAGCCTATATCATTTATTGATGCAAACAATCCACTCCTCTGCTGAAACGCTGTAAGGTCATCGCCATTTAGAACTTTGTCGTTGCTCAAATCATACTTCATGTCATTGCTGCATGTAACGATAGCATTATACAAACTATTATAATCATCTGAAATTATTTGCCCATCATTATTAAAATCTAACTCCTTGATTCTTGGATTTAAGTGCATCTGTAATATAAATACATCTCTATCATCTATTTTCCCGTCATTATTTAGATCATACCTTGCTTTTGCTTCACTGTATACCCCCACTCTGTATCCAATTAAATCACTTAAGTCGCGGCCATCAACAATGCCATCATTGTTAAAGTCAAAGGATTCGTCAACATTGATAGTGACGGTAGCTGTGGCAGATAATCCGCTTTCAATACCAATGCTTTCTCTTTCTGTATCATAAACTAAAACAGATGCCGTATATCTACCTTCCTTGCTATATGTATGGGTGATTATTGAAGGTTGTTTAAGCATGGGAATTGTATTATCTCCAAAATACCAATCATAAAATAAAGTATCACCATCAGGATCAGAGCTTGGGGATGCGTCAAATGTTACTGTCAATGGCGCCCTTCCGCTGGTTTTATCTACCACTATAGGTCCAGCCTGAGGTGGCTGGTTAGGGTTTGCCACAGTCACAGTAACCGCATCAGATGTTCTTACCACATTTTCGGAAGAGTCAAACATCTTGGCTTGTAGTGTATGTTGACCGTTATATCGTTTGCTGCCAGTATTCCATTTATACAAATAAGGCGCAGATCTGAGTCCAATGCCAATTTCTCCATCAACATACAATTTTACAATGTTATTATTAGGATTATCTTCAACATCAACATTTACATTAACTTCACCAGAAACAGTTGCCCCTGCAGCAGGAGAGGTAATACTGAATTTAGGCACACAGCTTTGGTAAGTTGTTACTATACCGCCACATCCATCATCACATGTTCCTTTCTTTTGACCATTCTCACAAACATCTGACCATGTTATATCCTTTCCATTACATGATGCCACTCGCACACAGTTAGAAACGGAAAATCTCTGCCTCTGTATCCTTATAATCTTAAATGTTCCTTTTTCATAAACCTCAGCATAATATTCATAAGGTACTCCTGAGCTGAACTTTTTGCTATACGTGCAAGGCGCAGATTCACAGTACGTGCCTTCTAATCTTAACCCTTCTATATAAATTTCAATCCTCGAAATGCTGCTTCTCTTTGACGGCGCATCCACGGTTATTCTAATTTCATCATTGGATGTAGGATTTTGAGGGGAATGACCAACGTTAATGTCAGATCCAGTGAGCTGTGCATACACTGGCAAAGATAAAGAAACCAAAAAAACAAGAGCAACAACCAAACTAGCCTTTAGTCCCTTCATTTTCAATAACTTTCTTAAGATATAGGTATAAGTTTAAAAATATTTCGTTTTTAACCGTCAATAAGTAATCAATATAAAATTTTAAAATTTGAAAAGCTTTTATAATAGTGCCTTATTATTTTGTTTCCTATGCCAAAGCCCAATATTACCATGTTTTTCCCAGCTTATAATGAAGAAGAAAACATGCCAAAATTGCTTAATTCTGCAATAAAAGTCCTAAGTGAATCTGCAAATGATTATGAAATAATGGTTATTGTCTATGAAGGCTCCACAGATGGCACTATAGAGGTAGTAAAGAAGTTAATAAAAAAAAACAAGAAAATAAAGCTTTTGCTTCAGCCGAAAGACAAAAAAGGAATCGGATATGCAAAAATGATGGGGTTCAAAAATGCAAAATACCCATATATTTTCTATGCAGACTCTGACAACCAGTTTGATTTAAGCGAATTTAAGAAATTTTTGCCTTATGTCAATGAATATGATATTATCGCAGGCTATAGGATTAAAAGGCACGACCCAAAATCAAGGATTATCATATCAAACATATACAATGTCCTAATGCGGCTTTTGTTTGGCGCAAAAGAGCGTGATTTGGATTGCGCATTCCGCTTGGTAAACAAAAGGGTTATAAACCATGTTAGCTTAATATGCTGCACAGGCCTAGCCACAACAGAGCTGCTGGCCAAAGCAAGAAAAAAAGGCTTCAAAATCAAGGAAATAGGAGTAAACCACTACCCAAGGATTTTAGGCAAGCCAGTCTTTGAATGGGAGATAGGATTAAGCTTGCCTAAGCCAAAAGTTGTCATTGACATAATAAAAGAGGTAATAAAGCTGTGGGTAGATATTAATATCAAAAATTTTTCAGATGTAAAAACATCAGAAAAAATTTCACTTAAAAAGTAAAATTTTTTTCATTTAAATTCAAAATGGCAAGCGTAATATGGCACACTAAAAACTTTTTCAGGCTTTTGTGGAATGTTCATATTCTCCACAGATGCCCTGTATGCAAAAAGAAGATAATTGAAACAGACTACCCCAGCGAGCTTATTCAGAAGGCCAAATGCTCTGACAAAAACTGCGGCTGGGGATGGGGGAAATGAGATTTTGGTTATCATTTGGTGTTTAGTCTGTGTTGGTTATATATAAAGTCTATGTGCAATTTTATTATGTAATGGCCAAAAAATTAGTTTCAAACATACA
>Ga0209541_10008788_pt1 | contig 16555 bp, 16 predicted proteins | sample RifCSPlowO2_01_FD_184027 | JGI IMG/M metagenome (GOLD analysis project Ga0209541, IMG submission 184027) | Groundwater microbial communities from Rifle, Colorado - Rifle CSP2_plank lowO2_0.1 (SPAdes) (version 2) | ecosystem: Environmental > Aquatic > Deep subsurface > Groundwater | place...
CAAAAAAATGATAGATATAAATCCGGAGAATTATAAATCTAATAATATTCTAGAAAAAGATGAACTTAAATTAAAACTGGAACCTTTAAGAAATCAAAGTAAAAAAATAGGATTATGTACAGGAAGTTTTGATTTACTTCATCCAGGACACATTACTCACTTTGATGACGCGAAAAATATGTGTGATGTTCTTGTAGTCGCAGTTGCTTTAGACAAATTTAGTTCTCAAAAAATACCAGATTCTGGACGTCCCATTTTCTCTGAACAGTTAAGAGCATTTATGATTAGCAAATTAAAATCCGTTGACTTTGTAATTTTACATGACGGTTCAGCAAGTATAATTGATATTGTAAAACCAATTGTATATATAAAAGGCCCAGACTATTCTCACGGAAATGATGAAGTAGTAAATCAACAAATTGAAATTATGAAATCATATGGTGGAAAAATGTATTACACTCAACCAGAAAAACTTTCAACGACAGATATCATTAAATACTTAAAAGAAAATGTTAAATAATCACTTATTAACCCTCAATATCCAGATTATTTCTTGAACTGGAAAAAATCCATAAAAGAATCTTTCATATATTACAGGAAATTTATTAATAAATGGGGAAAACATATTCAAAAACCGATTATGACTAACTCTAAGTTTAGAAGAAACTACATCACTATTTTTTTTAATATAATTTATAGTTTGAATAGAAGGGAAAATTTTATGGGTTGGATCCCTATAAGTATGATAACATGAAAAATGAGGCACAATAATTTTTATAATTCCCCCTTTCCTAGTTATTCTAATTAATTCATTCATTACCTTCGGAATATCATCAAGATGCTCCAATAAATGTTTTAACAAAACAAAATCGAATTCATTTGATTTAAATGGCCAAGGAAACTTATTCAAATCATGTTTTACATCTACTTTTATTTCATTGTCATATATATCTTTATTAGAAATATCAAGATTAACCCAACCATCCCTATATTCTTTACCACAACCCAAATTAAGCTTCTTAACCACATACAACATCAGAAAAATTTTATTATAAAGATTTATGTGATAAAATAACTATACTACATATACTTTTTAAAGGATAAAATTGTTTTTGCTAAATGTCTAAATCATTTAAACAGGCCATATTTAGCATAGTGCCCAAAAAATATCAAAAAAGAACAAAGAATTTATACTATGACAAAATAATTATGCCCTCCTACGATTTACTGCACTTATACCACTATGGATTCAAAGATTTTTTTAACTCAATTTCAATAGAAACAACAACCCATTGTAATTTAAGATGCACAAATTGTCCAAACAGCATTTATGATAGAGGGATAGTTAAAAATAAAAAAAATATGGATATAGAATTATTCAAAAAAATAATAAATGACTTGGCTCAAATAAATTATAGGGGAACCGTAATGCTCCATTTCTATGGTGATCCTTTAACAGATGAAAGAATGCCAGAACTTTGCAAATATGTTAAAGAAAAACTTCCAAAATCGTTTTTGCAATTAAATTCAAACGGCTTTTTGCTTAAAGTAGAATTATATAATATCTTACTTAAATCAGGAGTTGATAATTTATTTATTACACAATATGGAGAAATTATGCCTCCAAATGTAAAAAAGGTTTATGATTTTTTAGATGAAAATCCCGACGTAAAGAATATAATTCAATATCGTGTATTTAAGGAAATAAAAATGTCAAATCGTGGTGGAATGTTAGATATTAACGACCCTGTAGATTATGAAAGGCCAATTTGCTTATATCCTCATAATTCATTAATTGTTGATTATAACGTAATTTTATGTTGCAATGATTATTTTAGTACAATAAAATTTGGGAACCTAAAAGATAAAAACCTTCTAGATGTTTGGAATAATCACGCATTCAAAAAAATAAGAGACGATATAAAAAATAAAAATTTCAAACTACCTATTTGCAAAAAATGTGTAGGGATTCAGCAATAACTATGAATTATGATAAAAAAACAAATAGTATTTTTCTGTGCAACAACCCCCTATGTAATGATTTATAAAATTGCTAAGGAACTTAAAAATAAAGGATACGAAACTGTCCTTATTACAATTTCTCAAAAAGATAAATTTGATAGAAAATCATTTGAGGATGCTTTTGATAAAATTCTATGTTCAAATTTTCAATTTTTTAAACCAAGCATAAAAACAATTCCATATATCTTAAAACGTGGATTAGGATTTATACATTTTTTAATAGAAATGAAAAAATTAAAACCCTCAGTATGGTTCGGAATCGGAAGAACTAATTGGCAGGTTATGATGGCACATAAATACTACTTCAAAAAATATCCTTTTATTTTCTTTGAATATGATTTGAATTCACATTTATATAGTTCAAGAGAGGAAGCAAGGAAATTAGGTATGCCAAACTTTGAGATAGATTCAGAAAAATATTGTATTGAAAATTCAGATGTTTTAATGCACAAAGGAGGAAAAAATGAACTAAAAGTAATCAACGGAAGAATTTTCGACAAAGTTAAATTACCAAAAATTATTTTTCATTTTTATCCATATTGTTCTGATGAATGGAATATACCTCCTAACAAGGAAAAGTTATCTAAGAAAGATAATTCTTTTCACATTGTATACGTTGGAGGTTTATTTGGAGAAATAGGAGAAAATACCCTTGTAAATTTAACTGTAAAAAAAATACTTGACAATAAAATTCATTTTCATATTTATGGAAAAGTCCAACATCTTTCAAATAATGAATCAAAAAATGAAATAACAAATCGATTCAAGGATTTATATAAAAATCCTTATTTTCATATACATGAAGCTTTAGATCATAAAAGAATCATAAAAGAAATCTCAAAATATGATTTTGGAATCTGGATCGGAGAAGGTTTTTCAAATAACAATAGTCCAGTATTTGAATATTCAACTGGAAATAAATTATCAACTTACCTAGAAGCGGGAATACCATTTTTATATGACAATAGGCTAGAATCTATCAATGAAATATTAAAAAAATACAAAATAGACTTTTCATTTGAATTTTCAAATATAGAACAATTATTAAAAAAAATAAAAAAAATAAAAAAAGAATCTATTACGAAAAGAGTATTAGAAGCAAGAAAAGATTTTAGTCTACAAAAAAACTTCTATAAATTAGAAAATTTAATAAAACAACTTTCCTCGCCCCATAACCAGAAAGATTATAAAAGGAATAGCAAATAAAAAAGTATGAAAGTTGTATTATCAACCCTTCCAAAAGAAGGGGGTGCCATTTTATGGTACACTCCAAAATATTTTTTACCAGACAATGCACGATATGTTCCATTGGGATTACTCTCTTTAGCAACAAATCTTCCAAACGGACACGAAGTAGTAATATTAGACCCCCATAGTAATAATTGGTCTATAGATAAAACAATTGAAGAAATAGAAAATGAAAAACCTGATGTTCTTGGATTATCAACTGTAACGGCAAAAGCATATCAAATGCAAAATATTTTAGAAGCAACATCTGCCGAATATAAAGTTGTAGGAGGACCACATGCAACCCATAATGCCCAACATATTTTAAATCAAGGAGCAGATGCAGTTTTTGTTGGACAATTAGCGAACTTAGAATTTGCAAATGCAATTGAATCAAGACCAACAGGAATAGTTCAATGTGATACAAACATAAATCAAATACAATTTCCCAATAGGGAAATGATAGATATACATTCATATTATTCTACCGGAAATCTTTTTGAATCTAATAAAAGAATGTCCATGTTTTCGGGAGTAGGATGTCCACGTCGTTGTAGTTTTTGTGACGTTCAAACAAAAAAAGTTGAAAGAATTAATCCAAGATTAGTCTTAGATGAAATGATTTACCTACAATCAATTGGTGCAGGAAGCATCCATATTTACGAAGATAACTTTAATACCGATGAAGATTATTTACGAAGATTATGCAGTGAAATAGATAAAAGAAATTTTAAAGGTGAATGGAGTGGTAGAGGACAAATAAAAATGAATGATGAAATATCAGGTATGCTTTCAGAAAGAGGATTTAAAAGAATTCATGCAGGATTAGAATCATTTTCTGATAAAACATTAAAATTTTTTAGAAAAGGTCAAACTTATGACCAAATTGAAAGATTCTGTGAAACTATGCACAATAATGATATTGAAATTGTTGGATTCCTCATATATGGGGCACCAACAGATACTGAACATGACAGAGCTACAGCTGCAGAAAAAATAAAACGGCTCGGAATACAATTTCCCCTTTTTAGTATTTTACAACCCCTCCCAAATACCCGATATTATGAAGATTTACAAAAACAAGGGGTTTATAAAAAAGATTATTGGAATGATTACATTTCTAATCCTACAAAAAATTTTATGCTACCTTTTCCTTATGGTGAAAAAAAGTGGCAAGAAGACGCAGATTTTGTTCAAGAACTTATTGATCAATTTAATCATGATAAATATGACGATGATAATGAATAAATATCAAAAGAATAAAAATAATAAAAATAATACATAAACCTTTTAAAGATAGCAATGTACAAAAACAAAATGGAAGGTAAAACAATTAGTTCTGGCAGATTACAACTATCAGGAAATAAATTACTCCATCATCCAGAAGAGATAGAAAAGTGGCAAAGAGGTGAACCTTTTGCCCCGATTATGATTGAATTCGGTCCTGTTTCATATTGTAATCATAAATGCATACACTGTTATGTAATGGACGAAATGCGGGGAGATAGATTAGATTCCGACGTATATTTAAAATTTGTAAAAGATGCCGGTGATTTTGGAGTAAAATCAATAATTCTTGGTGGATGTGGAGAACCTATGTTACATCCAAAAACTCCCGAAGCGCTTGAAGTTGGCGTTAAACACGGCCTAAATTTTGGAATGTATACAAATGGTGTTCCTATAACAGAAAGAAATACTCCCCAACTAATTGATAACCTCACTTTCATAAGATTTTCAATAAACGGATTTTCAAATGAATCTCATCAATTTATTCATGACACAAAAAATTCTGATTTAGATAAAGTTAAAAAAAATCTTGAGGGTTGTATTGAATATAAAAGAAAAAACGATTCTGAATGTACAATTGGAGTTTATTGTGTTTTATTCAATGAAAACCTTGATGATGTTTATGAAGGAACAAAATGGTTACGCGATATTGGGGTTGATTACGCTCTATTCAAACCAATTTCTCAAGGAACAGGAAATATTCAACATATACAAGCAGCAAACTTAGAAAATCATCCAACATTAGTTTCAGATTTAGAAACCCTTCAAACAGATGATTTTCATGTAACAGTAAGAGCAGATTTAATTCGTGATGGATATGTAAGGTTAGGTTACGATAGATGTTATGGGCTACCTTTTGAGTGTGCTATCGATGCCGATGGTTCAGTTTATACATGTAATTGGTACTGGGGAAAAGAAGAATTTAAATATGGAAACTTAAACGATAATTCATTCCCTGAGATTTGGGAAAGTGAAAAAGCAAAATCATTAAGATCTCATGTTTCATCACCAGAATTTAAAATCGGCAATTGTTGCGGTTCATGTAAACAAAATTCCATAAATAAAACATTATATCAAATAAACCACAATCCAGATAAAGCTAGGGAGATTGAAGAAACATTAAAATCCCCTGGAATTACGCCACAACATGTGAACTTTTTATAAAATGACAAATAAGAATGATGAATATAGAGAAATACTAACTACCCACATAGGAAGTAGTACTTGCAAATATAACCGTCAAGGTAATGAAAAATTTGATTTAGATGGTTTAGGTCCAAAAGGATTATGTTTGGATTTATATCATTCAGCTTACCCATACTGTTTGGCAATGCTATACGGGGCTGTTTTTTCATGGGAAGAAGATCCAGAAGCAGTACATGCTCAATGCCCTGCCCCGGGAGGAAATATTCACTATGAAGTTAGAAGAAAAAGACTTCCAGAAATAATAGAAGTTAACGGAATAAAAAAGAAAATGGAAGTTTGGATAAACATAATTGATAGACAAAAAGTAGAAGAAGGTGAAACAGCCGGATGTCAATGTTCTCACGAATATGGAGAAAGTTATGAATTTAATCAAGGAGATTATAGAGGCCAAATGTGTCCCGCAGCATTTAATAATATTTGGCCGGAGATAAAAGCATTAAATAGTGGAGGTAAAACTCCTTGGATAACAGATGATGGAATGGCAAGAGGCCAATGTCCAGACAATATTCCTAAAATTCAATTTGAAATTACTAAAAATTTAAATGATTTACAATAATCTTGGTTCTACAAAAATAAAAGTCTCATCTATAGGTTTTGGTAGTTGGCAATTAGGAGGTGAAATGAATCTCGGTGGTCTTCCTTTAAGTTATGGAAAGATAGATGAAAAAAAAGGAAGAGAAGCCATCCAATATGCAATAGAAAATGGAGTAAACTTCTTTGATACAGCAGATATTTATGGGATGGGGAAAAGCGAAAGAATTCTTGGAGAAGAATTAAAAGACAAAAGAGATAAAGTAATTTTTTGTACTAAGGTAGGAAATGTTCCAGATGGATTAAATGGAATAATGAACGATTCTTCATACGAACATATTATCGCATCTTGCAATAGGAGTTTAAGTAGATTACAAACAGATTACATAGACATTTATTTACTTCATTTTATACCAGAGAGAAATCAAATAAAAGAAGCTACTGATGCATTCAAGGAATTAGTAAAACAAGGAAAAATAAAAGAATATGGAATATCGGTTGCAATGGGAGTTGATAAAATTCCAGAACTATCAGAACATTTTAATATATTTGAAGGATATTATAACTTATTAATAAGAAACCTAGAATCACATTTTGAATTGATAAAAGAAAAAGGATTAGGATTTATTGCAGCTTCTCCCTTATCAAGAGGAATACTTAGCGGGAAAGATTATCAAAGCCATAAATTTCATAATGATGACATAAGAAAAAATTGGCAATCTTCTCAAAAAGAATGGTATGAAACTCAAGAAAAAAAGGTAGAAAAATTTAGAGAATTATCAAAAAGATGGAATATTCCTCTTAAGAATTTGGCAATTTCATATTTATTATCTACTGGACTTGTTAGCTCAACAATACCTGGAATTAAAACAAAAGAAGAATTAGAGGAATTATTACAAAGCATCGAATATCTACCGTTAGATAAAGAAAAATTGAATGAGATTAATAAAATATCAACTTAATAATATGTCTGAACAATACAAATTAAAAATAGCCGGCTTGGAAAGAATTTTACCTATAATTAAAATTGAAGATAAACTATCTATAGCTTCATTTGTAATGCTAGGTGATACAGAATTAAATTACAAATGCTCAAAAGAAATAATAAAACTATTTCCAAATAATAATTTTGATTATATTGTCATTCCAGAATCAAAGGCTATTCCTTTAGCTCAATCAATATGCCAAGAATTAAGTCAAGAACATTATAAAGAATATATAGTTTTAAGAAAAAGTGTTAAGGGGTATATGGACTCTCCATTAATTACAAAAGTAAAATCAATTACTACATCAAATCCACAAGAACTTGTTATGAATGGAACAGATAGGGAAAAAATAAATGGAAAGAATATATTTCTTTTAGATGATGTAATCTCAACCGGAGAAAGTTTCAGGGCAATGATAAACTTAGTTAGAAAGGCAGATGCAAATATTTGTTTTGCTGGAGCAGTACTTAAAGAAGGAGATTTTGATATTAGTGATATAGAAAATGATTTGGGATTAAAAATAAAATACTTAGAAACAATTCCATTATTTTAAAATGATACTAATAAAAAATGGAAATATTATAGACGTTATTAATTCAAAAATTTACAAAACCAATATTGTTATAAATAATAAAACCATATTTAAAATTGGAGATTTTGATGAAAAAGATTATGATTATACAGAGATTATAAATGCAGAAAATAATTTCTTAGTTCCTGGATTAATAGATGCACATTGCCACAATGAAATGACAATGTTATCTCCAATTTCATTTGCAGAATTAATTATACCAACCGGAACAACTTCAATAATTCTTGATTGCCATGATTTAGCCAATACAATTGGAATAAAAGAAGCATTAAAATTTAATCAAAATGAATTTAAAAATACACCATTAAAAGTTTTTAATATGATTCCAATTTGTATACCCTCTAATCCAAATACAGAAAATTGTCACAAAACTTCAGATTCCGACGAGATTATAGAAATAATTAATACAGAAAATATTACCGGTATAGCTGAAGTAATGGATGTAAAAGGAATACTTGACGAAGACAAAAAATTAATAAAAATTTTGAATGAAGCAAAAAAAAGAGGTCTTCTAATTGATGGACATTCCCCTGAATTAACAGGAGAAAACTTAACCCGGTATATTAAAAATTCTGGAGTATCCACTGATCACGAATTTACATCCACTAGTGAAGCAATAGAAAAAATAAAAAAAGGTTTAAAATTAATCTTAAGACGGGGAAATACAATAGAACCTAACGCAAAAGAACTAATTGAAGAAATAAAAGAACATTCATTAAAATCAGATTTAATGCTTTCAACTGATGGATGTACAACCCCACAAAAAATAATAAAAGAAGGATATATGGATTACGCCATAAGAACCATTATAAAAGAAGGTGTTTCCCCTATTGAAGCAATTAAAATGTCAACAATAAATACAGCAAATCATTACAATCTAAAAAATATTGGTGCATTAAAAGAAGGATACAATGCAGACATATTAATTGTTAATGACTTAAATAATTTCAATATAACTAAAGTTATTGTCAATGGAATTGTAATAAAAAAAGAGAATCATTATCCTCGAAATAAACACGATGAACAGATTACAAATACAATAAAGAAAAGTTTTGTAAATAAAGAAGATTTTCAATTAATTCCTGAAGGTAACTTATCAAAATATAAAGTTAATACTATTAAACTAAAACATAAATCACTCATTACCGAGAAAATAATTAGTGAATTAGAATATGATGAATACATAAAAGCAGACTCAAATAAAGATATATTATATTTAAGCGTCATAAACAGATATGAACCAAATGGAAAAATTATTAATGGTTTTATTAATGGATTTGGATTAAAAAAAGGAGCAATCTGTTGTTCTAATGCCCAAGATGCCCAAAATTTAATTGTAATTGGAACAAACCACGAAGATATGGCAAATTCAGTAAATGAAGTAATTAAACTTCAGGGAGGATGTGCAATATCAGAAAATAATGAAATAATTAACAAAATAAATTTACCAATAGCTGGAATTATGAGTGATGAAAATCCATTTTCTTTCAGCAAACTAATTCTTAATTTAGAAAATGAATTAAAAAAAAGGGGATGTCAAATTGAAAATCCTTTATTTACAATATCTTTATGCTTAACAGTATCATCAATTCCAGAAATTAAAATGACAGATAAAGGATTATATGATGTAAATAAAAATAAATTCGTTGATATTATATTAAATGAAAACAAATAAAATTGATACCTTAAAAGAAAGATTAAAACAAAGTTCAAAATACGTTAAATCTATTTTAAAGGCACAAGAGATTCCAGAATATGCAGTTATATTTGGAACAGGACTCTCATACGAGACACTAAAGCAAATAGATAATAAAATAGAAATTCCCCATAATAAAATTCCTCATCTAAGATCTCCCATAATCAAATCTCACGAAGGGAAAATGATATATTCAGAAATTAATAACACGCCAATATTAATAATGTCAGGAAGAACTCATTATTATGAAGGACAGGATATCCATGATGTTGTTTATCCAATACACTTATTAAAAGAATTAGGAATAGAAAAAGTCATCATAACAAGTTCTGTTGGGGGAATAAATAATGACTTAAAACAAGGAGATTTAATGCTAGTTGAAGACCATATTAATTTAACTTCTATTAACCCTTTAATTGGACTTAACGATTCATTAGGAAAGAGATTTCTACCTTGCACGGATATATATGATAAAGATTTAATTCAACAGGCAGAAAAAATATCCAATGAAAATGGATTCAACATAAATAAAGGAACAATGTTTTTTCTTCCAGGCCCTTCATATGAGACACCAGCAGAATTTGAAGCAATTAAAATTTTAGGAGGAGATACAATAGGATGGTCAACAGTACCAGAAGCTTTAGTTGCACATTACAGAAATATGAAAGTATTGGCAATAAATTGTATCACCGATTCATTAAACTTTAAGAAAGAAACATCTTTAGAAGAAATAATAGAAACTGCAAATATTTCTAGTAAAAATTTATATAAAATAATTAGTGATTTAATAAAACATCACGATAATACTTATAAATAAATATAATATAAAATACTAAATAAAATTATCCAAACAGACTAAATTCTTTACTAAACTCTCTACTTATTTCTTCACCAACTTCATCTTTGAATTTGAATTTAAGTGTATTTGCAAGCTCAATTCTAGCTATCCTTTTTTCCAACGGACGCAAACCTTTTTCATCACTTAAACTAAATGTAGAATCATTTATATTCTTGACAACTTCTTCTGGGGAACAATTAGGAAAATATCTTTCAGCGTGAGGATAACTCATTCTCCACATCAAATCTGCAGCTCTCATAATCTTTCCATTTTCTGTCGTAGGCAATTGTTTAGTATCATGATCTCCGATAATATCTGCTATCTCCAACCAAGATTCATATAAATGATTCTCAAAATATCTGGATTTCTCCAAAACTCTTCCAGCCAACAATAATCCCCTATTCTGATGAGGCCTTCTTATTGCTTCAGAATCAAGCGATTTTAAACTACCTTTGTGCTTTTCCATTAATTTATCCCATAATTGAGGGTCATTTCCATACCAACCAATATCGTGGAGTATTGCTGAAGGAACTACAATTTCCCTTTTTCCAGGAATGTATTCAAGAAGTTTTATTGCAGAGTAAGTTACAATCTCGGCCTGTCCAGGGTCATCTCTCTTATCCTGATAAGGAACAGCATTATTCCATATTTCTGATTCACATTCATTCATCAAACCAAGTTTTTTAATATTTACTCCTTCTCTTGCTTCATCCCCTAAAACCCACCCACCATAATTTAAGGGAGTATAATTGAAAATCATTTCTTTTGAATGTGTAAATACTTTTTAAAGATTATTATAATAAAGTTGAAATGGCATTTAAAGACCAATTTCTTTCATTCTATCTATGTTTTTATAAATGGATATTGCAGGATATACTATAAATCCTTTATCAAAAGCATCTTTAACTTCTTTAATAGCGTCATTAATTGTATATTTTGGTGAAAGAGCTAAAACATTTTTTATTTTTTCAGATGAAATATGATAAGATCTATTATCCTTAGTGTTAGTAACCTCAATTTCAACATCTCCAGCTACCCCCTTAACCATTTTAGCAATTTCCATAACAGTATGATTTTCATATCCTGCATTAAATATCTCTCCAGCAATTTTTTCCTTTTCTATACTTAATAAAGCAACATAATAGTCAGTTATATCTTGAATATGGATATTCGGCCTTTTCTGATCTCCGCCAAATACAGTAATTTTCTTTTTGTTTACAGCATGATCCGTTAAAATATTTACAGTAAGGTCCAACCTCATTTTTGGAGAATAACCGCAAACAGTTGCAGGACGCACAATCACAGTCGTAAAATTATCATCGTTTGCTTTTTTAACTATATCTTCGGACCACATTTTGGTTTCAGAATAAATTGTCAATGGTTCAAGTGAAAGTTCTTCAGTAACATTATCCATCTCCTTAACCCCATAAACACTGCTGCTTGAAGCATAAATAAATCTCTTTACATTCTTTTTTTTAGAAAGTTCAACTAATTTTTTTGTGGCTTCAAAATTAACTTGCTTAGTTAATTCTGGATCAAGATCTGAGCATGGATCATTGGATATCGCAGCAAGATGGATTACATGAGTTATGCCTTCCAAATATTTATCTAGTAACTCATAATCTCTTATATCTCCTTTTATTATTTCACATTTATCTTTTACTTTTTCTAATCCCTGAGCACCAAACAACATCAAATCTAAAACTCTAACATCATAGCCATTAATCAAAAGTTTTTCAATTAAAACGCTTCCAACATATCCTGCACCGCCCGTAACTAATACCTTTTCATTTTTATTAGATAAACTATTTATTTTCATTGTCATATAATTCTAAACCATATTTTATTTACCTAACCGTTAATCAGAATAATTTAAAAGCTTTCTGGAGGAAAGGTATTTAATTTTTAAAAATATTAATCAATATTATCTTAATTATTATTGTCTATAAAACATAACTTAATAAACAAAGTTATTTTAAAAATATAAAGAAAAATGGAGCCTAATTATCTTCCTGAACAATATAAAAAAGATAAGATGATTGAGATAAACCACAATTATTTACAAAAGCAATTTGCAGATTATGATATTATTTTTGAAAAATTAAAAGAATTGGTAATAAAGGGAGATTTCACTCTTGGTGAATCCGTAAATGAATTTGAGAAAAATTTTGCAAAAATTGTTGGAACAAAATATGCAATAGGCGTAGGGAGCGGAACAGATGCCCTATTCTTAAGTTTAAAAGCTCTCGGAATTGGAGAAGGTGATGAGGTGATAACTAGTCCCTATGGATTTTATTCAACTGTTGGGGCAATAGTTACTGCAGGAGCAAAACCAGTTTTTGTCGACGTAGGAGAAGATTATAATATTAATCCCAATTTAATTGAAGGGGCAATTACCGACAAAACAAAAGCAATTATACCGGTTCATTGGGCAGGGCTTCTTTGCGACATGGAAAAAATAATACCAATTGCCGAAAAAAATAATATACATATCGTAGAAGATGCATGTCAAGCTTTCAAGGCATATAAAGATAAAAGATATAGTGGAAATTTTGGAACTTTAGGATGCTTTAGCTTTCATCCATTAAAAATAATTAACATCTGGGGCGATGGAGGAATGATTGTAACAAATTCACAAGCAATGCATGACAAATTACTCCTTCTAAGAAATCATGGATTAATAAATAGGGATGAATGTGTGTTATGGGGGTATAATTCAAGATTGGATTCGCTTCAAGCAGTTGTAGGAGACCATTTACTCAAAAAGGTAGATTCAATTACGAAAACAAGAATAAGAAACGCAGATTATTTTAATCAAAAACTTGTTGAAATTCCAGAAGTTTTAACACCAATAAGATATGGTGATGAAGATCACGTTTATCACCTTTATATTATAAGAGCCAAAGACCGAGATCGTTTGCAAGAATTCTTAATAAAAAATGGCATTGATGCAAAAGTGCATTATAGTCCTCCTTTGCATATGCAAATTGCCGCAAATAAATTTGGGTATAAAAAAGGAGATTTCCCGGTAGCTGAAAAAATTAGTTCATCTGTTCTTTCACTTCCAGTTCACGAATTTATAACGCAAGAACAACAAGATTACATAGTTGAAAAAATAAAGAAGTTTTACAATGGTTAAAGTCAGATTTGTCAATTTAGAAGCACAGCTCACGCTAATTAAAGACGTAATAATTTCCAAAATAACAAGTTTTCTAGAATCAGGATATTATATCTTCGGACCAGAGTTAAACAATTTTGAAAAAAGTGTTGCAGAATATTGTGAATCCAAATTTGCTATAGGAGTTGGAAATGGAACAGATGCCTTATTCTTAAGTTTAAAGGCACTTGGAATTGGAAATGGTGATGAGGTGATAACAGTTCCAAATTCCTTTATAGCAACAGCTGGTGCAATAAGTGCAACAGGAGCAAAACCAGTTTTCATTGATGTTAAAGATGACTTTACCATGAACCCTAATTTAATTGAACAGGCAATTACTGAAAAAACAAAGGCAATTATCCCCGTTCATTTAACAGGAAAAATATGTGATATGGATCCGATATTAGAAATTGCAAAAAAACATAATTTATTTGTAATAGAAGACGCCGCACAATCAATAGGTTCAAAATATAAAGGAAAAAAATCAGGAAGCTTTGGAGATTTTGGGTGTTTTTCATTACATCCTCTAAAAAATTTAAATTGTTTTGGAGATGGGGGTTTCATAACAACAAACAACGAAGAGCTTTACAACAAATTACTCCTTCTAAGAAATCATGGATTAATAAATAGGGATGAATGTGTTTTATGGGGGTATAATTCAAGATTGGACTCACTTCAAGCTGCAATCTTAAGCATAAAAATTAGCGATTTAGATAAGACTAAAGAAAGAATTAATTATATTGTGAATAAATACAAAAGTGGACTCAAGAATCATGTAGAAATTCCATCTCATGAGGATTATGATGATATATTCTACCACACATTCATAATTAAGACTGATAAAAGAAACGAATTAAAAAAATATCTTTTAGAAAAAGGAATAGAAACTTCGATTCATTATCCAATCCCTATTCATTTACAAGAAGCAGCAAGAGAATTAAGATATCGAAAAGGAGATTTTCCTATAGTTGAAAAACAAGCGGAAACAATTCTTAGCCTTCCATTATATCCTGAACTTACTAATGAACAGATTGATTTAATAATAAAAGAAATATCAAGTTTCAATTTTTATTAAGTAGTATATTCATTTTTTATTTTAGAAGAATATAGGCTTTAATTGAAATAATATTTATATAGTCTCCACGCCAACTTCAAAAGATTAAAATGATAGAAAAACCAAAAGAAGAGATAATAAAATATTTAAAAGATTTTGAAAAAGAACTTATTCCTTTATGGGAATCTGCAAAAATTCCTTATCCCGTCCATCTATGTGGAGGTAATGAGGAACAGCTTATAGAGATTTTCAAAAACATTAAACCCGAAGATTATATCTTCTCAAATCACAGGGCACATTATCATTATTTATTAGCTGGAGGAGACAAAGAAGATTTAAGAAATATTGTAATGACAGGGTATAGTATGCGAATGTTCGACAAAAAAATAAATTTCATAAGTTCAGCAATTGTATCTGGAGCAGTAGCCATTGCTGTCGGAACTGCATTAGCAATAAAAAGAAAGGGTAGTAATAAACATGTTTGGTGTTTTGTAGGAGATGGTGCTGAAGACACAGGACATTTTTATGAGGCAGTAAGATATGTAGATGGACATGATTTGCCGTGCACCTTTGTAATAGAAGATAATAATTATTCTGTTGAAACTCCAAAAAGTGCAAGAAATGGTAGTTCGGATATAAATTGGCCAAAATGCGTAATTAAATATAAATATGAAAGAACATACCCTCATGTTGGAACAGATGCATGGGTTGATTTTTCAGGTTTGATGGCGGGAGGTTCAAGTTTTTAATGAAATATCAAGAAGCTATTAAAAAATCAATGGAGATGATTGCGGAAGACGAAAAATCAGTTTTTATAGGTTATAATATTTCATATGGATCAAAAGCATATGGAACGTTAAAAGATATTCCAGATTCTAAAAAAATAGAAACTCCCGTAACAGAAAATCTAATGATGGGATTAGCAATGGGAATGTCCTTAGAAGGATTCCGCCCCATAGTTTTTTTCGAAAGACATGACTTTATGTTAATAGCACTTGATGCAATAGTAAATCATCTTGATAAATTTGAAGTTATGTCAAATGGACAGTATAAACTTCCTGTAATTATTAGGGCAACAGTGGGTTCAAAAAAACCACTCGATCCAGGACCTCAACACACCCAAGACCATAGTGAAATTTTAAAAAATATTGTAAAATATATAAAAGTCTACGAACCAAAAACACCAAAAGAAATATTAGAAATTTATGAAAAAATAAGAAATACTGATAGTCCAGTAATTATAATAGAAAGAAGAGATTTATATAATATTGAAGAAAATTAACTCATCTCCCCATCCACAGCTTTCTTAACGTCTTCAAAACTTATTGTTGACATATCAAATTTTGTTGCATTTAATATTACCGCATTCTTCAAAGGAATAACTTTTGGCATCCCAAAAATAAACGGATTAAACAAAACTATGTGTTTTACGTCGGCAACACCAGCAATATGCATCGGCCCTCCATCCTGACAAATAAAAAATTTAGATTTCTTCAACAACAAATACATTTCTCTAAGATTCATATTTAAAGCCAACACAGAATTTTTATTTAACTTCTTCAAATTATTAAGTTTATCTTCATCGTCTTTTGTACCAAATATCAAAACTTTTTTATCAAATTTCTCAAGATATTTAATTAATTTCTCCCAATTTTGTAAAGGCCATTGTTTAGGTTCGTATCCAGTAAAAATATGAAGAGAAATAAATTCTTTATCTTTTAATTTATTATCTCCCATAAAATTCTCAATCCTTTCATCATCAGATTTATCAGTATAAATCTCCCGAGTTGTATTAACTGAATTAATATTAAACGTCCTATTTATCATAGTTAAATTATCATTTAAAACATGTGTTTTATAGGGCATATCTATTGGAATATTTACAAAATATTTTATAAATCTATGATGGTCTATTCTACTCGAACGCTTCTTAATTCCAGCAAGCCACAATAGAAAAAA
>Ga0209541_10008789_pt1 | contig 16555 bp, 15 predicted proteins | sample RifCSPlowO2_01_FD_184027 | JGI IMG/M metagenome (GOLD analysis project Ga0209541, IMG submission 184027) | Groundwater microbial communities from Rifle, Colorado - Rifle CSP2_plank lowO2_0.1 (SPAdes) (version 2) | ecosystem: Environmental > Aquatic > Deep subsurface > Groundwater | place...
TCAAGGCATTAAGTCGGGCGATGAAATAACTCTAAAAGAACTGATGAAAAAATCTGTTGAGAATGGACCTATCACGATACTTCCTGACAGCGAAAGAAAAAAATATTTTCACTGGATAGATAACTTGCGCGATTGGTGCATCTCGCGACAGATATGGTTTGGACATAGAATTCCAATTTGGTACCGATCAAAGATCAAAAATGAAGAAATTGAAACAGAAATATATTGTGGCATTGATCCGCCACCAGGAGATGGTTGGCAACAGGATCCCGACGTTCTGGACACCTGGTTCTCTTCAGCCCTCTGGACATTTTCAACTCTCGGTTGGCCTAAGAAAACTGACGACCTCAAAACATATCATCCAACTACCATCCTTGAGACGGGCTATGATATTCTGCCATTTTGGGTTGCCCGAATGATATTAATGAGCGGATTCCATTTAGGCCAGATACCGTTCAAGACGGTTTACTTCCATGGCCTGGTTCGCGATGAAAAAGGAAGAAAAATATCCAAATCCCTCGGTAATAATATAGATCCCCTTGATATGATAGAAAAATACGGAACCGATGCTGTTCGTATGTCTTTAATTATCGGTACTGTAGCCGGGGCGGATAGTAAAATTTCAGAAAACAAAATCAGGGCCTATAAACACTTCGCGAATAAACTCTGGAATGTTGCCAGATTTATCCTACAAAACATTGGGGAAGAAACGCTGGATGATGGTTTTTTAGACCGCAACCAATATGATGAGGAGCTTCGTGCCGAACGTAGTAAATTTCTAGAAGATGTGACCAAAGACATGGAAAACTTTAGATTTTATCTTGCGGCGGAAAAATTGTATCACTATGTTTGGCACAGGCTAGCCGACAAAATTATTGAGGAGAGTAAGCCTATCTTAGAAAACGGTTCTCCTGAAGAAAAATCCAGGCGGAGACAGTTTCTCCTCCACACACTTGATAAACTTCTTAAAGCCTTGCATCCATTTATGCCCTTCATTACAGAAGAAATATACTCTAAGCTTCCTGGAAATAGCGGCAAGATTTTGATGATTGAAGAATGGCCCACCACTACTAATTACTAATTTATACAAACATACCAATAAGACCCCCGTGGAATTCGGGGTTGGTTTGGTAAAGGTTAATAGGTTGGTATGTTGGTAAAAAATTCGTAATTGGTAGTCTATGTTATAATTAGGTAATGCCATCTTTTCCTTATAGTGCCCTACTCATCTTTCTGGGCTTTTTACCAAGTCTTATCTGGCTTAATTTCTATTTTAGAGAAGACTGTCATCCCGAACCAAAACATTTACTGACCAAGGTTTTTCTCATGGGGATAATTATTGCCCCATTAGCAGTCTTGTTCCAATGGCTTCTAATCAAATGTTCCGGCAGTTTCAGTCTACACAACCTTTGTTCTCCTTTGGGTATACTTCCCGGGTCCAGCCCTGAATTTTTTCTCTGGTCCTCATTCGTAGAAGAATTAATTAAATTCTACGCAATCAAGCTGATCATAATGAACAATGCCGAGTTTGATGAGCCGATTGATGCTATGATATACATGATGGCGGCAGCTCTGGGTTTTGCGGCCATAGAGAATACTCTGATCGTCTTTCAAACCGATGGAATTGCCATGACGGTAAATACCCTAATATTACGCTTTATAGGCGCCACGCTTCTTCACGCTCTTGCCTCGGGGCTTCTGGGCTACTTTATTGCGATTGCCTGGTTCTTTCAGAATCATAGAAAGAAGCTTATTATTACCGGTCTTATTTTAGCGACAATCTTCCACTTCGCTTTTAATATAATAATCTTCACTTTTGAAGGACAGATAAGCGCTCTCCTATACACGACCTCGCTCCTGCTTGGAATAGCTTTCTTAATTTCCATCTTATTTGATAAATTAAAATCAAGACATGTCCAGGCACCGTTTCTTTCCTAGTACTCCATTAACCTAGCTATTGTTAATTGTAATAATTTAAATATGCGGGTAAAATAGAGTATTATATGAATATGGATCCCGTTAGAGATATGCCTGACTGCACAAGCAGGCCTGACGGGACTAACAATTTGAAACACCGGCTAAATAAAATATTGTATTGTATGCCACCATACAGTGATAGTGGCTGCTATGCAGTATCTCTAACGGGATGAACTTAGAAGATATACAAGAAGCTCAATTAGCTGCCAAAAAAGAGATTCAACAAGAAGATGGTCACTTAACCGTTGACGTTTTTAAGAACGGAAATGACATAGTTATACAATCAACCATTGCCGGAGCCAACCCCGATAATATAGATATCTCAATAACAAAAGATATGGTTACCATAAGAGGAAGCCGTAGCACTGAAGATAAAATTAAAACGTCTGATTTTTATCACCGCGAGCTTTACTGGGGCTCATTCTCAAGATCCATCCTACTACCAGCTGACATTGATCCCGATAGATCAAAGGCTTCAATGAAGAATGGAGTTCTTACAATAAGATTACCTAGGCTATGATGTTCCGTTTTAGTCCATACATAAACCGTCTCATTGTATATACTCTCGTAATCGGCGGGAGTTTTTATTTTGGAACACTGGTGTATATCGCCTATCCCGACAATGACAGGGAGATAGTTAGCGTATCAATAAAGAAGTTCAAGCCTCAACTTGAGAAAGCGGGGCAGAAAGATTTGTTGATTAGGGCAGACAACCAGCTACTGACTATAAAAGGGGCTGACCTCAAAAAATGGGTTGAGGTATATGTAAGAGACTACACAGGAGAAGAAGACCTAAGAGTCTCGTCTGCACAGATATCACTATATCTTGAATCTCTTGCCGCCCGCCTTAATACAGAACCCGTAAATGCCAAGCTGACATTCAAAAATAACCGAGCTCAAATTTTCGTACCACCAAGTAAGGGTAGGGTCCTTGCTATCCAAGAATCGTCAATGATCTTGACCGATGCAATCCTGGAGAATCAAGCCTCGGCAAGTTTAGTATTTGAAACTAAAGATCCGGAAATAACTCTTGATAAAATAAATGACCTGGGAATCAATACAATGCTTGGCCGAGGTGAATCTGACTATGGCAAATCAAGCGCCGCTAGAATACACAATATTAAGATAGGTATGTCTAAATTTAATGGGATAATTTTAGAGCCGGGGGAAGAATTTTCTTTTAACCGCTGGCTGGGAGAAGTAGACGACAAAGAGGGCTATCAATCAGAGCTGGTTATAAAAAGCGGCGAGCTGGTCAGTGAGTACGGAGGAGGTCTTTGTCAGGTTGCAACAACCATGTTTAGGGCGGCTATTTTGGGAGGTATGGAAATTAAGGAAAGGAAGCCTCATTCATTTCCGGTTCAATACTACAATCCCCAAGGATTTGATGCCACGATATATCCAGGCGTAGTTGACCTGAAATTTATTAACAGCACAAAGAGTCATGTTCTTATTCAGACGAAACTCACCGGGGGCAGGCTATCAATTGAACTATACGGATCCAGCGAGGGCAAGAGAGTTGAGATGGAAGGCCCGGTTCAATACGATCAAAAGTCGGACGGCTCCATGAAAGCGTATTTTATAAGAAAAATATATCAAGGAGACGAGCTCGCAGAAGAAAAAAGATTTAATTCGGTCTATAACCCTCCCCCGCCTCATGAGCGGAATCCCCTAGAATAGGTGCTCGTCCATAATCATTTATTGACCTGCTTTTTTCTTCGGACAAATAATAAAACCGATAGCAATTTGTCTAACAAATTTGGGACCCGATCGATGACTCCCCCCAAATTTGTTGAATAGCCAAATTATCTATCGGTTTTATTATTATGTTACCTGCCGGCAGGCCCTTGAAAAAAGACGGTCTGCAAACGATTATGGACTCGCCTTAGTGTAAAAAATAAGCAGTTGTTTTGTGCCGAGGGCGGGATTTGAACCCGCATGCTCTTGCGAGCGTCAGCTCCTAAGGCTGATGAGTCTGCCAATTTCTCCACCTCGGCATAATGAAGATTCTACACTAAATTCAGTCAAAAATCATCTTAAAAACTAATAGCCCCGACGTATGTCGGGGCTATTATTAATATATTACCTAGATCTAGGCACTCACAATATAAAAAGAGTGAGGTGCTTAGACGTTAAAGAATACTGTCCAGTTAACTACCGTAGCTAAGGTCTGAAGAATCAAACCGACTGCTAATACAACTAAGGCACCGATGATACCATTAACAATTCTTGTTTTGGCAGCACCAGCCTTAGCCGCATCATCACCGGCCATCATGTACATCATACCGCCCCAGACTATGAAAATAATAGCTACAACAACGCTGATTAAGATTAAGAATCTGGCCACTGTCTCAATCAAACCCTGGATATCCTGCAAAGTTACCGGTGCGCCGGCATACGGTGATGTCGGGGTCGGAATTCCCAAACCTTGGGCTAAAACTAAAACTGGCAACAAAGCCATAGCTGTTGCTATACCTACTTTTGAAACTGTTTTGAATTTATACATACTAACACCTCCTTCTAATTTGGGAGCCTAAGGCTCCCTTTTTACAAATAATCTAACCTTTCTATAATATCATAACATACAAATATAAATATAAACACCCCATACAAAATCCTAGCACCGAATAACCTGCCGGATGTTTTGTGATATTTTCAGATTAATCACAGATAATTAGCAGTCGGCATTAGTGTTGCATAAACTGCCGCTATTAATACCACCTATACATATATTATTACTAAGATCGCAATAGCCGGTCGGGGTGCCTCCTCCTCCTCCTCCTCCGAAAAATTGAAGCGGATCAGTGGCAAAATTCTGAACTGTAGCCATAATCACCCCTACCGAAAATATTATCAGTGCTCCGATAATTCCACCTTTTAATATGCCCTTAGCTGCTGCGACCTTCGGTGCGTTTGAGCCGGCAAAAAAATAAAAGATACCGCTCAATATAATAGTAATGCCGGCCAATATTCCACCGAGGGCCATCAAGAATCCCCACAGGCTCTGACCTAGAGTTAATATATCAGCGATACTTATCGCTCTACCTGTCGGTATCTGTTGAGCATGAGAAGAAAATGCAGTCAGGAAGCCGGCAAAAAGCAATAATATAGAGAGTTTTTTGTACATTGAAGTAAACTAATAAAAGCTGTACTAGCTAAAGAATTGCCGCCAGTTAGAGGCAAGAAGAATTATAGTATTGATAATTACTCCTGCTGCGAAGAGTATCAACGCACCGATAACTCCGTTCTTAAATATAGCCTTGGCTGTAGCAAGTTGCGTAGTGTTTGATCCTGCGCTCATATAAACTAGCCCTGATACGACTATTACAATGCCGGCAATTACTCCCGCAGCGGTTATAATAAAACCTCCGATATTTTGTATTATTTCAAATATGGTCTGAGCTCCGATTTGCTGTCCCGGTTGAGTAGTGGCCAAGTAGCACAATTGTGCATCAAAGTTAGGACCCGGAATGCAGAAGGGGCTTTGTGCGTTAGCTATACCACCTAGACCAACCAGGGCAATGACTACTAATACTATCTTTAAGGCTTTTTCCATACAAAAGAGATACTACTGACTGGCCAAGACAACTAGGTTATCTGAGCCATAAATCAGTCAATATTTGGATATTTAAGATTTATATCAATACTAATATTATACTATCCATCATTTTTAAGGGCAAGTGCGCTAATAGCCCCCATCTATCCCTATCAAGGCAGGGTATTCACTGAATTACTATCATAAACTCTATAGCCGATCTGATCTTTGGATATTACGTAATAATAATAGTTAGTTCCCGGATTAAGGTTTGATACGGTTAAGGAGTGGGCTAAAACATTAGCCGAATCATAGACTACCGCAGCTCCGTAGCACCATATAAAAAATTTACAAGCTATAACACGGCTATCTGAGAGGTGATTAGTATTCCAACTTATCGTTATTGATGACTGGGTCGGACTGCCGCTTAAGTTAGAGATGCTCAATCCTGCTTGAGTTTTAAAATATGGAGTTGAATAGAGTCCCCTGATTGTGGCGCTATCTCTGGAAATTATCAAGACATAATAATCAGTGCCCGGTCGTAGACGATTAATAGTCAAGGAATGGCTTGTAGATAATATTGGGTTCACCGCCCATCCGCTGGAACAGAAGAATAGGCTGGTACAGGCTAAGATTGCGCCAGTTGCCGGTCTATCTGTATTCCAGGAAACAGTTACTGAATAATAAGTAAGGTTAGTGATCTGGACATTAGAGATAATTACCGGACCAGGTGAGGGAGGTAGCGTAGGTGGTGGTATAGATGAGGTAGGGGTAGGGGTGGGGCTAGAAGACGTTTTAAAAGCAAAGTAGCCGAAATTATTTAAATTACCTAACCCATCACGAGATTTAACCCAGATGAAATAAACCTTATCCGGAGTAAGGCCAGACAGTCTGACAATATGGCTGGTTTTTAAATTAGTATCAAGAGCAGAATTAACGCCACATCGAGTATAGTTGGGACAATATTCCACCTGGCCATCAGCCGGTTCATTAGTATCCCAGGTAACATCAGCAGTGTTAGAGGTTACGTTTATAATTTTTACATTGGAAATGACGGGCGCTGCCGTATCACCAAAAACACTAAAATCTACCCCGTTAGAAATATCCGACACCGGATCTGATCCGACTCTAACCGTATATGTACCGGAGGCTAAATTTGGCGGTACAGTAAAAGTAATCCTTGATATGAACTGGACAGTAACCCCGCCACCGACATTAACCGGGTAAGTTGAGTTAACTGTTCCGGTTACAGTTGCTTTTAATACGCCGCTTGAACTGTAAAAATAAACGGAAGAGTTAAGATTTCGGCCATTTAGGACAACACTCATTCCAGGAGATCCGCTAGTCGGAGCTATGAAGGATATATAACGACAGAAGTTTAAGACTGGGTTGGATTGTGCCGTTAAACTATCAACTACTGTAAACGGAATTGTATTTGACCAATTATTATTAGTCACCTCCCCCACCCTTATAGTATACTTGCCGGGACAAAAACCACCCGGCACAGATGCATCAACTCTAGTATTGGAAGTAACCGATCCCGAGATCGTCGTTCTTCTGGCATCCGTGTCGTGAAACTGGACATTGCATGCAGTTGAGATATGAACCGGGGCGCATTGAAGAAGATTACTGCCGGTTATAACTATCGGCATACCCACATCTCCGCTTGTCGGAGAAACTGAGTAAAGAGTCACGTTGCTTTGAGCAGAGGCTGGGTTAATTAAAGAAAATAAAAAAATAGCCAGAACTGGCAGAATAATAAACTGAGGTTTTTTTAATATTGGTATTACGGACATACAATTATCTTAGAGATAGTATTAAAACCGGTATAGTTAGTCGCTCCGTATCCGACAAGACTTGAAACCGTAAGAATAATCGTAAAAACACCGAAGATTACCGCCACCCCTACTAACCCCCAAGTTAAAGCTTTCTTAGCTCCCCCAAATTCCTGGGGATTGCCCCTACTTTTGAGAAACATGATGCCGTATACAACCAGAGCGATTACTGAAGCAATAATGGCAAATCTGATAGCATAACAGGCTAAACCGCTTATTAATTTTATTAAATTAGTAATCGTGAATACGGCTCCCGGTGAGTTAGATAGTCCCGTCGTAAAAATGCTCTGAGCAAAAACTGAAGTAGAAAGTAGAAAGTAGAAAGTAGAAAGTAGGAGTATAAATCCTAAAATTTTTGATTTTAAAATATTACTTTTCATCTCTAATTTCCTAAAGCAATTATACTCTTAAGTAGCTCAATAAATCCTCGGCCAATCAATATAATTGCCAAACCAACGACAGCCCAAAGAAGAATTCTTTTAGCCGTACTGACCTTGTTCGGCTCACCCCGGCCGAACAAGAACATTAAGCCGGAGGCGATTATCATTATTACTACGACCGGACCGACAAGATAGTATAAGAAGTTTATAATCGCCTTAAGAAGATCGTCAAAAGTATTTATCTGCCCGGAGAAAGGATTTACGATACTTAATATACCGTTAAAGGTTGTCGGGATAGTCTGTGGCACCGGCGGAGGTGGAGCAACATCAACCGTAACACTGTTTGACACCTGACCAACAGCAGAGCTACAGCTTAAGACATAGATCGTTGGAGCTAAGAGATTACCTGTACTTTGACTTCCTGATATTCCCGTCCAGCCTCCAGGAGATACTGAACAGCTAGTAGTATTAGTTGATGACCAGTTAATAGTTGCAGGAGAGTTGTAAGCAATACTACAAGAGATTGATCCATTGCAATCAATATTCAAAACAGGGGGCGGAGGTAGAGCAACCGTTACTGTTGCTGAATCTGATATTGAACCGCCCACCCCAGTACAAGTTAATGTATATATGGTTGTTGAGACTAAATTACCAGTTGACTGATTACTATTTGAAGTACCTGTCCAGCCTCCGGGAGAAACGGAACAGCTGGTTGCATTTGTGGATGTCCAGCTAAGAGTTGCGGGAGAGTTGTAGGCCACTGAACAAGAGTTAAGGCCATTACATTGAATATCAGCCGTAGGTAATGGATTGGTTGCCATAACACTAGTCTGAGCCTGAACAGGAGAAGCGGTTCCCCTTTCAGCTATAACTTTAGGCGTATAAGTTCCGGCGCTTGAATAAACATTGCTTTGAGTTACAGATGAATTTGGATAAGCGTTACATTTGGCGCCGCTTGCATTACTGGCACAGCTCCCCAGAGAAGGACTGGGTAGAGTTCCGCAAGCAGATTCGGCTGTCGCAACACTGGTTGTGCTATTACTGCAATTCCACCAGAAAGAATAATTGATAGTGCCGGTTGAATTACCTGAAACATTGGCCGTTAAATTAACGCTTAGCGGAACTAAACCGGAATTAGGAGTGGCTGATAGATTAACAGCTAGAGTCGGAGCGCTAACATTTACAGTCGTACTAGCTGACGTTGACCCCCCAGCTCCAGTACAACTTAACGTATATGTAGTCGTTGAGGTTAGATTTCCCGTTGATTGACTGCTACTAGAAGTACCGGTCCAGCCGCCTGGAGATACCGAACAAGAAGTAGCATTCGTGGACGACCAGGTTAGATTAGCTGGGGAGTTATAGGTGATATTACACGAGCTTGAGCCATTACAGCTAATGGTAGCAGTTGGTGGTGGTGGAATTACATTAACTTGAGTTGTACATTCGGTTACTCTTGTTGTCCCCGATCCCTGCTCTTCTACTCTGCCCCGTACAGTATAGACACCGGGAGAAGGATAGCTACAAACATCAACCCAGGTATAGTTAGGAACTGTTGTGACCTGAAACCAAGGTTCATCAAATACACCATCGTCAGTACAATCAACCCGCCAGCGGGAAGCATTCATCCAGCCACTGGTTACGGCTAAACCCATATCTACACTATTAAGAGGAGGATTGCCGGAAGAAGGGCTGGGGTTTATTGAGCAAACCATCGGCGGAGGCGGAGGACCGGCACCAGTAATAATCAGGAGGTTAGTTGATAGCGCTGAATTAAACGATGTTCCACCAAGCCTCACTACTTTGAACCTGTAACTGCCGTCGGGTAGATTATGTATCCAGTCAACCTGCCATTGCCATGAACCAAAATTACCAACAGCAATTTGTGATCCGCTACTTAAACTGCCGCTCACCCTAACTACCGGAGTTATAGATCCGTCTAAATAAATTTGAAATTCAACAGGCAAACCCGAACAATCCGGTGGAGTAGTCAGTGTAAAGTCAGGAAATTCTCCCTCAACTGATAATCGCACTATATCACCCGGTCCAGCATTAACATCATTGTAAGAACGAGGTGACAATTGATTAACATTAATCGGCGGAGGATTGCCCCAGAAAATATCACTATACCCTATTAAGTTCCTATTTCCGCACACTTCAGCGCTGGAGTAATTAGTAAATACAAAAAACACCGCCGATAAAAGCAGGCAAGGAATGATTAACAATTTAGATCTTAAACTCATTTCAATAACTTAATTATACCTAAAAATATAATAATTAGGGAATCCGATTATTAAGTAAGGACCGCCTCTATTAAGAATATAAAGCCTTTGCCTATTAAAATAACTGCAAAACCTATCAGCGCCCATTTTAGTATATTCTTTGCTCTCTGAATTTCTCCGGGATTACCTCGGGAAATCATAAATCTTACGCCACTATATATAATTAAAAGAACAATCAAGGCACCGGCAATATTTAAAATCCAATCAGAAATTAGAATTAATACGTCAAAGACATTGGTCGGTTGAGCTCCGCTGGAAAGACCCCTAAGAGCGTTGGGGATACTCCAATTATAGATTTTGGTTGTGCCGCCTTGAACTGGAGGTTGAGTTGTACCGCCACAGCTAGCTCCAGTTGCATTTGGATCATACTTTATATTGACTCGAGAAGATTCAGCGCCGGGAGGAATAATGCCAAAAAGAGTTACCCCCGGACAAACGAATACAGCATATAGATTATAACCACTTTGGACTAGCAGACTTGTCTGAAGATCTACAGTTATATTGCTGGATAAATTTTCTGAATATATTTGCGGGCCTACTGACCTTAGCATATAGCTATTGTTGGTGCCTTGGCTAGGATAAACACAGTAATCAATACCTTGTACATCACGAGCAATGCACCACTGAACTATATCACCACCACAACCTGCTCTTACTTTATTAGCATCTATAGTAAACTCCAGGGCCATATCAAGTCGTGCTGGATTGTAAGGATAATCACAAACAAGCTTAGGGTTTAGGTCAAATTTAGTTATGGTAAGATCGTTGCTCATAGTTCCCTGAGCTGTTGTCTGAGCGCTTGCCCCGTCATAATATCCCAAAACTAAAACTGCTGATATTACTATTACCGCTACAAAAAATAATTTTCTATAAGAGATCATGCTAGAAACTTAATCCTGTCATACTATTACAGCGGCGGGAACGGAGGTGCTGTTTCTGATGAAGGTGCGGTCGGTGGAGGAGGTAGAAAATTTTCTTCCTTTCTCTTCTTCCACCATTTCCAGGCTATCCAAGCAATAACGGCTATACCAAGAGCTCCGACTCCATAGATAATCCAGGTCATCATATCAAACTCCTCTTCCACCGATACTGTCGGGACTACCGTAGCAGTAGGTGTTCTTGAGACCTGACAGTCATTAGAGCAAGTTTTTTGGTTTTCTCCGCTGGTAGAATTACAAATACCGTCATCATTACACAGCGAACCTTCCATAACAAAAATGGTGACGAGTTGCTGACCCTGATTATTATAGAATGTCGCCCTTTGGCCATCGGGCACATAAGGAGCTCTTACTTGAATCTTGCCGGATGTAAAACCGGTTCTGCCCTGAACGGGATCAAACTCAACGCTTTGAGTAACCACTGATTTAAAATTAACTATCTCAACTTTATATGAATTGGGGACTGGAGACTGTTGAACGAATTTTTCGCTAAGAATACCATACTTTACTTCAAAGTCTCTGTCGGCTAAGAGCTGACCCTTGTCATAGTAAAGATAAAAAATGTAGCTAAATGAGTCCATGTCGACATCAGGAGATGGCTTAGTTACGGCCCAGGCACCGACAGAGAAAGAGAAGACTAACAAACTGACTAAAATGATTTTTGTATGTTGATGCATATTATTTCATTTCTCCTAGAGATTACTAATCTTTACAAATATACCAATCTACAAATAAGAGTTTCCTGAATTTGTAAATTTGTACATTCGTACTAATTTGTAATTAGTAGTGAGAGATTTTATTTATTATAGCACACTTATAGCTAGTTAATTAGGGCGTAATAGTAAACAATGATGGGCGCATATATGCTTCCGTAGTCCCTCCACTACCGTTTCCGGTAACTGCCCTAATAGAATATTCATCAGCATTTGCATTAAATTTGTTTACTGTCCAGCTGCTAACAACACAAGACGTAGTATTAACACAAGGCGAAGTCATGATAGGATTAGCAACCACAATTCCCTGGTTCCAGTCAACGAAAAATCCTGTTCTAGGACCCACTCTTACCTCTACCCGAGAACCAACGCAACCCAAATGAGATAAAACCGATATTTGAATAGTTTCTCCTACGGAATACGAGCTTTTGGATGGAGTTACGACTAAATCAGACTCTAACCGACAGGAGGGGATGCTTGGTGGTGGAGGTGGAGGAGGAGGCTGTACTGGTTGTTGTCCTCCAGTACCTGGAGGAGTATTTTTTAATCCAATCTGTGAGCAGCTAATCTCCCACCAATTAGTGCCTTGAGTTACTGATGGATCCATAAGTGTCCTGATCAGGGTATTTGTAATCAGCCAGGCCAGCATAACTATAGCGATGCCAATAAAAGTATCCTTGAATATTCTCTTTCCCTGAGAAAGCATGCCAGGATTATCTGCCCCAAGCATAAGATACACCCCGGCGACAACAAAAAAGAAGGTAGCCAGAATCGGCGCCGCCGCTACCATTATGAAATCAATCAGATGACGAACTAGGTGTAAGAGTTCACACTGAGTACAAGCTGGCTGACCCGGACCTCCGCAAGGTACAATCGGCTGGCCCGGCGTCCAGAAAGAACCACTGACATGGGCCATAGCCACACTTGAGAATAAAGCACCAAGCACCAAAAAACAAATAACAAATAACCTCCAATAACTCAAATTTAAAATTCTAAACTTTTGAAATTTATTTGTGATTTGTGATTTGGTCATTCTGGTTTATTTAGAAATTAGAGTTTAGGATTTAGAAATTCCATTGAACTTAGTAATTCAATGGCTATGGTCTTCTTGTCATCAGAGTTGTTATCTTAGACTCAGCCGCCCTTAAAGCCGCTCTAATTGTCGCTCGCTTTAAATTAACGTCATCAATCATATCGGCAAATATCTGATCTACGGCATTGGTATCTATCTGGAACCAAGACTTAGCCGATAAAGCCTGGACCGCGAAAACGCCAAGAGTCGGATCGTTTCTCTGAACATCAATAATATCCCTCCTAGCTGAAGGCCTTGAAGTGTTTTCCAGATAAAGCATAGAACCCTCCCTAGAAGCAAGGTAAGAAAGAAATCTCCAGGCGGCGATCTGATTTTCTGATTGAGCCGTTACAGAAACAGCCCAATAATTAGCATAGTTTTTAGTATCTAATTCAGAAAATTGAGGAAGCGGAGCAATTGCAAAATTAAGCCTGTCAAACCTGCCCCTTATTACCGGTATCTGATGTGAATAATTGAATAGCATTGCCACCTCTCCCTCAACAAATGCATCTATTGAATAGTGTTCCTGATCATTCCAGGTATAAACAGACTTAAGTGGATTCGCGAAATCAGTATAATACTGAAGGGCATTCTCCCCAACACGCTGATCGCTGACAGTTCTGGTAAAAGAGGCGCCGGTATTAGCTACGTTTATCATCATCGTTCCGCTCTGAATCATTAATGCCGACAAAATATCTGTTGACCTATTTATGTTTCTGGCTGTTCCCATAGCAGCTCCGGCTTGAATAATATTACCGGCGCTGTCGTATTTAGTAAGAAACTCCACATCTTTATTGAATTCTTCCCAATTCTCAGGCGGGTTAGTTATGCCGGCCGTATTAAACATATCTTTATTATAGAAAAGGGCTAAGCTATCAATGTATAAAGGCAGAGCGTATATCTTATTCTCAAAAGTTAGGTCTTTATAGGCCACGTCAACGAACTGGCTTTTAAACTCTGTAGGAGTCATAAATTGAAAATCTTTGATGTTGGAAACTTCCGGCATTGGAGACAATTTATCACGATGCTTGCCAAGCCAAGTATGGTGAATCATGACGACATCCGGACCTGTTCCGGCGGCCAAGGCATCAATAAGAGCCTTCTCATAATCCTCAAATGAAAATTGACGATAATTAATTTTGGTCCCGTGACTTACCCGCTGAAAACCGGCGATAACACCTGAGAAGTCTTGCCTTGTGTCATAGACTCCCCAAAATTCCAGAGTCGAATTTTCTCCTCCCTCGCCCCTGCCGAGATTGCCAATAATCAGAATGATGCTGATAAATACTACAAAGATAACCGCACCGGCAAGAATATAAAAAAGTTTGTTTGTTCCTAAAATATTAGTAACGCCCATATCGCTTCGCTTCTACTACGGATTACTAATCTTTACAAATATACTAATCTACGAATAAAGACTTTCTGAATTTGTAGATTTGTACATTCGTACTAATTTGTAAATTAGTAGTGGGTTATTTCTTACTAAAAACTAAACCAAAGTGAAAATCTCCGGCATCAATAGTACTGGCGAATGAAAGGCCTTCTTTTTCAGTTATTTTACGTATCTCGTCCAAATTAAGTCTTAATTCTTTCGGCGGACCAAATCCGTTTGAACCATTTTTCCAGTCAATAATTATCAGAGTTCCTTTTGGAGCTACTACTCTTGCCGCCTCTTTTATAATGTCCGACTTTTTATTTGATTGAAAAAGAATATTTGCCAGAAGCACTATGTCTTGAGAATTATCTGATAAGCCTGAGCTTCCGGCTATCTCCAGATTTGTTCTGACTGTTTCAATATTATCCAAGGAATTGTCTCTAGCCTTAGCCCTTACATTATCCAGGGCGTATTCTTGAATATCAAAGGCATAAACACGTCCCGAAGTCCCTGCTTTCTGAGCCAAAGAGATAGCGAAGTATCCGGCGCCACAGCCAAAATCGGAGATAGTCATTCCCTCTTTAATGCCAAATCCTTCAATTATCTTATCGGGGTCAAGAAAACCGCCCGTTCCAGCGGGTTTTTCACTCATAGAACTAAGGGTAGCTAAAATCTGTTGCACTTCTTTATTTTAACATGATGAGAGTATTAGAAAAATAAGAGTTATCCCCGATGAACTATTTAGACCATTGCTACTGAAGCCAAACCGTCTCCAGCTTCCAATCTCATTACCCTAACTCCCTGAGTGGCTCGGCCGAGTACAGATATGCTCTCAATAGAGGTTCGGATAACTTGGCCTTTACGAGAGACGGCAACAAGCTCTTTATTTTCTTCGGATGTTACATGAGCAGAAACAATTTTACCGGTCTTTGTAGTTATCTTGGCGGTCATAATTCCTCTGCCACCACGATTTTGAACTTTGTAGAATTTCAAGTCGGTTCTTTTTCCGTAACCATTCTCCATAACAACCAGAATCTGGAGGCCCTTTTCCACTCCTGCCGGTATAACGTCCGCACCGACAATTTTTTCATTTTTTTCCAACCTTATACCAATAACACCGGATGCGCCTCGTCCCATCGGCCGAACATCTTTCTCTTTAAATCTAATAGAGTTACCGCCAGATACGACTAATGTGACTTGGTCATTACCAGATGTAGACAAGACCCACTTTAACTCGTCATCCCCCTTCAGTTTAATCACAACAATTCCGCTCTTTCTAACCTGTGAGAAGGCATCCATATCAACCTTTTTAACAACCCCATTGGCCGTAACCATAAAAAGAAAGTCGCCGTTGCCTTCTTTCGGTATCGGAACTACTGCCGTAATAATATCGTTGGGGGCAACCTGGAGAAAATTAACAATTGCTTTTCCTTTAGACTGACGCGAGGATTCAGGAACCTCATATCCTTTGGTTTGAAAAACCTTGCCCGAGTTAGTGAAGAAAAGAAGACTGTCATGGGTGTTGGCCATAAAAAACTGCGAAACAACATCCTCCTCTTTCGTCGCCATTCCGATAAGTCCCTTACCTCCCCGCTTCTGAGATTTAATATCATCCGGCGCCATTCTTTTAATATAGCCGCCCCGAGTCAGCATAAAGAGAGAATCTTCTTCCGGCATAAGTTCATCCTCGCCTATCTCTTTAAGAGGTGATTTTATAACTTTTGTTCTTCTCTGGTCGCCGTACTTTTCTTTTACCTCTTTAAGCTCATCCTTGATAACTGCCATAATCTTCCTGGGACTGGCTAAAAGATCTTCAAGGTAAGCAATCAGTTCTTCTTTCTCTTTTAGCTCGTCGTTAATCTTTTTTCTCTCAAGACCGGCAAGAGCTTGAAGCTTCGTCTCAAGAATTGCGTTGGCCTGCCTGTCGGAAAATTTGAATTTTTTAATTAAGTTATTGGAGGCGTCTTCTTTTGAGGATGATGCTCTTATGATTTTTATTATCTCATCTATATGATCCAGAGCCTTCTTTAAACCTTCCAGAATATGAGCTCTGTCCTGTGCCTTTTTAAGCTCAAATCTGGATCTTCTGGTTACGACTTCTCGCCGATGTTCAATAAATTTTTCCAGTAAAGATTTCAATCCCAGTATTTGAGGCTGTATGCCGTCAACCAGGCCAAGCATATTAAAGTGAAACGCTTTCTGTAACTCAGTATATTTATACAACTGATTGAGGACTTTGCGCGGAAAAGCGTCTTGTTTCAGATCAATAGCAATTCTTAGTCCGTCCTTATCCGACTCATCACGCAGATCTCTAATTCCATCAATCTTTTTATCCTTTACCAGGTTAGCAATATGTATTATTAATTCAGCCTTATTTACCTGATAAGGAATCTCGCTGACTATTATCTGAAATCCTTTTCCGCCAGAGGCGGATCCGCCTCTGGCGGACTT
>Ga0209541_10008791_pt1 | contig 16551 bp, 26 predicted proteins | sample RifCSPlowO2_01_FD_184027 | JGI IMG/M metagenome (GOLD analysis project Ga0209541, IMG submission 184027) | Groundwater microbial communities from Rifle, Colorado - Rifle CSP2_plank lowO2_0.1 (SPAdes) (version 2) | ecosystem: Environmental > Aquatic > Deep subsurface > Groundwater | place...
TCGAGCGAAAAGCCCCATTTTTTCCGGGGTTTTCTTAAAAATCTCTTGGCAAGGCCGTATCTTAACCACTGGACTACTGGCGCATACACCAAAGAAAAAATTTTGCTTTTATAAACATTGCTATAAATCATGGCATAAATCAAAAAAATGGGCCTGAAGAGACTTTCGCACGGCATTAAACCAGCCAAGCAATTTATGGCGCGCCAATTTTTCGAACTCTTGACCTCAACCGTGTGAGGGTTGTGTCATGACCGCTAGACCACAGGCCCTTAACAATAATGGTGTTTTCCTGTATTAATAAACTTTAAGAAAAAATGGGCCTGACCAGAGTTTCTCGCCATAAATTTGCTTTACGCGAATTTAAACAGCGTTCGAACTGGTGGCCTCCGCCTCGCTTTGGAACGAAGTGGCAATGTGCTCTTCGTTCAATGTAAGGGCGACGTCATGACCGCTAGACCACAGGCCCAAAATTATTAATTGTAGAGATGAGCATTTTGTTTATAAACATTGTGGTAAAAATTATTGAGAAGCTAAAATAAAAACAGGCATAATAAACACAAGATTATAATTATTTAATAGGAAATTTTATATACCTAACTGCCAAAATAGCATTCATGCAGGACAGAATCTTTCAGATGCTCTTTGACAAGGACGAGATTACATGGCAGAGCGTGATTTACGAGCTGATAAGCACAAGGCAGATAGACCCGTGGGATGTCAATGTCTCTCTGCTTACGCAGAAATATATTGAGATGATAAAGGCGCTGAAAGAGCTTGACTTTAAGATTTCAGGGAAGGTTTTGCTTGCATCTGCAATACTTCTTAGGATAAAGTCAAACAAGCTTGTCGGCGAGGATATTCTTGAGTTTGACAGGCTGATTGAGGGCTCTGACGATGATGAAATTGAAGGCTTGTATGACGACGTTTCTGATATCGGGGTTTCAAGGGACAATGCCCACGTCCCGCTTATACCAAGAACTCCGCAGCCCAGAAAAAGAAAAGTCTCGATATATGACTTACTGAATGCCCTTGAAAAAGCCCTTGAGGTAAAGCGAAGGCGCGTTATGCAGAGTCTGCCTCCGATGAGCCTGAAAGCTCCTGTAAAAACAAAGGACGTAACACAAATTATAAAGGACATTTACACGAGAATCAGGCTGTTTTTCACAGGCTCAGGCAAAAACAGGCTCCTGTTCTCCAATCTGGTTCCTTCCGGCGCAAAAGAGGACAAGGTTTACACGCTTATTCCATTGCTGCACCTTACAAACCAGCAGAAAATTGACCTGCGCCAGGAGAGGCATTTTGGGGAAATTGAGATAATGCTGAAGAGCAGGAAAGAGATAGAGAAAGAGATTGGTTCTGGATGATTATTGTTACTTAAAAGTGATTATAAAACCAGAAGATTTATAAACCCTTCTTAACTTCTTTCCCATCATGGACGAATTAGTTGGATATGGTGTGTTTCCTGAATTGATGCAGTCTTCAAGAGAAAAAGGACTACTTCCAAAATTATTGGATCCTGAAGTAAAATATGAGGAGTTTAGTTTAGACCTATACTTTTCTCCTTTTAGAAAAGGCCAAATTGAGACAATTGTAAAGCTTGCCCAAGAAGAAAGAATAGATTCTGATTTAGAACAAAAAATTGAAGAAGCAAAGATAAGAATATTTTGGGAATTAAATGCCCATATTGCTCATTTAGGATTAGTTCTGTATAATGCAACTGCTTTAAGAGCAATCAGACAAAATCTTGATTTTATTGAGAGACATGTTAAATCTGAAGATGTTCCTGAACTAAGTGACCTTTACAGGAAAAGGGTTGCTCAAGCTCAGGAGTTAGAAGCAAAGTATTTAGCCAAGCCATCAAGTGTTAATTTAGTTAAAATCCTTAATGAATTCTTTTTTAATTTAAGAGATATTAAAAACCCCCTAGCTTATCGAATTGGAGCAAAACATTATTTGAATGATACGGCATCATTTTATTCAGGTAGAATCAACCCAGATTTAACAATAAATGAAAAATCTGAAGTCCAAAGGAGATTCTATGAAGAGGAATGCAGACACAAAGGGTGGGACATATTAGAAGAGGGAGGCCTTATTTCGCGATTAATGTTTACAGGCAATGTTAGTGAATGGCGTTTCTTCAGCATTGAGGAATACATATCTCAGATGGATTTAGGACACCCTGATTTTCAGGATGGTCCTGTATATTTTGGTCATCGTCAAGGAGCTGTAACTTATTCAATTTATGAAACAGGCACTAGATTTAGCCTTTCTAGATGGGGAGAATATCCTTTTCCAGGAATAAACTATAAACATATTGAACATCTTAGGGGCGCATTAAGTCCTGTCAAATTAGAGGTCACTTCAAATTCTCCTTTTAGATTGTTATTTGAGGGAATGATTTCATACCTCTCAGAAAGGTTTGATTATATGGAAGTAAAATATGATAGAAAAAAGGGAAGGCTATATTTCTGTCCAAAGATCGAACTGACAGCATTACCTAGCGGAAACCAACATCCTCCATCAAATTAATCTGCAGTTAAAATATTTGCTAATCCCACCCAAAAACCTTATAAAACAGCTTATACTTCTTCGTGCATATGGCAAAGCATGTCCAGCTGATAAGCGGAACATCAAACCCGGAGCTTGCTGGGGAAATATCATCTTACCTTAACATACCTCTTACTCCGGTAACTATAAAGAGATTTAATGACGGCGAAACATACTGCCATATCGAAAAGAGCGTAAGGGGCCATGACCTATTCCTGATTCAGTCAACATCTCCGCCCGTGAACGAAAACCTGATTGAGCTTTTGCTTATAACTGATGCGTTAAGGCGCGCATCAGCAAAAGAGATAACTGCCGTTATACCTTATTTTGGCTATTCAAGGCAGGATAGGAAGGCATTGCCAAGAGAGCCCATAAGCGCAAAGCTTGTTGCAAACATGATAGAAAGGGCAGGCATTGACAGAGTTGTTACATTCGACCTTCATGTTGACCAGATACAGGGTTTTTTTGACATACCTGTTGATAACATAGAATCATTGCCTTTGATTGCAGAGTACATACTCGATAAAAAACTAAGCAATGTTGTTGTAGTAAGCCCTGATGCAGGCGGAGCAAAAAGAGCAAGGCGCCTGGCAAAATTGCTTAACGCATCTCTGGCGATTATTGACAAAAGAAGGCCAAAGCACGGCGTTGCTGAAACAGTAAGCCTGATAGGAGATGCAAAAGGAAAAACAGCTATTCTGGTTGACGACATAATTGACACAGCAGGCACATTGGCAAGCGCTGCAAAGCTTTTGTCAGAGAAAGGCGCAAAAGAGATATACGTGTGCGCAACACATGCAGTTTTTTCAGGCCCTGCGATAGAAAGGCTGAAAAATGAGATGATAACAGAGGTTATAGTGACCAATACAATCAGTCTGCCAAAAGAAAAGAGGATAAGGAAAATCAGGGTCATATCATTGGCGCCATTGCTTGCAGAGTCAATAAAAAGAATCTATGAGGGCTCTCCAATGGGCGTCTTGTTTGAGGGCATATACAATAAGCTATCAAAAAAGGCAGGTTATAAAAATGAAAGATGAAAAGGAAATTCAAAGGAAGTATATGGAGCTTCAGCTGATGGACAGCCAGATAAAGCAGCTGCAGAAACAGATACAGCTTGCCGACAGCCAGCTTGAGGAGCTTGAGTCAGTCAGCGCAAGCCTTGATGATTTTGGAGGCATAAGCACTGGCACAGAAATAATTGTGCCTTTTGCTCAGGGCATATACGCAAAAGCTGAGCTGAAAAACAACGAGGAGCTTATAGTGAATGTGGGCGCAAACGTCTTCGCAAAGAAAAAAATCCCCGAAACAAAAAAAGCAGTCAACAGCCAGCTTGATGACATGAGGAATCTTAGGGGGCGTATGATTGCTGATATAAAGGAAATGGTAACAAAGGCAGGCTCCCTGCAGGAGGAGCTCAAGAAGCTCGCCTCTGAGAAGGAATAGGTGCAATATGTTTAATTTTCTAAAGAAAAAGCTAAAAGACACTATCTTTGGAATTTCTAAAAAAATTGATGAAGAAGGCCAGGAAAGCGAAACAGAAAAAACAGGCGAGGAGCTGGAAGATGCAGAAGCTCAGGAAGAAAAGGAAATTAAAGAGAGAACAGAGAAAGAATCTGCAGAGCCGGAAAAAAATCATGAAGAAAGAGCCGAAGCGCCGCCAGAAGAGGCAAAAAAAGAAAAGAAGTCTTTTTTCAGCAGATTGAAGGAAAGGTTTAGCCATAAAAAGGAAGAGCCAAAGAAGGCTGCTGAAGAGATTAAGGAAGAGGGCTTTGGGGAAGTGCCTGTTAAAAGCGAGACTGATGAGCAGCCTGAAAAGGAAGAAAATGAAAGAAAGATAGCAGAAGAGCAGGAAAAAAAAGAATCTGAGAAAAAGATAAAGGAAAAGGCGGAAAAAAATGCAGCGCCGGCAATATACAAGCTGGCCCAAAGAGATAGTGTGGATAAACTTAAGGAAAAAGCAAGAAAGTTAAGAAAAGAGCTTGAAGAGGAAAAAAGGGAGCCCAAAGAAGAAGAGATAGAAAAAATAAAGGAAGAGGTTAGAGAGATTGAGGAAGAGTTTGAGGAAGGGGAAAAGAAAGGATTCTTTGGCAAACTAAAAGAGAAGATAACCACAAAAAGAATAAATGAAAGGCAGTTTGATGAGCTCTTCTGGGAGCTTGAGGTTGCATTGCTCGAAAACAACGTTGCTGTTGAGGTTATAGAGAAGATAAAACAGGACTTGAAAAACAGCCTTGTTGAAACACCAATAAAAAGAAACAAGATAGAAGAAGCAATAACATCCAGCTTAAAAAAATCAATAGAAGAGCTTTTTGATGTTGAAAAGATAGACTTATTGGGCAGAGTAAAAAACAAAAGGCCTTTTGTTATATGCTTTTTTGGAATCAATGGCTCTGGAAAGACAACAACAATAGCAAAGATTGCCCAGATGCTGAAAAATAACAGCCTGTCATGCGTTTTGGCTGCTTCTGACACATTCAGGGCTGCGTCTATTGAGCAGTTGCAGAAGCATGCAGATAATCTGCAGGTTAAGCTGATAAAGCACGATTATGGCTCTGACCCAGCAGCAGTTGCATTTGACGCAATAAAATACGCAAATGCAAAAAGTATAGATGCTGTTTTGATTGACACAGCAGGGAGAATGCATTCAAATGTTAATCTTATTGATGAGATGAGAAAGATTATACGGGTTGCGCAGCCAGACTTGAAGATATTTGTTGGCGAATCTATCACAGGCAACGACTGCGTTGAGCAAGCCCAGAAATTCAACGAGGCTGTCGGCATTGACGCGATTGTTCTCGCCAAAGCGGATGTTGATGAAAAAGGCGGCGCAGCTATTTCTGTTTCTTATGTTACAAAAAAGCCGATTATCTATATTGGAACAGGACAGGATTATGGTGATTTGAAAGAGTTCGATTCTAATCTAATTGTTGATAGTTTGGGGTTGGGGGCTTAGGAATATCTGCGAGGCGAATAGGCGAGCAGGTTAGACACAAAATAATCATCAATAAAAATAAATCAATAGCTAACAAACAGGAGCACAACAATTTGGGCATGGGTTTGTGCACAACAATTAAAAATATTTTTTGTTTATAAAAATTTAAATTCTAGCGCAACGTTTTCCCGCTCAAATAAGCAACCTTTAAATAAAGGCTATTGTTTCCGTAATTCTTTATGAGTGGTAGCATAGAAATCAGCGGATTGATACTGAAGCTTATCATTGTTTTAGCAGCTGCAAGGCTTGCAGGAATTCTCGCAGAAAAAATCAAGCAGCCGCCTGTATTGGGCGAGATTTTGGCAGGCATTGCGCTTGGACCGAGCATATTTGGAATGATAAAAACCGGCCAGGAGCCTGTTCTTGATTTTCTGGCAGAGATTGGCGTTATATTATTGCTTTTCAGCGTAGGGCTTGAGTCAAGCCTAAAGCAGCTTATGAAGGCAGGCATTACATCAACAATAGTTGCTTCCATAGGCGTTGCTGTTCCTTTTGGAATTGGCTATATTTACGCGCGCTCAGCCGGGCTCAGCAATATTGTGGCAATATTTATAGGAGCAGTCCTGACTGCAACAAGCATCGGCGTGACAACAAGGGTTTTCTCGGACATGGGCAAGGTACAAAGCGAGGAATCAAAAATAATATTGGGCGCTGCTGTGATTGATGATGTCATAGGCCTGATAATACTTTCTGTTGTTGTCGGCTTGGTTGAAACCGGCGCAGTATCTTTTATTGGCATCGGGAAGATTACCTTATACTCTATACTATTCCTTGTGGCGGCGATAGCTGTAGGCATAAAGCTTGTTCCGTTGGCGTTCAGGATTATAAATGCGCTTGAGATAAAAAGGACATTTGTTGTTTCTGCATTCCTTTTTGCGCTTGTGCTTGCGTTTTTCGCAAACAAGATAGGCCTGGCGACTGTTGTCGGGGCTTTTGCAGCAGGGCTTGCATTTGAAAGGGCCAAAGACAGGGAGCAGGTTATTGAAAGAATAAAGCCCGTTTCGAGCCTCTTTGTCCCATCGTTTTTTGTAATGGCTGGCGCTTATCTTGACATCTGGTCAATGTTCGAGGGCAACTTAATGCGGCTTGTGCTTATGATATCCGCAATAGCAGTCATCGGCAAAATGGCATCGGGCCTTGGCTGCATAGGCACAAAGGCAAGCAAATTTGCAGTAGGCATTGGAATGATACCAAGGGGCGAAGTGGGCCTTATATTTGCATCATACGGGCTTGCGCATGGCCTTGTTGATTCCTCTTTGTATTCAGCTCTTGTAACAGTTATAATATTCTCGACAATTATTGTTCCGCCTATTCTGAAGCCTTTTGTGAAATAAGAGATAGTCTAATAAACTCCCCATAATAAATTTATGAATCCAACAGGCATCTATCTGTTTTTGATGTGGGGCTTATTTTGAATGCGGGCGCGATAATGCTGTCTTAAGACAGGAGAAAAAACAAAATAAATAGCTAAAGGCGATAAATAGCTAGAAGCTTAAAAGAGGTTTTATTGGAAATTAAGTTCAATAAGAAATTTGTTGCTTAATTTCCACTATACCAAAAAAGTTGAAAAATGAGAATTTTTTAACTTTTTTCAGTATAAATCAAATATGTTGAATCAAATAATCTGAATCAAATACAATACCTGCACTCCTGCTTGCAGCTTATCTGGGTTTTATTGTCATAGTCAATGTTAAGCGGCAGGACAAAGTCCTTTGATGTTGATATGACTATGTTCAGCTCAACATCCTTGACTTTTGGGTTTCCCCTCAGATGGTGGTTTACTATGCCCTCAAGCCTCTTGAGGTCAGTTGCTGTGAAAAAAAGGCATAGGTTATGCTTGCCTGATGTTACAAGGGCGTTGATAAAAAAAGGGCAGTCCTTAAACTCGCTTATTATGGCTGCTGTGTCTGTTGCATCGACATCAACCTTTGCAAGGCTCAGGTTTACAATCCTGAAATTAACGCCGTTTACATTATGCAGGATGCCGTTTTTCTGAAGCTTTTTTATCCTTGCTCCAACTGACGGCTGCGAAAGCCTTATCTTTTTTGCAATCTCTCCCTGGGATATGCCCGGCTCTTTCTGGACCATTGACAAAATTACATTATCCCTGTCATCGAGGCCAAGCCTTTCATTGAACTCAATGTTTTTCTTGAACTCCTCTATTTTTGTGAATGTTTTTTCCTTAGTCATTTTCTTATAGTATATTACTAATTTAGGCTTATATTTAAACTTTTCCTTTTATCTAAATGTTTTTATATCAAAAAACTTATTTTTTAAAGTAATTATGTTTATATATTCTGGCAGGCATCATAACTTTAAATATTTGATTGAGGTGGAAGGCATGCGAAAGAAAACGAAAATAATATCTGTTCTGGCAGGATTGCTTGCAATGCCTTCTGTATTGGCAGACTACGGGGGCATGATGGGCTATGGCTATGGAATGATGCAGGGAGTATGGATGGGCATTTATGGCATTCTTTGGTTTGTGACAGCAGCATTTGTCTTTTCAGCAGTTTTTTGGTATTTATACAAATTAATAGTCAAGGAAAACTTCAGGCCAAATAACAAGAGGTGAAATTATGAGCAAAGCAAAAAACAAAACGCAGGAAATAACAAAAAATATGCTGATTGGTGATGTAATAAAAAAACATCCTGAGTCAGTAGAGGTTATGCTGGAGCACGGCATACATTGTGTTGGCTGCCATGTTGCAACATGGGAAACCATTGAGCAGGGAGCGGCAGGGCACGGGGTCAACGCAGACAAACTTGTGGAAAACCTAAACAAAAAGTTGGGGGTGAAATAAAAATGAATCAGAAGATTGTCTGTAGAAATGGAGTTTGTATTGAGGACGAAACCATAGAAACAGAGTTTGACAGTTTATTTAACAAAACGAATATTGTAGAGCAAATACAATACGATTTAATAAAAAATATGTTAAGTAGGTAGCCTTAGGTTAGCCTCTTTATCCTAAGGTTATTTATTTAACCCCCAACTTAACAAAGGTGATTATTATGTGTCTGCTTTTTTTATTTGTTAATTAAAAATAAAATAAAAATATGTCAAGAACCACTAAAGTGGTTCTTGAGCATGCTCAGAAATTTTCCATTGGAAAATTTCTGACAATTTGGCGCAAACCATACCGCAACTTAATTGTGAAAAATACTTGTGCGCCATTGGTTAAAATTAAGCTGATAAAAAAACAACCAGCGCACAACTAACCAAACTTATATTTCGGGGTGTATCTGATGAAAAACAGGATATGCACAAGATGCTGCCAGCCGATAAGAAAAAGCGGATTAAGGGACCCATACCTGTGCAGAGAATGCGAAAAAATAATAGAGAAGGATCAAAAAATAAATGAGAAATTTGCATGTCTTGAGCAATAAAGTTTAATGATGAATGCGGAATAAGGGAGACACAAACGAAATGGTTGTCAAAACTGAAACAAAAAACAGCAACGGAAAAATGTGGATATGCTGCAATGGGGGTTTTGCTATGCCTCTTGCAGAATATGATAAGATGCAAGAAGATGATAAGATGCAGGAAGAAAGAGCTGCCTGCGGTCTGCCTGTTGCCATGATGATATTAACAAATCCAATAGAAGCAAGGCACTAGCAAGGCCGCAAAATGAGCACTAAAAGGGATACAAAGCCGAAACGCAATACACAAACAATATAAATTGAATGAGGTGATTAAAATGTACATGGGCAACAACATATATTATGAGACTGAAAAAACAGACAAAGGAAAATACAAGCCAAAAGACGAAATGCCATGCTTGAGGGGCTGCAACGCCTGTGTTCGCTGCAGCTAGTCAAAAAGAAGAGGTGTAAAATGATGCAGAGCATAACATCAGTTATGGTTAAAGACCATAAGGGGCTTATGGGCTTATTCAATGACCTCAAAAAAATTAAAGATAAAGACCGCAACAAAGCAAATGAGCTTTTTAAAAAATTGGATAAACAGCTGAAAAACCACTTTAATATCGAGGAAAACGCAATAAATCTGGCTTTTGGGAGGAATGGCAGTGCATTGCCAATTATCTCCTCGCTGAAATCAGAGCATGGCAGCATTAGGGAAATCTTAGATGGCATACGCTATTCAATAAAGGGCAATGGCCACAAAATAGGCACATCAAGCCTCTATCTTATGCTGGAGCACCATAAGAATGTTGAGGAGAGGCTGTTTTATCCTGAGCTTGACGAATTGCTCTCTGAAAAAGATAAAGGGATAATAACTGAGAAAATAAGGAGTGTGAGGTGAATGAGATGAAAAGGGTAGAAGTTTATACAACTCCAACATGCCCATGGTGCACCAAAACAAAAAGCTTCCTAAAGGAAAAAAACATCAGGTTTCAGGAATTTGATATATCCTCAGATGAGGAGGCAAGGAGCGAGATGGCGCGGAAGTCAGGCCAGATGGGTGTCCCAGTTATTGAGATAGACGGCAGGATAATTGTTGGCTTTGACCACGAATTAATCACCAAAGCGCTGGAGGCATGAAAATGGTTAACATAAACGAAAAAGCGCCCGATTTCGCAGAGGACGCATTTGTTAACGGCGAGATAAAAAAGATAGGGCTGGGCGATTATAGCGGGAAATGGGTTGTTTTATTCTTCTACCCTGCAGACTTCACTTTTGTATGCCCAACCGAGCTTGGCGATCTGGCTGACAATTACGAAAAAATAAAAAAATTGGGTGCAGAACTTATTAGTGTAAGCACAGATACCGCATTTGTTCATAAGGCATGGCATGATAACTCAGAGACAATCAAGAAAATAAAGTTTCCCATGCTTGCTGATCCTGCAAGAAGGGTGTGCAAAAGCTACTGGACTTTAATAGAGGAACTGGGCTTGTCATTAAGAGCAACATTCATTATAGACCCAAATGGGATTATAAAAGCCTTTGAGTTCCATGACAACAGTATAGGAAGAAGTACTGACGAGCTTATCAGGAAAATCCAGGCAGCAAAATTTGTCTCAGAGAATAAGGGGCAGGTGTGCCCGGTGAACTGGAAGCCAGGAGCTAAAACATTAAAGCCAGGGCTTGAGCTGGTTGGAAAAATATAAGGAGGCAGTTATGGAAACTGAAAATGTATGTGAGTTATGTGGTGAAAAATTAGAGAAAAAAAAAGATACTGCATTGCATTATTGTCTTAAATGTGCAAGAGGTGAAAAAATATGATTAAAGAAAAAATGCAAAATGCATTAAACAATCATGTAAATGCAGAGCTTTATTCAGCCTATATTTACTTATCAATGTCAGCGTATTTTGAATCAATTAATCTAAGGGGATTTGCGCATTGGATGAAAGTGCAGGCTAAGGAGGAGGTGGGGCATGCGATGAGGATTTATAACCATCTTATTGAAAGGGGCGGCAGAGTAATACTTTCAGCTATAGAAACACCTCAAGATGAATGGAAATCTTCGTTAGAGGCATTTAAAGCAGCATATGAGCATGAGGTAAAGATAACAGGAATGATAAATGAGCTTGTTGAATTGTCAAAAACAGAAAAGGACAATGCTGCTTATTACATGCTGCAGTGGTTTGTTAATGAGCAGGTTGAGGAAGAGCAACAAACAGACGAAATTGCGCAGAAACTAAGGATGATTAAAGAATCTGCAAATGGGCTTTTAATGCTTGACAAGCATCTTGGAAAAAGAAAAGAGGAATAAAAGAGGAGGCATAATATGGCAAAACCAAAAATATTAGTCGTGTTTTACAGCATGACAGGAAATACTGCAAAATTAGCTAAAGCCCTTGCAGAAGGAGCTAAAGGAGCAGGAGCAGACGTAAGTCTAAGGCAGGTTCAGGAATTGATTCCAGAAGAAAAATGGAATGATGCAATGAAAAAAGTAAAAGAAGAGCTAAAGAATATTCCAATAGCAACGAATGATGATCTGGTATGGGCAGATGGCATTGCATTTGGAACTCCAACAAGATACGGCAATATGTCCTCCCAGCTTAAGCAGTTTATTGACCAGACAGGAGGCTTATGGATGAAAGGCGCCTTGATCAATAAGGTTGCCACTATTTTTGCAAGTGTAAGCACGCAGCATGGAGGCCACGAAACAACAATCCTGACATCAATTCCGCCATTGCTTCATCATGGCATGATAGTTATTGGAGTGCCTTATTCAGAGCAAAAGCTAATGTCCATGGAGCTAGGTGGAGGAAGCCCTTATGGAGCATCGTCTGTCTCAAGCCCTACTGCCGACAAGCCGCCGACAGAAAATGACATTGACATAGCAAAGACCCAGGGAAAGAGATTAGCCGAGATAACAAAAAGATTATGCAGATAGGGCATGGGAAAATGACAAAAGATACTGCAAAATTGATAAGTAAATTGGCAAAAGAAAGGAAGAATAAGGAGGTGGTGCAAATTGGCAAAAGCAAAGAAGAAACCCAGTAAGAGCAAATCAAAGCCAAAGTATACCTGTACTGACTGCGGCACAGAAGTTGTAATGGACTGCTGCGGCGTTGGATTTAGAAGGCTTGTATGCTGTGACAAAGTAATGAAGAGGAAATAATCAACAACGCAAATATTAAATACAGGTATCACTTTTTTGTAACAGAATTTACATAATTTATATAGTGAGGTTCAATTATGCCCAAAACAGAGGAAAACCTAAAAGCAGCCTTTGCTGGTGAAAGCCAGGCAAGAAACAAGTATGATTATTTTGCAAAGGTAGCAAGAAACGAGGGCTATCACTATATTGCCAGGATTTTTGAGGAAACTGCATTAAATGAGATGCAGCACGCAAAAGACGAATTTAAGCTATTAAAAGGAATTGGCGATACAAAAGCCAACTTAAAAGCAGCAATTGAAGGAGAACATCATGAAAACACTGAAATGTACCCAACAATGCAGAAAGATGCAGAAAAAGAAGGGAACAAAGAGGCTGCAATTTTATTCAAGCAAGTAGCAAAAGTAGAGAAAGAGCATGAATCGAGATACAAAAAACTTTTGGAGATGATTGAAAAAGGGGCTGTCTATAAAAGAGACAAGCCAATAAGATGGAAATGCAGCAAATGCGGTTATGTTTATGAAGGTAAAGAACCACCTGAAAAATGCCCATCCTGCAAGCATACGAGGGAATACTATGAGCCTGAGTGCGTGTGCTTTCAGGAAGGATGCGAGCAGTGTAGTTAAAAGGTGTAATATATGGAGCTAAAAAAGGCGCTAAAAACAGCTTTGGATTTTGAAGAGAAAGGCCATAGAATTTATGAAGAGACAGCAAATAATACAAAAAATCCTATTGTAGCAAAGACTTTTAGATATTTAGCAGAGCAGGAATTAAATCATATAAACGAGATTAAGGGGTATATTGACAAAGAGAAAATTGAATTAAAAGGGGACAAGCCAAAAGATACAAAACAATTCTTTTCAATGACAACAAAAGAATTTAAAAAGAAAACAGAGCTAAGCGGTGATGATGTTAAGGCTCATGAAACTGCGCTGGAGCTTGAGCAGAATGCCTATGGATTTTACGAGGAGCAGCATGGCAAAACAAGTAACAAAGAACTAAAAAAATTTTTCAAATTTTTGATGGAGCAGGAGAATGCGCATTATGAACTGATACAAAAGGCGTACGAATTCATTAAAAATCCTGTTGGCTTCTATACAGAAGAGGAAAAATGGATGGCTGATGGAGGTTAAAATGTTATCGCAAATACCAATTGATTTGAAACAAATCAGGGAAGAAAATATAGACAAAGAAATCCTAAGAGCAGGGATAATAGCAGAATTAGATGCGGTAAATCTTTATGAGCAGATGGCTGCATTAACCAAGGACAAAAATATAAGAGCAATCCTTCTGGATATTGCCAAAGAAGAAAAGACGCATGTTGGAGAATTTCAAGCTTTGTTATTGAACAGAGATAAAGAGCAACTTAAAGAACTAGAGGAGGGCAAGAAAGAAGTTAAAGAGGAAGCAGGTGAATAAAATGGCAGAAGAAAATTTGTTTTTGCGGATTAACAAGGCAAAAGACCCGAATAATCTGGCAGATTTGGAAAAAAAGCATCTGCCGATAATTGGATGTCCTGACAAGGTAAAAAAAGGAGAGCCGTTTGAAGTAACAATTGAAGTTGGAAAGCTGCTTAAACACCCAAACGAGAATACTCATTACATAGAATGGATAGAATTGTTTGCTGATGACAACCTGTTTATCAGCAAGGTTGAACTTATACCTGTTGTTGGAACCCCAAAAGTAACCCTGACAGTCAGCCTTAATGAAAGCCACACATTAAAGGCAAGGGCAAGATGCAATTTGCATGGTATCTGGGAATACAGCAAAAAAATAAGGGTGGAGTAACTTAAATGTACTACTCAACACAAAATTCAGGCTATAACAGTAATGCCAGGTATAGCTCAAATAGCAATTACTATTGTAAGGAATGCAATAATTGCGGAAGATGCACATTAAAAACAATGGAAGGTGTGAAATATGAATAAGACAACTCTAGCATCCTTTCTTGTAGGTTTAATCTTCATTCTTGGATGCACACAGCAGGCTGAGACAACGCAAGGAACATTACAAGAAAATATTATTACTCCAACAACCATTCCTGTTGAGCAAAAACCTTCATCAATTGTGCCTGCTGAAGAAAAAACAATAGCAAAAGATACAGGAACTGTTGATGTAACAATAGAGGGGTTTGCATTTAACCCAGCAACCATCACAATAAAAAAAGGAACAACAGTCAGATGGACGCAAAGGGATTCTGTAAAACATACAGTAACGTCTGATGACGGCATTTTTGACTCTAATTTATTATCACTGGGGCAGACCTGGAGCTACACCTTTGACAAGTCAGGAACTTTTAGTTATCATTGCAGGCCTCACCCCAACATGAAGGGAAAGGTTATTGTCGAATAAAAAATGGCAATAGACCCAATAAAAATTGTGTATGTGCTTGGCTGGACAAATATAATCGGCTTGTTGCTGGTTCTTTTTTCATGCAGGTGCATAATGAACCTGAAGCCGGAAAAGCTGAGCAATTCAAAATTCTATGTTAAATTTTACAAATACCACTGCTATTACTGGTGGTTCTTTATTGTTTCAGTGGCAATTCATGCTGTGATTGCAATTACTGCATTGGGAAATCCTTTTTTGAGGTGAAAAAAGATGGCAAAGAGATTCTGGAAATGCAAGGTGTGTGGTGACATTCATTTCGGAGAGGCAGGCCCAGAGATATGCCCAACGTGCCATGCAAAGAATGCTTATGAAAATGTAGTTGTTGAAGTTGCAAAGGAAAAGATGGGTCTTTAAAATATAGAACATGAGAGAGATTATTGCAGAAATAATAAAAATAAAAGAGGAGACCCATGATGTAAGGACTTTTAAGCTAAAGCTAACAAACAGCATTGATTTTATTCCAGGCCAGTATTGTCTTGTTTCTATAATTGGAAACAAGGAGCCTGAAAGTGAAGCTAAACCATTTACTTTTGCTACTTCTCCGACAGAAAAAAGATTTATAGAATTGGCTATAAAGAAGATGGGCAAATTTACAGCTGCTTTGCATTCCCTTGTGGTTGGAGATAAGCTAAAAATAGAAGGCCCTCAGGGCACCTCATTAAATTTTGATGAAACATTAAAAGACGACATTGTTTTTCTGGCTGGAGGCTCTGGCATAACGCCATTTATCTCAGCGATAAGGTATGCTATTGCCAAAAAGCTGCCAAACAGAATTACTTTATTATTTAGCAACAGGACAGCTGATGATATAATCTATAAAAAAGAGTTTGATGAGATATCGAGAAATAACAGAAATATCAAGATTATCAATACAATCACGCAGGATGCGCCAAAACAATGGCCGGGAGAAAAAGGCAGGATTGACAGGAAAATGATTGAAAGATATGTAAAAAACCCTAAAGAAAAGCTCTGGTATGTCTGCGGGCCTCCGCCAATGGTAAGTTCCATGAAAGAAATGCTGCTTGGAATGGGCGTGCCTGAAAATAGACTAAAGATAGAAGACTGGCAGTTGCCTGGAAAGCATGATAAATAAAACTGATATTGTTATTCAAGAACAGCATAATATATGCCTTTTTTATGCTGCCCATAATACATGAACCATCTGTTATTGATTTTAGCTAAAGTCGGGTCTGAAGGCGGATTTTCTGGAAATTGATTTAATGGGTTATCATTTGTGGTATAATCAAAAACAGCATCCTTAGAGAAAATTCCATTCTTGTATGTTATATGATAAATTCCTTTATACGACCAGAAATAGAGGCGAATAGAACCATCATCCCATTGAGTAAATTCAGCTCCATCAAGCCAGCCCTTAAATTCATCATTTCTGCTGTCTAAAGCAATTCCTTTTTCCTCAAAAGTAAGACCGTCAGTTGAAGTTGCCCATAAAAATAAATGTATCTCATTATTTGGTACTTTCTCAGGATATTTTTCATTTATTGCACCAGCATAAACCATGATATATTCATTTCCATTCTTAATTACAGTTGGTGCAAGAACACTAGATAATTTTAATCCAGCGCTATTAGATGTACCTATTCTAATTCCAGACTCTTCTTTCCATGATAATCCATCATTAGAAATTGCGCTTTTAATAACCACTTGGTTTTGGGAATACATCCTGTATTTTCCGTCAGGAAGCTTTATGACAGATGGAAATGTTGCCCATTCCATCCTGGTGCCTTCTTCCTGGTTCCAATTTATTCCGTCAGAAGAAACAGCAGAATATACTTGGCCTTTAAATCCAGATGTCTCTGGTTCTGGTGAATAATACACCCTATACCGCTCATTGCCTAAATCAGTTATTTCTGCATCAGCGTATTTTCCTGCAATAGCCACCCCCCTGTTTTTCCAGAGTTTTACCTTCTCTTTAATTGTTGTTGTGGTTGTTGTTTCTTGAATAGTTGTAGTAGTTGCTTCAATCTTCTCTTCAGCAATAGGTTTTTCAATTTCCTGAGCACAACCAGTAACAAAAATTAAAACAATACTAAGAATAAAGATTGTTTTTTTCATCTTTAATTAACTGAAAGCCT
>Ga0209541_10008792_pt1 | contig 16550 bp, 11 predicted proteins | sample RifCSPlowO2_01_FD_184027 | JGI IMG/M metagenome (GOLD analysis project Ga0209541, IMG submission 184027) | Groundwater microbial communities from Rifle, Colorado - Rifle CSP2_plank lowO2_0.1 (SPAdes) (version 2) | ecosystem: Environmental > Aquatic > Deep subsurface > Groundwater | place...
TATTTCTCATAGGTTTAATAATTACAATTTTCCTTTGGCCTGTTTTTTTTGGGAAAATTCCCTTGCCGGCAGACGCATTAGTAGGCCTATATCACCCGTACCGTGATTACTTTGCCACCAACTCTCCCAATGGGGTCCCCTATAAGAACTTCTTGATTACCGACCCAATCCGTCAACAGTTTATATGGAAGAAATTTGCAGTCGAACAATTAAAACGACATGAAATTCCTTGGTGGAATCCCTATACCCATAGCGGCATGCCCTTTGTGGCAAACATGCAGGCTGGTGTTTTCTATCCGTTAAACATTATATTCTGGATTTTGCCATTTATAGACGCATGGAGTCTTTTCATCTTATCGCAATCAGTGCTAGGAGGCGTATTTATGTACGCCTATCTTCGTCAGCAGAAACTTCATTCTCTAGCTTGTGTATTAGGGACAATAAGTTTTGTGTTTAGTGGGTTCTTCATTGTTTGGTGGGAATGGGGTAACATCAGCCATACCATTCTCTGGCTTCCCGCTATTCTCTGGTCCATAGATAGATATATTTCGTCGCATAATACTAAATACTTAATACTTCATACTATCTTCTTGTCGTCGTCTTTTTTTGCGGGCCACCTTCAAACCTGGTTTTACCTCGCAATTGTTAGCGGGATTTATGCACTCATAAATATAAAATCAAAATTATTGGTAATTGGTGCTTGGTTATTGGTTATCGCCATTACTTCAATTCAATGGCTCCCCACCCTGGAGCTAATCCAACTATCAGCTCGGGATATTGATCAAACTCAAATCCTTACTCGTCTCGACTGGTTTATCCCTTGGCAGCATCTTATACAGATAATTGCTCCTGATTTCTTCGGCAACCCAGCCACATTAAATTATTGGGGAGTCTGGAACTACGCCGAGTTCATCGGCTACATCGGTTTCATTCCTCTTGTTTTTGCATTCAGCACTTTAAAGAATAAATTAACCAGATTTTGGTGGGGATTAATAATAATTGGTTTATTATTTGCTCTGCCAACCCCTATAGCCAAAATCCCCTTTATTCTAAAAATCCCATTTTTATCGCAAGCCCAACCATCGCGTCTGCTAAGTATTATCTCGTTTGCATTAGCTGTTTTAAGCGCTTATGGCTTTGACTATGCCCTCAAGAATAACCTAAAATCACTAAAATATCCGTTATTAGTGACAGGGTTCATCCTTGTCACGCTCTGGCCAATTGCCATCAGGCTAAACCTATCTGTCAGTCAACGCAACTTAATTCTTCCATCAGGGTTATTTGCTGCAATGATCATTATTCTTCAGGTCTCCAAATTATTAAAGAAACGCTTGCTACTTTCTACTTACTACTTAATTCTCTTGGTCAGCTTTGCCGACCAATTACGTTTCGCTACTAAATTTACCTCTTTTTCCCCTCGTGAGTATGTATTCCCAGAGACTAAAGTAATCAAATTTCTCCAATCAGACCCCAGCCTTTTTCGCATTATGTCAATAGACCGCCGCATCCTCCCCCCCAACGTAGCCATGTTTTACAATTTGCAAACCATTGAAGGCTATGACCCGCTGTATCTAAAAAACTACGCCCAATTAATCACAGAGATGGAAACTGGGCAAAAACAAGACCAGCCAGCATCATTCAATCGCATCCTCTCTCCCACGAACCTTAATTCGGATATCATCAATAAGTTAAACGTCAAATATATTTTTTCATTAAATGACCTCTCACAACCCTTTTTGCAAAAAGTATTCCAAGAAGGCGAAACACGTATTTATCAAAACATGACAGTCCTACCGCGCGCTCGACTACTGACAGGGACGGACCCTGTCATGCTTAAACAATACACACCCAACAAAATCATTCTCGAGGTAAGTGCACCAACTAACACTACCCTGGAAGTCGCAGACATGATGTATCCTGGATGGAAAGCATATTTGGATAATCAGTCAATTGATATCAACCCTTCACCAGAAAATTTCCGTCAAGTTTCTATTCCCGCCGGGAAACACCAGGTAATTTTTTCTTTATGAAAAATTTAATCATCTTCCTACTGCTCCTTAGTATCACTCCTTGGTTTTTGACGCTTATAATTGGTAAACCCGCCTTACGAGCAGATAATTCCCAACCATCCTGGCCACAAAAAATCTCGACCAATATCTCGTTTTACACTTCAGCAGAATTTATTTTTTTTAACGGTGATGGCCGCCCCGATTATGGCACAGGAGACCATGGAGTTTTTTTATTGAGTTTTCTCCCTCTTATTTTCATTGGAATATATCATGGACACAAAAAGTTACTATCCTGGCTAGTGGGAGGTCTGATAATAGCCTCCCTCTTTAGCTCGGCTCCCGGCCTACCATACGCGCTACTATACCTTCCCGCTCTTTCCATATTTGCCGCCATCGGCTTTAAGCAGCTTGCAGCTCACAAAGTTTTTTTGAGATTAAACATAATTTGGATGTTATATGAGAGCCTTCGTCTCTACCACGTAATTCTGGTCCATAAACCATTCAGCCTATGAAAAAATATATACCCATAGCCCTTATTATCTCCCTGGCATTTTTCTTGAGAATATACCAAATTGCCAGTTCTCCCCCGGGATTGTATTCAGATGAAACCAGCTATGGTTACAATGCTTACTCCTTGTTAAAAACCGGCAAGGACGAATACGGCAAATCGTGGCCAATGACATTCAAAAGCTTTGGCGATTTCAAGCCCCCCATGACCGCTTGGCTCACTATTCCTTCAATTGCCGTTTTCGGCCTTAACGAATTTTCCGTCCGTCTCCCCTCAGTTTTGGCTGGAACAATCACAGTATTAATCGTCTATTTTCTCGCCAACGAAATCCTGCCAAACAAGAAATTATCAATTATCAATTATCAATTATCAATTGGTGATATTGCAGCTCTTCTTCTAGCCATCAGCCCCTGGCACTTGCATTTTTCCCGCACCTCAATGCTGGTCGCAATAGAGGCAATGTTTGTGTCTTTAGGCTTGTTGTTGTTCTTAAAATCACTTAAAAAGTCAATTTGGCTGTATTTTTCTGCCCTAAGTTTTGCTGCGGCTATATATACGTATTATGGTTCTCGCGTCACGGTCATTTTATTAACATTTCTACAAATCATCATCTTTCATAAAAAACTATGGCAAATGAGAAAACACGTAATTGGAGCCATGATTGTCGGAATCATTGCCTTATTACCCCTAGCAATCTCGTTTATTCAGACCCCGGAGACCCTAACTGGCCGTGCCCGAACTATTAGTGTATTTTATGACCCAGGCGTACGCGCCAAATTATGGTACTCTCGTTCAATCGATAATTCCCGCTTCTTTCACAACAAACCTTACTATTATTTTCGCGACATCGCCCGCCGTTATTTGCAGCATTTTTCATTTAATTTTTTTGTCCGTACCGGAGACACCACTCCCCCGTTTGATATTCCCAATATGGGTATTGTATATATAGCTGACATAATTTTTGTATTTTATGGTGTCTTTCTGGCAGTGTGCAATCGCACCAACAAATCTATAGCCTTACTAGGCTATCTGTTCATCAGTCCGGTTGTTGCCAGTTTTACCTTCATTACTCCTGCGGCTAATCGGGCTTTCAATATGGTCATCCCCTGGACCATCTTCACCTCACTCGGTATTGTCACCGTTTTAAGTCACTGGAAAAAATTTCCCTTTCGCTTACTACTTACTGTGTGCTATTTGCTACTATTCAGTTATTACCTCTATCAATATTATGTCCGCATGCCACTCGATATGCCTCACAAATGGCACTATGGCCGGCGTGAATTAGTAGAAAAGATCAGTCAGCTCGAAGGAAAATACAATCAGATTGTATTTAGCAACCGAGAGGGCCCAGCCTATATTTGGTTGCTTTTTTACCAGCAGTACAATCCAGATAAATACAGGGATACCATGAAAGTAGATGAGCAGTTCGATGAACTAGGTTGGCTGCATATAAAAAGTTTTGACAAATATGTTTTCCCGCGCCATTTCGAGTGGAACGCCATTGACAAAACTTCTCACACGCTTTATGTTGGCTACGAAAATCAAATCCCCCAGTCAGAATCAGTAGTTATCGATAAAATCTTATACCCCAACGGAGAGACCGCCTTCACCTTGGCAGAATATGCACCAACTCACTAGTCGTCTTCTCTACTTTTTAGGTGACTTTTATGGCTACATAATTGTGTCAACAATCACTGTTGTTACCGGATTGGTAATCATTTGGAAACTGCACAAAAATACACAACGGCACATAAACATACTATTAGCCATAACAACGGGAGCTATGGCCTTGGTGATGTTTTTCATTCCGGCCGAAGCCTATTTTCGCTACGTCTACGAAGCCAGTGATGGCATTGGTTTTCTAAAAATAGCCAGAAAATGGCACGATCGATATGTAATATTCAACGGTAATTATCGCCGCGATCGGGAATTCACCATGGAAAAACCATCCGGGGAAATCAGAATTGCAGCCATAGGTGATTCACTCACTTTTGGAATAGGTATAGAGAACCCCGCAGATCGCCTTTCTAATTTACTTGAGTCAAAACTAATAAAAGATGGGTTTAATGTCGCTGTGTACAATTTGGGGATTTCTGGCTCAGACACCAACGATCAAATCATAGCCTTTCATCAAATGGAGGTGTTTGATTTTGATATTGTAGTCTGGCAATATTTTATGAACGATGTAAACTCGGCTACCAATAGCGCCAATGCTCAAATTACCAAAAACAGCCAAACTAGACTCACAAAACATCCATTGGCAAAATATATTACCGACCATTCTTTTTTTGCCGACTTTCTATATTGGAGATTAACCAGCAGATATGATCAAACATTTAGACAGCTAGCTGGTGAGGATTTGCGTTTATACCGCGAACCCGCTATCATTCGCGGCCACCAAGCCCAAGTTCAAGAATTTGTTCAGGAATTACACAAAAAAAACATTCCAGTCGTAGTTAGCATGTTCCCGTTTATTCATTCAGAGACCATTCGTCAAGATTCCCGCCCCCAATATCAGATGATGCTTGAAACATTTCGGAAATCTAACCCAGAAGGATTGATTGACTTAGACCAAATTTTTGCGCCTTATTCTACAGACATGCTCAAAGCCAGTAGGTTTGACCAGCATCCTAATGAATTTGCCCACAAGCTAGCTGCAGAAGCGCTCTATCAGCAATTGAAACCATTAGTTGGCAAAAAGATTGAGTATAATAAATAAATGAAAAACAGATCTTGGTGGCCGTTCATTGCATTGCTAATTGCTACCCTTATTGCCTTCTATCCCTCAATTTTAGAGCGAAAAATTCCCCTAAATGGCAATAACCTCGTATCATTTTTTTCTCCCTGGACATATGAAAAATGGGATGGTTACCCTGCTGGTGTACCAGCTAAACCTGGGATTCTAGATCAAATTCGTATTTATTACCCCTATATGCGTTTGACTCAAGAATCATATCGATCGGGACAATTGCCCCTGTGGAATCCCTACAACTTTACCGGCAACCCCCACATGGCAGAATGGCAATCAGGCGCTCTCTACCCTCTGCATATATTATTGCCATTTCTACCCCTACCGGTCTATTGGACTATTTACCAAATGGTGGGAATTTTTCTAGCCGGATTGTTTACATACGGGTACCTCAGAAATATCCAGCTGGCTAGGGTTCCGTCTCTACTGGGCGGAATAACCTACGGTTTATGCAGTTTCATGTTCACTTGGAATGCCGAAGTAGTAACCACTCCACACTCAATCCTATGGTTACCCGCTATGCTCTGGGCAATAGACAGATTGTTGGTATATAGGCAATGGCGTTATTGGGGAGCACTGACCGGAAGCGGTGTTCTATCCATCTTATCAGGATACTGGCAGACCACATTTTATGCGTTGATTACCGCCGGGTTATACATACTGATAAGATTTTTCATCTTCCCACCTGAGTCTGCTCCCAAACATTCTTATAAAACCCTGTTAGTCGCCTTGATTGCCTTTCCCCTGATGGCAGGGCTAACGGCCTATCACCTCCTGCCCACCGCAGAGCTCTTTAGTCGCTCCAGTCGAGCAGATATCAACTGGTCGCCGGAAATTCTCACTATTCACAAAGGATATTTACTCAAGCCATATTGGCTCATTACCTTGATTGCACCAGACTTTTTTGGTCACCCAACCACTAGAAATCAATTTAGCGAATCAAACGGTTCTTATTACGAATGGGCAATTTTTACTGGCACCATTGCCATTTTGATCTTACCTTTTATCACTCTTTGTACCAAGAGAAGTCACCTAAAAATTTTCTATCTTTTTTTAGTCTGGGGATTGATTGCCGGATCGTTTTCTTTTGACCTGCCGCATAGTCGCTGGGTATTCGATGCTCATATACCTGTGCTCTCCACGGGAATTGCGAATCGAGTTTTATACATTCCAGCCTTTTCCTTAGCAATCATGGCCAGCATCGCATTAAACGCGTGGCAAGAAGCCTCTGACAAATCCCGTCGCACTCTGTCATTCATCACCGCGGGTACATGGTTATTGTTCCTTCTGGGGTTGTGGATCTTTCTGATTAAAATTGCTCCCTACCTTAAATATAATGAACTTAGGTTTCCCCAAAATTGGTTCAAAGTGTCATTGCGTAATTCAATCCTTCCTACCCTGGTAATTCTTTTTACCATCGTAGTAGTTGTGTCCGCTTCCTTGCGAAAAAAATGGGTTTACTGGGCCTCATTACTGATTGTTATAGGTGCAGCTGCGCAAAATTTATATCAATTTCATAAATTTACTCCCTTTACAGAACCACGGTTTGTATATCCCACCCACCCGACTCTCACATTTTTACAAAACGATGCAGGTATCAATCGCTTTATGGGTTACAACGGTGTTTTTCTGCAATACAATTATGCTACTCAGTTTAAAATCTACACCATTGAAGGATATGATTCGCTCAATGATAGCCGCCGCACCCATTTATATGCTGCAGCCCAACGTGCAGGCGACCTGTCTCAACCAATTCATAGATCAGCAGACGTAGTATTAGATAGCAATCTAGCCAACCCGGACATCCTCCGTATATTGCAGCTGACTGGAACTAAATATTTTGTTGATCATCCCACCTACCCAGACGTCCTCGATAAAGCATCAAAACCCACACTTCCCATCGGGAAACAAAAATTGGTATTCAATAGCGGAGATTGGAATATTTACGAATACACGGACGCATTGCCCCGCGCCTTTTTAGCAGGTAACTACATAGTAGAAAGTAACGATCAATCCGCAGTCAAAAAACTCTTTGATCCGTCAGTCGACATACGCCAAACTGTTATCCTTTCTCAGGAACCCCAGCTCAAGCCAGAACCAGATCCAACTGCCACAATCGATGTCATTTCCTACACCCCAAATAAAATAAAATTCAAAGTCAAAGCGAATAAAAACCAACTGTTATTTTTATCAGATACATATTATCCCGGATGGCAGGCAAAAATTGATGGTCAAAAATCACCGGTTATAGCTGCGGACTTCGCCTTTCGTGCAATAGCAATTCCAAAAGGGGAACATTCAGTCGAAATGTATTATCTTCCCGAATCCTTCACCACCGGCCTGAAGATAGCCGCCTTAACATTTTTTGCAATGTTGGCAATCCCAAAAGTGGTATTGTTATCAACAAAGTTGGCATAAATAAGATTCCCCAATAATCGTTATATGCACTGGTTGAAATAAATGGCAGAACTAAAAACAAACTCCATCCTGCCGCAAATAAATACTCAGTTTTGGAATTAATCTTTCTCAAACTCAGACCAGCCAATCCCAGCAATAACCAATTACTTTTATATTGAATTAGTGGGTAGCGACGCATCATAAATGCCACCATCGGCATCAAGGATTTTTTATCAAACCCATGCAACCTAGTCCACAACGTTGCCTGAGTTACTTCCACTCCCTGCATATAATGCACTACCGTTACGCGGTGCAACCATATAAACACACCAAACAACAACATTACCGTCAAAAACCCTAACCAATTCTTTTTTTGTAATAATGCAATCAGAAAAAAACAGATTATAGGAATAATAAACAATTCCCGTATCGTTACGGCCATAAGAAATAAGCTATATGCCATCAGCTTTTTATCATAAGCCAGCGCAGCCAGAGCAACCATAAACGGGAACCATCCCCACCATTCTGTAAACAAGAAGCTTGACTGATATTGAAACGCATCCGCGAAATAGGGGATCAAGAGTAAAATCACAACCACTCCAACCCGCGCGTTTGCAAGTTTTTTCATCAACAAGAAAATTGCCGCCATCGAACTCAATGCTAGTACCCAAAAAAGCCATAAAATCTGCCAACCATTATTGGCCAACACTTTCCATAAATAAAAAAGCGTTGGCAATCTCCATTGGAAAATATCAGAAGTCAACACAATTCGTCTCACATCTCCTTCAATTGCCCAAGAAAATGCCGGATAATAATTCCACCCCTTTTCTACTAAATAATAAGTTTTCAAAAAAATCAGCTCGTCGCTTCTATAAGTGCCCAACCCGGGTTCATCAAACATTCCTACGGGATATCTGGACGCTATCAACCGCGCCACGGCCAAGATAAACAATACCAAAGAAAGTTTTTTCATAATTTTGAAAACGGCCAAACTACGGGCAAGCCTTTTAATTTCATTTCCGCCGAATAAGTGGCAGTGATACTATTGGACAACAACCAAGGATCAGCATTTGTCTCGGACCTTTTAATCGCCACCGGAATGTTCACTCTTGTACTCCCTAAGTTTGAATAATATGTCACTGCCGTACCAGTGTCCGAAAAATATCTCTCTTTGGCGATCAATCCAGTTTTCTCATTCAACCAAATAGTATGCTTAATCGATTCCCTCACATTGTCATAATCTGGGTCCAATATCTCAAACTCCATATTGCCTTTATCTATAACGGCAATTTTGCCCATTCTATTCATAGCTCGTTGAATAAATTTGCGAAAATCTATCTGCGACAGAAATAAAAGCTTTTCCGGAACATTAATTTGCCAAAAACGATCATCTGCATAATCCTTAACATACATAGTGTTCCCGACACCAATCCAATGAGATTGCTCAATTCCACCGTCCTGAATAACAAGATCCCATTTGTCAGTATCTTCTCGCAATAAAACAGTTTTCCATCTAGGCATACCCTCAAGGTCAGCCATTTCGGAAATAGCAGTAAAAGAAGTAACTTGCGCACCCTTTTTAAAATATTGCATGATTGGTTTAGGCAACGTTTCACTCCTAAACCAGAGACCTGATATAGTAACACCCATGATGCTCAAAATTACTAGCATATTAAGATACTTCTGGTTAGATTTTAATGATTTCATTATCGGGTACATTACATTCATAATTCTATCCGTGCTCATAACATATCTTCTCATAAGATGGCGCAACTCTTCGTGGCTAAAAATTATCATCGTCAACCTTGTATTCTTTATTTTTCTGTTGGTCAACCTATTTTATGCCCTAGAAATTTACTACCGTTATATTTTCGATTCTACCGACAATATACTTCAAATGAAAACCACCCAACGCTGGATTCAACGCCACGTACGTATCAACGCCTTCTCCTTTAGAAGTGACCACTTTTTTAGAGAAAAGGATCCCAAAGAACTCCGCCTCAGCGTAGTCGGGGACTCGATAGCTTATGGCTATGGTGTCAAAGACGAAAATGATCGCTTCAGCAACTTATTAGAACAAAAACTTACCCAAACCTGCTCATCGAAAGGGAGCGCTGTTAAAATCTACAATATTTCCAAGCCAGGAATGAATACCAGCGAAGAAAAAACAGCTATTAGACAATATGCCCATGAATATCTGACTGACGCAGTTATTCTTGCATATTATTTAAATGATACCCGCTCAAACCGCACACCACTCCATACAGACATTTGTTATAACCGTATTTTTCAGTACCAAAAGCATCCATTTTGGAATTTCTTACTGGGCAAATCATATGCCGTTGAGTATTTATACGTGCGAGCATATAGCTTACTTCTTGCCAAGCAATACACATCCCGCTGTTGGACAGGCACTGAGCTTGACGCATACTACGACCCAGAAATATGGATCCGCCACCTAAAAGATCTCAAAGACATCATTGAATACACTCGAAAAGAAAACATGGGGCTTGCAGTGGCCATCTTCCCCATGATTAAAGATTTAAACACAACCTATCCAGCTAGATTAATTCATGATAGACTGGGAAAATTCTTAAAAGAAAATGATGTAATGACCATAGATTTATTACCAGTGTATGAAAAATACCCCCCCGAAAAACTAATGGTTAGTTCACAAGACTTTCACCCCAACGAATTTGCTCACAAACTGGCCTTCGAGGCCATCTATGAACAGATTAAAAACGAATCTTGGGTGCAGTGTAAGATGGACCAGTAGCCAATTGTTCCAATAAGTACTCGGCTACAACTTGCGTTCCCTTACTAGTCAGATGGCCGTCCCGCTCATAAAAATATTCCTTCACATTGGTATCAGACAAAACTAATAGGGGATCCAACCAGTCAATTTGAAATGTATCCAGTTGCTCTCTAATTTTTTTTTGCGGTTGTTGCTCACTTGCTACAAGTGGCGATTTAAGCCGCAAAATATCTTGTGATACTTTTTTCGCCTGATCGGGAGAAGGTAACAACACAACCAGCAGTCGGAATTTATTTTCCACAGCCATTTGCTTAAAACCACCAAGTAAAAAGATCGAATCATTAATTGGCTTATCAAACTTCTTCTCGCATTTCAGTGTGTATATGCATCGTTCAGTTTCCTCACGATTAGTTCTATTCGGCGGATCATGAACATCCAAAACCCGTTTTATATTGCTAACCAGCTGAGGAGTATTTTTTTCCATTGCCTGGAAAAGTAGCATTGCTAAGTGAGAATTTTTAAGGATAGGTATCTCATACTTCCATTCAGTTTTCTCCCTAAAAACTTGATAGCCGTTTTTAACCATTCTATCCCAAGATCGTACGGCCAAAGGATAACCTGAGTCATCCGTTTTTGTCCAGTCCATCTCGAGCATGTCGGATAGATCATTATAAGGAAAGAGATTTACTATCACTAAATCTGGTTGTAGTCTCAAACCCACATCGCGCATAAACGCATAATAACTATCGGGGCTATAACCATCAGAGAACCCTGCGTTAAGAACCTCAATTCTTTTATCTGGTAACAAGTCGTTCATACGTTTTTCCAATAGAGCAGACACCGTTTGTTCATCTTCAACCCCCCACCCAAAAGTCATCGAATCCCCCAACATTAAAATACGAAACACATTCTCCTGCTTTTCCAAAAATATGTCCTTTCCCCTCAGGCCTAAATTATTTGTTCTCACTTTGTGGTCAAATTCTCGCGTATAACCCAAGTGATTTGTTTGTAGATTAGGTTGTAAAGCAAATGGCACCACTTCCGACTCCGCAAAAACCCGCAAACCAACTACCCGTGCTTGCTTGTAAGTGATCTGGGGCAAAACACCACGAACTATAAATTCTCCCACCAAAGCAGAAATAATTATAGAGCCCAAAAGAAGCAACACCACCACCAATACAGCTTTTTTCATGCGCACAGCCATAGTATACAATGAACCACATGAGTTGGTCAGTCAAAAAAATCGCCATAGTAGCCATAGCGGCCACATTATTTGTCTCCACTTTGTTGGCGATAGGTATTAGCGAACTAATTATTCGCAAACTCTACCCCCAGAACACCTATAACATTGCCAAAACAGGCTCAGTCAGTGTTTTCAAAAAAAGCGACCTAATTCCTTTTGAGCTAAAATCTAATGGCCAGTCACATCACATCGCTCCCACGCACGAATTTTCCAACGATATTACCACTAACAGTCTGGGGTATCGGGGACCAGAATTTCCAAAAGAAAAACCAACAGATACGATGCGCATTTTAATGCTCGGCGATTCTACTACTTTTGGCATAGGCTCAAACGACGATCAAACATTCGCAGTCCTCCTTGAACAGCAACTAAAAGATCAAGGTAAGAAAGTTCAAGTAATAAATGCCGGATTTGCCAGTGGCTTATCGCCGGATACATATTATCTTTATCTAAAAGAAAAGGGCTTAAAACTTCAGCCTGATATCGTATTCATTAATTTATTCTTAGGTAATGACATAACTGATCTATTCGAAAACGACTGGCCCAAGATTGACTCCCAAGGTCTGCCCTTAAGAGTTACCTCCAAGGAGCGGGAAATAGACAGTGCAGGTCGGTTAGTGTTTCGCCAAATGGATTGGAAATATCGCATTCCGATTATCCGTAACATGCACACAGGAATATTAACATTCAATGTCATCGAACAAAAATCTCCAAAGCTAGAAAAAATAATCCGTTGGTTAGTTGGAGCCCCAGACTTACTCGAAGACATTCCACAAACAGAAAAGGATAAATGCCTTTATTTCAACGAATGTAGCGAACGTTTTGAGCAACAATGGCAAAGACTGGATAGAATATTTTCAGGATTATACGAGCTAGCAACTACAACCTCAACGCAAGTCATTATCACTCTCATGCCCGCACCATTTCAATTAAGCGCTCGTCCTGATCGGGAAGAAGCAGACAATAAATTGTCGGTCACCATCCCAGATGGAAATGAAACAAATCAAAATTATCCCCAGAAACATTTGATCGAAATGCTGAATCAGCATCAGCTGCAGTATTTTGATCTCCTCCAGGCTCTACGGGAAAATCTGGACCCCCAAATTTCCAATGATTACGTCTACAAAGACGACGGCCACTTCACTCCCAAAGGTAACCAAGCCATCAGCGAAGCCTACAGCAAATATCTAGGGAATTTTTTCAATTCTAACTGAATTTCTGGCTTCGCCATTTGAGACAAACACCAATTCTCCTCGTTTTATCTGATGATGACTAGTATTGATTATCCAGCCTGATTTACCGATTTCCTCAGCCAAAGTATAAAAATGCTCATCCCATCGCCGACCAGGTGCGTATGAGAGTTGAGTAATAATCCACATACCCTTCAGGTCTTGAGGTACCCACAAGCTACCTGAGTAATTTTCTCCCCGCAGGTAGTCAACCGCTGCTTTTGTTCCCAAGCCAGAACTCCAATCTTCCCAAAACTGATAGTGATCTTCTTTGGCAATCCTCGCTCTTTCCGGGTTAGTCAAAGATATTAAATTTTTATGTGAAAACAACAACAATACTCCGATAATCGTTATTTTCCCCCACTTATATTTCGCCACTTCACCCACTAACATTGCCATGAAGGGCATCATCACCAACAAATAACGAGGAAACAACCTAAACCCGGTAAATCCATACACGCCGCCAATCAGGACTAGAATCGATATCACCCCAAATCTGCGTTTATGTACAGCCATCACTCCACCCAACACCACCACTAACATTCCCGGCCATTCCAAATATTGAATTATCCAATTTTCCATCAACCACAAATTTTGTTTTATACGACTTATGTCAACAACCACACTAACATGCATCTGTGCCGTGTCCCATAGAGGAGTAGTTAGCTTTAGTAACACTGCAAAAAACACCCCCAACCCCATAGTTATCAGAGTATTTTTCTTTAATTTGCCCTCCAATAACCATGGAAAAGGCAGAGCGATCAACGCCGATTGTTTGGCCGCAAACAACAATCCCACTGCCGCTATACTCAAAAACTTCTTACCTCTTAAAACAGTCCATAGATAAAAAAGTACCATAGTTACAAACACGGACTCCATCAAGCTGGTTCTATCAATGAAAAAATTAAAAGGATTCAAAAGATAAAATATCAACACCCACCAATTACGTGTTATGCCCCACAAAAACAATGCGCCAATCGCCGCCATCACTACCACCGTGCCACGACAGGCAAAAATAGGAGAAAGCCCAGGAATGAGTAAAGCCCATCCGTTTAAAATGGGCAGTAGTGGTGCGTCTTTCCACACAAAAATAGTTTCCCTCCAAAAAACTCCCCATCCTTGCTGCATCTGATATCCTAAGTAACAGTAAAGTCCCTCATCACCAAAGAAAGGCGTCCGGTCCAAAAACAATAATTTTATGGCTGCAACCAAAACAACCAAAAAAAGTGCTCGCTTCATCGATGCAATTCTATCATTCGTTGCTAAGCATAATCATTGGTTATTGGTTATTGGGTTATTGGTAATTTTTGTAATGTATGCTTTTATCCATCACCAGCGCCACATTACTTTCTACACTATGGGTTGGGATTTGGCCGTATTTGATCAACCCGTTTATTTGCTATCCCAAGGCAAATTACCTTTCAGTTCACTTCACAATACTCATACCTTCGGTGACCACTTTCATCCCCTAATGCTGGGGCTCGGTGCGGTTTTATACAACATCTGGGCAGACCCACGCATGCTCCTTTGGCTCGAGACTGCAATAGCAGTGTCTTCAGGAGGCATGTTATTCCTCTTGTGCAGAAGAATTTCCCTCTCTGCCCTCAATTCCCTGTTTTTATCCTTCATGTATCTGTTTTCGGTTGGATTTCAAGCCATGCTCTTAGATGATTTCCATGATGACGTCCTCGTGACATTACCGCTGATTTCATTGTTCTATTTTCTAAAGCAGAAAAATTGGTGGGGTTATTGGGTATCAGTTGTGGGAGTTTTACTCATCAAAGAAGAGTTTGGTTTGCTTGTAGCAGCGATAGGGATATTGATAATTCTCAAACACAAGTTATTTTGCATTGGAATCATGACCATGATTGCCGGAATCACCACCTTTTTCCTACTACTGGAAATTGTTATGCCTCGTTTTGCCACCGGCACCTATTGGCAATATGCTTATAGACACTACTCAGATACCAATAGACCATCAGTTGTAATTAAAACGTTTGTGAGAGATCCTTACAAGCTTATTACTACTCTCGTTAATCATCCCCAAAAACAAAAAACTTTGTTGACGGGGGCTTTATCATTTGGTTTTCTGCCCCTGGCTGCTCCAATCTTTATTGTTCCCATAGGAGAAACACTGTTAATTAGATTTATCGATGCCACGGCTCCGTTACGATTTACTTTCAACAATCACTACAACGGTCCATATATCGCTCTTTTGGCAATTGCCAGTGCTTACGGAGCCAGAAAAATTAAATTCAAACTTTTGCCCATATACATCATAGCCGCGACCGCCCTTCAACATCTTTTGTTTCATGGACCTTTAAGTTCACTTTTTAAGTCGCAATTTTATCAACTTCCTTCATGGCAGCCACTCGCTCAACAACTAGTCAGCAAAGTCCCGTCATCTGGGTCTTTAACGACTCAAAATTTTCTTCTACCCCACTTATCTCAACGAGAATCCTTTTACTTGCTTCCTGACATCGAAAACGCCGACTATATCGCCGCCTTACTTATCAATCACCCAACTGATTTTTATGGTCCATCTTTACCCAAATTACAGTCGCTCCTCTATGAAGCTACCATAAGTGGCAAATACCGTCTCTATTGGCAGCAAAATCAGGCTATAATCTTACAAAGAAACCCATGAATTGGAAATTAATTTTTATTTTTCTAATTGCAGCAGCCTTGCGCTTATTCGCTTTAGGCTCCAACCCCCCTGGACTTTACTGGGATGAGGTGTCTCTGGGTTACAACGCCTACTCCATTTTGAAAACCGGGCACGACGAACATAATCGCTTTCTACCCATAGACACCTTCAAGGCTTTTGGTGATTACAAACCCCCAGGATACATCTACGCTACTGTCCCCAGCATTGCCTTATTCGGTCTCAACAATTTTGCCGTCCGCCTCCCTTCTGCCCTCGCCGGTACCATTCTCGTACTTGTGACATATTTATTAGTCAAAGAACTTTTCCCCAATTCTCCATTCTCCATTCTCAATTCTCAATTCTCCATTGCAGAAGTAGCTGCGCTACTTCTGGCCATTTCTCCTTGGGCAATTCAGCTGTCCAGGGTAGCCTTCGAATCCAATCTGGCGACGCTATTTAATTCTCTTGGAATTTTATTTTTCTTAAAATCTCTCCGTCGCCCTAGCTACTTGCTACTAGCTACCTGCTGCTTCTTAGCGGCTTTCTATACTTTCAATGCCAACCGCTTGCTGAGCATTTTATTAGGCACATTTTTGGCAGTTATTTACTGGCGGCAACTTTGGCAACATAAAAAGCAAACAATTGCCGCTCTCATTCTGGGTGTGGCATTAATACTCCCACTTATTCCCCATCTCAAATCTTCAGAGGGAAAACTGCGCTGGAATGAAGTAAATATTTTTTCCAATCTGGATGTCATCATAGACTCAAACCGTCGCATAGCCGAAGACGGCGGGGGCAGAATTGCCAAACTGATTCACCATAGATATCTTGGCCACGCCAGAAATTTCTTGCGTCACTATACTGATCATTTCAACGGTCGCTACCTTTTTTTGAAAGGTGACCAAAATCCCCGCTTTTCCGTCCAAGACATCGGTGAACTTTACTTAATCGAATTACCATTTTTAATCATTGGGTTCTACTATTTATTAACCAAACTTAAATCCCCAAAAACC
>Ga0209541_10008793_pt1 | contig 16544 bp, 27 predicted proteins | sample RifCSPlowO2_01_FD_184027 | JGI IMG/M metagenome (GOLD analysis project Ga0209541, IMG submission 184027) | Groundwater microbial communities from Rifle, Colorado - Rifle CSP2_plank lowO2_0.1 (SPAdes) (version 2) | ecosystem: Environmental > Aquatic > Deep subsurface > Groundwater | place...
AGCCATTACTCCAGGGATTATTGCAATTAGGCTTGCTAAGGATATGAGAAATATTCCAATCACTTTGTAAGCTATGCTTTTTTTCTTTGTTATTTTGTTTATTGTGTTCATTTTTTTCATGTCTTTCTCCTGCCTTAAATTTAAAAAATAAAAATCAAAAAATCTTTTTTTTAGTTAACAGCCTCCAACCATTCCGCCGGATGCTGGCGCACTATTGCCTCCACTAGCTACTCGTGCAGGTATTGTTCCATGCATTTCATAGTTCATTATCTCATTAGACGTCCAACCGGTCGTGTCTAGTTTTCCATTTCCGTCGGGTGTTTGTGCGCCTAATGATGAGGCCTTAACTGTTAAGAATATTGTAGCGACTAACAATATTCCTATCACTGCCCACAGCATTATGTTTTTTGTTTCCATGTGCTTACCTCCTTTTAGTTTTTTTTCTTTGTTTTCTTTATCCATGTTGTTTTCTTTGTTTTCTTTCAATCTATTTTGTTTTGTGTTTCCACAACAGTCCATTTTGTGTTTAATTAATTGCTAAAGGAAAATACAGAGATTTCAATGAAATCTCTGTCCCATTCAATTCTTACGAATTGAAGGAAATAAAAATAAAAATCCTTTATTAGCAACCGCCAACCATCTGACTATTTCCGCTTCCTGCCGATGCTTGATTTTCTGCGCCTCTATAAATATTCGAAGCAAGATTCACATAATCTGTGTAATCAACTCCGTTTGCTTTTAGCGCTTCAGCTTTCTTTTCATGAATCCCTGGGAAAAATAGAACTTTCCATTTTCCTAATTCATCTAAGATTTCTAAATCAGTCATATCTGGATGTTCCGTTAATAAATATTTTGCTAATCCTCTCATAGCATAACTATGAGCACACCCACATGCTCTTTCACCGTTGCTGAAAACAAGCGTTTTAGCGCCGCAACAGTATTCACATGCAATAGAACTGCCGATTTTTATGTACCTTTCCATTTGAGCGCTGTCTAACTGCATATCTTCATATGCTGCTAGTTTTGCCATAGTAGCATCAGCTAAACTTGGATTACTCGCAGATACATCGTTGTAAGATATTCCTAGTTCAATTCCGTAAACATTTGGAACTCCTTTAGGCAATACATCTAATGCAGAAACTGTTCCTATGCCTGTAGCAATAGCGTTTCCAGTTATGCTTGAACTACCTCCGTAAATCTTTGCCCCGTTATATATAAGCAAGACTGCAAGGACAGCTATTACAACATACTGGACCATAGTCTCTGTGTTGGTCTTTTTACCTCCTTTCATGGTTTGTGTTTCGTTTTCCATGTCGCTTTTAGGAAAGTAAATCTATATATGCGCTTTTGCGGAACTAGTTCCGCATTGGGATTTATATAATTAAACCATCATTATATAACATGGATTTATTGAATAAGATTAAGTTAATCTTTACTGGCGAGCAAGAAAAAAAAGACGATGAAATTAAAGAAATTATTAATATTGAAGAACTGCCTTCTAGGTTAGAAATTAAAATTAATGAACTAAATGCGTTAAAGAGACAGCTTAAAAATGAAATATCTAAAAAAGTTTCTTGTTTTGAAATTGAAACAAATGAAAAAATAGTAGATTTAGAGAACATTGATATATCTCAAAGGAAAGAATATGACAAAATAAAGATTATTGTTAAAGATAATCTAAATATCTATATTTCTCATCTAAAAAGAACAATTGATAATATAAAAAAAGCTGAACATGAGGTTATTGAAAATTACATAATTAGGATTTTCCAGACATTGAATGAATTTAATAAGATTTCTTCAAAACCCTTTGAAAAAGCAACAATTCTAATAGGCGAGGAATTAGGCAACACAAAAGCAATAGTAATTTCATTTATTCAAGATATTAACAAAATTGTAGGAGATAATAATTTTATTTTTGAAAAGAACAAATCATATGGCATTATTGGCAATTTATTGTCTGAATCAAAGCAGTTAAATTCGTTATATATGGAAATAGATAATAAATTATTGGGATCTAATATAAATTTAGAAAATGCTAAGGCAGAACAAAATATATTGAATAGCAAATTATCAGAAATTAAAGAAACAGACAGTTTTAAAGAATATGCTCAGGAAAAGCTAAACTATAAAAATAGACTATATTTCTTAGAGAGTGAAATCCAAGTTATAAATGAAAAATTAAAATTAAAATTGTTATTAAAGAAGTTTCATCATAATAAGAAAATAGATGAGTTAGTCCGTGACTATATAAATAATTTTAAGAATGCGCTTAAAGAAGATAAGGAGTTAAATATCATTAATATATTAGATGAAGATAATAAAAAACTTGCCTTTAAATTAAGGGAAATTCAAAATACTTTGATTTCTTTGCATCCTCTTTCTCCAACTAAAATAGACAAAGAAATATCTATCTTTGAAGAGAAGATAAATGAAAGTGGCGCATATATTATCAACTTGGAGAATAGTATAAAAAACGAAAATAAAATAAAAGAAAAAATATCTATAAAGTTACAAAAAATAAACTCTGACTTGATGGAAGAATCTAAATTATTATTTAATTAATATTACTGACAATTCGGTTTTTATGGGCTGTAATCAATAAAATTGCCTAATTACTATTTGACCAATTTAAACCATTTAATATGCTCATAAACGCTAGACCACATCATGCCAAAAGTAAAAGCAAATATTAATTCTTCTAATGGGACTTTAAATATTAGCATCCCAGACAAAACAGATAAATTCCAGAATCTCTCCACGGCATATGGATAAACATTGTTAAAGAAGATGAAAAATATGAAATACAAAATCAAGAACAAAACTCCCCCATATATGATTTTCTTCTTTAAGTCAGGTCTGCAAAGCATTGCAGATATGCCTCCAGCAAGCATTGCCAAACTTGCTGAATAGATTGAATTTAGTCCTGTAAAGAAAAACAAGAGCATGAAAACAATTATAGGAGAAAATAATGATAAAAGATGATATTTGTGTCTTTTATGATGTATTTCCATCGAGTTCATTTTTTTATGCTTGGATTTGAAGATTGATTCATAAATAATTGAACCTATGCCTCCAATTGCAAAACTAAAAATCAAGCTTTCTATGTCAAAACCTGTTTTTAAAGCAAGATTAAATAAAGAAGGCGGGCTCCAATATTCTGGAACAAATAAAGGTTCTGTTAGTCCGAATGGCATAGTAAGGACGCTGACTATAAGCATCTCTTTTTTACCCTTATTAAAAATAAATACGATTATCCAAATTACAAATAAAATTAAAGAAAAAACAAACCATTCGTTCAAAATTGTCATGGTTTCTTATTATTTCATAGAGTTATATATTTTTGCAAAGAGCCAGCCGATTATCCAGCCTAAAATTATTGCTTCAATAACTCCTAACAAGCCGTTTCCCACAGATACTGATTCAACTGCAATTTTACTCATGTCTATGCCGTGAAATATTGCTCCAAAAAAGCTTATAGTTCCAACAGGCGCTATAAGTATCAATATATAACAAACAAGAGATATTATTCCTGCAGTTACTCCTAGAGCATTTGCTGTTCTCTTTACATTTAATTTTTCTGTCATTTTATTACCTCCTTTCAAATTATTGATTTTTATTGTTTATACCTAATAATCTGTGCAATCCGCACCATCCAGTAAAGCTTTCTATTAGAGCAATCCATGCGACTATTATTATTATCCAGTTTATCCATTCAGTGTTGAATCTTAATGCCCAAGGACCAAGCCACCAGAATGCCAATGCGAATCTTAAAATTCTATCCGTTTTTCCTAAGTTTTGTTTTACCATTCTTCACCTCCTTTCATCATTTTAATATTTTTTATTTAGCATTATCTATTATTTCTTTGACTTCTTTTTCAACTTCTTCTGCATCTTTGAGACTAATTTCTGAAAAAAACTGTGAAATAATTGTTGGTTTCATTCCTGCAATTATTATTTTTCCATTTTCTTTTAAGACATTTATTTTACAAGGCATACATAAAGAAGCTAGTCTATTCTTATTTAGGAATAGGTTCGCATATTTTCCGGAGCAAATTTCGATTATTTTCAAGGGCTGTTGTGTAAATCCTTTTGCCGCCAATCTTTCCTTAACATCGTAAACATTGAATAATGTCCAGCCTTTTTTATCTGCTGCTTTTAAAAGTGAGACTACTGCCTCGTCGAATGTTTTTTCTGTTTCAACAATATAGGCAAAATCTTTAATTTCCATTTATTCACCTTTAAGAACGACAACATTTGTCATTCCCCTTCTTTTTCTTTCAACTAGCTCGCTACCTTCCAGCTTATCTATTATTCTTGTCATTCTGGCTTTGCTGAAGGTTGTTTTTTCTATTAAGTCTGCCTGAAATATGGCTCCGTTTTCTTTAACAAGATTATATACTTGTTTTTCTTCTGGTCTGAAAGATGAAAGATTAACTTCTTTTTTAACTATTTTTTCCTTTATTTTTTTTACAATTATCTTTTCATTGGGCTTGGAAAAAATCAAAAATAGGCTGAATATGATTAACACTCCCACTATGCCTAGCGCAAGATACGTCTGATAATTCACAGAGTCGTACATTTCACACGATGCAACATTTCCATGTTGAATAAAACAGCTATTTCTTACTGATTCCATTAAAGTATTATTAAATAAAAATACCATTAATACAATTAATATTGAGATGCTAATCATTATCCATCCGACATTTTTGTTTTCCATGTTATTTGATCTAATTTATAGATTATAAACTTAATCTATTGATTCCTCCTATTGCCCAAATGGTTCGGAATGAACGCAGGAGTTTTTTCCATGTATTCTTTATATCTTCTGCCGAATGTGTTCAGTGCTTCACACTCCTCTATTCTTGCAAGTTTTAAGTACATTATCAGGAGAATCGGGAACATGACTAAAGTTAATAATGTTGGCCACTGAAGAAGAAAGCCAAACATTATTATAATAAATCCAAGGTATTGGGGGTGCCTTATATATGAATAAGGTCCAGATGACGCAATTGTATGTTTACTTTGAGATTTATATAAAACTTTCCAAGAGTTTGCAAGCAATAAAAATCCTAATCCAATAAAAACTATACTCAGAATATGAAATGGGCTGAAATGTGGGTCAAATGGCCATTTTATTAATGTATCTAATAAATGACCTGAATTATGGGAATACAAATCTATCTGAGGAAATTTATTGCTAAGCCAACCGGAAAATAAATAGATTGTTAAAGGAAAACCATACATTTCTGTAAACAAGGCTATGATAAAGGCTGAAAACGCTCCAAAAGAGCGCCAGTCTCTTTTTGTCTTAGGTTTAGTAAAACTAAATGCAAAAATAAGAAATATTGCAATATTTAGGATAACTATCCACCATAGACCATATCCATAATCAAATAGTGCCATATTATCCTTCCACCTCGAATTCAAACATCATGCCATCGCTTAGATGTTCAGCTATGTGGCAATGAGTTATCCATTTTCCTGGATTTGTCATATCAACCAAAATATCAAATGATTTTCTAGTTAGAACTAAAACCGCATCTTTCCAAACCAAATTCTCGTTTGGCACTCCGTCAGTTGATAAAACTAAGAACCTTTGCCCATGTAAGTGTATTGGATGTTGCATTGGGTGAGGAAAATTTTTGTCGTTTGTTATTCTGATCTTAACCTTATCATCGATTTTCCATTTATATTGGATTTTCATATTCGACAGCCCTGTTTTGGTGTCAGTAATCTTCCAATCTATGACATTGTTTGAACTTCCGAAATTCATCATCTGCATAACATCTTCCCATTCTAAACCTGATTCATCTGCATGGTTCATTTGAATATGCTACTCCCCCTGCTAAGTTTGGTTAATTGAATTACTAACTCTATTGTTTCCATTTACTTTTGCCCCCGTTCATTTTTCAAGTCTCCAAGTTTAGATTCTATTCTTTTCAAAAGAACTGCATTTGTGGCTACAATAATAGAAGAAACTGACATCAACAAAGCAGACATTTCTGGTCTAAGAGATATGCCAAAAGAAGTATAGAAAACTCCTGCCGCTACAGGTATTGCTAAGACATTATAAATTGCTGCCCAAAACAAATTCTGTTTCATTTTTCTTACTGTTGCTTTGCTCAGAATAATCGCTTTAACAATATCGTAAGGATCAGACTTCATAAGGACAATGCTTCCTGTTTCAATTGCCACATCAGTTCCAGCGCCTATTGCAATTCCTATATCTGATTGTGCGAGTGCAGGAGCGTCATTAATTCCATCACCAACCATTGCAACAAACTTTCCTTCTCCTTGTAATTTCTTTACATACTTCGCTTTATCTTCTGGCAAGACTTCTGCAAATATTCTCTGAATTCCTAGTTCCTTGCCTACCGCTTCTGCAACAAGCTTATTGTCTCCAGTGATCATCACAGTTTCAATCCTTAGTTTATTCAATTCTTTTACAGCTCTTCTTGCATTTTCTTTTATTGTATCAGCAACAGCGATAACTCCTGCAATTTTCCCATTTATAGCTATAAGACTTAGAGTTTTCCCCTCCCCAGCTAATCTCTCAAGAGTCTCTTTCTGAACTTTGGCATCAATTTTATTTTCATTAAGTAATTTTTCGTTTCCAACTAAAACCGATTTTAATCCAATCTTCCCCTTCAAGCCGTGCCCTGCTACGGATAAAAAATTAGTTACTGAAAATAGTTTTAGTCGTTGTTCATTAGCTTTTTCTATTATTGCTTTGGCTATTGGATGATTTGAATTTGATTCAACGCTAGCCATATATACTAAAACATCTTTCTCAGAAAATCCGTTGAAAGCAACAATATCTGTAACTTTGGGTTTGCCTTCTGTAAGAGTGCCGGTTTTATCCAATACAATCGCATTTATTCTTGATGCATTTTCTAAAGTGGCTGCATCTTTAATAAGAATATTATTTTTAGCTCCTATACCAGTGCCAACAGCAACAGCAGTAGGAGTAGCCAAACCAAGTGCATCTGGACAAGCAATAACTACTGCGGAAATTGCAAAAGTTAACGCGGTAAGAAGGGTAGCACCAGCAAAAACATACCATCCAAAGAATGTTAAAAGACCTGCAACTATCGCCATAACAACCAGCCATGCAGCGGCTTTGTCTGCAATTCTTTGTCCTGGAGCTTTAGAATTCTGCGCAGTTTCAACAAGTTTTATTATATGTGCTAGAACAGTTTCACTTCCAACTTGTGTTGCCTTAAATTGAATTGTTCCTGTTTGATTTACTGATCCTCCAATTACTTTATCATTTATAGATTTTGAAACCGGAATTGACTCGCCTGTGACAAGAGACTCATCAATTGCACTCTCCCCTTTTATTACAGTGCCATCTACAGGAACTTTGTCTCCTGGGCGCAGAACAACAATATCTCCCTCTATTATTTCAGAGCTGTTGACTTCAATTTCTTTTCCATTTCTTATTACTTTTGACTTTGGCGGTATTAAATCAAATAGGGCTCTCAATGCTTCAGAAGTTCCTCTTCGTGACTTCATCTCCATCCAATGCCCAAACAAAACAAAAGTTACCAACAATGCAGCCGCTTCATAAAATGTTTCCTGTGTTCCAATAAACGTCAGCAACACACTAAAAATATATGCTGCAAGAACGCCAGTTACAATAAGAACGCTCATATTAAGTTTCTTTGCTTTCAAAGAATAATACGTTCCTGTAATAAAAATTGAGCCTGCCCAAAATACAACGGGAGTTGTAAGGGCCAATAATATCCAGTTAATAGGAAAAAATTCAGGAAATGGTATTTTTAATATATTTACTCCAACTGGAGAGAGAATAAAAATTGGAATGGATAAAAGCAAGGAGATAAAAAATCTATTTCTCATGTCTTTTTCCATTTTTTTTGCAATTTGTGGATTAGACATTGCAGTTTCATGATTTTGATGACTCATAGCAGACATATCTCGTTCTTTAGGCTTACCATCAATTTTTTTGGGAATAAGTTCCATTCCGCAAGCAGGACAACGACCCCGAACTTTACTTTTGACTTCTGGATGCATTGGACAGGTATAGATTATATTAGAATCTGAATGCTCTTTGTGACTTATCGAATTGTGCATTCTGTATTCATATTGTTTTGCTTCACTATCGCAACCACAATTTACACATAGTTTATCAGCTTCTTTGGACACATCTTGCTTAGGAGAATTGGAACTATTTATTTTGCCATGTTCATAATTTGAATGGGGCATGTGATTTTTCATTCTATCCGCAACAACTCCCCTCTTTAGAATTTTTTAGATTTTCATTAACTTCCCTTTCATAATAGATGGCATGCTTATCATTGCAAAAGTATTTTTTATGCAAACTACTAAATCCTGGAACTTTTAGACTTCTCTCTATCTCTTTTCCTTTATCAATTTTTCCCCCACAATAGTCACATTTCTTTCTGAATAAGCTCATTTTAATTAATTACTCCGCCAATAGAACCAAATATAAACAAACCAAGAATAATTATTATCAATATTATAGTTTTCCAAGATAATCTTTTCTTTTCTTCAACTACCTCATTGCTTGAAGAATTATTTTGACAGCAGTTCACTTTACATCCCCTTATGCCCTTTATGTTCTGAATTGTTATGGGATGAATGACCTTTCATCATCCATAAGTGTAAAACTACCATTACTGCAATAGCAATTCCAGCAACCCAATTCTTAGATAGCCCAAGAAACGGAAACACTAAAATAATAAAAAGTGCTCCTCCGCATGCAAGAATCATCATCCACATGTGATTTGAATGATTATGACACATTGTCTTCTTCTCCTTTGTTTACTGCACAACAATCAGATTTTTTACAGTTGCATCTATCAATCATATCGCATATCTTTATACTCATTTTTCCTTCAGGAGATTCTTTAACTTGCACGCATATTTGTTTTAATTTCATTTCTTAACATCTCCTAGTTCATCGATATATGAATATTTTTCATAACAACCATGAAGGCAAAAATATTTTTTTTCAGCGTCTTCTATAAACAAAATCATATTTTGAGCATCTATAACCATCCCACATAATTCACATGACAGAGGTATTGATGCGTCGCTTATTAATTCTTGTTTGCAAATTGGACAGTTTTTATAGTCTTTCATTTTGTTTCCTGAACAAATCTTATATTTGTGATTGTATATCCTACTCTTTTAACAGCATCTTCCAATTCTTTTTTAGTAACATTATTATCAACATTAATGAATCCTTTATGAATCAGGTAATTTACATTAGCACTCTTCACACCTTTAACTTTTAACAGACTTCTTTCTATTAATTTAGAGTCAGATGCACAATCCATTCCTTCGATAATTATAAATGCTTTTTTCATTTTGAGTCTTCCTTATTTTTTAGTGAATTGCAATTAATTCTCGAATTGCATGAATCATACTTTTTACACCATGATTCACATTTTTCTACCAATATTTTTTCTTTGTTATTAAAACAACAAAAATTGCATAAAAATAATTCCTTGCTTTTTTGAATAATTCCTTTATTCATTATTTCTTTCTCCTTTCATATTTCTTAATATATGAATGCAATATTTAGACATGTGCTTCTCTATTAAATCCATTAATGGTGTGATTGTTTCATTATTGAGCTCATAATATCTATACTTTCCTTTAATCTCTGATTTTACAAATCCATGAAGTTTTAACCTTGCTAAATCATGAGATATAATTGTGCGGTCATTCGATTTTAAATCTGAAACTATTTCAGATACATTTTTTCTCCCTTTTCTCAATGTGTTTATTATTTTTAATCTTGATTCTGAAAAAAGGGTGCCAAAAAATAGCTTGTAAGCTCCGTATATCTCCTTTTCTGAATACTTTTCTTTATGTTCATTGTGTAATGTGTGCTTGTTTATCATGTGACTACTGGATACACTTGACTATTTAAACTTTCTGATAACACCTATTTACTTTTATAAATTAGATTAATAAACTTATAATAAAAAGCGTGGCTGAAACTGCAATTGTAATTCCATAAACTGTTTTATTCCATGCCAAAACCTTATAGCCATCGAATGGCATTGCAGGAATCATATTAAACAATGCGAGTAACGAATTAATTGAAAAGCCATAGCTAAAGAAAACTCCAAGCAGTCCTTTATTAATAAATAATGCAGGTATCAGAAATAAAATTGCTAATATAATGTTAGTCATTGGTCCGGCTAAAGATATTTTTCCGTTTCTTTCTCTCGTTATAAATCCAGATATATGAACCGCTCCTGGAGCCGCTATTATAAATCCAAAAAATGATATCATTAGAGTAAGCCATAACCCTGGATAGTATGCTCTGAATTCTGCATTTAATTTATAGTTCTGAGCCACATATTTATGCATAATCTCATGAAACAAAAAACCAATGCCTGCTGTGAAAAAGGCAATTAAAAAAACAATTAACATCTTTGAATCAAATGCTGTCAGTATTCTTGCGCCTCCTGAAAGTAAAATAGCAAAAGCTAATGAAATAAATATTCCTGCGATTATTAACTCTTTTATCTCTCTGCTTGAAAATTTCATATTAATAGTAAAATATACCCATTATAGAAATATAAAACGATAGCTTAAATAAATTTCTATTTAGGTTTTTGTTGTGTTAAATAGGGATTTTATTATATTATAACAAAATACGTTGATTTTTTTATTTCCATTTTCATATCCTTTCAATATTTAAGTTTTTTACTTTACAGACATACATATTTTTAGTAACATTTATAATTGTGAAGAAAAGTATTACTATAGAAACTATAGATAGTTCAAAGCCTCCGTAGGGTAAAAAGGATAAAACTCCAGCACCTATTCCAAAAATCGAAGCCAATCCAATACCGCAAGCAGCGCAGCCTGGAGCAAATATTGCTAAAAAAAACCCAGTCCCCCAAATAGGCTAATCTTCTTTCCATCAATTCCTTGTCCTAGGCTAACTTTATATCCAATTAAACTAAATAGAACTCCCAATAGGATGCCAATTATAATTAAACTAATAAAAGAATGAAACATCATAGTTTCTTTAAACCCTATAAAAAGAGTAAAGAAAAAATTAATGGTACCAAAAAATCCTAAAACTGAATAAAAACTTATTAGGCTACTCCAACTTGAAATTAATACATTCGTTGAATAAAATAATAATGCAATAATTATTGTAACTATTGAATATCTCAAATTAATAAAGACTTTTCCCCATGTGTTAAATATTTGTTTCCATTCCATTTTTATTTGCCTTCAATAAATTGTTTTATTGATTCTGTGTCATATTCCTCAAAAGTCTTAATACTACCGAGCTTTGTCAAAGCTATTTTTGAAGTCATTCCATCAAAAGGTGCAACGTAGACATAATCATATTTGTTTGCAAAGTCTTCTAGGTTCCCCATTAGATTTTCATCGCATATATAATCCTGGCAATTGTAATTTATAATGACTCCTCCCTTTCCTCCCTCAACACCATCTGCATGCTCAAGCATGTGTTTTTGAACTTCAATTCGCATTTGTTTCTTTAAGATGTGTGATTGAGGATTTGATTCTATATGTCCTTTCAAGTCTGTGGGAGGAAGCCCTGTAGTGTTAGGGATTAATAATGCAATCCCCCACACTAAAATTGCTATAACTCCAATAATTATGCTCCAAATTCCTATTTTTTTAATAGGAAAGAGTTTTGTTTCTTTAGAAATATTTTCTGAATGTTTTGCTTGATTATGCATAACTAACCCAGCTATGTCTTTGAAAGTTCTATCGCAAATTTCACATCTTGTTTTTTCTGCCATTTTTTTGTTTACGACTTTTGAAAAAAATAAAAAAATAAAAACTGTTTACTTAATCTAGTTCAGAATCAATTAATTGTTTAAAAACACTGTAAGGTTGTGCACCTGAAATTGGCTTTCCGTTAACAAAGAAACCGGGTGTTCCTTGAACTCCACTTGCAGTACCATCACTAAGATCTTTTTGTATTTCACCTGCACCATTATTAGAGTCCATACATGAATCAATATTATAGCCTATGTCTTTTCCCCATTGTTTTAATGTATCAAGACCTACATACTGAACCGTAGAACTTACAGATCCACCATCTAAAGCATTTTGTTCTTTAAATATTTTATCATGCATCTTATAATATCCTTCGTCTCCACCTTTTTCTCTTGCGCAGTTAGCGGCTTTCGCATAAGGAATTGCTCCATCGTGGAATCCCAATGGGAAATCACGATATACAAGTTTTACCTTTCCCGTAGAAATATAGTCTCTTTCGATACTTGGCAATGTATCCTGCCAGAACTTTCTGCAGAATGGGCATTGGTAATCTGAAAATTCTATAATCGTTACAGGAGCATCAGATTCTCCTAAAACTGCATCATCGTCCTCGCTTACTGCAACCGCAGCAAGCGGAGGCCCTGCAGTTGGTGAAGGATTATTGGCAATAACGTTCTGCGTACTACTTTTACTGGGCAATACAAAAAATATTACTCCAAGCACAACAATTCCCAAAAGGACAAATGTTGAATATTTCCAAAGAGCATCTTTCTTTATTGTGATAGTATCACTTTTTTGTGTTGTGTCCATATAATGACCTCCTTTCATCTCTTTCATGTAAAAACGAGATAAATAGTGTTTATAGTAATTGGGGTCTGAACGATGACCTCTAAAAGCCTTAAAAAGCTCAAATTTGGGCTTTAGACCGTTCATAAAGCTAGTTTAAGCAAGAGAATTATATTTTTAAATAAATTGCTAGTGTTTTTCCTTTTTCAACCCTTCTTATTATTCCTCTTTTTTCTAATTCTTGCAAGACATAACTTAGTTTTGCTTTTGACATGTCTGCTTTTATTCTTAAGGTAGATTGGGTAATTCCTGCTTGGTCGCGAACTATTTTAACAACTTTTTGTTCAAATGAGTCAAGAGCCTTCATTAACATATTAAATTTTCCATCTTCAATTTTTTCTTCTTTCTCTTTTTCTAGCTTTTCAAAAATTGCTTTTTCAGTTTTATTAAAAAATAAAAGATAAAATCCTAATGCTAATATAAATGAAAATATCCCTATTGCTAAATGAGATATTGAAAGACCCTTCTCTATTGCAAAACATTCTGAATTAGGAAAGCAACCGAGAGCTTGAGCCTGATTTGAAAGAAGACTCGTATAATAAACAATAAGTCCTCCAACAAATAATGCAATAATTATTAAGATTATCCCTAATTTTTTGTTTTCCATGATTTATGATGAATTGTGTTCCTTATAACTTTTTCGGAATAATTGTTAGACCCTTTTATTAAAGCGTTTTAGTTATTCATTTAAAACTACAATATTAGTCATTCCGCGTCTTTTTCTTTCTACGAATCCTTTGCCTTCTAATCTATCTATAATTCTTGTTATTTTTGCCTTGCCCAATTGGGTTTTTTCTATTAATTCTGCCTGGAATATTGTTTTGTTTTCTTGAACTAACTGGAGGACTTGTTTTTCCTCCGTCTTCAGAGTGCTTGTGTCTAAGACTTTCTTTTGTATTTTCTTTTCTACGGTTCTTGTTTTAATTATGACTCGTTCTTGAGGTTTTGAGAAAACCATTACTAGAGATACTAGAACTAAAATTCCCACAATTCCTAAAGCAAGGTATGTTTGTTGGTTTATTGTGTCGTACATTGGACATGAGTCTCCGCCGTGAGCGAGAGTGCAACTGGAATTTACGAAACTCGTTAAGGCGTTTTGAAACATAAATACAATTATTACAATTAAGATTGAAACTCCTAACAGGATATATCCAACGTGCTTGTTTTCCATACTTGTTTCTTAAAATTATGGTTAATAAAGGTTATTAAATTGATTATTTCTCCATTATGTATGGATCTGTTTTGGTTGAAGAGCGGATTTAACAATGCAAGTTACTTTATGTTAAAGAAAGTGCTTTTTTGTTTTGACCCTGAAAAAGTCCATAAGGCTTTTATTAGAGCTGGAAAGATTGTTGATAAAAGTGAAATTGTTAAAGGAGTTATGTCGTTTATGTTTAATTATAGACATCATTCTTTAGAACAAACTCTTTTCGGGATAAAATTCATAAATCCTATAGGGCTGTCAGCCGGATTTGATAAGAATGCTGAACTTATTGGAATAATGAATACTTTAGGTTTTGGATTTTCTGAAGTTGGAAGCGTGACTGCCTTGCCTTGTGCGGGCAATTCCGGAGTGAGGTTAAAGAGAGTTCTGAACAGAAAGAGCATTTGGGTAAATATGGGGTTGAATAATGAAGGTGCTCTGAAAATAAGAAATAGACTGAAAGGTCATAAATTTAAAATTCCTTTTGGGATTAATATTGCTAAGACAAACTGTCCTGAAACTGTAAATTCTGAAATTGGACTGAAAGATTATATTTATTCTTTAAAGACTTTAAGAAATCTGGGAGATTATTTTACTGTAAATATAAGTTGTCCTAATGCTTATGGAGGACAGCCGTTTTCTAATCCTGAACTTTATGAAAAACTCCTTGCAGAGATAGATAAATTAAATATAAAGAAACCTATTTTTGTTAAACTATCGCCAGATTTGAGTAAAAGACAGATTGACTTGCTGTTTGAGATTTCATTGAAACATAATATATCTGGATTTGTATGTAGTAATTTAACAAAATGTGATGAAAGTGGTGGATACTCTGGGAAGATTGTAGAAGATAAGTCAAATATACTTTTGTCTTATGTTTATCGTAAAGTGAAGAAGTCTGATAAGAATTATGTGCTTATTGGTTCTGGAGGAATATTTTCTGCAGAAGATGCTTATAAGAAAATAAAACTTGGTGCAAATCTTGTTGAGCTCATTACTGGAATGATATATAACGGACCTGGATTAATTGGAGAGATAAATTGTGGCTTAGTTAAATTTCTTAAGAAAGAGGGTTTTCGAAATGTTAGTGAGGCTGTTGGTAGTGGGAATAAATAATAATAATTATAAACTGGAAGTCAATTCATATTTACATGGATAAATTAGAAGCGATAAGTCCTCTTGATGGAAGATATAATAAACACACAGAACCATTGGCAAAGATATTTAGTGAAAAAGGGTTAATCAGATATAGAATTAAAGTTGAAGCAGAATACTTATTATTTCTGTCAGAGCATACTAAAATTGGGACAAGAGCATTTTCTGATGAAGAGATAAATCTTGTTATGAAGTTATGTGATGTTTCTATAGAGGATGTAGCTATTGTAAAAGCGATTGAAGTTGAAGGTTATGGGAATATCAAACCTACAAACCATGATGTTAAAGCAGTAGAATACTTTATGAAATATAAGTTAAATGACAGTTCTTTGAAGGATTCCTTAGAGTGGATTCATTTTGCATTAACCTCTGAAGATGTTAATAATCTTGCTTACAGTCTAATGCTTTCTGATGGGATTGGTGGGGTAATTCTGCCAGTTGCGCAAGAATTGTATGAATTAATTGAAAGACTAGCACAAAAACACAAAGATGTTCCTATGCTGGCAAGGACTCACGGACAACCAGCATCGCCGACAACATTTGGTAAAGAATTCAAAGTGTTTGCATCTAGATTAAAAAGGCAATTAGACCAGTTAAGAAACTATGAAATTCTTGTCAAATTAAATGGAGCAACAGGAAATTATGATGCCAATTATGTTGCTTATCCTGAAGTAGACTGGATATTATTCACTAAAGATTTTATTGAAAGATTTAATGGTGAAAGAAAAGTTAAGTTAAAGCCAAATTTCATAACAACACAGATAGAACCTCGTGATAGTTATGCAGAATTATTTGACAATTTATGCAGATTAAACACAATTCTAATTGGTTTCAACCAAGATATGTGGAGATATATAAGTGATGACTGGGTTAAGCAAAAACCATTAGAAAACGAAACTGGCTCTTCAACAATGCCTCACAAAGTGAACCCTATAGACTTTGAGAACAGCGAGGGCAATTTGGGTGTTTCTAATGCATTATTTAGTCATTTTTCTTCTAAACTGCCAATTTCGAGACTTCAAAGAGACTTATCAGATTCAACAGTTCAAAGAAATTTTGGCGTGGCATTAGGGCATAGCTTGATTGGCTACAAATATTTACAAAATGGTTTAAGCAAAGTTACTGTAGATGAGCAGAAAGTTATAGAAGAGTTAGAGAATCATCCAGAAGTTATATCAGAGGCAATTCAAACTGTTCTAAGAAGAGAAGGAATTGAAATGCCCTATGAAAGATTAAAGGAGTTGACAAGGGGGAAAAATGTTGTGATGGAGGACTTTAAAAAATTTATTGATGAATTAAGTGTATCTGATAAAGTTAAATGGGAATTAAGACAGATTACTCCGACAAACTATACTGGAATTGCCCGTCTTCTGGTGGAAAGTCAGTAGCACTAATCACCTATAATTATATATAACACTTTATTAAGCCTTGGAATTCTTAATTTTATAATGCAGTTGAATTATTCCATACTCTAATTTTTTTATATTAATTAAGTTTAATTTATATTCAAAATCTTCTTGAGAGAAAATTCTTATTCCATTTCCCAATACAAATGGTTCAATATTAA
>Ga0209541_10008794_pt1 | contig 16542 bp, 14 predicted proteins | sample RifCSPlowO2_01_FD_184027 | JGI IMG/M metagenome (GOLD analysis project Ga0209541, IMG submission 184027) | Groundwater microbial communities from Rifle, Colorado - Rifle CSP2_plank lowO2_0.1 (SPAdes) (version 2) | ecosystem: Environmental > Aquatic > Deep subsurface > Groundwater | place...
GGTGACGGCGGCTGGTATGTATGGAGCCATTGGCGCCATTGAACAGATTGAACCGGAAGAATGGATGGAGGCGATCGAGATCAATCTTTTGGGAACTTTCATGACCATAAAATATGCTTTGCCTCTCTTAAGAAAAAGTCCACGAGCGAAGATCATTACTTTCGCTGGTGGTGGCGAAGGGCCTTTGGGGAGACATAGCTCCTACGTTGCTTCTAAGGGCGGAGTTCTGCGTCTGGTTGAGACATTGTCCGTTGAACTCTCGCCGATTGAGATAAACGCGATTTCACCGGGTTTGGTAACTTCTGGATTAGTTGATGATTTAATTAAAGCCGGCCCGGAAAGGTTGGGTAAGGAAAGATATGAAGAGGCTTTAAAACAGAAAAAAGGCGAAACGGAGTCAGTCCCGCCCGAGAAAGCTGCGGCGCTTGCAGTTTTTCTGGCATCATCAGAATCTGATGGGATTTCTGGGAAAAATTTAAGTGCCGTATGGGACAAGTGGTACGAATTTCCGAAACATAAAAAAGAGCTTATAAAGTCTGATGTTTACAATATTCGCAGGATTAAACCTAAAGATCGCGGCTATGACTGGTAAGAAATACAAAATCGGTCTCGTTGGCGTCGGAAGGATGGGGGAAAGATGGGCCAAAATTATAAGCGATTCGCCGATGGCCGAACTTTCTTTAGTCGTGGACCCGAACAAAGAAGTGGGAGAAAAAATTGCCAAGCTATATGGCGCCACTTACCTCAAAGAATTCCCCCCCAAGAATCTGGATGTTGACGCTTTTTTCATTGTCACTCCTCACGCCTACTTGTATCAAAATGCTAGGCACGCTTTGCGATTTAACAAACCAGTTTTTATCGAAAAGCCCGGAGCCAGAAATGCCGCCGAACTTAAAAAGCTGATCGCTTTGGCAAAAAAGAAACGTCAGCCATTAATGATTGGTTTTAACTACAGATTTTTTGAGGCCATAATAAAGAGCAAAAAAGTCATCGATGCTAAAACTTTGGGTGAAATACTTTTTGTGCGTTTGAGGCATGGTCATCAAGGTCGCATTGGCTACGAAAAAGAATGGCGAATGGATAAAAAAATTGCCGGCGGCGGAGTGCTTATGGACCAGGGTGTGCATTTGGTCGACCTTATTTTGTGGTTTATGCCAGGGAATATCAAAAAACTATCTGCTGTATCACAAAACTTGTTTTACAAAAGTAATGTAGAAGAGCAGGCTTCTATTATTTTTAAAAATGTCAAAGGACAGACCGCCTCCATGAGTGTCGGAATTACCGAGTGGCGGCCAATTTTCTCCCTAGAGATAATCGGAGAAAAAGGTTATGCCCGAGTAGAAGGTCTTGGCAGAAAATATGGCGGGAAAGAAATCCTTACGATAGGTGTGAAAGATAAAGATGACAATTTTGCAGAAGAGACAACGGAGTGCAATCCTGAACCGGGGAATGCCCTGGAGGCTCTTTTCGGTGAATTTATCAAAGCTATTGAAACTGGTAAAATGTCCGGGCCGACCGGAGAAGAGGCCCTCCAGGTGCTACAGATTGTCGAAAAAACATATAAAATTTTAGATAAAAAATGAAACAAAATATAAAAAAAATACTGGTCACTGGCGGCGCCGGATTTATCGGTTCACACACAGTCGACCTTCTGGTGGAAAGCGGTTATCAAGTTGTTGCGCTGGATTCTCTTAAGCCGCCAACTCACAACGGGAGGATACCTAAGTGGCTTAACAAAAAGGCGAAACTAATCCGCGGCGATGTCAGGGGGAAAAAAGATTGGCAGAAAGCTCTCCGTGGTGTAGATATGATTGTACATTTAGCGGCTTACATGGATTATCACCTGGATTTCAGCACTTACGTCCAAACTAACATTGAGAGTCTCGCAATTTTGTTTGAAATTATAGCCGAAGAAAAATTGCCGATTAAAAAAATTATTGTTGCTTCTTCGCAAGCGGTTTACGGCGAGGGCAAATACCGTTGCGAAAATCATGGCGTCATAGATGCATCTCCCCGAGAAGAAAAGCAATTTAAAAGGCGTCAGTGGGAGCAATATTGTCCAAAATGCGGTAAAGAAGTTGTTCCAATACCGGAAAAAGAGGGGGATATTCTTTTGCCACTTGCGCCCTACGGTCTGTCGAAGCAGTCTAGTGAACAATTTGTTATGACGATGGGTAGAGCGTTTTCCATTCCGGCCGTGGCGCTTCGTTTCAGTATCGTTTTGGGAGCACGTCAATCATTCCGGCATTTTTATTCTGGAGCTCTCCGGTCATTTGCCGTGAATGTGCTTAACAAAGAGCCGATAGAAATAAACGAAGACGGGGGCCAGCTTCGTGATTTCGTACATGTCAAAGATGTTGCTTCGGCCATACTAAAAACTTTGGAAGAAAACAAAGCAAATTTCGAGGCTTTTAATGTCGGCAGCGGCCAGGCCACCAGAATCTTTGATTTGGCGAAAATTGTGGCGAAACAAAATGAAGTGGCATTCAAACCATCGCTTCAAAATAGATATCGGGTTGGTGGCGCTAGACATTCGGTGATGAATATTTCAAAGCTAAAAGGTTTGGGCTGGGAGCCGAAGCATACTCTTAAGGAAGCCGTGGCTGACTACCTTAATTGGCTGTTAAATTTTAGGGGCTTTAACAGGAATTTGCGCCAAACAGAAGAAAAAATGATAAAGTCTGGTGTATTAAAAAAATATTAATATGAAAATCGCTGTCGTCGGGTTGTGGCATCTAGGAGAGGTGGTAGTTGCCGGGTTAGCGGAACTCGGGCATACGATCATTGCTATTGATGAGGATAAAAAGGTCGTTGCTAGCCTAAAAAAAGGAATCCCGCCCCTTCCAGAGAAAGATGTCGCGATGAGCATTGCCAAATATATGAAAAAGGGGTCCCTTTCTTTCACTACGGATTTTAGGCAAGTAAAAGAATGTGATGCAATTTTTTTGGCTCATGATACTCCTGTCGATGAAAATGATAAGTCTGACATCGCGGGTTTGCTGCGAAGCACGGTACAGTTGGCGAGATACTTAAAAAATGACGCACTTTTCGTGGTGATGAGCCAGGTGCCCGTGGGGACCACAAAAAGGTTGTTTGAGAACATAAAAAAGCATAACCCAAAGTTTACCGGCGAGGCCGTTTATTTTCCGGAAAATTTGCAGCTCGGTAAGGCCATGGAATGTTTCTTGTCCCCGGAAAGAGTGGTAATTGGTGCCGAAACGGAAAGCGCGTTTATGAAATTGGATCAAATAATTACTCCCATGAAATGCGCGAGGATTAGAATGAATATCGCCTCCGCCGAGATAACAAAGCATGCCCTAAATTCCTTCCTAGCCACCTCTCTTTCGTTTATTTATAACATATCGGATGTGTGTGAAATGGCCGGCGGTGATGTTACGGACGTGGCCAAGGCTCTGCGCTCGGATTCGAGAATCGGCCGGGCCGCTTACCTCGACAGCAGTCTTGGTTTCTCGGGTGGCACACTGATGCGCGATTTGCGAACTCTTTCCGGATTTGCTAAAAAGAACAGAAAACAGCTCAAAGTTATAGACGGAGTTTTACAAACAAACATCAATCGCCGGAAAATTCTTATTGATCGCCTTAGAGCGCTTCTTAAAATTCCACTTCGTAAGGCTAAAATTGGCATCTTAGGTATAACTTATAAACCAGGCACATCTACCCTGCGGCGCTCTTTGGCGCTGGAACTCTTCGGGATGCTACGCAAGGAAAAAGCCGGAATACAAGTTTTTGATCCGCAGGCTCAAATCACAGAGTTTAAAAAAGAAACAGGGCTAGAACTTTTTAAAACAGCAGAAGAAGCTTCCCGCGGATGCCATGTTCTTTTGCTTGTAACCGCGTGGCCCGAATTCCAGGACCTGCCGTTCAAAAAGATACGAGAAGCGATGGTGCCGCCTTATCTTTTGTTCGATACCAGGAATTTTTTGAAACCTCAAGAAAACGAAATAAGAAAGGCTGGTTTTTTGTACTGCGGGATCGGCCGGTAATTTTTCTATGCCAATTTGATCTATCATATTTGATTTTATTTGTCAACCTTGTTGAGTTCAGGGATGTGGAATAGTATTCCTTTTATCATTTATTCTGTCATGAAATTTCCTAAAAAATTCCTTACCGAAGTCAAACAAGTAGCCGATGAACTGGATACGGATTCCATCGAAAGGGTCGTGGATGAATTAGTGGCGATTCGCGCGCGATGGGGCCGGTTGTTTATTCTTGGAGTGGGCGGTGGCGCCGCCAACGCTTCACACGCGGTAAATGATTTTCGAAAAATTTGCGGTTTTGAATGCTATGCGCCCACCGACAATGTTTCGGAGTTGACGGCGCGCACCAACGATGACGGTTGGGCCAGCGTATTTTCTGAATGGTTGAAGGTGAGCAAACTCAATGCCCGAGATGGCATCCTGATTTTTTCCGTCGGCGGGGGCGATCTAGATAAAAATATCAGTCCCAACCTGGTCAACGCTCTGAATTTTGCTAAAGAAGTCGGGGCTTCAATTATCGGCGTGGTCGGTCGAAATGGAGGCCATACCGCCAAAGTCGCCGATGCTTGTGTTATTGTGCCAATGGTACACCAGGATCGCGTTACGTCTCACTCTGAAGTGTTTCAGTCGGTGATTTGGCATTTATTTGTGTCACATCCAAAGCTAAAAGTCGGCAGGACTAAGTGGGAAAGTGTTATGTATGAGCATAAAAAAAGAAAAGCGAAGAAGTAAAGCTCGCCGCGCCGTATTCTTAGATCGCGACGGTGTTGTTAATCGCGCATTAGTGCGTAATGGCAAGCCGTATCCGCCGACAAATTTGAATGAGTTTACAATATTGCCCGATGTCGCCGAAGCTTGTAGAAAATTGAAAGAAAGCGGTTATATGCTAGTGGTTGCAACCAATCAACCCGATGTCGGTCGAGGCACTTTGTCACAAAGCGTGGTCGAAGAAATGCATGCCTTTTTGCTTAAACAGGCGCCGATCGACCGGATCGAGGTCTGTTATCATCCGGGTCGCGGGCAATCAAACTGTGATTGCCGCAAGCCTTTGCCCGGAATGTTATTGAACGCCTCACGGGAACTCGGTCTCGATTTGTCCCAAAGCTGGATGGTCGGGGACCGGTTTGGAGATATCATGTGCGGCCGGGCGGCCGGTTGCCGGACTATCCTCATCGGCGGGGGCTATAACGAAGAATCGCAGATTGCCCCAGACTTCCGTACGAGTAGTTTGGCCGAAGCCGCAACAATAATCCTAAGCCATATGTAGCCCTGACATCTGAATGTTAGTTGTCGTACAAAGTGTACCCTACTTTCTGTCCATCCTCGTAAAACATTTTCACCGTCTCCAAAGAGAGTTCAGTGTGGTCGTAGTCCACTTTGTCTAGCTTCTTCAAAATATCGTTGGAGACGGTGATGATGTCCGAACCGGCTTCTTCGGCTTGGTAAATATTCAAAAGTTCGCGGGGAGAGGCCCAAAGTAATTCTGTCTTGGGAGCGTCGGCGAGAATCGCTTTCGCCTCCTTCATGATTGGGACAGGATCGTGACCCGTGTCCGCGATGCGCCCGGCAAAAACCGAGATGATGGAAGGCACTCCCTTTCTCAGGGCTCTTTTTATATGCCATATTTGATCCAAGGTTAGAATGGCGGTGATATTCAATTTAACGCCTTCTCCGGCCAGTTTTTTCACCAGATCGAACGAGGATTGCCGTTTGGTGTTCGTGATCGGAATCTTGACATAGATGTTATCGCCCCAGCTCGCAATAATGCGCGCCTGTCGCTCCATCTCTTCAAACTCGTCCGAAAATACTTCGAACGAAACTGGCTTATCCGTAATTGACGCAAGCACATCTTTCGCAAAGATAGCGTAATCCGCGATACCCGCCTTGCGCATCAGCGTCGGGTTCGTCGTAAAACCCTTGATGTAGTCCACCTCCGCGAGCTCCAGCATACCGGCCTTTTCGGCCCCATCGGCGAAAATCTTAATCCTTAATTCGTGCGCCAGTTTAGGCATGTTAGGTATTGACAAGCACTTTAGAGCCCTCGAAATCGAAGCGGTAGCGCATATGCCGTAATCCGAGCTTTTCCATTGTTTGGGCGAACTTCGCATGATTATCCGGCACATAGAAGGTGAAAAACCCGCCACCGCCGGCGCCGGAGATCTTGCCACCGAGCGCGCCGCTTTCTTTCGCCAGATCGTAAATCTTGTCAAACCCCGGATTCGTCATCTTGCTCGAAGTGCGCTTCTTGTGTTGCCAGTGCGCATCGAACAGTTTTCCGATCTCGTCTAAATTCCCGTCCTCGACCGCTTCGAGAATTTCATAGCCGATCTGCTTGATATAGTGCATGCTTTCGGTCACCTCTTTCTTTTTCTGATTTGCCTCTTTGTTCACGCCCGCTTCCTGTTCTTTTAAAATTTCGGCGGCGCTCCGAGTTTTCCCGGTGAAAAAAATCATCATGTTGCGATTCAAGTCATCCGCTGTCCCGTCGGACACATTCGCCCGGCGATAGGTTACCTTCCCATCGGTCGCGATCTCCATCACGAACATGCCGCCGAACGCGGCCAGGTAAGGATCTTGTTTGCCGATAGGCCGCCCAAGAATCTCACGCTCTATCTTAAAATCTTCTTCCGCCAGTTCCTGCGGCGTCACATAATCCCGCTTCAAAGTATGAAGAGCGTGCAGAAGGCCGACCGCATAAGAACTCGATGACCCGAGCCCGGTGCCCGCCGAGATGTCCGCGATCGAGTTCACTTCGATCGCCTTATCAATACCAGTGAAGCGCAGGGCTTCCCGCGCTATATGATGTTTCAATTTGCTCAATTTCTCCACCACCTCGGTTTCCGAATATTTGAGACGGATGAGATCGTCAAGCATTGGGCGATTCACGGTCACGACCATATATTTGTCAATGCCGACGGAAAAAATGAATCCGCCGTGTTTTTCATAATAGCTCGGCAAATCCGTACCCCCGCCCCCTAACGTCACCCGAAATGGAGTTCGCGTAACAATCATATCGTTTTAGGATACCACATCGTTCATATTTTTTTTGAACCACTCATAAGTTTCTTTGATTCCGTCTTCTAATTTTATTTGGTCGTGCCAGCCGAGCGCGCTGATTTTGCTGACGTCTAGAAGTTTTTGCGGCATACCATCTGGTTTTGAGGTGTCCCAAATTATTTTACCATCGTAACCGACAATCTTTTTTATCATTTCCGCCAGATTTTTGATCGCCATGTCTTCGCCGATACCGACATTGACTATTTCCGGAGAATCATAATTTTTCATCAAAAATACGCAGGCATCGGCCAAGTCATCAACCTGCAAAAATTCCCGTTTCGGAGCGCCGGTGCCCCAGAGAACCACCTCTTTTTTATTGCCGATTTTGGCCTTATGGAATTTGCGAATCAGGGCGGGCAAAACATGCGAGCTGTCTAAATCAAAATTATCATTTGGCCCGTATAAATTAGTCGGCATCAAGCTGATAAAATTAGTGCCGTACTGTTTGTTGTATGATTGACACATCACGATTCCGGCAATTTTGGCCATCGCATAGGCCTCGTTCGTCGGTTCGAGCGGTCCGGTCATAAAATATTCTTCTTTGATTGGCTGGGGACAATTTCGGGGATAGATACAGGAACTGCCAAGGAAGAGCAGTTTCTTGACTCCCACTAGGTAGGCATTATGAATGACATTATTTTGGACAACCAAATTTTGGTAGATAAAATCAGCCGGGTAGGTGTTATTAGCCATAATTCCGCCCACTTTAGCGGCGGCGAGGAAAACATATTCCGGTTTTTCTTGGGCGAAAAAAGTTTTAACCGCGAGATTATCGAGCAATTCCAGTTCTTGTCGGGTTCTGGTAATTAGGTTCGTATAATCTTGTTTTTGCAAAACTCGGACAATCGCCGAGCCGACGAGGCCCCTATGTCCCGCGACAAAAATTTTTGAGTCCAGATTCATTGCCATCGTTTTCATTTTTGTTCCTTTTCCAATTTCCAGTCAGCATCGGCCATCATTCGGGCGAGTTCATGGAAGGTAACTTTCGGCTCCCAGCCCAATTTCTTTTTCGCTTTGGAATAATCGCCCAACAGCACATCCACTTCTGCCGGTCGGAAATAGTACGGATCAATTTCGATGATTGTTTTACCGGTTTTTTTGTCGCGGCCTTTTTCTTTAATTCCTTTCCCTTCCCAAATGAGCTGGAAACCGAGATGTTTGGCCGCTGCTTCGGCGAATTCTCTGACACTGTGGTTTTCGTTCGTTGCGAGGATGAAATCATCGGGTTCGCTGTGCTGAAGCATCAACCACATCCCCTCAACATAATCTTTGGCATAGCCCCAGTCGCGTTTGGCATCGAGATTGCCGAGGTATATTTTTGTTTCTTTGCCCAATTTGATTCGCGCCAACCCGCGAGTGATTTTCCTGGTGACGAAGGTCTCGCCGCGCCGCGGCGATTCGTGGTTGAAAAGAATGCCGTTAGTGGCAAACATCCCGTAGCCCTCGCGATAATTTTTCGTCATCCAATAAGCATAAACTTTGGCGCAACCGTACGGCGATCGGGGATGGAAAGCGCTAGTTTCTTTGAGCGGTAACTCAACTGCTTTACCAAACATTTCACTTGAAGAGGCCTGATAAAATCTGGTTTTAATTTTGGTTTCTCTAATCGCGTCAAGCAGCCGAATTGTGCCCATCCCGTTAATGTCGCCGGTGTATTCCGGCAAATCGAAACTGACCCGCACATGACTCTGGGCGCCGAGGTGATAAATTTCGTCCGGCGCCACTTTCTCTAGGATTCTATTCAGACTGCTTCCATCAGAGAGATCGCCGTAATGAAGTCGGAGAGTTGCCCCGCGTTGATCATGCGGGTCATGGTAAATATGACTGATTCTTTGAGTATTGAACGAGCTCGAGCGGCGAATAATGCCGTGCACTTCGTACCCCTTCTCGAGAAGCAACTCCGCCAGATATGAACCGTCTTGGCCGGTGATGCCGGTGATCAAGGCTTTTTTTCTCATCGCTTTAATTTAGCATAATTTAAGCATTTGTGCTAGAATCATCAGTATATGGCCTTGAATAAAGTTTTGTCCTGGTTGATTTTTGGCGGACTCTTACTTTTAACTGTCACGCCGCTCATTGTTTCCACTTCGCTTTTTTTCCCCTTCATCACCGGCAAGGGATTCTTTTTTCGGATCGTGACAGAAATAATTTTAGCCCTCTGGATTATTCTGGCTCTTCGCGACCCTAATTATCGCCCCCGCCGTTCGTGGCTCTTAGCGGCGATGAGCGTGTTCCTATTGATTCTCGCGCTGGCCACGGCTTGGGGCGCGAATCCCTACCGCAGTTTCTGGAGCAATTTTGAACGGATGGAAGGTTTAATTGGTTATCTCCACCTTTTTGTTTATTTCTTGATTTTGATTTCGATTCTCCGGCTAGAAAAACTTTGGAAAATATTTGCCCATACTTTATTGGGCATCAATGCGGTTATCGCGGTTTTTTCCATACTCCAGCTAGCTGGATATTTGAAAATCAATCAAGGCGGTGTACGGGTTGACGCCACTTTTGGCAATGCCACTTATTTAGCCGTGTATGGAATTTTCCACCTGTTTCTGATTCTTTTTTGTCTGGTTCGTTTTTGGCAATTGAAATGCTGGGGCCGGGGTGTGTGGTGGCGAGGGCTGGCGGTTGGGTATGTTCTGCTGGGTTTGCTTGATCTGGCGATTTTATACAAAACGGCCACCCGGGGCGCGATTCTTGGTCTTGGTTTGGGATTAGTGATTTTTGCGGTTCTAATCATTTGGCGCGAAAAAAATAATCAGATAATCAAGCGAGTAGCTTGGGGGACACTAGGCCTCGCCATTTTAATAACCGCCGGGTTTTTTACCGTTAGGAATTCTGCTTGGGTCAAACAAAGTCCGACCTTGTCCCGTTTCGCTTCAATTTCCACCACTGATCGCACGACCCAAGCTCGTTTCCTAATTTGGAATATGAGTTGGCAGGGATTCAAAGAGCGGCCGCTTCTCGGTTGGGGGCCGGAGAATTACATTTTGGTTTTTAACAAGTATTACGATCCGGCGATGTACAATCAAGAGCCGTGGTTTGATCGTTCGCATAATGTCGTTTTCGATTGGTTGATCAGCGCCGGGGCGCTTGGTTTGCTTTCCTATCTCTCGCTTTTTGCGATGGCTCTGTATTTACTTTGGTGGCAGAAGAATAATTTGTCTGTGCCCGAACGATCGTTGATCACCGGATTGCTCGTCGCTTATTTTTTTCATAACCTATTTGTGTTTGATAATTTGGTGAGTTATCTGCTTTTCTTCGCGCTCTTGGGGTATATCCATTTTAAATCAACCGAAGAAAATCCAGTCCCCTCTGTAATTTCTCAACCTAAAAATCAGTGGCCGCTCGCGCCGATCGTCGTCATTGTTGGCGCTCTTTTCCTCCCCACTTTTTATTGGCTTAACGTTAAACCGTGGTTGGCCAACCGAACCCTGATTGAGGCTTTAAGTTTGCAAAATTATCCAAAAGACGAATTCGCTCGTTTCAAAAAAGTTTTCGCTTACCAAACTTTTGCCTCGACTGAAGCGAGCGAGCAAATGATTAATTTCGCCCTCGGCGCCGCGCAAAACCAGTCTCTTCCCACCGAGGATCGAACGGCCATTGCTTCTTTGGCGCGCGACCAAATTTTGGAAACAATTAAACGGGAGCCGGAGAACGCGCGTTATCCATTTTTTGCCGGTTCCTTTTTCTCTCGTTTGGGTTGGCTGGAGGAAGCGAGAGAGAATCTTGAGACGGCCCGCCGTTTATCTCCCCGCAAACAAACAATCATTTTTGAGCTCGGCGGTTTGAACATTAACCAAAAGAAATATGATAACGCTCTGGCTCTTTTCCGCGCCGCGTATGAACTTGATAAAAGTTTTTCGGAGGCGAAGAAACTCTATGCTCTCGGCGCAATTTATGATGACCAGTTGCCGCTGGCGACCGATCTCTTGAGCGCGGCCGCTAAAGATGATCCGTCGTTTCTTTTGGATGAGAGATTAGTTCAAGCTTACGGTTCAATCAATAAACCAGATGCTTTGGTGGCCGTGTGGCAAAAGGCCATCATCGCTGATCCAAAATTTGAGAAAACCGTAATGGATTTTATCGCTGATCTGAAGAAAAAAGGGGTGATCCAATAAGTTATGCACCGTACGGTTCCTTGACTTCTTAGACGCGATTTGCTAGCATCGAGAGGTGAGTGCTTTTCCCGCTTTATCGTGGGACGGGCGCCGATAAGTTAGATGTCTTGCGTAAGTCCCGCCTCACGGCGGGATTTGCGTGTTCCATTGTTTGTTTTTTCATCTTGGTTAATCTATACTGTGAATGACCTCTCGGACCCAGCGGTGGCCGGCGGTCGCACTCACATAAAGACATTTAGTTTTTGGAGCTCGCACCCGCCGGCCACCGCTGGGTCGGGATTGGTTGCCACCAATATTTTATGCGTTACACCTGGACGTCAGTCGCTATCCTCTTTATCTGGATCTCGGCTTCGGTTCTCATGGTCTCGGACCGGCTGACCGATCCCGAAATTTTTTTCGTATTTTTAATGGCAATTACGGTTATTCTGGCCTATATTGGTTTCCGCTCTAAATAATGGGTTTCTTTTCTTTTTCAAAACGATTCTGGACAATCGGTCAGATTAGTATTCGTTTATTATTGGAACGTCGGACGAGTCCGGAGGTTCGTTTCCGGCTTTTTTTCGAGCGCGCCGGCGGCGCTTTTATCAAATTGGGGCAGATTCTGTCGCTGCGGCACGATCTTATTCCGGCCCGATACGCCAATGAGTTATTGAATCTTTTATCGCGGGTTAAAGCGTCGCCTTACGCCGCGATGCGCCAAGTATTTATCGATGAGATTAGCCAGCCGCCGGAGGCCGTTTTCAAAAAGTTTGAGACGAAACCAATCGCCTCCGCTTCGATCTCTCAAGTTTACCGAGCCCTGCTTCCCGACGGGACGCCGGTGGTGGTTAAGATCCAGCGGCCCGGAATATCTAAAATTTTTGAAACCGATTTTATGCTGGCGCGCCTTTTAGGGAGATTCCTAAGTTTTTTTCGTATTTTTAATTCATTTCAAATTCAAGATGTGGTGAAAGAATTTATTGCTTGGAGCCGCCGCGAACTGGATTTTCGCGAGGAACTCGTTAATTCCCAAATCATCGCTCGTCACAGCGAGGCGCAGCCGCGGACAATCATTCCCCGTTACTACGCCGAATGGTCAACGGCGCGGGTGTTGGTGAGCGAAGACATGGCTGATGTCTTTTCGGTCGAAATGATACTCAAGGAGTTGGAGCGTGATTCAAAATATCGAGAAAAACTTGCCACCGAACACAATATCCACGCCGAAGATCTGGCTTACTATTTTGTCTTCGATATCATGCGTCAATATTTCATTGACGGTTTTTTCCACGCCGATCCGCATCCGGCGAATCTTTTCTTCGCCGCCGGCAATCGTCTTGGCTATTTCGATTTCGGAATTATCGGCCAAGTGGGGGAGATTCGGCTTCATCTTCTGCGGATTATTTATGGTATTGCCCGCCGCGACTTGGTTTTCTCGAGCAAGCACTTTCTTCGTTTCGCCAAAACCGCCGTGGCCGATGAAATTGATTTGTTTAAGACGAAAGAACCAGACACTTACAAACGTTATGCCAAGGTGATAAGCAAATTGGAGGAAATTATGCTTGACAATTTGCAAGCGGACCTCGAAAAGATTCTGGCGCCTTGGTATGGAGAGAAAACTCAAGAGGGTTATAAACATTTGACCTCGTCGCTGGTTTTTTCGCGGATCCTTCTCAAGACTCGCGATTATCAAATTTATCTGCCGCGTGAAATCGTGATTTTTTTCCGGACATTGGTGATTGCCGACATGGTGGCGGTCAAACTGGCTCCCGGGTTTGATATTATTCGGGCGCTTAACTCTTTTTTTGAAACCTATCCGCTCGGTGTTGCCGAAGAATTGATTATCGCCAGAACCAAAGAAGCCAAACTTGAAGAGGCGGTTGATCCGACCGCGCACTTTAGTTTCGAGCAAATGATCGAGTTCCAAGAATCAGAAAAAGAGAAACTGGGCGTGGCTAAAGAGCGCTTGATCAACATTGTCGCCGCTTACGCGGAAGATTATGAAGAAATTCGACAGTTATTAAAAGCGTGATAGAATATACCCATGACTGATTCTAATGCTTTACATGAAGAATTAAAGTCCGATATCCGTGGGGTCGGGGCCTTAGTTGAAAAAACTAATCATAATGTTACGGCCTTAGCTGAGATGATTGGTGGAATGATGGAAGACATAACTATTATTAAAGATAATGTTGAGTTTTTGAAAGGTGGGATAAGAAAAAAGGTGGATGCGGAAGAATTTCAAACACTAGAACGCCGGGTATCGCTTCTAGAACGTAAAAGAGTGTTTGTTTAAAGTATGAACGAACAAATACCCCAACCGTCACTAGATTCGGGAAGTGACACCTCCCAGACGCCATTATTGTCAACACCGCCTGTGGGAGGCAATGCTTCCCAGCAATCCGAGTCGCCGCGAACGCGATGGTTCATCGTGGTAGTTTTGCTTCTTATCGTGGTCGCTGGTGGGTATTGGGTGTGGCGATTATAGCGAGCATGGAATTGTTCCACTTTTCCATCTCCTTGTTCTATCAATCAACAGAATAACTTGAATAATTTATGAACAAGGAAATTTTGGAGAAACTCAAAACATATTTTGCCAGCCGCGATGAAGTGGTGATGGCCTTTCTTTTCGGCTCGCGCGCCGAGGGGCGGGCGCGTGACGATTCTGATTGGGATATCGGCGTATATTTTAGACCGAAGATCAGAGGAGAATTGGAAACAAAAGAGCAATATGTTAGTGAGAGCAAAATATCCGGCGAGGTGACGCGGCTCCTCGGCGCGGAAACCGATGTCGTCGTTCTTAATCGCGCCCGCCCGTCGTTGGTTTTTGACGTGCTCAATTCGGGAGAGGTTCTTGCAAACAAGGATGAAACATTATATCTGGAACTGCTTTCAAAAACTCACTACGAAGCCGTTGACTACTGGAATTTTGTGAAAGAATTCTGGGATATTAGGCAACAAGCCACGTCGCTGACTCCGAAAGCCAGAGCGCTTTTGGTGGAGCATTTAACGTTTCTTGAAAACGAGCTTGCCGATTTTCAAAAATTCAAGGACCTCCCGTGGAAGGAGTACCAAGAAAACCGAGGCCAGCGGCGAGAAATTGAGCGCTGGGTAGAAAATGTGGTGATGAGCTTGCTTGATATCGCCAAGATCGTTCTTGCCTCCGAGAAAAAAGACGTGCCGCAGACTTACAACGAGACCATCAAACGATTTGCGATTGCTTTTACCGACGAGAAGACAGCTGAAAAATTAGCGGAGTTTGCCGAATTGAGAAATTTGGTAGTGCATGAATACCTTGATTTACGATTCGCGCGCATTAAAAGGTTTATTGAAGAAGCGGGAACGCAATTTCCAATGATTATTGAAAAAATTAAAGGAATTATAAAAAGTTAAATCATGAAATACCCATGGACGGCGCTGTCGTTGATTATCATTTGGGTGGCGACGACTTATGTCGTCATCAAAAATCGTAATCTCAACGTCAATTATATTTTGCTCGTCACTCTTGTCGGCACGATCGTCATCGCGCTCATTGGTTTCCGTACGCCGACTCTTCACAAATAATTTTTTTAGAAAGTTATCCACACTTGGCGATAAAAAAGATTGCGGATAATTTTTTTTCGCGCGATAATAATAGCGTCAGCAACAGCAGTGAATCGCGGTCGGTTGTTGTTGCCCTAGCTTGTTACTAATTTTTTAAAGATCTAAAATGGCTAAAAAAAAGAAAGCAAAGAAGTCAAAGAAAAAGGGTTCTAAGAAACGCCGATAAAGAACTTCTGTTTGCTAGGCAAAATCTCCCGACTGGGGGATTTTGTTTTTTTATGCTAAGATCACGACCGCATGTCATCACTGATTGGAAAAATCTTTGGGACAGCCAATGACCGCTATCTGCGGTCTCTCGATCCGATTGTCGCGGCCATTAATGATTGGGAACCTAATTTTGCTACTCTCTCCGACGCTGATTTGAAAGCAAAAACGGTTGAGTTCAGGACTCGTCTGGAGGTCGGGGAAACACTTGATGATCTCCTGCCCGAGACCTTTGCCGCCGCGCGCGAGTCGGCCAAGCGGACTCTCAAGCAAAGGCATTTTGATGTTCAATTACAGGGCGGAGTTATTTTGCACCAGGGGAAAATTGCCGAGATGAAAACGGGGGAAGGAAAAACTTTGGTGACCACTCTCACTGCCTATCTCAATGCTCTGCCCGGGCGCGGCGTTCATGTCGTCACCGTCAATGATTATCTGGCCCGCCGCGACGCGGTCTGGATGGGTCAGGTCTACGATTTACTCGGCTTGTCGGTCGGCGTGATCAATCACGAGACTTCTTATCGTTATGACTCCGGGCACAGCGAGACCGACGTCGCCCGCGACCAGAGTGGCGGTTATCAGGTGTTCTATGAATTTCTAAAACCGTGCCCGCGCCGCGAAGCTTACGAAGCTGATATCACTTACGGGACTAACAATGAGTTCGGTTTCGACTATCTTCGGGATAATTTGGCTTACCAAGCCAATCAAGTCTCGCAAATTATTTATCCGCACCGGCCGGCGCATCACTTCGCGATCGTTGATGAAGTAGACTCCGTTCTCATTGACGAAGCGCGCACGCCGCTGATCATCTCGGCGCCCGTGGCGTCCTCGGACAGTCTCTATGCCACCTTCGCCAAGTTGGTTGAAACTTATGAGCCGGTGACTGATTATCTGATTGATGAAAAATTAAAAACGATTAGCGTAACCGAAGGGGGGATTTCTCGAACCGAAAAATCCTTGCAAGTTGACAATCTTTACACCGATTTGGGGATCAAGTATGTCCATCATCTCGAGACCGCGCTTCGGGCAAAAGCTCTTTTCCATCGCGATCACGATTATGTGGTCAAGGGCGGCGAAGTGGTAATTGTCGACGAGTTTACCGGCCGTCTCCAGCCCGGTCGGCGTTGGTCCGATGGCTTGCACCAAGCGCTTGAGGCCAAAGAGCGAGTGGCGATTAAGGATGAATCTCGGACTTACGCCAGCGTCACGCTCCAGAATTATTTTAAGTTGTACAAGAAATTGGCCGGGATGACCGGCACGGCGATGACCTCGGCCGAAGAGTTTCAAAAAGTTTACGGTTTGGAAGTGGTGGCGGTGCCGACCAATCAACCCAACCAGCGGGCTGATCTCACTGATCTTGTTTTCCAAACCGAGGCCGGCAAATTTATCGCGGTGGCTCGGCGCTTGAAGGAACTTCACGAGCGCGGCCAGCCGGTGCTCGTCGGCACGGTGTCAATTGAGAAAAATGAACTGGTGGCCGCCTATCTCACTCGCGAGGGTGTGCCGCATCGTCTTTTGAACGCCAAAAATCATGAAGAAGAAGGGGCGATTATTGCTGAAGCGGGACGGCGGGGGAGCGTGGTGATCGC
>Ga0209541_10008795_pt1 | contig 16541 bp, 18 predicted proteins | sample RifCSPlowO2_01_FD_184027 | JGI IMG/M metagenome (GOLD analysis project Ga0209541, IMG submission 184027) | Groundwater microbial communities from Rifle, Colorado - Rifle CSP2_plank lowO2_0.1 (SPAdes) (version 2) | ecosystem: Environmental > Aquatic > Deep subsurface > Groundwater | place...
CGGGATGAGTGGCTGCATCATAGTAAGGGCATGCTACCTGAGGCGTGCCTGCTACATTATTAATTATATAGGCTGTATCCCCCAGCGGACAGGTTGGCAACTCACCGCCTTTTATATAACTGGCTAACTCCGCTGTAATAACAGTTTCACCGCTGCCTTTGCTATTTTCAAATGCCCATTGGGAAATTGTATCATCCACTAATTGATTATCGCTGCTTGCGGATTCTAAAAGATAAGGCCAGCAGATTATGACATCACCAAGCCTTAAAATTTCATCAGGGGCATTAACAAATCCCTGCTTGTTAAAAGAGACTAGCTCCTCTTGGGCAAAAGATAAGACCTCATGTTTTTGATTATCGTTTAGGTATTGACTGCATAAAGTTTTCATCTTACGTTCTCCAACAATAGCAATTGAAACTTCGGCATCCAATGCATCTATATTGTATTTTCCAAACGTATCATTTACGGCTTTTTTGATTATTTTTCTGTTGACAGGATATCTGGAATCTGAAGAAATTAAAATGTTAATCATTCTTATTCCAAGCGGTTAATATCCACCTTTTGTTTTTAATTTTTTACAATTTTGCTTTTTACCATTTCTGCAACTTTTGATCCGTCTGCTTTGCCTGCAACCTTTGCCATTACCTCCGACATCACTTTTCCCATATCAGCCAAAGACTCTGGTTTTGTTCTGGTAATTACTTCATCGATAATCTGCTCAATCTCCGCTTCTTCCATTGGTTTGGGTAAGTAATTTTGTAAAACTAAAAGTTCTGCTTTTTCTTTTTGGGCCAATTGCATTCTCTGGCCTTTCTCAAAAGCAGTTATCGATTCCTTATGGCGTTTAACGTCTTTGGCAACCTCAGCTAAAATATCCTCATCAGTTAATTTCTGACCTTTGGCAATTTCCGCGTTATGAATACTGGAAAGAAGAAGCCTTAAAGCAGAAACGGCAATCGGATTATTATTTTTAAGATAAGTATTTAGATCTTGAGTGATTTTATCCAGTAGCATCATTAATATTTATTCCTAATATATTTTTTACGGGCCATCTGTATTTTTTGCTGTTTTTTTAAAGAGGGTTTCAAATAATGCTCGCGCTTTTTAATTTCTGCAAGGATACCCTCATTCTGGACTTTTTTATTAAATTTTCTAATTAATGAATCCACTGATTCGCCTGGTTGGGCAATTACTTTCGTTGACATAAATTAAACACCACCTTCCATAAATAAATTCCGATTACCACTTCTCGCAAGAGAACTTGCTCGAAGCAAGCAACCCAAATCCCAAACAAGAAGCAGGTTGAAGTCACTCAAAAACTTGACGGAGCTGGACCAGATCAACCAACGAGCCAAAGTAACCATTGTGTCCTGCGTAGGCTTGAGCGAGCTCTGGGTATAAAAATTGAGTTTATTAAACACAGAGCGAGCGCTTTTTGATGACGAAACTTGCTTCATAACTCCTATAATTTGCTCCAATCAATTTTACTACCTGCCAAAAGATGCATATGCAGATGCGGCACATGCTGGAATTTACCACCGTTAAATGTCAGCCTGAAAGCTTCAAGCTTTTTACTTTCGGCAATTTTTGCGGCGGTTTTGAACATTTCAATTAAATCATGTGCGTTTTTACTTTCAAGAGTTGATACGGATTCGATATGTTTTTTGGGAACTATTAAAATATGCACTTTGGCAACCGGATTAATATCATCAAAAGCAATAACGGATCCGGATTTGATAATATGCTTAACTTTTTGTTTACCGTTGGCAATTTTGCAAAAAATACAGCTTGATACAGTCATATATTTTAATCTAATTAAAGCCTCTTTAGCTGCCCATTTTATCTTTTCTGCAGATTTCACTCTAACTTATGATTTTTCCAATATTTCTACTACTTCCTTAAGCTGGAGTTTGGATGCTTTCATTTCCGGATTGCGGCTGGATCCGTTTCTTAATAGAACTTTTGAGGCGTGCAAAAACCAGCTGGCTGCCGGATCTTTGGCTTTAAGATTTTGATATGCCCGAGTTAAATCAACCTTATGGTTATTAGAACCGGTAATTCTGATATTGCCCCCTTTGGGATCCTTACGTACGACAAGTGCCAAACCGCAATTTATGGCAACATCCATTACCATATCGTTTTGAGTAAAAACAGCCGCTCCCATACCCCATCTTGTTTTAAAATTCAAAGCTTCTTTAAGTTCAATTTCTGCCCGCACTTTGAGTTGGAGCATTTTGTAAATTGCGTCCAATACATGCAGAATCCAGTCTACGTATTTCTCGTTCTGATGGGGATCAATTATTTTCCATCCTACCAAAATATTATGAATAAAAAATTCGTTTCTATCATCAGCCGGTTCACACCACTTGTAATGATCCCATCCATGATCAATTTGGGTAACTATATTTACTAATCTTTCAAGGGCTAAGTCTTCTTTACTATAACCCTCCGCAACCAGCCATTCATATACCAATTTGGCTCCGCAGGTGAAATCGTTGGTTTTATGGTGATCGAATTTTCCGCCTCCGGTATCTACATGAAATACATTCGGGTTTGAGTCCACCGGCTCGTTGTTATAAGTCGCCTCACCAACCGGTACAAAAGCGACTTTGGCAGTTTTAAAATCCGGATGAAATCGTTTTAAAAGCCAAATTGCCGGAATTCCGTCAAAATCCGGGGATATATGGGTAACAATAATTTTTTGCGTCAATCAAGTTTGCACCTACTTTCTTTACCCGCCTAAAATCGCTCTTCAAGTCGTGTACGGATAGTACTGAAAAGACTTGAAGTAAGATTCGGCGGGCTTCCGCTGATTTATATTGACTTTTCATTGTAGCTTTTAACCGATTTTTTGGCAAGAGGTTTTAAGTGTTTAAGAAGACTTGCGGAAACCGAGGACAAGCCGATCGTCGGGAGACCACTCGTCGTCAGGACGCGCCCAATAGCCGTGGAGCCACAACCCGTCAGCAGCGTGCTCAACCGCGAACACGCGCGGATAGCCGTCGGAATCAGCTATTGGTTTCATACCCATAAAAAGCACCTCCCCTTGTGGCTGATTCCCGTTTTGAAGACGATAATGAGGACCAACTTCGGCGGGAACAAAGTCAAAGTAATCCGACCCACCCACCCACGCATGTATTTCAGCAGTTGTCGGATAAACCTTTTTTATACCTAAATCCAGCACTTGCAAAATGGCGAGGTCGATTTGTTCCGGGTTTGGCAATGTTGTGAATTGGTCACTCCTGATCATGCTTCTGGCATAATCTGTTAGTTGAATACCGCTTGCTCGATCAAGTTCACTCTCAAGATCCTGCTTGCTTTTTCCACCAATGGTAATAGTTTCTTGGCGCACTTTTTCTTCAAGGGAAGGGTGAAGTCTTGATGGTTCTGGGGCAAATCTTTCCGGAAGTTTTCCCTGCGAATGAAGTCTTTCGGCAAGACTTGCCATTCGAGCAATTCCTGTAGCGAACTTTTGCTGGTCTGCCTGGGAAGCTACATTTGGAGCTTCCTTATAATTCATCATAATTTGTGGATTCTACATCAACTATAGGGTGTTGTCAAGCCGACTAGGAAGAAATTGTTTTCTTGACCAAATCAAGTGTTTTAGCCTGAAAAATACTAACACTAATATACTTTTCCAGATCTTTTTTCTGGTCCTCGGACAAACCTTTTTGATCGGTATTGTTTAGAGTTTGGTCAATTTCTTCTTTTTGTACGGAAACGGTTTCATTTTTACCAATCTGGTCCAAAATTAGAGTTGTTTTGACGTTTTTTTCAGCCTGTATGCGCCATTTGCTTTTAAGCTCCTCTATTGTAGTATTTTGGTCTTTTAAAAATCCGTCCATGGTTTTTTTCTGTTGCTCAAGCTGTGAATTAAGTCTAATTAGAATTCTGTTTAATTCATCGTCTATTAATAAATCCGGAACTTCTAATTGACAAATTTTCAAAAGTTCATCAAATATTTCCTGTTCAAGTTTTGTTTCTATTTGATCGGCAACTATAGTTTCCAAATCTTTTTTAACAAGTTCACGAAGATGCACTAGATCTCTGGCACCAATTGCCTTGGCGAAATTGTCATTGATTCCTTCTGAGGAATCACCCTCCGAAGCTTTTAGGCCCGCAGCTTGCGAGGACCGCAAGCTCTGCTTATGCGAAGGAGGGCTTCCTTCATTCTTAAAGAATATTTTGTTACCATGTGCATCATAAATATATTTGGTACCTGATTTTTGATCTGTTGTTTCTGTTTCTTCTTCTCCCTCGACTTTTAACTTTTCACTTGCTCGCTTTGAGCGAGTTTTCTCGCGAAAAGTAACTTTTAACTTATCTTTCTCCCATGCTTCGTGAATATTTTTAATTGACTGGTTAATATCCTCTTCGGTAATTTCTTTGGCTTTAACTTTTTTAACTTTTATTTTTTCCCAATCGCCTAATTGAACAACAGGTTTTCGAACAAAAGAGGCAGTAAAAGACATCGGCGAATCTTTGGCAAGAGAACCGATTGCGATCTTGGGAGAATCCAGAGGAATTAGGTTTTCCGTTTTAAATATTTCTGCTAAGTGCTTAGTAATTAATACGCTGGCTGTTTCATTTAGAATTTTCGTCAACCCAATATGACCCTCCACTATATCAACCGGAGCTTTCCCCGGTCGAAAACCGGAAATATTAGAATTGGCTAAGTAATATGACAATGATTGGGAATAAGCTTGCTCGAACTGAGCTTTTGGAATATCGACTTTTATTTCTGCTTTGCCTTTTTCACCTTTTGTTACCTTATATTGCATATTAATGTAAAATTATATCAATAGCTATTTCTCAAAGCAAAGCAAGTAACGTTTAAAAGCAAACAATGTTTTCTCATATCTTTCTATTTATTCAACTTTTTCTATAAAATACGCCTATGACAGAACGAAAAATCAAGCACAAAGACGCCTTAGTACGCGGAAAGGGCGCTCATAACAGACTACGTAGAACTGTCGATATGGCAATACAACCTGCGCATAAAGAAAAAGCTCCTGATGCCCAAGTGCTTCTCAAAGAAATTAGGGAACATGAAAGGTATTTAAAACTAGCTCGTCGAAGTGGTGGAATAACTAGAATTTCTAAGCCGAGATTCCGCTAATTACTGTATCCAAATCAACTACATCGACCTTATCTTTGTCTCTTTCTTTTACTTCAACTTTGCCTTTTGGGGTTTTTTTAGAAACGACAAGCCTTATAGGAATTCCAACCAAATCGGCGTCGGCGAATTTTTCACCGGCAGAAACATCCTCACGATCATCCCACAGCACATCGACACCGGCTTTAGTTAATTTATCGTAAGTTTCTTTTGCCCAAGCTTCGGTACTCGGATCCTCGATATGAACAAGATGGATATCAAATGGCGAAACGGATTTTGGCCAGATGATTCCGCGCTCATCATTGTAAATCTCCACAATTGTTCCCATAAGCCTAGTCAGTCCTATGCCGTAGCTTCCAAGATAAACAGGCTGTCTTTCCCCTTTTTCGTTTACAAAATTAACTCCCATTTTTTCACTGTAAACAGTTCCAAACCGGAAAATATTGCCAACTTCTATGCTTTTTGCTTTTTTCAAAGGGCCGTGTCCCAAAACGCATTGCTGTCCCTCTTTTGCCGTCGCGATTTCCGTATTCTCAGCAAAGTCCCCTCCTGGGCAATAAATAATTGTATCCTCGCCCATCTCGGAAAGTACTTGGAACTCGTGAGTGTGCTCTTCGGTAAAAACCCCGCCAGCTGCTTCTGTTAAGATAGCTTCCAGGCCAACACGTTTGAATATATTCATATAAACCTGGGCAACCTCAAAATAATATTTATCCAAATCTTCGCTCGAGGTATGCACACTATACAAATCTTTCATTAAAAATTCCCTCCCTCTCAACACGCCCGATTTTGCCCGAGGCTCATCCCTAAACTTTGTTGAAAAGTGGTATAGTTTTGCCGGTAAATCTCGGTAAGTCTGGATATGTTTTCTCACTAAGTCCAGAAGTATTTCTTCATGTGTGAAAGATAGCGCATATTCCTTATCGTCCTTGGCAAATTGGTACATAACTTCGCGCGCGCTATCCCACCTGCCGGTCTCATTCCAAATACTTTTCGGATGAAGTAGCGGCATAAGTACTTCCTGCGCTCCGGTCACGTTCATTTCTTCTCGGATAATTTGTTCAATTTTTTTAACTACCCGAAAACCGAGAGGCAAAAGCGAGTATGAACCCGCCATTAGTTTGTCCACAAATCCGCCGCGGATTAGAAGCTGCGCATTTTTCGCAGTTTCATCCCTAGGAATTTGCTTTATTGTCTTTCCAAAAAACTCTGAATATCGCATAGTGTACTGAACACACTTTATCATCTGCCGATTTAAATTATCAACCCTAAAAGAAAACACAATCTATACTAATTATTGACGATCGTCACAAAACGGTATAAGATTGTTTGCATGATTAAAAAAGGGACGTTAACCTATCACCTCCTTCTTGCACTGGAAAAAAGCATCGAAAGTGGCACTCCTCTTTTGGATTTTTTAGCAAGCCCCCGAACCTTCGTTTGGACTGGCTACAGAACGAACCTCAATTATAGTAATCTCTACAAAACAGTCAGACAGCTGCGAATTAAAGGCTACCTCGAAACACCAAGGGAAGGACGTAAAATTCTGTTGAAACTCACCAACAAAGCTAAAGAAGAGCTGATTCTTAAAAAATTATTGGAAGGAAAAAGCTGGGATGGAAAATGGCGAATAGTAATTTTCGATATTCCAGAAAAACATCGAAAAGTCAGAAATAGTCTTAGAAGTAAACTCCGCGACTGGCAATTTGAACAGTGGCAAAAATCGGTGTGGGTAGGCAAAAAAGACGTAAGTGCAGAGATTAAAAAATTTATTAATTACCTGAATATCTCCCAGTGGGTTCAGGTTTTTGTGGCAGATAAGATTTAAATCTGTACCAAATTTAGACGATCGTCACAAAACGGTAGAAAATAAAGACGAACCGCCAATTTTTTTGAAGCCGGATTCTTCAAGAACTTGCTTTAAGGTTCCCATTCGCCCACACTCCTCAAGAAACAGTAAAATCGCTTCTTTTAAAGATTCTTTTGCTTCTTTTTGCGTCTTGCCAAAACTTGAAACGCCCAGTTCTGGTGACAGGCTTACATACAAGTTTCCCTCTTTAAATGTTTCTGCTCGAAAAACAAACTTACCAATTTTCATTGCGGTCGTATCATATCAATGAATAACTTTTACTGCAAGCATCTGGCGAAATCTCCTGATCACCTACTGAATATCGCATTACCAAAATTAAATCAGACCACAAAGTGAAATACTAGTGGTTTAAAAGATTAAGGGCAGGTTTTTATTAAAGTCTTTCGTATCTTAACTGACCCCGTCTAAGAGTTAGTCGCCCTTCCTGGTTATGGGCTAGTCCCAAAATCTTAGTAACCTCGGTCGGGCTTTTTGTCCTTTCGCTGGTTTGAACATCCTCTAGTTCCCGGATAAGAACATTATCTCCCCCCATCGTTTTAATAAAAGACAAAGATGACGAACGGAATGTAAATGCTATGACTTCACCAGAGGCCAACGACTTAATTTTTTCCAGCCTTGATGTCTGCCAAACTTTTCCAGCTTCACTCTCGAGGTAGGGCTCTGCTAAAGTTATTTTGTATCGTGCTTCACCAAGCGGAGTTTCAACAACAATCACTTTTGCGTTTCCTTCTGCAAATTCTGATTTCTTTTTATCAGGCTCGTAGACTCTTTCCGCTATGTCACGGGCAACCGCATCAGCTGGTCTCCTAAAAAAGCTATTTGTTCTTTTCCATTCTGGACTTGGCTTATTTTTTCTTTCCATAAAAGCTCACCTCCTATCTTCTTAAAGTTAATCCTTTGTCTCTTTCAATGATTTGCCAGCCGTACCTTTTAATTTTTTCTTCGGTAAGACCAAGGGCAAGTCTATTTAAAATTTCCTGTGGAGAACCTCTCGGCTTCAGACCGTTATCAGGGTCAAGAAGAGTAAATCGTTCATGCTTAACTAGGCTCTCTCTTTCTTCATCGCCATAATGCTCTCGTTGTTTTCTATTTGGGTTATAGCTGCTGACCTTTGGGCCCTCAAAGTTAAAATGAAAATCATCCATTGTAATATCATCGCTTGTTGGTTTTCCCGTTTTTCTTGCAATAACCATCCATACTGAATATGGTGCTTCTTTATAATCTGCTGCCTTGGCCTTACCAGAAATTTTTCTATCTACAGTAAAGCCAAATTTTTCCAGAGCCTGCACGAAACATTGATACTGTTCAATGCTTAAGTATTTATCCGGTAAGGTAATTATGTAAAATCCCCCGGGCTTGAGTATTCTGTTTGCTTCGGTGAGAATTTTACCTCTGTCTTCTCCCGTCTTTGAATAATGAAGTGCAAGGGAACAAACTAGGGCATCGCAACTATTGTCCTTTATTCCTGTTTCTGACATTGCTTTGTTGACTAGAAATTTTTCATTAACTTCATAACCAAGTTGTCGCATTGCGGTTACTCCACTTTCCAAAGCAGGCTGGTTTATATCGACACTGATCACTTTTATTGAGTCGCTAAAGAGAGATTCTTGTTTTAGAACACGCTCCATTATTAAGGGGCCTGAACCTAGGTCTACGACCCATTCTAGTTTTGTACCCAACTCCTGCTGAATACCATCTAATGTTTGTCTGACCAGCCTTGCCGTATGACCGGAGAATGTATACTCCCAATATTTGAGATAAAGCTGTGCAATAAGCTCACCAATAGTCCTTCCGTCTTCCATAACTGTTTCTAAATACTCTTTATTTGCCCTGACTCCTTTACCTCTCATGGCAAGCATTCGATGCTCCAGTTCCCTTTTTGGAGACCTAACATAATCTTTTAGAAATGACGGGTTTTCTGAGCGATTGATCAGTTTCTCTTCGAGTTCATTCGGGGAAATACCATCCAGTAGTTGTTTAGCTATTTCATCTTTTTTCAAAATTAACTCATGAATTCCTTCATCAATAGTATTTTCCGCTTCGAGGACAAAAACATTGACCGGAGTTGCTTGACCAAGCCTGTATGATCTTGAAATCATTTGCCAAAAGTCAGCATAAGTATATGGAAGATCAATCCCAACGACTGAAACACCTTTAGTCACACCGTCATTTATTGAAAAATCTATTCCAAGGCCGGAAGCAGAAACCGAAGTTAAAAGTATTTTAAATTCGGGATCATTTTGCCATCTTTCTCTCTCCAAATCTCTTTTGCTTTTCTTACCGGCGGCAGATGACGGTTTCACTTCACCATCGATTCGTCCGATCTCTACTTCTGGAAATTCTTTTGCCAAATACGAGTAGAGGTCTTGTGTAATCTTTTCGCCTGTAACGTCGTCAATTACCTCTCTGATGATCCCTTTTACAAAGTGACCCGTAAAGACGATAACTTTTTCGCCGCTTAGTAATCTGGATCGGATTAAGTCCCGCAACATTTGAAATTTCGTAGATTCTGCGGTGCCTTCCCATGAATCTTTCATCTCTTCCGTCCCAAGCCTTTGAATAAACTCGTTTGCTCCTCCTTTAAAATGGAAATGAGTTCCCAAGAAAAGATGGTCGTAACCATACTTAACAAGAAAGTCACTATCAAATTTATGGTTTGCACTGCGAGATTTTAGTTTCTTCCAGTATTTATAGGCATCCCTTAATGATTCAGCCGCAAGCCCCCTATCAAAAGGGATGGGGTATTTGTTGCCCATCAATAAGTTATGATCAATAGATGCCTGTCTTAAGAGTTTTACTTTTGTTAAGGGTAGTAATGTTGGGTCTTGAAATATCGCTTCATAAACCGCTCTTTGGGTAGGATTGAGCTCTACAGGCACGTAGGCTACCTCACCATTGTTCTCAGGGCAAAATGGTGGTAACTCCAAAAGGTCGTCGGTTTTTCTACGAATTGTTTTTCTTGCCAAAATTTCGCATAAAAGGGGGAAACCGGAAGGCCCAAGCTCTTTTAAAGCATCAGGTGTGACGAAATCATTAGGAGCCAAAAGATGGGCAATTCTGGAAACGTCGTCAGAAGAATTTCTAATGGGGGTTGCCGTTAGAATCAGTCTATTTTCAATTTTCTTGGCGATTTCGAGTATTGCCTCGCTTCTTTTGTTTGAATTATTGATGTAATGGGCTTCATCGACGATCATTAGGTCAAAATCTCTTGCCATAAGTGATAGCCCCAAAGCACTAATTTTCTCTTCTTCACCATTGCCATTTTCTGCGCCATTTCCATTTTGTCTGTCAATTAATAGTTCATAATTAACAAGGACGTATTTGGCTCCATCTAAAGACCCCTTTATGAAACGCTGGGAATTTTGACTCTCAATTCTTAATGCTTTCGGAGGATCCACGTAATATTCTGCTAATTTTTGTTCCCATGTCTGTTTTATGTTCGCCGGACAAACAACAAGAACCCTTTCTGCGCCGATGTGTTCAGCTAGACCAATTCCTATTGCAGTCTTACCGCTTCCTGTTCCGTCAAATACTGCCAGGGATTTTTCCTGCGCGGCTTTTACTATTGCGGCCTTTTGATGGTCAGAAGGAAAGAGTACTTCTCTTCCGGATTTAGCATATCTTGCGGCTCCAAATTGATCCCTGATTTGCCTTTTCAAGGCCGGTAACTCTAGACTGTGCACATTTTCATAAAATCCGTAGACTTGTGACCAAACATTTTTCAACTTATCGTTGTCCTCTGTCTCTATCCTACGTTTTAGTTTTTGCAGATATTCCTCTGAGTTCTGGCTAAACTCATTAAAATCACGGTCGATATAAAAATTGACTCGAATTTCTGATAAATCTGCACCTCTTGGTTCGACAACACGAACATTCATTCTGGTTGAGTCCCAAAAACCTTCTTCATGCGGAACGACAGTGAAATCTCCCAAATGAGGCCGAATAGGCGAGACTTTAAGTGCTCGATAAATAGTTTCATAGTTGATCTGGTAAGCACGACCAAGTGCGTAAGAAAGATACCTTATGGAAGATCCAAATTCGGTAAAAATATCTTTTGCCTGCTCGTTGTTTTCCAATAAATCCTGAATTGCTGTTGGGAATTTCTCAAGAATAAAGTCGAGCTCTTCTGTGACTCCCTTTCTAACCATCTCGTGGACAGTTCGCTCGATTCTTGCCAATTTACCCTTTTTTTCTGCTATCTCGTAAGCTGCCTTGAAGGGTTCGGGGGAAGCCTGAAGGACTTCTGTGAGGTTCTGGCCACTAACAATAGAGCCGATTTCAGGCTGATGGGCAGGCAGAGATGGTTTTACTCGCTTCCGCTCTACCATTATAGGCTAGCAATTTTAGCAAATTGAATCCTATAGTGTCAAACAACTAGTCTAGGGCGTTCCTGGCTTCCGACTCATGTAAAAATTCCCTGAAGCTTAAGGTTCTTTCTTCAAGAGCTTCTTCATATTCATTCAATAAATTCTCTATAGGTTCTATACTATTTAATCCGAGCTTTTCAACCAAAGCTGCCCTACCACCATCATAATTACATATCGCGAGGGAAATACTGCTAAATCCATTTTCGTTGAGCCATTGATGAGTTGGAACATTTTCTAAACCAAAATCAATCATTATTCTTTTTAATTCGGCTTCAATGTATTCTGGGTTTCTTAGACTTCCCATCGGTCGAATCTTTTGTGGAGGGAGTCCTAGCGCAATTCGTACAGCTCGAAAGCGGCCACGATAATTTCTATTGATTGCTGCCACGAGGTAAGAATAGCCCATTCTTTTCAATGTTTTATCGGAAGGAAGATCTTGTAAATCGTTTCCCTCCATAACTTTTCTCGCTTCATTTAAAATTCCTTCTTGATCTTGCCTTGACCTTTTTGGTCTTTGCTTGACTGGATATCCAAGTGTTTCTTGCCAATGCGCATACCCTCCAGTTTTGGATATAGCAGAACGAAGTGAGCTTTCTCTTAGTTTTTTCAATTCAGGTTGGGTAGGGAAATCAATTAGGTTGTGTTCGTTAATTACTCTTCTTATATCTGCTTCAACATTAGCGGGATTAGACCAAAAGCCATTAGGCTTTTTTCGACTACTTTCATTGACATTTGTTATCGGTTCTTGCTCTATCATTTTTTCTCCTGTAAAAATTCTCGAAAACTCATTGGCCTTTTCTGAAGAGCTCCTTCATACTGATTTAGTAATTCTTCTACGGAATCCACTTCATTAGCCCCAAGCTTTTCGTTGATTGCAGCCAGACCACCTGGATATTTTTCTGCAATGACGCGATAAAGTCTTTTATTGTGTTCCTTCAGCAACTGTGCGGTAAGCCCACCTTCTTGTTCAAAAACCTTCTTTGCTTCTTCTTCGATCCTCTCAATAGTCCAATAATTAGGTGGATATTTTGAAGCTTCCAAACCTAAATCTAACCTTAACTGTTGGATCCCTCCCGGATAGTAATTTCTAATTGCCCAGTCCAAACTGGAAAGACCTGCTCTACTTAGATTACGCTGTGTAAGTATGCCTCCACCCTCAGTAAACCTTTGCACTTCATGTCTTATGGTTTCTGCATCTTGCCAGTAGTTTTGAGGTTTTTCCCGTCTCGTCCCAATCCCTAACCTTTTTTTCAAAGAGATCATCCCACCATATCTTTCTATGGCAGCGTCAAGGTCTTGTCGATTTTTCCTTCGGAGCATACGCCTCGTGAGCGTGCCCTCATTCTGAAAAAATGCTCGTGCCTCTTCTTCGACTTTTTCAGGGTTCCAAAATCCAGCTGGCTTAGATGTTTGTTCAATTTTTACAAGGGTCTGAAGCCTTCTTATTCCCCCTGGATAATTTTTAATTGCACGTAGCAAATCTGCTCTTTCCCGACTCTTCAATAGAGGACCAGAGAGTCCACCCTCACGTTGAAAGAACTCGATAGCCTCTCTTTCAATTATTTCGGGATCTTTTCCTGAACCATATGGTCGCCTTGTACGAATACCTAAATTTTCCTTTAATGCCGGAATTCCTCCGGGGTAATATTTATGGATAGCCATTTTGAGACCGTAAGCAGTTTGCTGTAAATTCCTATATGTAAGTCTATTCCCCGCAGATAAAAACGCTCGAGCCTCGTTTTCAATAACTAACTTTAATGCTTCGGGATCATCTTTGAAGATAGACCAGAGAATCCTACCTCGATCATCGTGAGGAAGCACTGGTATTTGCTCCGAGTTTTGGCCATGTTTTTCTTCCGGCGGTTGATAACCTCCAGTTGTTTCTTTCATAAAGGTGAATTATAGCAAAACTGAACCTATAGTATCAAATAAAGAAAATCCCTTAACGGAACAGTTTTAAGATGTCATTGTATGTTATCAGTACAATTAGCGCCAAGAGAAGGGCGAAGCCGACCGAGTGAGCCCATTTTTCCACTTTTGGATAGACTCGTCTTCTGGTAATTGCTTCAACTATAATAAAGAAAAACCTGCCGCCATCTAGGGCCGGAATCGGCAAGATATTAAGTATCGCCAGATTCAAAGACAAAAGTCCCATCAACTGAAGTGTTGAAACTGCTCCCAAAGAAACTGCCTGCGATGTAATCTGGGCAATCCCAACAGGCCCGGAAACGCCTTCGGAAACCGGCGTGATATCACGCTCTCTGACAGCAAAACCAATAAGCTGGCCAAAAACTTTTATCGAATAATCAATAGTATTGTAACTATGGATGAATCCGGAAAATACTTTCTGAGAAAGTGTTTGATAATTCAAAACCACCAGTTCGCCTAGTCCCACACCCAAGGCCGGTACTTTAAGCTGTTGGCTGAAAGCAGGAGTTGCGGCCACCTCCCTAGTTTTATTATTGACAGGATTTTCCAAGGTCAGTATCAAGACTTTACCCTCGGAACTTCTGATTATTGACTGAAGCTCGGATATTGAAGAAATATTCCCGCCATCGACCTTAATAATCGAGTCCCCATTTTTGATACCCGCTTTGTCTGCGGCAGAATTTACGGAAACATCGACCACAAATACCTGCCTCGTTTCATTGACAAATTTAAATTTGTGCTCAATTAAAAGCGGCACGCTTACTTTAAAACCTAAAGCAAAAACCACAATATAAAAAATAACAACTGCTAAAATAAAATTAGAAACGACTCCGGCAACAACAACTAAGGACCTTTGCAAAATCGATTTTTGATAAAAACTATTTTTTGCGTTAACGTTCTTGTCCAGCGGATCTTCGCCTACCAGCCTGACAAATCCGCCAAACGGCAGCCAATTAACCGAATAAATCGTCTCACCAATCTTTTTGCCCCAAATTCTGGGGGGAAGTCCCAATCCGAATTCCTCAACACCAATACCGGCTCTTTTGGCCATCAAAAAATGCCCCAGTTCATGAAGTAGGACTAGGATCGAAAGGATAACAATGAAAACTAGAATCGCCATAATTGTTGAATTGTTTTATTGTTAAATTGTTATTTTCGAGCTTGCGAGAAAACAAGCTCTCTTATATTGTTATATTGAATTTCTTTCAATAATTTAGCAATGTAGCAATATCGCGAGGTTAAACCTCGTGAATCTGCTCTTCCTTCGCCTTCCCGCTAACCTCAATCATTTCGATAAAGTGATCGTGCTGTTTTTGAATTTCCCCTTGTAATCTCTTCTCTTCGTCTTGGCTGATTTCTCCTGTCTTTTTTTGTTCTCGTAACATTTCAATGAATTCATGACGTATTTGTCTTACTTCTACCCGGTATTTTTCTAAAAGTTGGTGCATTTGCTTAATTAACTGGTCACGTCTTTCTGTAGTTAAAGCAGGGATAATAACTCTGATAATGTCCCCGTCAATTGTAGGATTCAAACCGATGTTGGCTTTAACAATCCCCCCTACAATATTAGTAATTACCGATTTGTCCCAAGGAGAAATTAAAAGAACCGTCGGCTCCGGTGTAGTTATCCCAGCCAGCTCTTTAACCATCATTTTGCTGTTGTAGGCGTCAATTAAAACGTCAGACACTAATGTCGGCGTTGCCCGACCGGTTCTTATCTGGGCAAGCTCACCTTTAAGGTGCTCTATGGCACCTTGCATTCTTGTTTGAACTTCGTCAATCATCTGAATTTTTTAATTTATTGTCCCAGTTCAAAGCGCATAAACCTTGAAACTTTTATATTTTCTCCTAATTTGGCGATTGCTTCTTTAACCAAGTCATCAATGGTTTTTGACGAGTCCCTGATATATTCCTGCACGAGAAGCTCTTCGACATCTTTTGGATCCATAGCCGACACCTGCATCGCAATTTCGTGGGCTAAATTCTTAAATTCGTCGGTTTTAGCCACAAAATCAGTCTCGCAGTTAACCTCAACCATTGAGGCAACTTTGCCTCCGGCATGAATATAGGTATCGACAAGTCCTGCACCAACCACCCGGTCTGCCTTTTTGGCGGCTTTGTCTATTCCCCAACTTCTTAACAATTCTTTTGCCTTTTTGAAATCTCCTACAGACTCCTCAAGAGCTTTTCGGCAATCAGCAATTGAAACCGCAGTTTCTTCCCTAAGTTTTTTGATGTCTTCGACTTTAATTTTCATCAATTTAACAATTTAACAATATAGCAATTTAGCAATTATCGAGCAGCAACCTCAGCTGCTTGCTCTCCCGCCAGCTCTACCTTCTCCTTGGCGCTCTTTTTGGCAAAAATTTCTCTTCCTTCAAGGTAAGTATCGGCAATTGCGCTAACAACAATTTTAATGGCTTTAATAGCATCATCGTTTCCGGGAATTGGCCAGTCGACCAAAAAAAGATCAGCATTAGTGTCGCAAATCGCCACTACCGGTATTCCTATTTTCTTTGCTTCGCGGCAGGCATTTTCTTCTTTTCTAACGTCAATAACAAAAAGAGCATCCGGCAATTTTTCAAGACCGGCAATGCCGCCGTAAAACCTTCTGAGTTTGGCAATTTCCCTGTCAATTATAAGATTTTCTTTTTTTGTTCGATCGCTAAATTCTCCTGCTTCTTTTTTGGCCTCAAGATCAGCCAGTTTCTTGAGGTTCTTGCTCGTCTGCTCCCAATTGGTCAAAAGACCGCCTATCCATCTTTCCGTTACAAACATTGCTCCTACCCGAATTGCCTCTTCGCTAACTATGGTGCGGGCCTGTTTTTTGGAACCAAGAAAAATTATTACTCCGCCTGCCTCTGCCATTTTTTTGACGAATTCACAGGCTTCTTCTAGTTTTTCGACTGTTTTTGCAAGATCGATTACATGAACTCCGTCTCTTGCCGTAAAAATAAACGGTTTCATTTTAGGATTCCAGCGTCTGACCTGATGTCCAAAATGGACACCGGCTTCCAGTAAATCCTGCATCGATGGAATTTGCATCTTGATTCTCCTTTAATCCCCGCGAGTACGGGGTCCTCCGCCCTATTCCCAAAATCTGCAGCTTCTATAGACTATGAACTATAAACTAAAAACTGCAAACTCCGAAGGAGTTTGTATCGGGCGTGTGTAATTAGAGCAAACTATAACATAGAAAACTGGAATCAATCAAGATTTGAGGTTAACTCAATCCTAATTTTTTATCAATTCTTTTTTC
>Ga0209541_10008798_pt1 | contig 16534 bp, 13 predicted proteins | sample RifCSPlowO2_01_FD_184027 | JGI IMG/M metagenome (GOLD analysis project Ga0209541, IMG submission 184027) | Groundwater microbial communities from Rifle, Colorado - Rifle CSP2_plank lowO2_0.1 (SPAdes) (version 2) | ecosystem: Environmental > Aquatic > Deep subsurface > Groundwater | place...
TATTCCCTTTAATATTTTTATATTTCTCTCTCTTCCAACAAAGAAATTATCTTCAACAAATTTTATATGCTGCGGATTGTATCTTTCTACAATATTTTTTAAATCACTTAATACCTTTTCGCTGCTTTTGCCTCTCCAAGTTAATCTATGATAAAAGCTAACATAACAAAAATCGCACCTATAGGGGCATCCTCTGCTAGTTTCATAGCTAAATGTCCCGCCAGTATCCTCGACATAATCATTTACATCCACTAATTCATAACCAGTCTCTAATTCAGAAGGATCAATAAAAGTGCTTCTTTCAGGATTTGTTATTACCACCCCATTCTCTTTGTAAGTTATTCCTTTTACATCTTTTAATGATCTTCCCGCCTTAAGTGTCCTTACTATATCTAATAAACTTTCTTCAGCTTCTTTCTTAACAACAATATCTACATATCTATTCTTTATTGTTTGCTCAGGAAAGAAAGATGCGTGCGGTCCGCCCCATACCAATGGAACAGAACTCCTTTCTTTAATATATTTTGCAACCTCTAACGCTTTTTTTAAAGGTTGACCTGTCATGCTGCTTATTCCTATACAAATATAATCATTAAAATTTACATTCCTATAATCAGAATCTTCTTTTTGCATATCAAGTATTTCAGGTTCAAATTTATGTTTCTTCAAATAAGCACCCAAAGCTAATAAAGCCAAAGGAAATCTTGGTGCAGAATTTTTTTCAGATGCAAAAATTAACAACACTTTATTTGTTTCTAACTTATTATTTTCAACTTCCGTTCTATTTTTCATTTGCTGCTGCATTTTAATAAGTTAACAATAGTTAATAATCAAGATCTTTTATTTATATATCTTACTTAAATTTTCCTTCCTCTAATAATTAATCCTATACCATAGGGCAGCCAGTTAAACAATTTATCTATGTAAAAAAGGTAAGACATTAGAGGATATAATTTCTCAAATTTTCTAATCTTCATATTGATCATTTCATTTTTTCTCTCATTACTGATTTTTTTCTTTAACATTTGTGAGTAAATATATTTAACATAAAATCTCATTAATGGAAAGCCGTAATAATTAATTTTTTCAACTTTAAATCCATGCTTTTCAAATAATTTTACTAATTGATTTTTATTATACCTTCTAACATGCCCAGATAATTCATCATTAAAATCCCAAAGTTTTGGATTTGCAGGAACAGTAACAACACAAACTCCGTTCTTTTTTAAAACTCTGTTTAATTCTTCAACTACCAGATAATCTTCCTCTATATGTTCAAGAATCTCTCCACAAATAACCCCCTCAAAAAACCCATCAGGGAAGTCCATTTTTAAAACATTCATCTTTTTAACTTTATCATCGACATTTAATCCCCTAGCTTTTCCATTTTTCATTAGCTCTTTAATGTTTATATCAGATAAATCAATGCCAGTAGTATCATAACCGTATTTAATCAATTTAAAAAATAGATTTCCCACGCCACAAGCGGCATCTAAGACCCTGCTTCCTTTGGGAAGGTTAAGCATATCCAATATTAGTTTCTGCCTAAACTCGTGTTTTGGTCCGGAAAATACAGGGTCCTTTTCCAAATCTTCACAATTAAGATTCATGTTTCTAAAACAAATACAAAGTTATTTAAGTTTTTGCTATAGAAAATAACCCATGAAAGTTGTCATTACAATCCCAGCATATAACGAAGAAAAAACAATAGGCAAGGTTATTAGGGATATAAAGAATGTTATGCATAAAACAGATTATAACTATGAAATTATTGTTGTAAATGATGGAAGCAAAGATAAAACCAAGTTCATTGCAAAAGAATCTGGAGCTATAGTATACTCAAATCCTATAAATTTAGGTTTATCAGAGACATTTAAAATAGAGATTCAGAAATGTTTGGATTTAAAAGCAGACATAATTGTTCACACAGATGCAGATGGTCAATATTTAGCAAAAGATATACCAAGACTAATAAAAGAAGTAGAAAACGGAAATGATTTGGTTCTAGGCAATAGATTTATGGGGGGGATAGAATATTTACCAATTATTAAAAAACTAGGAAATAAAGCTTTTTCAAAAGTAATCTCAAAAATAGTTCAAAAAAAAATAGGGGATTGCCAGACAGGTTTTAGGGCATTTACAAAAGAAGTAGCTGAAAATATAGAAATAATATCTAATTTTACCTACACCCAAGAACAAATTATTCATGCAGTTAAAAAAGGGTATAAGATAAAAGAAATACCAACTTATTTTGCCAAAAGAGAAAGCGGAAAAAGCAGATTATTTTCAAATCCCTTTGGATATGCAATTAGAGCATGGACAAATTTATTTAGGCTCTATAGGGATTACGAGCCTTTAAAATTTTTTAGTATGTTCGGATTCTTGTTCATTTTTACAGGATCAATTATAGGTTTTTGGTTTGTTTTTTTGCACATTACAAAGGGAATTCAAGGTCATTTAGGTTTAATGATGTTAATGTTCTTGTTAATAATTGTTGGAATACAAATCTTCTTATTTGGGTTTCTGGCGGATATGCAGAGAAACAGATTAAACTAATACCGAATCTCATTTTAGAATAATAGCAAACTTTTTATAGGACTCTTTATTCTGCTTTAATATGAAACCTCGCTACAAAAAGGTGTTACTTTGTATGCCTCCTCTTCCAGGTGTTTATGGAGCTCCAGCATCTCCCCCAATAGGATTGGGTTATTCTGCTGAATTCTTAACTCATCATAAGGTTGAGAATGATGTATTAGACATGAGATTTCCAGATACAAACAAGTGGGAGAATCTAAAAGATAAAATAAAAGAATTTAATCCAGATTTAATCGGATTTGCTGTTCATACTTATAGGCATGATGTTCCTTACTCTTTAGTTTCAGAAATTAAAAAATTAAACCCAAGTATAAAAATCATTTTAGGTGGGCCGCATGCATCAACAATACGTGCACAGATATTAGAAGAATCAGAAGCAGATTACGCCTTATCATATGAAGCCGAAAAAATATTATTGGATTTATGTAACGGAGTTCCTCTTGAAGAAATTAAAGGACTAATTTATAGAGACAAAGCAAAAATTAAATCAAATCAGGATGCACCATTTTTAGATTTAAACCAGATACCATTTCCAAAATATGAAAAATTTCCATTGAAAAAATATGTGAGAAAACAAATTAATATAGCTTCTTCAAGAGGTTGTCCGTATTCATGTACATTTTGCTCTATTAAAACCACAGTTGGAAGGCCTGTAAGGATTAGGACTCCTGAAAGCGTAGTTGAAGAAATAGAATATTGGTATAATAAAGGCTATAAAGATTTTGATATAATTGACGATCATTTTCTACATAATAAAGAAAGGGTTGCAAAAATATGCGACAAGTTAATAGAATCAAATATGAAGGATTTACATTTAATTTGTGGAAACGGAATCCGGGCAGATAAGGTAGATAGAGAAATATTAAAGAAGATGAGAATAGCAGGGTTTAAACAATTTTCAATAGGTGTTGAATCTTCAAATAATGAAGTGTTAAAAAGAATGAAGAAAGCAGAAACAGTAGAACAAATAGATAATGCTATTAAATTATCTTGTGAAGCTGGAATTGATGTATCTTTGATGTTTATAGTGGGTATGCCGGGTGAAACTAAAGAGGATATTAAAAATTCTATAAAACTGGCAATGAAATACCCAGTAAACAATGCTAATTTTTACAATCCAATCCCATTCTTAGGCACAGAATTATATGAGTATGTAAAAGCAAATAATTTATTCGTAGTAAAACACCCAGACTATTTGAATAATATGGCACATTTCGATGATCCAATATTCGAAACACCGGAATTTCCCATTAAAGAAAGAAAAGAAATGTTAGTATTAACAAAGAAAGCTGAAAAAGAAATATTAAGAAGAACATTTGCTAGGAAATTAAAGAAATATAGTATTATAGGAGAGGTATCATCCCATATAATCTTTTTTAAACCTGTATATAAACTGCTTCAGCAAGCAAATATGAAATCCCACACATTAAAAAAAATACTTGTATATCTGGCAAATAGGTTTGACTTAAGAAGGATGGAAGCAGTAAGATAAATAAAATCTTAGTGATCAATATGAAACTTTGCTATAAAAGGGTTTTACTTTGTATGCCGCCACTTCCAGGTGTTTATCAGGGAGTTCCACCAGCACCTCCAGGAGGGATAGGTTACTTATCAGAAGTATTGTCACAAGAAAATATTGAAAATGATGTAATAGATATGCGTCTAGGTTATACATTAGAAGACTTAAAAAACAAAATCAAAAAATTCAAGCCGGATTTAATAGGATTCACAGTTAATACATACAGATATGACGTTCCATATTCTTATATATCCTCTATAAAGTGCAAAGATTTTGATATTATGGTTGGAGGACCACAAGCTTCAGTAGAAAGGAAAAAAATATTTGAGGAGATAGATGTGGAATATGTTACAAAATTCGGCGGAGAAAAATTAATAGTGGAATTATGCAAAGGAAAACCATTAGAAGAAATTAAAGGGTTGATATATAAAAAAGATAAAGAAATTATAGAAAACCCTGATGAAATAGATTTAGATTTAAGCAAACTGCCATTTCCAAAATATAAAAAATTTGAATTAAATAAGTACATAAGAAAGCAAATTAAAATTTCCACTACACAAGGTTGTCTTTACAAGTGCACGTTTTGTAGTGTAGCAGCAGTAACAGGCAGAAGATTAAGAATAAAGGACCCTTCACTAGTAATAGAGGAGTTTAAATATTGGTACGACAAAGGATACAGAGAATTTGATATTGTGGATGATAACTTTATTTTTGATAAGCAAAGAACTTTAGACATCTGTAATGGATTAATAAATAACGGGATTAAGAATTTAGACATAACCTGCGGAGGGATTAGGGCAGATAGTGTAGATAGAGAAATTCTAGAGAAAATGAGAATAGTGGGTTTCAAGCAGATTTCTTTTGGTGTAGAAGGTGGAAATAACAAAATGCTAAAATTAATAAAAAAATCAGAAACAATAGAGCAAATAGAAGAAAGTATTAAGATAGCATGCGAATTAGGATTTGATGTTTGTTTATTCTTCATAATAGGAATGCCTGGAGAAACAGTAAAAGATGTAAAAGATTCATTTAGATTAGCATTAAAATATCCAATTAACAATGCAAATTTTCACAATGCTGTGCCAACACCAGATACAGAGTTATATAATTATGTTGTAAAAAATAATTTATTTGTAGTAAAACACCCAGATTACCTTAATGATATCTCTCAATTTGAAGGGATGCCAATATTCGAAACACCCGAATTTCCACTAATAAAAAGATTGAAAATGTTAAAGCAAGCAAAAAAAATCGAGAAGGAAGTATTAAGAAGAACATTCGCTAGGAAATTAAGGAAATATAGTATCTTGGGAGAGATATCTTCCCATATAGTTTTCTTCAAGCCTTTTTACAGTTTTCTTCAAAAATCAATGAGGTATTCTAAAACCGTAAAAAAAACACTTGTTTATTTTGCCCGTAGGTTTGATTTAAAAGGAATGGAAACCATCAGATAAGACTTTTATAAATTTTAATATAGTTTTTACCCATCTTTTCAGATGAGAAATCATTTAGTACTTTTTTCCTATTAAATTTACCCATTCTCTTCATTAAATATTCATCTTTGGCTAAATATTTAATTTTTTCCGAAAATTCCTTTATATCATCCATTTTGCATAAAAAACCACCTTTCCCATCAATAACTAATTCTGGTAATGAGGAATAATTAGTTGTAACAACAGGTTTTCCACATGCCATGGCTTCAGCAACACTCAATCCAAAACTTTCTAATCTTGATGGGGATAAAAAAATATCACAATCATTATAGGCTTTTATTAAGTTATCAACACTTAAATTTCCTAAGGAAATTATATTTTTTTCTGAGAAGACTTTTTTTGTTCTCAATCCAGATGTATGATATAAAACAAAATCATCGCCAAGTTCTTTCATAATTTTAGGCAATAAATCTATGCCCTTTCTCTTAATTAAATTCCCAACAAATAATAATTTTGTTTTATCTCCACTATTATTATCTTTTTTTATGGGTTTAAACTTCTCAATATCAATACCCGGATAAATAACTTTAACATTTTCATATCCAAAAATTTTTTTTATAGATTCTTTGGAGTGTTCACTTAAAGCAATTATAGAATCTGCATTTTTCAGGGATTTCTCAACATATTTTTTAACAAAAAACTTATGATATATCTTTTGTAAATTTGTAGTATATTTTTGGTAAGCAGGATCTAAAACACAATGAAACAGAGTAGTTACAATAGGTTTTGATTTTTTATCCACAACAAAACCAACATCCTCGCTTGTATGTATTATATCACCATTAAATTTAAGATTTTTAAAAAACACCTTGGGAGGGACATATCCTAAATATCTTGGAGTAAGGATAGATTCAACATCTAAATTAAGCTTTTTTAAAGTATTATAAAGTGAATTAAAATAAACTCCACCACCAGCTTCAACCTTTTTGCAAAATAAAGATATTTTCATTTTAACCTATGGTATTTTATCCTATTTTTATAATGATTAGCAATTTCATTTAGTGTCATAACTTTATATCCTTCTGATTTTACAAATTCAAAAATTTCATTTAAAATATTTGTTTTAAATCCCTCGAAAATAGGATGACCATATAAAATAGCAACATTATTTTTTAATATTTCATCCTTTACAATTCTAACAGTTTCATCTTCGCTCTTTCCATTGGCATATAACCATTCAATTATTGGAATAGTAAACGGAGAACCGATAACATTAAGTGGTATTTGCATATGTTTATACTTCTTACCTATATATTCCGGATAAAAAGGTTCTTTATAATAAATGTCACTGCAATATTTTATTTTAAACTTATCTAATAAATCTAAGACATTTTTATTCCATTTAAATCCTGGAGAAACAAACCCATCCGGATTTCCAAATAGTCTTTTAAAAGGATGATAGGATGCTAAAAAATCTTTTTCTAATTCATCATAGCTTAAATTATCTAAACCCCGATGCCAAATCATATGATTCATCCCACCATGCAATCCCAACTCATGACCTTCATTTTTTATTCTCTTTAACATATTTATATTGGATAGACCAACATTAGGATTAATCAACATAGCTTTCAAAAGTCTAAAATTTCCAAGCTTCTGTCTTATTGATATTTTTCTGATATCAGGAGAAGTTGTATTTTTCTTCATTTTTATAAATTCTTTTAAATCAAAAACCTTGCCCATGTTAATATAGAAGCTAAATTTAAAATCGTATTTTTTAGCTAAATCTAAGATATTAGGCACGCCTTTCTTCAATCCATATTCATGATCTATATCGAACCTAAATGCAAAAATTTTCATTTCTTCCTCACAACAACTATGATTCTAGATGAAAATTTTTTAATAAAATTAGGTCCATAATTATCAATAAACTTTCCAAAATTCAATAAAGGTTTTATCAACATTTTAGGAATAAATATGTCATGTTTCTTAAACTTAAAAAAATCAAGATGGGCAAATAAAAAATAACCTTTAGAAACAATCTCCAAATCATTTTTTTTGAATAGTTTTTTTAAATTCCATATTGAATAATATTTATTCCACCCAGATAGCCTGTTAATGTCCCTCAATTTTTTAACAAATGGCTTTAATAAAACTCTAGTATAAAATAAACTATGTCGATTGTAATCCATTATAACTACTCTCCCGTTTTTTTTCAAAACTCTGCTAATCTCATTAATAGCATTATCAATATTTGGTAAATGCCCTAAAACTCTGACAGTAAAAACCTCATCAAATACAGAATCTTTAAAAGGTAAATTTTCAAGATCTCCAAGAATAAAAATATTCTTCAATCCCTTTTTCTTAGCATCATTTAATAAATTTAAAGATAAATCTAGCCCAATAATACTAGGATTATTTGTTAGTTCTAAAAATCTACCATTCCCGCAAGCAGCATCTAAAACCAAACTTCCATTTTTAAGTTCTAACTTATTCAAAACATTAATTCTCTCTTCATTTTCTTCATATTCTCCAACAATACCGGAAGCATGAGAATATTTATCATAATCTCCAACACTATCAAATAGTTCTCTTACATTTTTTTTGATAATCTTTTCTTTATACTTACCATCAGATTTATGTGGCAGCAGTTTAATTATTCCATCCCCAATATCATAATATACTTTGCAATGCATTTTACAAAACAATTTCTTGCTATCCATATATAAATCAGATCTGCATACAGGACATGCTAAAATTTTTAATAGTTTATCATTTATCATTCAAATCATATCCATCATTATATTTGCAATTTTTTTAGAAGGTTCACCAAATTTAATTTTATCTTTCCTCTTAAAATTCTTATAATTCTTAATAAAATAATCTATTTTTTCTTTATTTAATTTTGATAAACATGATGTGCTGTCTAGTCCATAATCTCTCTCAGTTCTTTCTCTCAAAATCAAATAAGGTTTATTCAGATAAAAAGTTTCCTCTTGTAATGTGCCCCCATCAGCCATTATAAATTCAGCATTATTAATCAATTTCATAAAGGAAAAATAATCGTAATAAGGTTTCAAAATTATATTTTCATTTTTTTTAATACTATCAAACAATCCATATTCTTTCAATTTAATTTCAGTAGGTTTATGCAATACAAAAATAACTTTAAATTTTTCAGATGCCTTCTCAACAGCATATAATGCAGCTTTAAACCTGCTTTTGATTAAGATAGTTTCATTTCTATGCATCAATGCAATAACATATTTTTCTTTAGGAATTTTAATTTTTACATTACTTTTTAGAATAAATCTAATAGCATCAAAAACAGTATTCCCGCCAGTATTAAAGATTTTTCCATTAACTTTTTCTTTTAGTAAATTATTATAAGCCCAATCAGAAGGTGCAAACAAATAATCAGAAAATCTTGTAGTGATTCTCCTTATAATCTCTTCAGGAAATGGGTTTATTAAACTATAAGATCTTAGTCCCGCCTCAATATGAGCTATTTTAATTCCATTAATCTTAGCTATTATCACTCCTAGTAAAGTTGAGGGAGTATCTCCATGTAAAAGACATATTCCCTTTTTTCCATTAAGTACTTTTTTTCCATTAAAAATACATTTTAAATACCATAAAGGAACTTGAATACTACTTACTATATCCCCATTCCTTTTAACCAAATATTTATCCGGGTTTTTTAACTTAAAATTTTCAGAAATCTTTTCAGTTATTTCAGTATGCTGGTGTGTATGGATTAAGTTATATTCTACTTTTAATCTGTCAAATTCCTTTAAAATCATGGCCATTTTTATGAATTGAGCCTTAGTTCCCAATATAACATGTATCATAACTATATCCTCAATCAAGAGTTTTATAAAAGTTTCCAAACACCACATTATTCTCCAAATAACAAGTTTTTTAAAATATCCATCCAAAATAAAACACCTAAAATGAAGGATAAAAATCATGAAAAACAGTATTTTGATAAAATATACAAAGACTACCTTAAAGATATTTCTGTGAAGTTAAATTACGCTTTTATTAAAAATATTATCCTGAAATCAAAAAAAACAGGAAATGTCTTAGAACTGGGATGTGCTTATGGTTATTTCCTTAAAACACTTGGAGATAATTTTCAAACATTTGGAGTTGATATCTCCGAATATGCACTCGGACAGGGAGCAAAACTTTCGCCAAATTCAAAATTTTTTAAAGCGGATTTGGAGACAACAAACCTAGCAGATTTTTTACCAAAAATGGATTTTATAGTAGCTAGCAATACCCTAGAACATATAACTAAACCGGAAAAGATAATCAAGGAAGCAAATATACTACTCAATAAAGGGGGGTATCTCATATTCAGAGTGCCAAATCCTTCTTGTATTTACTTCAAAATTTTAAATTTATTTGGAAAGAAGAAGAAATGGGTTTGCTATAAAGATTCAACCCATGTAGAAGCAGTAATGTTAACTACGCCTAAAAAATGGAGAGAACTTTTAAAGAAAAATGATTTTGACTGTAAAATCATAGGCATTCCACCAACAAATTTCATTAAAAAACTAATGTATAAACTTGACATTTTCTTGACATTCAAGCCGTTTTATTTACTAAACCATTCAGTAATTCTTCAATGTAAAAGACTATAACAATCTTTTTAAAACCAATTGTGTAAGTTCTGTAATCATGGAATATGAAGAATCATTAAAAAAAATAGCTAAGGGAGCAGGGATTATTATAATTGGAATTTTTCTATCAAAAATACTTACTTTCTTTTACAGAATAATATTAGCAAGAATGGGAGCATCAGACTATGGGTTATTCTCTCTAGGCTTGGCAATCTTGGGAATGGTTTCAACAATTGCATTACTGGGGTTTAACACAGGAATCGTTAGGTATGTCTCTTATTATAAAGGGAAGAGAGATATGGAAAGAGTAAAAGGCACTATTTATTTCATTTTAAAAATAATGACAATCACAATTTTATTGTCCATGATTATTTTATTAATATTCCCAGAAACAATCTCTGTTAATTTCTTTCACAATAAGGACTTAGCTCCAATATTAAGAATAATGGCTTTTGCTATACCTCCAGCAGTATTAAGTGCGATTTTTTTATCTTTACTTAGGGCCCATCATAATACCAAAGATTGGGTATATTCAAAACTCATATTTGAAAACCTGTCAAAAATTATAATAACAATAATTTTATTATTACTAGGATTTAAGATTTTTGGGGTAGTTATTGCCTATATATTATCTGTTTTTGGAACATTATTATTCTCTTTTTATTTTGTTAAAAAAAAGATATTCTCAGAATTAAAAAATGTAACATCAGTAAGCCCTCCAGCCAGGGAATTACTCAATTATTCTATTCCTCTTTTATTTAATGAAATTATGGTTCTTATTTTGCTTTGGACAGATACATTTATGATAGCTTACTTCTTAGATGTAAAATTGACAGGTATTTACAACGTAGTTATTCCAATAGCCTCTTTAATGCACCTATTTCCATATGCACTAATGTACCTCTTTCTACCAGTACTAACCGAAGTTCATTCTCAAGATAAAAGATCTATATTTAAAACCCTCTATAGAACAATTACAAAATGGATATTTACAGTAAACTTAATAATTTTTTCTTTATTTATTTTAATTTCCAGGGAATTTATAAATATATTTTTTGGTAGTGAATATACAGCAGATATATTTATCATCTTCAATAAAGAAATTCCTATAAGTGTTATTGCTTTAATAATATTATCAACTGGATTCTTAGTTAATTATACAACGGCATGTTCAAAAAATATTCTGATTATTTACAAAAAAACAAAATGGATTGCTTTCAATATGATTGCTACAGCAATCATTAATATTTTATTAAACTTTTATTTAATTCCTATATTAGGGATAATTGGTGCTGCAATAGCCACATCAGTTTCATTTATGATAAGATCTATTATAAATACAATACAAGCATTTATCATCACAAAAATACAGATCTTTAGATTTAATTTTGTTAAGGTATTTTTTTCAGCAATATTATCCTTAATAATTATATTTGTATTAAAAAATTTTTTTAAATCACCTGAAATTATCTCATTAATACTATTCTCATTTGCTTTCGTAGCATTATACATTTCATTTTTATTCATATTAAGAACTTTTGAAGAGGAAGATATTTACATTCTAAGAGCATTAAGAAAAAAACTATCATACATGTTAAGAAAAGGTTTATAAATGAGGTCAAAATAAGATAATAAAATGAATCAAAGTTTTAAATTTGATAAAAAAAAAGATGAGATATGTATTGTTAGCCATATTGGTCAATTCTCAGAAACATGGGCTTATTTTCCAATAGGCATAGCAATGATCTCTGGAGCATTAAAAAAAGTAGGTTATAAAGTTAGACTCCTAGATTTAGATAGATCCCCAGAATTAAAAGATGAAATCTCAAGATATAAAATTATAATGTTTAGTCTGATAGTAGGAAATTCTTTGTCTTACACACTTGATAAAATTGAAGAGCTTAAATCAATGCAGGATAAAACAATAATTGTAGGAGGCCCATTAGTTTTAGCAATGCCACAAAGAGTTATGGAAGAAACAAAAACGGATTTTTTAATTCATGGTGATGCTGAAGATGCAATAGTAAATTTAATTAAAGCATTAGAAACAAATAATGATTTTTCTAAAGTAATGGGTGTAGGTTATAGAAAAAATGGGAAGGTTGTGATAAATCAACCTGCAATAATAGAAGATCTAGATACATTACCATTACCAGATATGGAATCCTACGATATGGAAGCTTATATCAAACACCATTATCTCAATGAAGGGTTAAAAGTTCCAAGTCTAAACTGGTATAGTTCAAGAGGATGTACTTTTGATTGTCAATTCTGTTTTCATGACAAAAATTTTAGAGGACAGTCTGCTAAACGAGTTGTAAAAGATTTAAAATACATCATGGACAGGTATGGTGTTAGGGGAGTTTGGTTTTTTGATGATAATTTTATGAATTCTACTAAAAGAGTTGAAGAGTTTTGCGAATTAGTCAAACCATTAAATCTAAGATGGGGTTGCGAAGCAAGAGCGACCTCTATTAATGAAAATATTGTAAGAAAAATGAAAGATGCTGGTTGTGTAATGATTAGGAATGGCTTAGAAAGCGGTAGTGATAGAATGCTCGAGGTTATGAACAAAGGAGCCAAAGTAAAACATATTAAAAATGCTATTAGGATTTTAACAGATTTAGATATGCCGATTAACGGGGGTTTTATGTTTGGAGTTCCAACAGAAACAGTTAAAGATGCAAAAGAAACCTTAAAGTTAATAAGGTGGATATACAAAATTAATCCTAAGGCATTCATCCATGTCTATTATTATACTCCGAGACCAGCCACACCATGGTATGATCTAGCTGTTAAACAAGGAATGAAAGATTTTACATTAAGAGATTGGATAAATATAGATAAATACCAAGGCGGATTACATTTTAATATGAGCAAAATGACCGAAAAACAAGTGAAAAGATTAATGTTAAGGGTTCCAATCTACAAATTCTTAGTGAGAGAAAATAAATTTAAAAGGATACTAGAATATGTAACAAAAAAAGAACATATAGTAAATGTTACAAAAATGTTTAAAAATTTCTTGGATGTTCAAACCCCTTTGGTGCATCATAATAAAAATAGTGTAACTAATAGAAAATAATTATTTAATTAAAGGATATATTTCCTTCTTAATCCTTTTGTAATCCTTTAGAAAGTCTATTTCCCCCCAAGGTTCATCCCCAACGATTACATAACTTATTTTGTTGCTTTTAGCAATATTAATCAAAGGAATAGTATAATAGTCATTATTATGTTTTTCCTTATTAACCATTTTACCCATCTGATTAACCAATAATCTTGCACCATTCTTAGAGAATTTAGCAACACCAATAAAGTTTCCATCCCCTTCTTCTACAGGAATATGTCCACCAATATCGACAATACTACCGTTAATTATTTTAACTCTCATAGTATCTCCTAATATATTTTTATTGTGAATAAGCAAACAAAAATCTTCTTTGCTATCAACACATTTTTTCAATAAATCTTTGCCAAAAACAACATCTGAAAATAAACATAAGAAATCATCATCTAATTCATCTTTAATAGAATACATAGTGTGCAGGTTGTTGTATTTTTTAAAATCATTAAATTCCTTATACCTTACTTGATCCCCAAGAACTTCTTTTATTTTCTCTTTTAAATATCCAACAACAACTAGAATATCACTAACACCGCATTTTCTTATAGTGTCTATTTGATGCTCTATTATTGTCTTTCCATCTTCTAATTCTAATAAACACTTAGGTTTATCTAAAGTTAATGGGTAAAGTCTTGAACTTTTTCCAGCAGCTAAAATTATTGCTTTCATGATTTTATAACTGGTAGATAAATTTAAATTATTTTCTAATGTTCATAAAATGTTCTTATTCTTCTCATTCCTTCGGCGGCTAAAATAATTCCCTCTTTCTCTCCATTCCCAGAGTCTCCAAAACCACCAAAAGGAGCTTTCTCAGTCCTATAACTCGGGTTATTATTCCAATTAAATTGGCCAACATGAATAGAATTAGCAATCAACTCAGCACTTTCTCTGCTTTTAGTCATAACACCGGCAGCTAATTTAAAGTTAACAGAATTTATAATTCTTATAGCTTCATGCACATCATTTATTCTTATAATAGGGGCTACAGGACCAAAAGTTTCCTTAACAACTAGTTCCGATTTTGAATTAACATTATCTAATAAAGTAGGGGAGTATAATGCACCTTCCCTTTTGTTTCCATATAACAATTTAGCCCCCTCTTCTATAGATTTATTAACTCTTTCCTGAATAATCTTTGCAGAGTTCTCATCAATAACAGTTCCCATATCAGTATTTGGATCCATAGGATCTCCATATTTTATTCTTTCAACTTTCTTTAGAAACTTTTCCATAAATTCATCCGCAACTGAGTTATGCAATAAAATCCTTTTTATCGAAGTGCATCTCTGTCCTGAATTAACAAAAGCATTCATTCCTCTATCGACAGCCAAGTCTATATCTGCATCTTCCAAGATAGTAAAAGAAGAATTGCCTCCAAGCTCAGGAACATATTTGATTATATTTCCAATATCACTAATCTTCTTTGCAACATATCTACCAGTTTCTGTTCCAGCAGTAATAGTCACTAGTTGGGCTAATTTCAAATTTAAGGCAACATCAATAAATTTTTTTGAATCATCTGTTGTAATTACATTAATCATATTCTCAGGTAAACCCGCTTCATATAAAATCTCAACTAATCTAATAGCTGATAAAGGAGTTTTCTTACTAGGCTTTAACAATATAGCAGTTCCAGCAACAATTGCAGGAGCAACTTTATGTGCAACTTGATTCATTGGATGATTAAAAGGAGTAATTCCTAAAACTAAATCTAATGGCTCAGAAATAACTTTAAGCGTAGGATTTAGATTTTTTCCATCAATAAACTTCGGAGTTAAGTCTTCTTCAATTTTTGGAACAGTTTCAGCAGCATATATAAGACCATTAGTTACTCTGTCAATCTCATGCAATGTATCTTTCAAACATAATCCAGATTCAGAAGTTATTAACTTAGCTAATTCTTCTTTTTTATTCTTTACTTTCTTAGCAGCTTTATTTAGAATATCAATTCTCAGATCTTGAGTTAGATTTTTTTTGGTCTTAAAAGAATACTTAGCAGCCTTAATTATTTCTTCTTTGCTGGCAATAGGAACCTTAGCAACAAGCTTATTATTATATGGATTAAGTAAATCAAAACCTTCTTTTCTTTCTATCTTTTTACCATTAATAAACATTTTATCTTAAATTTTCAATAAATTTTTCTTTATTTTCAATAGGTGTGGTTGTAGGTCTTCCCAAATTATTTCGAGAACCCCTTCTTACTTTAATAACCATCATCTGAGGTCCATTCTCCTTTTGTATATCTCTTAATTTTATCATTAATTCATTTCTTGTTTTAATTTGACAAGTATTTTTATAACCAAAAGACTTTGCAATCTTAGAGAAGTCAAGTCCTTTTGAAACAGTGGGTTGCCCTCCAGTGGATTCATGGCTTTCATTATCAAAGACAATATGAAAAAAATTCTTTGGTTTATAATAACCTATAGTTGCTAAAATACCAGCATGCATTAACAAAGCACCGTCTCCATCAAAGACAAAAACCTTCCTATTTGGTTTCTGCAATGCTATTTCCAAAGCTTGGCTGCCAGCACCACCCATTCCACCAACATTTAAAAAATCCTTTCCATGCCCCTCATTTCTAAATTCCCTATATTCAAATAACTCTCTAGAAGTCTTTCCAGTAGTAGAGATAACAACATCATTGGCACCAAGTTCATCCGCAATAAGGGTTAACGCTTCCTCTCTAAGCATATCATACTCTTGAACCTCTTCTTCTTTTTTATAATTCTCAATTATTCCTCTTTTAATTATCAATGCGTAAGGGGTGCTTTTATCTTTCATAAACTTCACAGCCGTTTCAATGCTTTTCTTTACTTTATCAATATCATCCGGAAGGATTTCATACGGCATCCCTAAAGTTTCTAATAACTTGGTAGTTATTTTGCCCATTTTCTTATGCTGGGGTTCATCATTCGCTCCAGGTTCACCCCTCAAACCAATCATCAATAACATTGGAATACTATAAACTTCTGAATCAGCATATGATGTAATCGGATTGATTGTATTTCCTAAACCAGCATTTTGCATATAAACAACACCAAACTTGCCAGTTGCTATGTTATAAGCCCCCGCATGATGAATGCCATCCCCCTCATTCACAACAATTCTGTTAGTTAGTATATTTTTATTGTTTGCTTCATCAAGGAAACTCATCCATCCATTAAAAGTGCTGTCTGGGACGCCTGTAAAAAAAATTAAATCATATTTTTTAAATATATTAAATAATTCATCG
>Ga0209541_10008800_pt1 | contig 16532 bp, 15 predicted proteins | sample RifCSPlowO2_01_FD_184027 | JGI IMG/M metagenome (GOLD analysis project Ga0209541, IMG submission 184027) | Groundwater microbial communities from Rifle, Colorado - Rifle CSP2_plank lowO2_0.1 (SPAdes) (version 2) | ecosystem: Environmental > Aquatic > Deep subsurface > Groundwater | place...
CAGCAAGGAAATGTTCCTTCAGTTTGAAATGATAAATGATTATGTAATAAAAAATTTGAACAAAGCAGGTGTCGGTTACGTAGTGATTATGGGTATTGGGGAGCCGTTGCTAAACTACGAAAACATAGTTGAATTTATAAAAAAAATTAAGAAGACAAAAGAAATAAGAGTAGCATTATGTACCGTTGGTATAATAAAAAATATTCATAGGCTAATAAAGGACAAAATACCTGTAAAATTGTGCATTTCCTTGCATGCAACAAACAATACAGAAAGAAAAAAAATTATGCCAGCTGCTAGTAAGTATAATTTTAATGATTTAATATCAGCGATTCGCGCTTTTGAAAAACGAGGGAACACCGATTCCTCGGTCGACATACATTACTTAATATTTGATAGATTGAACGATAAACAATCAGACGCAGAGAGGTTGTCGAAAATTTTTCGGGGTGGAAATTTTAAAATAATTATTAAATCTGTTTGTCCTATAAATAATCAAAAGTATTTTGAGGCCAAATCAAAAAATAAAAAAGAATTTGTTAAAATATTAGATAAAAATAAAATTAATTATTATTATTCGACAAGTAGGGGTCGGGAAATTAAGGCAGGGTGCGGTCAGTTGAGGAGGTATTTAATAGATGCAAAGTAAAATAAAAGAAAACAATTATACATTAAGAATTTCGATTACATCTGCTTGCAATCTGAACTGTATTTATTGTAATACACAAAGAAAGATTGATTTGAAAAGCGTGTTGAGTCGGGAGGATATCGTGGGAATAGTTGAGGCCGGCTTTAATGCCGGCGTGCGCAAAATAAGCTGGACTGGAGGTGAGCCCACTGTCAGACCCGATTTTGTCGAGATCGTAAGGGCGACAAACAAGATTGGGATAAAGACACAAAGCATTACAACAAACGGTATTTTATACTCTAATATAGCTCAACAATTGAAGGATGCTGGTATTTTAAAAATCAATTTTAGCTTGGACACATTAAACGCAGAAGATTACAAAAAAATTTGTGGGCATGACGGTTTTGATAAGGTGATAAAATCTATTGACGAGGCCACAAAGCTATATGAGCGCGTTAAAATCAATTGTGTTGTTACAAAATCAAGTCGTCATGTGATAAAGGAAATGATAGATTATTTTGGAAAATATGGAGAGAAAATGATTGTTCGTTTTCTAGAAATGGTTCCTTGTGGTCAAATGTACGAGAATGATAAATCAATGTTCGGTCAAAATTTTTTGTCGGTGAAGAAAATGATATCTGACTTCAAGAAAATTGGAAAACTCTCTAAAGTTTTTGTTGAGGGAGATGTGCCAAAATCTTTATACTATAAGATTGAGGGAAGAAACGGAATATATGGCGTTAACCCAAACCACAGTGTCGGTTATGTGTGCGATAAGAAAAAATGTCCGAAAATTAGGGTTAGTCCGAATGGCTTTGTTTCAAATTGTTCAATACAGTTAAAATACGTAAGGGATTTTCGCGGTACAAGGCAAGAAGAGAAAAATAAACTAATGTCGGAAATAGTTAATGAGAAAGAGAGCAGAGATTATAGGGGGTTTAGGCACAAACAAAAGTATTACGATTTTTGGAGATTTGGGATGAACCCAGGATTTATAATAAAAAAATTTATAAATGGAAAAGTCGAAAAATAAAAAATCATACAAATATATTCTAAGCGAAGTTGTTGGGATGGTAAAAAGCGCTTGCGAGAGAGATGAAAGATGGAAGTATCACGTTTTTCCCGTAGTTAGATACGGTAAACTATTGGCAAGTAAGTTGAGGGCAGACAAAGAGGTTGTGGAGCTATCTTGTTGGTTGCACGATTTAACAAGGATAAGGGGCGACGTGAAGAACCATCACATAACTAGTTCGATTGAGGCAGAAAAGATTTTGAAAGCCCTAGGCTATGATGACGAAAAAATTTATAAGGTAAGAGGTTGTATATATGCTCATAGAGGCAGCGTTAAGGTGGTAAAGAAAAATATTGAGGAAGAAATCGTTGCCTGCGCTGATTCTATGGCCCATTTTGAATTTGCAATAATCTTGTTTTATTCAGCTTTCGGTAGGAAAAAGCTTTCGTTAGAGGATGGAACAGAGTGGATATCTGCAAAAATTGAAAGGTCTTGGAAAAAAATATCGATCCCAATGGCAAAGAGGGTTGTTGAGAAGAGATATAGGGAATTGAAATATATTCTGTCGTACAAAAAAGAAAAAGAGGTTTCTCAATAGCAACCTGCATGAACAAATTTACGAGTTTTACATTTAGAAGGGGCGCGATAATAAGTGGGCACGAATATATGACAAGGACTTTGTGGAAGCTCTTGAGCACGGAATGCCGCCAACTTGCGGATTTGGAATATCTGAAAGATTATTTAGTTTTTTAATAGATAAGCCCGCCCGTGATTGCCAAATATTCCCATTAATGAAACCTAAACAATAAAATGCCAGAAGGCGAACTAAAACCAGAAGAAGAGCAAGAGCCCGAGAAGCCAGAAAGAACCTCAGGATTAATGAGAGTTGCCGGTGCTTCGTTAGAAGAAGAACAGACGGTTTTAAAAGATATTGAAAAGGAAGTTTTTAATAATCAAGAAATACTTGAATTGGAGAGAGAGAAGACGCCGGAAGAATTAGAGATAATAGGCGGGATATTGGCGCATTTGCCAGAATTCGTTAAAAAATATGGTGGCAAGCCGGCGCCATTAAGACCTGAACATATTCACACAATAGATTATAATCAATTAAGCGCGGAACGAAAGGAAAAATTGGAAGGCGTCAGGGGTAAATTTCATTCACCCACACAGTCGGCGACGGTATTTGTAGATAAAGAGGAAGAAAATACTTTATCTTTTGCCTTTTTAACGACGCACGAGTTGTTACATTTCTCAGCCTTTCAGTCGGTGGACATTCACACAAATAGTGAAAAGAATGTTATAAGTGACAGGGTTGGAGGATTTATAAGAATTAAGAATGGCAAGGAGGCTTACTTCGCCGATATAGACGAAGCCGTGACAGAGGAACTTTTGATAAGATTCGATGATAGCTATTTTAAATCACTGGGCCCACTTTCGGGAGAATTGGCGCAAAGAGAGGAATCGAGGAGCCGCCTCGCAAAAAAACATCCAGAAATCGACCCCGATGAAGTAAAACGAAAAATTGCTAATCACACGACCGTTCAATTAAAAAATGGCCCGAAAGCAGGAATGTGGCGGTCAAGGATTGAGGGATATAAATATTCAGAGGAAAGAGAAAAACTGAAGAAGATAATTAATGATATCCAAGAAAAAAATCCGCAAAGATTTAAATCGTCAGAGGCAGTGTTTGATGTTTTTGCAAGAGCATATTTTACAGGAGAGACGCTTGAGATTGGACGTCTAATTGAAGGAACATATGGCAAGGGTTCATTCAGAAGATTGGGAGAGGAAACAAAAGCTAAGGCGAAAAAGCCTTCAAATTCATAAAATAGTTAGCTTTAAAAATATGCTGGATATAAATTTTATAAGGCCAGCCTCGACTAGACGTCGAGTCTAGGCGGGGAAAATCCAAATTAAATAGTAAAATTACTATGTTAGATATCAATTTCATACGCGAGAATCCAAGCAAGGTCAAAGATGCTTGCAAAAATAAAAATGTGCAAGTCAGCGTTGATTTGGTTTTGAGTTTAGATAAAGAAAAGAGGGAATTGATGAAAGAAATTGAAACGCTTAAAGCCGAACAGAATAAAATCTCACGCGGAGGAGCCGATAACCAGGCAATTTTTACGCAGGCAAAAGAGATAAAAGAAAAGATAAAATCGTTGGAACCGAAGCTGGAAAAAATTGACGCAGAGTTAAAGAGTTTGCTTTTGCAGTTGCCGAATGTTCCTTTTGACGATGTGCCGGTTGGGAAAGACGATTCGGGAAATATTGTTTTGAGAAAAGTCGGCCGGCCTGCAAGCCAGTTGTTTCGCAAGCCAAAGGACTATATGGAGCTAGGAACAGAGTTAGATTTAATCGATACAGAAAGAGCTGGAAAAGTTTCGGGGTCACGCTTTGGATATATAAAAGGAAAGTTGGCGTTACTTGAATTCGCATTGATAAAGTTAGTGATGGACACAGTTACAAACCCAGCCTTCGCTAAAAGCTTCGGCGTGGCAGGGAACGGCTTTATTCCGGTTATTCCGCCGGTAATGCTAAAAGACGAAATGGCGCGTGGAACAGGTTATTTTGAGGCTGGCGACAGAAGCGAAGCTTATTTTCTCGCTGACGATAATATGTATTTGGTTGGCACATCAGAACAATCGTTGGTTTCTATGCACGCAGATGAGGTTTTGGAAGAAAAAGATTTGCCGTTAAGATATGTTGGATTTTCAACTTGTTTTAGAAGGGAAGCGGGAAGTTATGGCAAAGATACAAAAGGAATTTTAAGAGTGCACCAGTTTGATAAATTAGAGATGGTTATATTTTCAAAACAGGAAGATTCAAAAAAAGAACACGAATTACTTTTATCTATTGAGGAAAAATTAATGAAAGCATTAAAATTGCCATATCGGGTGATAAATATTTGCACGGGAGATTTGGGAAGACCGGCTGCAAAAAAATATGATATTGAGACGTGGTTGCCATCTGAAAAAAAATATAGAGAAACACATTCCACATCAAACTGCACAGATTTCCAGGCGAGAAGATTAAACATTAGGTATAAAGATAAAAGCGGAAAAATGCAATTTGTACACACCCTAAATGGCACAGCTTTTGCTATAGGTAGAATTCTCATAATGATAATGGAAAATTATCAGCAAAAAGACGGAAGCATAAAAGTTCCAAAAGTTTTGCAGAAATATTGCGGATTTACCCGCATTAAATAGCGCAAAGCGCTAATTTTGCGAAACAAAATTATTTAATCGGGTGAAAAATAATTAAAAGTTAAAATTTTACAGGTGGAAAAAATAATAAGCGGAATTAAAACGAGCTATGAGGTGTTTGGGGAGGGAAAACCCTTCCTGATTTTGCATGGTTGGGGATCAAATTGCGAAAGGTGGGCCCCTGTAGCAGAGCAAATCTCCCAAGGGGTGCCCGGGGGATCAGGACCCTTCAAGGTTGTTATTGTTGATTTACCAGGTTTTGGAAAATCTGACGCCCTCCCAATGCCGTGGGACACAAATAAATACATTAACTGGATTGAGCAGTTTATAAAAGAGATGGGCTTAAGAGATTTTTATCTTCTCGGCCATTCCTTTGGAGGAGCTTTAGCGTCAAAAATAGCGGTAAAGCATGCGCAGGATGTAAAGAAAATATTCTTAGTTTCAGCCGCCTGTGTGAGGCGAAAAACGGCACAAAAGAATTTTTCAAGAAGGATTGCAAAAGTAGTGAAAATTTTTCATTTTCTCCCTTATTATAGTTTTTTTAGAAAAGCAGTTTACAAGTTTATAATTCGCAAGTCAGATTACGTGTACGTAGAGGGTATTATGAAGCAAACATATCTAAATGTTATAGGTGAAGACTTGTCGTTTCATCTACCTTTTATTAAAGTTCCCACTGTTATTATTTGGGGAAACAAAGACGAGTCAACGCCGATTGATGACGCCCATCTTATAGCTAAGAAAATTAAAAATTCTAAACTTGTAGTGATTGATGGCGCAGGGCATGATTTAAACAGAAAACAACCGGAAATTCTTGCGGAAAAAGTATTAGAAAACGTTTAAATGGAAGCGATATTTTGTAGTGACAAAAACCAATGGGATAGTTTTGTAATGCAAAATAGCGATGCCTTTTTGCAGGCGTTTGAGTGGGGCAATCTTCAAGAGGAATCAGGATTAAAGGTTTTCAGACTCTTAATTAAGGAAAATAATAATACTTTGGCGGCAGCTCAGATAACGAAAGAATCCTCTTTTTCTAAGAATTATCTTTACTCCGCGTATGGTCCCGTCTTTAGAAAGGATGAAAGCGGACAACAAAAGCAAATAATTCTTGATGTTTTACTAAAAGAAATACAGGAGCTGGCAATCAAGGAAAATTGTATTTTTTTAAGAATAGAGTCTGCAGAAGAAATAGGGGGCATAAAAGGATACACAATAAAAAATCCTCCAAGAAGAACCCAGCCTCAAAAAACGCTTGTTTTAAACCTGACAAAGCCAGAAGATGACCTGTTTAAGGAATTCAGTACTACTGCAAGGCGCAATATTGGTTTAGCTCGCAGGCATGGAGTAATTATTAAAAAGCAAAGTAGTTATTCGCCGGAGTTTTACGGTTTGCTAAAAAAGACGGAGACTCGGCAGGAATTTGGCGTTTATTCAGAAAATCACTACAAAAGTCTTTTTCAGATTGACGGGAAAAATATTAAAACAGAATTATTTTTAGCAGAATACGAGGGAAAGATTATTAATTCTACGATTGTTGTTTTCTTCAATGGCAGAGCCACTACGCTTCATTCAGGGTCAGACCATAATTATAGGAAAGTTAAGGCGGCTAATCTTTTGAAGTGGGAGATTATTTTATCCGCCAAAAAAGATGGTTTTAAGAAATTAGACTTTTGGGGAATTGATGAAAAGAAGTGGCCAAACCTGACGAGCTTCAAAAAAGGTTTTGGCGGCAAGGAAATAGACTATCCCCCGGGAATTGATATAGTTTTCCAAAGACTTTGGTATTTTATTTATAAGGCAAGTAAAATAATAAAAAGAAAATGACGTCCTATTTTTTATTTATCCTATTGCTTCTGTGGAGCGTACACGCTGTCCAAAGAAGTTTGTATGCCCTTTATTTTTGGCAGCTTAAAGAATATCGCTTTGATAGGGTGAGGGGAGATCCCAAAAGCTCACTAAAAGTTTTTATTCCCAAAGCAAGCTTCTTGATGGCAGTTCTTCTATTGTTTTTACCAGTATCAATGCTCTCTAACGGGCCGTATTCGTGGAATGATTCAGTCTCTGTAACGTTCTATTTTTTAGGCGCATACTCTTTGCTTTTGCTGGTTAAAAGACAATGGAGGTTTCCAAAATTTACAAAAAAAGCGTCTCTTTTGCTTGCGCTTTTTTTACTTCTTTTGATTTTATGTGTTTTTATTTTTGCTGATAATTTCTTTTTATTCATTGTTTTAGCTGAGATTGCGATACCATTTATAACTTTTTTAATCGTCGAATTATTGCAGATCCCAACTTTCTTTGTCAAAAAGCTAATTTATAAAAAAGCTGCAGATAAAATAAAAAATCATAAGAACCTGATTTCAGTAGCAATTACCGGGTCTTACGGTAAAAGTTCCACAAAAGAATTTTTATACGCATTTTTGTCGCAAAAATATAAGGTTTTAAAAACCGAGGGAAATACAAACACGGAAATCGGAGTAGCCCAAACTATAAATAACCGCCTTACTCGAGAACACCAAATTTTTATCGCCGAGATGGGGGCATATAGAAAAGGCGAAATAAAGTTATTGTGCGACATCGTAAAGCCGAAAATTGGGGTTGTGACGGGGGTGAACGAACAACACTTGGCGCTTTTTGGGTCGCTAGAAAATCTGCTTTCCGCCGAGGGAGGAGAAGAGCTCGCGGAAGCTTTGCCACAAGATGGAAAACTTATTCTGAACGGGGATAATAAATACTGCCTTGATCTCTATAAAAAAGCGAAAAACCCACGCGATGAAAATAAAAAAATATATAGCATTGGTAATCGGTCAATTAATTCTGATATTTGGACAGAAAGTATTACAGTTAACAAAAATTCTTTGTCCTTTATAGCCATTGATAAAACGGGGGAGCTGGTTAATTTTGAGGTAAAGGTTTTGGGGGGGCAAAACGTCCAGAATATTTTAGCTGCCGCGCTAACGGCTAAGGAATTAGGCATTAGTATTATGGAGAGCGCGCAGGCATGTAAGGATATAACACAAGAAAATGCGGGGATGACTCTAAAAAATGGTAAACACGGTATTTACGTCATTGATTCCTCGTATTCGGCTAATCCTGACGGCGTTCTGGCCGATATTGATTATCTTTCCACCTTTTCTGGAAAGCGAGTTGTCGTAATGCCTTGTTTGATTGAATTGGGCGGAAAGTCAGCCGAAATCCACGAAAAAATTGGTAGAAAAATTGCCGAGGTCTGCGATCTGGCGCTAATAACTACAAAAGAGTATTTTAAGGAAATCGAGAAAGGATTTAATGATGGACAAAAGAAAAATGGAGCAAAGTGTTTATTATGCGACAAACCACAAGACATTTATTCGACGATAACGCTTTTATGTAAGTCGGGCGACGCGGTTTTATTAGAAGGGCGCGTACCATCAAGCCTTATAAACGAATTGGCAGAATAGTTTTTTGAGGTATTTATTATATGTCACAATACTTTAAACCGATATCAATTTCCTTATCTCCGAATGTGGAAAAAGACGATGTAATGCTCGCCTTAAATTTAATTATTCGTCCGTGGCTTTGGAAGGGAGGAAAGGGGATAAAAGAGCTAGAAAACCAGTTTAAGAAATATTTGGGAGTCAAATATGCCTTCTCTTTCAATTCCGGAAGAAGCGCTTTTTTTGCAATTTTAAAATCTTTAGAGTTAAGACAGGATGATGAGATTCTAATTCAATCATTTACATGCAACGCTGTTCCAAATCCAATTATGTGGGCAGGATTAAAGCCAGTTTATATTGATTGCCGAAAAGATGATTTTAATATAGACGCCGATAAATTATCAGAAAAGATAAATACCAGAACGCGCGCGGTTGTAGTCCAACATACCTTCGGAATGCCAGCCGACATGGATAAAATTAGAGCTGTTTGTGGATCAAACAACCTTATTCTGATTGAGGACTGCGCGCACTCTCTGGGAGCCGAGTATAATGGAGTGAGGGTTGGTTCTCACAGTAAGGTTTCCTTCTTTAGTTTTTCAAGAGACAAAATTATTTCCTCTGTTTATGGGGGAATGGCAACAACAAATGATGCGGAGGTTGCAAAAAAGCTTGAGAATTTCCGGGAACAATTTGGCCAGCCATCGAACTGTTGGATTTTACAACAAATTTTACATCCTATTTTGTTAAATTATTTAATTTTACCTCTTTATAATCTTTTGGATCTAGGAAAAATATTTTTGGTTTTATCTCAATGGATTCACATTTTATCAAAAGCAGTTTCTTGGAAGGAAAAAAGGGGCGAGAAACCAGATTATTTTCCAAAAGCAATGCCAAATGCCATGGCCGTAATGGCATTACACCAGCTTAATAAATTAAATAAATTTAATGAACATAGACTAAAAATTGCCGATTATTATTATGAAAATCTGAAAGACACCAGATTTGAATTACCTGGAAAATTTCCCAGCAGAAAAAGTGTTTTTCTGCGCTTTACAGTGGAACATCCCAAAGCTCACGATATAATTTATGAGGCATGGCACAAACAAAATATACTACTTGGTGATTGGTACACAACTCCTATAGCTCCGTTCGACACAAATTTGGATGAAATGCACTACAAAAAAGATATGCGCCCAATTGCTGAGAGTCTCGCTAAAAAGACGCTAAACCTGCCAACGCATATAAATATTTCATTAAAAGACGCCGAAAGAATAGTAAACTTTCTTAAAAAATTTAGTTAGATGGAGATAAGAGAAATTACAAATAAAGAGGAGTGGGAGGGGTTTTTGGCGCAGTGTGCCGAGAAGACCTTTTTGCAGTCCTGGAATTGGGGGGTATTTAACGAACAAATGGGGAGCAAAATTTGGCGGTTAGGCGTATATGATAAAGACTTACTTGCGGTTGCTTTGATTTACAAAGTTTCAGCCAGGCGAGGGACATTTCTGTTTATTCCTCATGGACCAGTGATGATTGATGGATTAACGCCTCAAGATAAAAAGGAAATACTTCAGATTATACTTATACATTTAACGGAAAATATTGCCGAAAAAGAACGTGCAAGCTTTATAAGGTTTTCTCCAATTCTTGATAGAAGCGACGAAAACGCAGCTGTTTTCGCGAATATGGGGTTTAGAGAAGCGCCCATACACATGCATCCAGAGGTGACTTGGGAGCTCAATATCGCGCCATCAGAAGAAGAGATTTTAGCGGACATGAGAAAGACCACAAGATACTTGATAAGACAAGCTCAAAAAAACACAGACATTGAGATTGTAAAAAGCAACAACATCGAAGACCTAAAACTCTTTTGGCCCGTTTACCGTGAAACCGCTAAAAGGCATCACTTCGTTGTATTCCCCGAGAAATATTTATCAAACGAATTTAGTATTTTTTCGGACGATAATGAAGTTTCGGTGTTTCTTGGGAAGTATAAGCACCAGGTTATTTCTGCGGCAATCTTTGTTTTTTGGCAGGGAACGTGTTTTTATCACCACTCCGGATCCTTGGCGAAATTTTCCGCCAAAGGCGGATCCGCCCCCGGCGGAAACAAAATCCCAGTTTCATATCTTTTACAGTGGGAAGCAATAAAAGAAGCGAGAGGCCGTGGATGCAAGGCTTACAATTTTTGGGGAATAGCCCCCGAAATGGAAACAGAAAGTGGCGTAGCAAAATCAAGGCATCCTTGGGCGGGACTTTCACTATTTAAAATGGGTTTTGGCGGGTATAGAAAAAATTATATAAAAACACAGGACTTCGTGCTCTCGTCGAAATACTGGCTAAACTTTGTAATTGAAAAAATAAGAAAACATAAACGTAATCTCTAATCTTAGGTGTCATATAGAAAGACCCACGTAAAATCACGAGTCAAGAGAGTAAGACCTAAAAAATCTTGTTTTAGAAGGTTGTGGTTTTGGGTTATAGTTCTATGCGTTTTATTAACGCTGTCCGCTATTTATTTTGTGTTATTCTACTCAAGTTTCCAGGTAAATAATATCGTAATATCGGGAAACCAAAAAATATCTAGTCCTGATATACAAAATATTGCGTCGGAAGAGGTGTATAAGGAATTTTTCTCTTTTTCCGGCTTGAAGATAGCTTCAAGGAGTATTTTCTTAGTTAGAGCGGGTAAAATTGTTAACCAAATATTAGAGAAGTTTCCGGCTATAGAAAGGGTTAGGATTAGAAAGGAGATGTTTCAGTTGTTGGCCATTGATATATCCGAAAGAGCTCCCGTCGCTATCTTTTGCCCCATTAATGAGGCCCTTGAGAATGATGTTTGTTATTTCATGGACAATGCTGGTGTCGTCTTTGAGCCCGTAGATGAATTACCAAATAATAGGATTATTGTGCGACAAAATATCGGCGGGAGCCGGCTTGTGGCGGGAGGTGTTGTTGTTCAAAAAGACTCAATGGATCTGCTTCTAAAGCTTGAGAAAAATATGAGAGATGATTTTAAAATAAAGATTAAGGAAGCAACAATTACAAGCCCCATAAAATTAAGCGTAACAACCGGAGAGGGTTGGAAAATTTATTTTAATCTTGGGGACGATTCCGATACCAGCGTAGAATTGGCAAAGCTTAATCTTTTGCTGAATGGGGGAATGACAGCCCAGGAGCGTGAAAACCTTCGTTATATAGACCTAAAGCCTAAGGATAGGGCAATAATCTGCGACAATAGCACCTGCGCCCGATAAAGCCGCCCTTGGGCGGTTTTTCACTTATACCCCCATATCCAAGCCAGTGTTGACAAAAAGCAGAAATAGATGTAAGAATAACGTATGAACAGTATTGAAAGCATAATAAACTTTATCGTCCCCTCTGGGAAGAACAACTACCGCCCGCGCCTTTTATATGGAAAAGCCCTAATTTTTTTCGTGGTTTTTGTTTTAGTTTTAAAGATTGGCCTTATTTCAATATCGATCCGTCTCCCGCAAAATTTGTTTTTTGCGGACATAACACGAGTTTCTCTTGAATCATTTGTGAACCAAACAAGAGAATCGCTAGGACTTAAGCCCTTGCTAGACAACGCAAAGCTTGATCGGGCGGCGCGGCTAAAGGCTGAAAATATGATACAAAACCAATATTTTAGCCACACAAGCCCAACCGGAATATCCCCTTGGTATTGGTTTAAACAGGCAGGATATGCATATAAATATGCCGGAGAAAATTTAGCTTTAGGATTTTTTGAATCAGAGGAAGTTTTTATTGCGTGGCTTAACTCTGCCGATCACCGAGCTAATATTGTAAATCCTAACTACACAGAGTTTGGTACGGCTGTCTTGGGCGGGTTCGGCCAAAACAACGCAATTGTTGTTGTACAGGAATTTGGAAGCCGAGGCAATTTGGAAAAAACACCCGCTAACAACAGCGCCGCCAGTGTTCAAGCAACACCTTTGGCAAGCGCCAAGCCGATAGAATCAACAGAACCTACGCCAGTAGAATTAGTAGAACCTTCTCCTATAGAAAACTCAAACTCTTTATTTGCAAACCAAGAATCACCAAAACCAAACGGGCAAGTTTTATCTCAAGCAACTGCTCCTCAAATTTATGAGACAACCGCGGGTAGAAACACCCTTTCTCTAAGATTGATGAATTTAATCGTGTACAACTATGATTCGTTATTACAAAATATTCTTTACGGTATTTCTTTGCTTATAACCGGAATATTGATTATGTTGATATTGTTTTACCCCAGACGAGAGCTTATACTAAGAGCGGTTATCATAATAGCAATTTTAGCAACCGCGACATTTTTGGACAAAGGAGTGATACTTTCGCTAATTCCCCATGAAATAATAATCTAATAGTTGGTGTAATTATGAAAAAAGAGCGCGTCAAAAAAATACTGAAGGGAATTGCGATACTTTACATAGCAAGTTTTTTGGTTATAAACTGGAATGATGTTTCCTGGATTTTTAACTATAGAACGGTTTCGGGGCTTGTAAGTGATTTTTTTAATCCGTATCCGTCTATAGACGTAGCCGCCATTGGAGAATATTTTTACCCTAATCGCTCAACAACTCAAGGACAATCAGTTAGTCCTGAAAAAGTTATTAAAAATGCAAAAATAAGCTATACAGACAAGGAAAAAGTTTTGGAAATTCCAAAAATAAATATATCTGTCCCAATTATTTTCTCCAAAAATTCAGACAATAAATCCCTTGTAAAAGACCTTAATGCTGGAGTTGTTTATTACCCTGGTTCTGTTTACCCGGGCCAAGTCGGCCAAATCGTTGTCTTGGGACACTCTGCGCCGCCAGGGTGGCCAAAAATAAAACACGATTGGGTTTTTACCAACTTGAATGATTTGGTTGAAGGAGATAGTATTTATGTTAATTTAGACGGCAAGAAGTATACATACATCGTTAAACAAAAATCGATAATCGCCAAAGGGGCCGATACTCCCGCAAGTAATTTGTCGGCAGAAAATAACGTTTTAACCCTGATAAGCTGCTGGCCTCCTGGTAAAAACTATCAAAGAATCGCGATAGAAGCTGTTTTGCTGGAAGAATAAAAATTATGAATATCCTTAAAAAGAAATTTTTGAACTTTCTATTGCTCAGTATTTTTCTGATGGTTTTTGGGTTTGTGATATTTTTCGCGCCAGATGTTTCAACTGCACTTGAAAACAATCCTTGGATGCGCTATTTCTTCCTCCCATTATTTATTTCTTTGGCTGGAGTTTGGGCTTGGACGTCGGGGATATTTATTGGAATTGAGAAATGGGTTGATAGAAATCAAAAATCTAGACACAACTACAAATCAGAAAAAAAATTAATGAAAAGAATTTCGAGAATAAAAAACTCCGCTGGCCTATAACAAAAATAAAATAAAATCCGCTTGATAGCGGTTTTTATTTATACTAATTACTTATTTTCTTCCTTCCAGGGCCGATTCTAACGTTTCTTCGTCGGCGTATTCTAGCTCCCCGCCAACCGGAATTCCTCGCGCTAAGTGTGTAATTTTCGGAGATGGCGATAAAATCTCTCTTATTATTTGCTCAACTAAAACAGATGTTGCTCGCCCCTCTGGAGTGGAATTTAGGGCTGCTATTATTTCGGAAAAATTACCGCCAACAAGACGGTTCTTTAGCTCGGAAATTCTTAGCTGGGCAACGTCTTCTTTGCGCATTGTCGCAACAGTTCCACCAAGGATAAAATACAAACCATTATATTTCCTAGTCCCCTCAATAGAAAGTAAATCTGCTTCTTTTTCCACAATACAGAGCACATTTTTATTCCGCGCAGGATTTCGGCATATTGGGCACATTCCATCAGTTCCCTCATAGGGATTAAAGCATAAATCACACAGCCGTGTTTTACTTTTTAGCTCCGCAATTGACTGGATTATCTCATCTGTTTTTTCCTTTGGCAACTTCATTAAGTAGTAAACAAACCGGCCGGCCGTTCTTGAGCCAACCGTTGGAAACTTCTTGAACAAATTTGTTAATTTTTCTATTGAATCCATATAACTTTTTACTCGACCCCTCCCGCATAATCAGTCTTATCTAAATTACGGAAACTCACTCTGTGGTCGTCAAAATACAAATCAATTCCGCCAGTAGGACCATTTCTATGCTTCTCAATTAAGAGCTTAGCAATATTTTTTTGCAAGCTATTTTCATTATATTTATCCTCTCTGTAGATCATCATTACAACGTCCGCATCCTGTTCTATGGCTCCAGATTCCCTCAAATCAGCCAATCTTGGAATTTGCGGTACGCGAGATTCAACGGCTCTTGATAACTGTGACAAAACAAGAACTGGAACGCTTAATTCCTTGGCGAGCAACTTTAAAGCCCTCGAGTTTTCGGTAACCTGTTGCACAGCAGATTGAAATCTATTCATTGGCTCCATTAATTGTAAATAATCCACAACAATCAAGGACAATCCTTTGGTCGCCTGAAGCCGGCGGGCCATAGCTCTCATTTGTAAAACATTTACGGACCCTGCGTCGTCAATGTATAAAGGTGCTTCGGAAAGACTCCCCATTGCGTGCTGTATTCGTGAATAGTCATCCTGGGTCAATCTCCCGTTTCTAAGGTTCCAAAGGTTTATATTCGCTAAACTCGCCAAAAGACGATCAGCTAATTGATCCTTAGACATTTCAAGACTAAAAAGGCCAACTGGTTTATTTTCAAGAACTGCCACGTTCCTTGCAATATCTAGGGCAAGAGATGTTTTTCCCATTGATGGCCGGGCTGCTAAAATTACCAAGTCAGATTTTTGTAAACCGCCTAAAATTTTGTCTAAATCGGTAAAGCCCGTTGCGATTCCACGCAGCTTACCGGTGTTTTTTGATAATTCATCTAGTCTTTCAAATGTATCCGACAGTATTTCCTTAATTGGTAGGAAGGTCTGAGTTAATGATCGTTGACCAATTCCAAAAACAGTTTTTTCGGCCTTATCAAGTAAAACATCAACCTCTTCTGATTCATCAAAGGCCGACAGGCCAATTTCTTCGGAGGCAGAAATAAGGTCTCTTAAAATCTTCTTCTGTCGTACTATTTTTGCATAATTATCAATGTGAGTTGCGGTGGGAACAGTATTTATCAGGGTCGTGAGATATTCCGAGCCACCAATACCTTCAAGTTTGTTTCTTCCCCTAAGGCTCGCTGACACAGAAAGAATATCAATCGGCTCTGTTCTCTCATAGAGGCTGAACATTGCCTGATAGATGTCCTGGTGAATCCCCCTGTAAAAATCCTCTGGCCTAATAGAATCAACGACTTTGACAATCGCGTCTTTGTCCAGCATTAAACAACCCAGCAATGATTGCTCGGCGTCGTTATTTTGCGGTGGAAGCTTTTCTTGTAATTCTGCCATTGTTTATGTTAGCAGTTTAACATTATCAAAAGTAAGAGAGTTGAGCAAGATCTTGACACGATTATCAGGTATGTTCGTTTGTTTTTTCAAAATTAACCAGTAGTATTGTTTTTTAGAAAATGATAAAATAAAAAAATTAAAATAAATGCAAGTCAAAGCTAAAAAAAATCGGAAAAATAAATCAAGTTCTCCTGGGAATGTTTTAATTTTTAATTTCTGGAGGTTTTTTAAAACTTCGTTGTTTTTTTACGGATTTTTTATCTTTATTATCGTTGCGGGCCTGATTTTTATATTAACAAGTTTATTTTTACCAGCCCGGTCAATAGACGTATCATTAGTAATTAAAACCGTAAAAATTAAACAAATTTTTACGGTTGTTGTAGGTGAGCCAGTTAAATGGGTGGCTCTTATAAAGAGAAATGATATTAATTCCGGTCAATACCTGGTTAGGTTGCCCAAAGAGTCAAACAACATCAAAGTTTCCCTTATAAAAAAAGAGCGGGCTGATGAAATATTATCAGCTGGCTTACAAGAGGCGAATTCTTCAAGTTATAAAAATAAATTTGTGTTGAATAATAAAAAAGAAAGTTTGTTTTTCGAGAACGTAAGTTTTTTGTTCGCCGACCTAGAGCAAGGCATGGATGATTTTGTTCGAAGCGCGTTAGGATTGGCTACTCAAGCTGACGAACCAAATATCGCCCGAACTTCAGACTCCACAATAGTAGATTTGTCGCCCCAAGTAATTTCGGATATAGAAGAGCAAATGCCGAGCTTAGAGATGCCAATTGAAACACTAATCGGAGAGACTGTAACACCCAACGCTAGTGAAATTCTAATATCGGATGTTGATGTAGCACCGGCGCCGGTGCCGGAAACCCAAGCTTCATC
>Ga0209541_10008801_pt1 | contig 16529 bp, 23 predicted proteins | sample RifCSPlowO2_01_FD_184027 | JGI IMG/M metagenome (GOLD analysis project Ga0209541, IMG submission 184027) | Groundwater microbial communities from Rifle, Colorado - Rifle CSP2_plank lowO2_0.1 (SPAdes) (version 2) | ecosystem: Environmental > Aquatic > Deep subsurface > Groundwater | place...
GGATCGAACCGTACTTTTTGAGCCACGCGGAGCGTGGAAAACCCTTTTGGATTCTGAATTCGGCGGGGGGAATGCATTAGTGTCGCGCCTTCGGCGCGACCCCATTTCGGCTTCAAAAACTGATTTCGATTTTTTGCGGAGGGGGTGAGATTCGAACTCACGGTCCCCTTGCGGAGACTCCTGATTTCAAGTCAGGTGCATTAGACCACTCTGCCACCCCTCCTGCGTATATTGTCCAACAGAGCTAAACTACCACATTTGCGCCCTATTTTCTATCGTATAGAATGAGATAACCTCAAAGGGATTCGAACTTTATGAAATACTACTTATCATCATACCGGCTCGGAAACGAGACTGAAAAACTAAGGGCTCTAGCTGTGAAAGGCAAAATTGGTTATATCCCTAATGCGCGGGACTATACAGGTGCTGATCTGGAGAAGAAAGCCGCGCGCATTACGAATGATATTGATTCGCTTCGCGAGCTAGGTTTAGGGGTTGAGTTGGTAGATCTTCGAGATTATTTTGGGAAGCAAGAAGAATTGAAAAAGAAGCTCGAAGAGCTTGGCGCGATCTTCATTAGTGGAGGTAATGTCTTTGTCTTACGACAAGCAATGAAGCTAAGTGGCCTAGATGAGATTTTGAAAGAGCTTCGAGATACAGATTTTCTCTACGCTGGTTATAGCGCCGCTGGCTGTGTCCTTGCACAGAGTCTTAAAGGAATGGATATTGTTGATCCGCTTGATACTCCGTATGAGGGACAAAAGGAAATTATATGGGAAGGTTTAGGCTTTGTGGATTTTAGATTTATGCCGCACTGGGATTCTAACCATCCTGAATCCGCAGACATTGAAAAAGAAATCACTTATTGTAAAGAAAACAACATTCCTTACAAAGCCGTGAGGGATGGTGAAGTAATTATTCTAGAGTAGACATGACATTATTTATTTCAGTAACTATAGTCCTGGCGATAGCGCTATTTCTAGCAGTAGCGAAAATTTTGGTGTGGATAGAAAAATTATTCAAAATTGAGAATCCAACATATAAAAACGCCCTTAAGACTTTAATTTTTTATGGTATCGCCAGTGTTGTCGTTGGATTAATTGTCAGTGTTATAAACACAGGTTATCTGTCTGACATTTTAGTTACTGTTGGATCATTTTTTGTTTTCCACTATTTTCTCAAAAAGTATCATCTTAGCTCTTGGAAAAAGTCTTTGGGGATTTATGTTGTGTTTGGAATAAGTAGCATTATTATTGCTTTTATTATTGTAATACCTACCCGCCTCTTCATAGTAGAACCTTTTGTCGTAAGCGGGGACGCGATGAGTCCTACATACAATGATGGCGACTATCTTTTGATAAATAAAATTGATGATTCATTCGAACGAGGTGATGTGATAGTATTTCGTCATACCAAAAACCAAAATCAGTTTTTGATTGAAAGAATAGCCTATGTGCTATCTGAGGATGAATATTTTGTTTTGGGCGATAATAGACTCAAGAGTCTCGATTCTCGTAGCTTTGGGCCAATTAGCAGATCAAGCATTGAAGGAAAGGTGTTTTATAAGGTTTCCGGTATTTAATTATATCTAAAATGACTATTGCAAAAAATCGATGGATTACTAAGAAGAATATCGCGGTCGCCGTTGCTCTACTACTCTTGGCCTCTTTGGTGGGGGCAGTCTTTCAGCCAGGTTGGTCAATTTTTCAATCCAATAATAAACCTCTTTTCTCCACCTATGAGAGTGATTCTGTTAAAAACTGTTCTAAGGGTGCTCCTAAGGCCTATTGTATTTGCATTGAAAATTACTTGTTTGAAAACTATTCTATAGAGGAATTAAATAATCTCACGTCAGAGGAAGTACGGAATGCTGGCTATGCGTGTATAACTGAGGATCAGGAACGTACAGCTACCATAAACAAATGTGGTGCAGATGGAGTCTCAAAGCAAGAGTGTTTATGCATATTTGATTACTTTGCAGAGAGAACAACTCTTGCTCAAAGACTTGATCGTGAGTATATGAGAACCGAACAAGCAACTTAAATAATGGATGAGGCACTTGATCTTTGTTCTCCACTGTAAAAATCTATTTTGACCAATTGTAGTTCAGGCGCCCACCACCATCCCCGCAAATTGTCATTACCTCTTTTGGTCATACGACCACTGCTCGGCTACGCGCGGTTGTATTCCAAAATATCGCCGGGTTGGCAGTCTAGGGCTTTGCAGATTGCTTCGAGGGTTTCAAAGCGGACGGCTTTGGCTCTCCCGTTTTTGAGGATGGATATGTTGGCTATATTATAAACATCGTAAGTTTGCACTTCGTACACCGTCTTGGTATAGTGATAACTATGAGTACTAAATACGCATCTATTATTAAGAACCTTCGCACGAAAGGCGGGCTCTCACAGCTCTCCATGGCCGAAAAATTGGGCCTTTCCCGCCAGTCCTATATGGCGGTTGAGCGAGGAGCTAGAGAACTAACACTTGATGAAGCGGATAAGCTCTGCGGCATTTTTGGTATCACTATGGAGGATCTCGCTAAGTCCACAGAGCCGAAGTACGAGAAGTATAAGCAGATGATTCTGGCTCTTTTGAGTTCGCAGATCTCCGAAGATGGCAAAGTGCCCAAGACCAAACTGGCAAAACTTTTATACCTTTCTGATTTTGCTTGGTTCTACAACAATCTTGAAAGTATGAGTGGTATGCAATATCTGCGCCGAGCATACGGACCAGTTCCCGACCCCTATTTCCGGGCACTTGCAGAGCTAGAGGATGAAGGGAAAATCAAAGTTGATCACAGGGGCGATGCTATGCTAGTTTCTCTCGGGGGAGGGGCAGTACACGAAGGATTAAACTTGCTTGGTAAAAAAGAAATTGATCTGATGCATAAAATCTCCTTAAAATGGAAACACAAGAGAACCCCAGAAATCGTTACCTTTACTCATGAACAATTGCCATACAAGCTCTGTGCTCCAGATGAGGTTATCCCGTATGGGCTGATAACGCAGGAAGATCCTGACCATGTCTACTAACTATGTTGTCGTCTTAGAGAAGTATGCCGAAAGGCACTATGTCTCAAATTTCAAAAAGAAACATAAAGGTGCATGGGACATCACCTGGGAGGCTATCGTTGAGGAGTTTCGGCGCATGGATTCATTGTTCGAAACTACGATTGCTGAAACTATCGCTGAAAAGGGGAATATTAAAATCTGTAAGACCGAATTTCGCGTAGCAAAAACTCAAGAATCTAGACACGGATCTGGCAACAGATGTATCGTCGCGGTCGCCAAAAGCACGTGTACTGTGCATGTGCTTTTGGTATACGGTAAGAATGATATAGCTATTCACAACGAAACGGCCGAATGGAAACACAAAATCAGAGAGAATTATCCGGAATACAGTGATTGGATCTAAGTCCTAGTGTTAACTTTTGCACTCTAGTATATCGCCGGGCTGACATTCGAGGGCTTTGCAGATTTTTTGAAGTGTTGAGAAGCGAATTGCTTTGGCTCGGCCGTTTTTGAGGATGGAGATGTTGGCTATGGTGATGCCGACCTTGTCGGCAAGCTCGGTGACGCTCATCTTGCGCTTGGCAAGCATAACGTCGATGTTGATGATAATTGGCATATGATTTAGCGAAATCATGTCGCACAATACCGTCCTTTGGAGTGCGACTTCATACCGTTAGGTCGTTCTCGGATTTCATGTCCACGGCTTTTTGCAAAGTCCCTTCAAACACCTTGGCCGCGATGGCTACGACGCCAAAGGCGAAAATCATGAGTAGTCCCATAAAGACGCCGCCCGCGATGTCATCCTTGCCCCGCTGGAAAATAAATAGGTAGGTTTCGGCTCCAACCACAAAAGCGACAAGAGTCATCGCGCAGTATCTAATAGTTCGCAAAGCCTTTACCGATTTGAGTGAGTAAACTTCGTCCCGCCCGATATAGCCGAGTAATTTGAATACTTGATAGAGGGCTATGAAGAAGGGGATAGAGGCTAGGTACGCGCAGGCCAAGAAGGGGTCATCGAAGTAAATCTGGGAGAGCGTGGCCCCCACATTCCTCCCCTCGATGGTAGGTTCCCAAAGCATAAAGGCCACGGCCCCAACGCCAATGAGTACAGTGACCACTTGAAGTAATATTGTTGAGCTTTTTCGCATTAACCTAGCTTACTCTAACCCATATCGTTTGTCAATATATGTTTATCGTTATTTGTGGATATAGATCAATAATCGTGAAAAAGACGAAAAATACGGCTATTTTCACGTTTATCTTGACAAAACCGTTAAGATGGCTATACTTACTATATGGCACGGGTAATTTCGGCAAACAAAAAAATTATTGAGTTTCGAGACAGATATTACAAAGTATCAGCGGGCAAAGATGCCCTGCTCAAGCTCGTTTCTGAAGCGGAGGTTGCCGAGCAAGTCTACAACTCCAATGCCATCGAAAATAGCACCCTAACTCTGGAGGAAACAGAGAAGATTCTACTTCAGATTGACCTCGATAGGTATATCAGTGAGCGTGAGATTTTTGAAGCTAAGAATCTCGCTCGGGTAGTCTCGTATATTGATAAGCGAGCCAAAGAACAGGAGCTCTCGCTCGAGGTTATACTCTCACTCCACAAAATGTTGATTTCAAATATCCGTGATGATATCGCGGGGCGCTTTCGTAAAGACAAAGAGTTTGTGCGAGTCGGTAGTCACATAGCCCCAGCACCTCAAGAGATACTTGAGAGATTAGAAAAGATGCTCTCAGACTATCACGCAAGCAGTCATGAAAGCGTTATCAAACGCATTGCAAGATTGCATTTGGCTTTTGAATATACGCACCCATTCATAGACGGCAATGGCCGTATTGGTCGTGTTCTCAATAATTACCTTTTAATCCGTGAGGGTTATGTGCCCATTAATATTAAATTCATTGACCGGCAAAAGTATTACGATGCCTTTGCTGAATATGATAAAAGGGGAGCAACTAAGATAATGGAGGAGATCGTAGCCAAGGCGCTAACCAACAGCTATCACAAGCGTCTGGCGTATCTAGAAGGCAAAAAAATTGTGACTCTTAATGAGTATGCCAAGAGGATGAAGCTCTCGCACTCAAATCTGATTAACAAAGCCACCCGCCAAACCATTGAAGCCTTCTTAGAAAAAGGCGTGTGGAAGATAGGAATTAGTGGCAACTCTTAAAAATTATGGAAGTTACGTTCATAACGGGGAATCAGAAGAAGGCGGATTACTTGGCTAAGTATCTTGGCCACCCGGTCAAGCACTTGAAGCTTGATTTGGATGAGATCCAGTCGCTCGATCTTAAAGAGATTGTAGAGCACAAAGTGCGTCAAGCTTATGAGAAAGTTAAGGGCCCGGTGATTGTGGAGGATGTGTCGCTTGAGTTTGAGGCGCTAGGCGGTTTGCCTGGGCCCTTCATACGATTCTTTGTCGACAATGTGGCATACGAGACTATGTGCGAGATGATAAATGGCAAAAGCCGCAGAGCCACGGCCAAAGCTACAATGGGTTACTACGATGGCCAAACTCTGAAAATATTTGAAGGCGCCCTTGGTGGCGAAATAGCAATGAAACCCTCGGGCGACAACGGTTACGACTGGGACAAAATCTTTATCCCTGACGGCTACAAAGTTACCAGAGCCAACCTTAGCGAGGAGGATTATCAAAGTACCTACCTAAAAATTAAACCCTTCGCCGCTCTGAAAGATTTCTTGGCTAGTTTTTAGAGTGAAAAATAAAATAAGTAAAAAGTTCGAATTTCGCTACATTTATGAATAAGAAGATTGTGTTAGCGGGCGGATGCTTTTGGGGTCTTGAGGATTTGATTAGGACTCAACCCGGAGTGGTGAGTACCGAGGTTGGCTACACCGGAGGGGAGAACGAAAATCCCACTTACGAGAATCATCCCTGCCACGCTGAGGCGGTGGAGATCGAATATGACCCCAGCAAAACAACTTACACCAAGCTCCTCGACTTCTTCTTCCAAATTCATAACCCCACGACCCTAAATCAGCAAGGCAATGACGAAGGTACCTCATATCGCTCGGCCATCTTCTACGGCAACGAGGAGGAGAAGAAGGCGGCCCAAGACTTTATCGAAATTGTGAACAACTCCGAGCGTTGGCCGAACCCCGTGGTCACAATCTTGGAACCATTGGGTAAGTTTTACGTGGCCGAAGCGTATCATCAAGACTATCTTCAGAAAAACAAAGGAGGCTATACCTGCCACGCCATCTGGTTCGACAGCTACTTAAAACAGTAAACCCCTAGACCCGTAGCCCCCAAAAGCGTATGCTTGGGGCATAATTATGAACGAACTAATTGAAAAGCAGATTGAGAATTGGACTTCTATACAGAGTTTGAGTCGCGATCTTTTGGATATGCTTACTGATGAGCAACTCGGGCTTACCGTGGGCAAACATATGGGGACGCTGGGTGAGCAGTTTCGCCATATGGCAAGAGTGCGCTTTCAATACGCCGAGGCTATTGAAAACAAAAAGCTGGGTGAAGTAATTGAAAAAATTGACCCAGCGGTTGCCAAGTCTAAGACTGGGCTGATTGAACTTTGGGAAAGGGCTAATGGTAAGTTGCTCGCCGTGCTTAAAAACGCAAACCCGGGAGAATTAGAAAGTAAAATGATTGATTGGAAGTATTGGGGCTCTGACGAGGTAAACATCCACGACCACCTGAACTTTTTGATGGATCACGAAACAATGCACAATGGTGAGATGATAGTGTACCTCCGTACCCACGAATTAAAATTCCCCAAAAGCTGGGAACCTTGGGGGTTGTAAAATATGTCTGATCTAGGTTTGCAACGTGGGACGGTTCGGCTCGAAGAATATAATCCTGAATGGAGAAATCTTTTTGAGCAGGAAAAGGAACTACTACTCAAAACTTTCGGAAGTAGAATCATTGCCATAGAGCATATCGGCAGCACGGCGATACCCGGACTTGAGTCCAAACCGATTATTGATATAAGTGTTGCAGTCGAATCTTTGGACGACATAGACGATTTCATTACAAAATTGCAGGAACTGGGATACGAGTACATGCCTGAACGCAGATTCTCAGACAGACAATTCTTTCCGAAAGGCCCAGCTGAAAAAAGGACACACCACGTTAGCCTTGTTGAGATTACTAGCGAAACGGGTTGGAACAATCATATTTTGTTTCGCGACTACTTAAGAGAACACGCTGACGTAAGAAATGAATACGCAAAACTAAAAAGGGAGTTAGCCGAAAAATATGCCGACAACAGAGGCGAGTATACGGAAAGGAAAAAGAAATTTGTGATGGAGGTTATTAATCATGCTAAAATAGCAATGAAATAATGCCAATAAATACAGCTCCACATATTCATAATTTAGTGATTTGCGCGAATATTTTTGTGCGGAAAGATGGCAAGTATCTACTGCTCAAACGTTCGCCAAACAAAAGGTACGCGCCGAATGTTATCCATCCGATTGGCGGCAAAGTTGACCAGGGCGAGAATCCTTACACGGCTGCAAAGCGCGAGTTGCTTGAGGAGGCGGGGATTAAGGTAAAGAATATGCGCCTCGAGGCGGTTAATATGGAAATCAAGCCGATTAAGGGTGAAGACGAGAACTGGCTCATCTTCCACTTCTCTGGCGATTACGAGTCAGGCGAACTATTGACCACCGAGGAGGGCGATTTTGTTTTCCTAGACGCCAAGGATGTACCAAATCAAGATTTGTTCCCATCTGTTAAACCAATCATTGACCACATCCTAAACCCCAAAGACGGCACGGTCTTCTTCACTGTTGTCTACGACGATGAAGGAAAAGTAGTGAAAGCAACTGAAAACATAGACCTCTGTGTGGTATAAATAGTATTAAAAAATTATGTCTGTAAAAATAACTTATTTTGTGCACGGGACAACTACAGATAACGAGGCGGGGCTATCTTCGGGATGGAAGGATGTTGAGCTTTCAGAGCTTGGGGTCAAGCAATCGGTTGATTTGAAGGAGCAGACAATGGACAAAAAGTTTGATGTCGTCTTTTGCTCGGATTTGAAGCGGGCAGTGACTTCGGCCAAGCTCACATGGGAGGGCGTTTACCAGATTATCCAAGATGCGAGACTGCGTGAGTGTAACTACGGCACACTTAATGGCGCCTCGTCTGACATTGTGGACCGTGTGATAGAGGAGGAATACATCGAAAAGCCTTTCCCCGAGGGCGAAAGTTACGAAGACGTTAAGGCAAGAGTAGCCGACTTTCTTGAATTCCTAAAAAAGAATTATGACGGCAAGGAGGTGGCCATTGTCTCCCACAAAGCCCCGCAGTTAGCCATCGAAGTTCTCTTAAACGGCAAAACCTGGCAAGAGGCCCTAGCCCAAGACTGGCGCAAAACTCACAAATGGCAACCCGGCTGGGAGTATGAAGTTAACTAAATTGATAGGTTTCAGGCGAAAACCTACTAAAAATACTTGACTTTTATAGGTTTCTTGCTAGTATCTACATATGGATAATAAGCAAACAGACAAAATACGGCTAGGTGAGGCCGCCAAGATGCTGGGGGTGGCCGGGCAAACTCTGCGTAATTGGGAGAAATCGGGCAAACTTATGCCGGGGCGTACTCCTGGTGGACAGCGTTTCTACGTCCTCGAGGAGCTCAAGCGTTTCGCTCTCGACCTCGAAAAGTTGGGTTTAGCCTGGGCCACTAGCACCGTACCACCCACACTGCCGAGCGAGTACTATTGTGAGCGACCAGACCGCTTCACCAGTCGCGTGGCCAAGATGGGCACGGAGTTGCAGAGTGCGGGCAAAGTGTCCGAAGAGCTCGCTTCGCTCCTCACCCTCGTGGCCGGGGAGATTGGTGACAACTCCTTCGCCCACAATGTGGGCAACTGGCCTGATACCCAAGGGGTCTTCTTCGGCTACGACATTGTCAAACGTTTGATAGTGCTCGCCGACCGTGGACGTGGCGTGCAAGCAACTCTCCAGCACATACGACCAAATCTCTCCACCGATGTTGAAGCTCTGAAAGTTGCCTTTACCGAAATCGTTTCAGGCCGCGACCCCGAGAAGCGCGGCAACGGACTCAAAGTTGTGCGCCACGTGGTGGAGTCGAAGGAGATCGGCCTTCAATTCCGCTCTGGTCTTGGCCGAGTTGATATACCCACGGGGCCAGGGAGTATGCGAATCAAGATGAGCGATGGCAATGTGCCCGGCTCGTTTGCTGTTATACTCTTTTAAGCGTAACTATATGCAAATTATCAAACTCAAAAACTTCGGCAACGTCCTCATCTCCCGCCCAGCGGGCTTGGAGGCGTTCAATGCCATCCGCCCGGGACTTGACCCTGCCACCCCAACCGAAATTGATTTCGACGGAGTACTCACAGTCACGCCCTCGTGGCTCGATGAGTTCCTCACTCAACTAACCGACTTTAACGCCGGCAAAGTAGAATTGCTACCGACCAAGAACGCCTCCGTCTTAGCCACCCTGCCCGTCCTAGCAGAAGCAAGAGAAGATTTAGTAGCCGCAACAATCCAAAGAGCCCTGAAGAAGTGGGGGAATGAAATTTAATTTCTAGGCTAGGATTACAGAATGGCAAATTGGTACCAAAAAAAGATACTGCCCCGTATACTAAATTATGAAATGGGTTCTGGGGAACTTGAGGGGATTAGGCGCGTCGTTCTCGCCGATGCTTTTGGTGTGGTATTGGAGATCGGCGCGGGTCCTGGCTATAACCTGCCGCTATACAAAAATATCTCAAAGCTCTTTGCTCTTGAGCCCTCAAAGGAACTAATCGAAATTGCCAAAACCAGAGTCGGCTCCCAAGTATTTCCCATCGTATTTTTCAATTCTGGAGCCGAAAATATCCCACTGCCTAGTCATTCTGTTGATACAGTGGTATCTACCTGGACGCTTTGTAGCGTCACGGATCCAAAGAAGGTGTTGCGTGAAATTGCGCGCGTACTCCGGCCTGGAGGCAAATTTATCTTTGTCGACCATGGTGCCTCCCCAAACTTTGGCCTCCGGATACTGCAAACATTATCTACCTCCGTCGCCAAGCATTTTACCGGCAACTGCCATTACGATCGACAGCTTGAGAAGTTAATTAAAGAAGCAGGATTTAACATCAACAAAATGGAACACCCGCCCGAAAGGTTCAAGCCACTTATTTACAATTATCAAGGTATTGCTGTCCCAACTTATGTCTAAGATAGATCTTACACAAGAGACGAAGTTTTGGAGCCTTTCTCTGGCGGAGACGGGGCGGGTTTTGGAGACGGATGCGGAGCGTGGTTTGTCTTCGCAGGAGGTAACGGAGCGCTTAGCTACCTTTGGACGAAACACCATCAGCACTACGCGGCGGGTGCCCGGGCTTAAGATTTTTCTCAGTCAGTTTAAGAGCCCTTTAATACTGATACTTGCGGCCGCGGGCATTGTTACCCTTGCCATCTCGCATTATCGGGATGCCATATTTATCTTCATCGCGGTGGTGGTCAACACCGTGCTCGGCTTCTACCAAGAGAACAAGGCCGAGCGAGCTCTCTCTGAAATAAAGACTTATCTTAAGCAACGAGCCCGAGTAATCCGCGATGGTGTCGAGCGCGAGATAGATGCTCAAGAGCTTGTGCCGGGCGATGTGATACGTCTGGCCCAAGGCGACAGAGTGCCGGCCGACGCGCGAGTGATGTTTGTAAACGACTTTCAAGTTGACGAGGCTCTACTAACCGGCGAGTCCTTGCCCGTTTCGAAATCAAGTGAAGCCTCGCCAGCCGCGGCTGGCCTCTCGGATCAACGCTCAATGATCTTCGCCGGCACCTTGGTGACCCAAGGAGTGTGCGCCGCTATTGTGTGTCGCACCGACTCAAGCACCGAGCTTGGTCAGATAGCCTCGGCTCTCGCCACCTCGGAGAACGAGAAGACGCCCCTGCAGAAGGCCATCACCCGCTTCAGCATTTACTCAAGCATTGTCCTTTCGATTTTGACTTTGGTTGTGTTTGGCATTGGCATACTTACCGGCCACTCGGCTCTGGAGATGTTCCTCACTTCGGTGGCCATCGCCGTGTCGGCTATCCCCGAAGGTCTGCCAGTCTCGATGACGGTCATCCTAGCTGTGGGCGTGGAGCGTATGGCTAAGCGCAAGGGTGTGGTGCGCAAGCTCGTGGCCGCCGAAGCATTGGGTAGTACCACCGTCATCCTCACCGACAAAACCGGCACTCTCACAATGGCCAAGATGGTTATGTCCCAGATTATCCCACTCCAAACAGATGAAAAGAGACTGCTCGCCCGGGCCCTCACCAACGCTAGCGTGTTGATTGAGAACCCAGAGGACGAGCCCTCGGCCTGGCGGATGAACGGTCGGATAATGGAGACGGCCTTGGTGCGCTCGGCTGGACTGCGAGGCTTCGCGCTTGCCGAAATAATGGCCAAGGAGCACGTGCTTCAAACTATGCCCTTCAACCCGGTGCAAAAGTTCTCGGTCTCCCTCATCAAGGAGTCGGGCAGGCACTTGCTCGTCTTCCTTGGTGCGCCCGATATTTTACTTTCGCACTCATCGCTCCCGGCGGGTGACAAGGAGGCCTTGGTGGCGCGCATTGATACGCTTGCCTTCTCGGGTGAGCGCTTGCTTGGCCTTGCCACTAAAGAGATTGCTCATACCGAGGACTTCTCTTTTTCCAAACATTTGTCGCTAACCGATTTATCGTTTGACGGTCTGATTGGTTTTCGTGACCCCATCCGCCCGGGCATCAAGCACGCGCTTGGCAAAGTGGCCGCGGCGGGCGTCAAGACCGTGATCTTAACCGGCGATCACAAGGGCACGGCCGTGGCCGTGGCCAAGGAGATTGGTATGCAAGTTGGTGAGTATTCGGTGCTTGATGCCTCCGAGCTTGCCCATTTGTCGCCCGAGGCTCTGCGCGAACGGTTGCCACACTTGGTCGTTATCTCGCGAGTGACGCCCTTCGACAAACTGCGCATCGCCAAGCTCTATCAAGAGGCGGGCGAGGTGGTGGCTATGACAGGCGACGGGGTAAACGACGCGCCCTCTATCAAGCAAGCCGACGTGGGCATTGCCATGGGCTCGGGCACGGAGGTGGCCCAGAGCGTGGCCGACCTGGTGCTCCTTGATGATAACTTTGAAACAATCGTGGCGGCTATTGAAGAGGGTCGACAAATCCTGGGCAACATTCGTAAGGTGCTGGTGTATCTGCTCTCCAACGTCACCGACGGCTTGGTGCTTATCGGTGGCTCGCTCATATTTAGTTTGCCCCTGCCCCTTAACGCCCTGCAGATATTGTGGGTCAACTTCTTTACCGACAGCTTTCCCGCGGTGTCGTTCGCTTTTGAGAAGGAGCCCGGCGGCCTTGCTCACAAACCACATAAGGGTCGAGCCCAACTCTTCGACCCGCTTATGAGGTTCTTAATCCTGGTCATCGGCCTCTCAACCAGCGTGCTTCTCTTTGCAATTTATTTTGTGTTGACGCGAATGGGTTACGACGAAGCCATCGTGCGCACATTTACCTTCGCCGCCTTCGGCACCTACACTCTCCTTGTGGCCTTGTCGGTACGCAGTTTAGACAAGAGCATCCTTTCGTATCCACTTTTCTCAAACCCGTACCTCACCGGCAGTATCGTTATCGGCTTTGGGCTGATGGCCGCCGCTATTTATCATCCCTGGCTCCAACCCATTTTCGACACCGTCAATTTACCCTTTGCCTGGGTACTGGGCGTCCTCCTCGTCGGCGTTATCAACATCATCCTAATCGAATTCGCCAAGCGCTTGTTCAGTCCTCGCCCTCGTTTGTCAGTGGTTCAAACTCTTTAAGGGGATTCTTTTTAAGGTGGAAAAATAACATCGGCCAGTTTAATAATACCGCGTCTTGCTTTTCTTCGAAACCGAGAATCGCTGAGAGGTCATTCAAAATCTCATAGTCAGTCAAATCATATGCATGGAGGGCCTTCATAAACAAAGCCATCTCGCGTTTTGAGTTAAAGCTCCACTGGATTGGGACAACTTCAGACTTGATGTAAGTCAATCCCGCAGATTCTACCAGTTCATTTTGTAACCGATCGTGGCTCAGCCACTTCTCGTGATGACCAGTCAAGCAGTGTCGCTTAACAGACGTATCAAAATGCTCTGCTAGTTTCGTGTTTTCACCAACATCAGCCGCCACAAATCTTCCACCGGGTTTAAGTGCCCGAGCTATTTTCTCAAACATCATTCTTTGCTTATTTTCCCCACTCTCATCCACAACATGGTGAATACCTCCGAAGCTTGTTACAAAATCTATATTACCAACATCACTACCTAATTTTTGTAAAGTTTCTTCCTCTGATAAAGAGCCTTCAACTGTGACAATCGGTAGCCCCACACATTTATTTTTTAAAGCTTCTAGTTGAACACCGCTTGGGTCAACTGCGTACACTCGATCCCTCGTCCATTCCTGAACTGGTTTCGTGAGAAAACCGGTACCTGCCGCGACGTCGACTGAAACTTCTCCGATTTGCGGTTTTACCCATTTGTGCACCTGGTCAAGATCCTGCCGTCTGGCTTCCGGGGCAATTTCAAATGCGATTTTGTATAATCCACCCCTAATATTAAAATCTTCGGGATCTCTCCTTCCGCCACCGACCAATAATTCTTTAATACGAAGAATTTCAGCGTCAAGGCGGGTTGCTATTTCGTCTAGCCTTTCTGATTGTGACGTGTCTTCTTGCCCCATTAACTTCAGTTTACCTGCGTATAAAAGGTGCGTCTATCTATAGGCGGAGCCACGCCAATCTACCACATGAACTTCGGCTGTGCCTGTGTCAAAATTAAAGCGCACTATGATTCTTAACTTGCCCTCGCGAATTCGATGGTGACCTTCCCACTTTCCCGACATTTTCTTAATGTTTACATTTAAATCCTCGCCCATTAATTTCCTTGCCCCGGCTATTGCCTTGTCAGATATGTCCTCTTCTGCAATACGATTTTTGTCAATAAAGTGTTTGGCATTACGCGAGAGGCCGACAAGCCACTCACTCATATTTTTACCCGCAGTGTTTTTACGAAGTCACGCGATGGCTTCCCGTATCTCTTTTCGATGTCTTTTTGTTCGGCGTTACTTACGTAAGGCAAGTTTTCGGCTCGCATCTTGGCAAACTCCTTACGCATAGTCTGCTCTATGACCTGCTTAATACCGGACTCAGCTTTTTTTGATATATTTATTGTTGCCATAAATAGGAGGTTATCACAACCCATATAAATAGTAAACCACGCCCACTGCTAAAACCCTCCTTTACTTTTGAGTCAAAAAGCCTGAAGCTAGAGGGACGTGGGACATATTAAGAAAAACAAAAACCTGCTCATTATTGTTGTGGCCTGTGTGGTCACGCTTATATTCTACTTTTGGCTTATCAACCAATCCTTCTTCGGCGCCTTCGTTGCCTGGTCGCTAGATCACTTGCTTATCTACTTCCTGGTGATGGTCTTCTTCAAAGCTTTGGCTATTGTGTGGCCGCCTCTGCCCGGCGGGCTCTTCACCTTCGGCTCCATTGTGGTCATTGGTTGGCAATACGCCTTCCTGGGTCAAGTGGTGGGCGGACTCTTGGGCGGGTCGGTGGCCTACTTCCTTGGTCGCAAGTATGGCTTCAGCATGCTCGCAATGTTTTTCGACGATTCGGTCATTGAGCGCATCAAGAAGATCAAAATCTACAAGCACCGCGAGTTTGAGGCCCTCTTCTTCCTCCGCATTTTCACCACCACTATCTCCGAGGCTATTAGCTACGGCTCGGGCCTTATCGGCATCGGCTTTCGCAACTTCTTTTTCGCCACCCTCTGCGGCTTCGTGTTTGAGCTACCCATCTTCTACCTAGCCCAGAGCATCCTCCAGGGTAAAAACCTCTGGCTCTCGGGAGCCCTCTTCCTCGTAGCTGGCCTTCTCTTCTACAAACTCAAAGGCCGCTATTTTGAGTAAAGCGGAGCCCGTGAGAGGCACGGGGCCGCTCACGGGTCTGGTATCAGCCTCCTTGCGAGGTCTCTTAAGGCCTCATCCCACCAGGCTAAGTCCCACAGGCGGGTTTTGAAGTTGAACCCTGTGGCGTGGAAGAGCTTACCCGTCTCCCAGTGAAAAGGGGCGAGGATGCAGGTTTCGCCCTCACGCCTCGGGTGCGGTGCTCCGCAGTAGTTGCTGTCCTTGAAGGCCACAATTGGTCCCTCCTGTCGGTAGCTTAGCACAAGTTTTGTAATACTACCCCCGTAAAACCGTCCTAAGTATCGTAATATCCAGACAGTGAAAAACGCACTACTAATCATTGTTGTTTTGGCTCTAATCGCCATAGCTGGCGTCGCAGCCAAGTTTGCCAAGCCCAGCACGCCCGATGTGGATAACAAGTCGGATCTCATTCGCGTGACTTCGCCATTGTCCAACTCGGAGGTTAAGAGCCCGCTTGTTATCACAGGAAAGGCACGGGGGACGTGGTTTTTCGAAGCGAGCTTTCCCGTCGTGATGGTTGATTGGGACGGACGAATAATTGGAGAGGGTCACGCCGAGGCCCAAAGTAATTGGATGACCGAGGATTTTGTGCCCTTTGAAGCCACGCTTACTTTTAACGTAGACTCGAACGCTTACAGCAACAAGGGCGCTTTGATTTTGAAGAAAGACAACCCATCTGGCTTGCCCGAGCACGACGATGCTATCGAAATCCCAGTGACATTCGCAAAAGTAGCGGGTGTTACACCTCCACCTGTTGAACCTTCGCCTGTTGGGCGAGATTGTGGCCGTCCAAATGACAAAAGTTGTCCATCTGGTTTCGAGTGTGTGTCGCGTTGCGGGCCGCCAGTTGCTCGCGAGGATGACCCGCCCCCCGGCTCCTTTTGCCAGCCTAAAGGGTATGTGCCCATTTGCCCTATCTGTCTTGCGGGAGGCACGCTCATTGACACTCCGCTTGGCCAAGTGGTTGTGCAAGACTTGCGCGAGGGCAATCCAGTTTGGACGGTCAATAAATCGGGCGAGCGCATCGAGGACGTTGTGCTTGTCACGAGCAAGACCGCCGTCTCGGCAAATCACCAAATGGTTAAATTAGTACTCTCGGACGGGCGCACCCTCCTCGTTTCGCCCGGCCACCCCATTATCGATGGGCGAACAGTAGGGGATCTTGCCGTGGGCGAGCCCTATGACGGCGCCCGAGTGATTGCCACACAGCGTACCCTCTACAACCAAACCCACACCTACGACATCCTACCTGGTGGCCAAACCAACTTCTACTTTGCAGATGGCATACTTGTTGGTAGCACACTTAGCCCCGCGCAATAGTCTGGTAAGTAAATTGAAGAGAATCCTCAAATTAATCGTTCTCGGGATTCTGATTATTAATGCTATCGTAGGCATCGTGGCTAAACCTCATATATACGCAAATGTTGAGAGTGCTCCAACCGCACAAACGGCCATCATCCTCGGCGCGGCTATCTTGCCAAGTGGGGCGCTGTCACAAATCTTTTTAGATCGCGCTGATACTGCCATCGCCTTGTACAAGGTGGGCAAGGTTAGTAAGATTCTCGTC
>Ga0209541_10008802_pt1 | contig 16524 bp, 19 predicted proteins | sample RifCSPlowO2_01_FD_184027 | JGI IMG/M metagenome (GOLD analysis project Ga0209541, IMG submission 184027) | Groundwater microbial communities from Rifle, Colorado - Rifle CSP2_plank lowO2_0.1 (SPAdes) (version 2) | ecosystem: Environmental > Aquatic > Deep subsurface > Groundwater | place...
CCCTCATCCTTGAAGTGCAGACATCCGAAGAAGAAATCACAAAAGCAAACAACAACGCAAACTTAAAGCTAGAAAAGACAGAATAACTCTAATGCTTTGTTGAAAATCTCATTTCATTTGCAATTAATTGGATGCAAAGCGTCACTCTCTTCGGACGGGGGTGGGGGTGGGGACAAATGAAAGAATAAAAACGTTAAGACTTTTCAACAAAGCCAGCCCTAAGTAACATTTTTATAACTGGTTATCTATTCTCTTAGATAAAAAATGGCGGAAAAAGAGAAGATAATAAAAGAGAAACTTGAACATGCAGGACTTTTTGACTATGGTGCATTTTATTCCTTCGCGCACAGCTGGTTCAAGGAAGAAAAATACGGCGTCACTGAAGAAAAATACGCAGAAAAAGTCTCAGGAAACAAGCGGAATATAGATATAGAATGGAAAGCAACAAAAGAGCTGTCGGACTATTACAAATTTGAGATGAAAATAAAATTCTTGATAAAAGATTTAACAGACGTCGAGGTAGAATTAAACGGGAAAAAAGAAAAAATGAACCAGGGAAAAACAGAAGTGGAAGTAACGGGCTACCTTATAAAAGACCACAAAAGCAAATGGGACACCTCGGCTTTCTCGAGATTCATGCGTGACTTCTACAACAATCACATAGTTCCCTCCAGAATAAACGATATGGAAAATCTTCTTACATCGGAATTAAAAGGCTTCAAAGAAGAACTAAAATCCTTCCTCGAAATAATGGGCAGAAGATAAAAAATAAATAACTGTATATAGCAACACCACAATAATATTTATAACTTCATTCCCTCAACTTCTGACATGAAAAAAACATTCCTCTCCCTGATGATAATAATTCTATTCGCAAGTCTGATATCTGCACAAACACCTTCTCTAAAAATAGAAAAAACAGACAAAGGCTCCGTAATAATTAAAGAACTGACAAACCCTGCAATTTTTGAATTTGAAATAGAAAACCTCGGACAGTCAGATATATTTGAAATCTATTCGCTAATCGGAGTCTCAATGTCTCCGAAAGGAAAATTTGAAATCCCCCACGGAAAAACAAAAATAGAAGTAATGGCTTTTCCGAATAAGGAAATAAGAGAAAACAACAACGGCTTCTACAATTTTGAATACCAGCTAAAAGGAAGAAACTCAGGAATATTCAGGGACACTCTTTTAATAAAAATAATCCCGCTGGAAGAAGCAATCGCCGTTGAAGGAAATCCATTTTATCCCAGCGACGACAACGCATCTATTATAGTAAAAAATACCCAGAACGCAAACCTGAATAATCTCAGACTGAAAGTGTCCTCGCAGTTTTTCTCCCAAACAGAAACTTTTTCCCTGGCTCCAAAAGAGCAAAAAGAAATCACAGTCCAATTAGACAAAAAAAATCTTGAGAAGCTCTCGGCAGGACCTTACATAATTTCGGCGGAACTGGAGATAGAAAATAAAGAAACAAAAATAGAAGGAATAATAGAATATCTCGAAGAGGAAGGCACTCTGACAGAAAAAACTTCTGAGGGCTTGATAATAAAAAAAGAAGTGGTTAAAAAAACAAACATAGGGAATACCCCGCAGGCAATGACTGTTGAACTGGAAAGAGGCATAATCTCGAGGCTGTTCACAATTAATTCCCCAAGTCCGACAAAAACTGAAAGAAACGGTCTCACAATAAACTACATATGGGAAGAAACAATCCAGCCCGGCGAATCTTTAGTAGTAGAATCAACAACAAACTACACATTTCCATTCATCATAATAATGCTGATTATTCTTGCGGGGTTTCTCGCGAAAATATATTCACAGAAGGCAATATCCCTGTCAAAGAACGTCTCATTCGTAAATACAAAAAAAGGAGAATTCGCTTTGAAAGTAAAAATCCGTGTGAAAGCAAGAAAAAACGTCGACAAAGTCCAGCTGATAGACACACTGCCCGGAGTGACGAAACTCTTTGAAAAATTCGGGAAGCATCCTGACAAAATAGACAAAAACACGAGGAGAATTTTCTGGAACATTGACTCCCTGAGAAAAGGAGAAGAAAGAGCTTACTCATATATAATATATTCAAATCTTAATGTAATAGGAAGATTTGAGCTCCCTTCAGCGCTGGTCACATTCGTCCACAACGGAAAAATCCAGCAGGTTTCATCCAACCGCGCCTTCTTCGCCAAGGAAAGCAGTTAAATAAATATTTCTTAGAAAAACGTTTCAAACCGAAACATTTATATGTATCTATCTTGTATTAATAATGTAACTATCATTATATATTATTGTATCCAATGATAGTTTATGGAAAAGGGAATGATAAACGCAATTTCATTAATTAAATCAAGTGAATATAGACATAAAGTCTTAAAAGCCATAGGGGATGAAGTAATTACTCCCTCGGAAATTGCAAGAAAGGTGAATTTAAGATTAAATCATGTTAGCATGGTGCTTACAGACCTTAAAGATAAAAAGTTGGTAAAATGCTTAAATGAAGAAACGAAAAAAGGAAGATTATATCAATTAACGGAGTTAGGAAAAAATGCAATTGCAAAGTATGGATAAACAAAAAGAGAAGAAGTTTAAAGATACTTCATGGGATTTTCGTAATGAATTTACCAAATATAGCAATCATGGATTCCACACTTATCCGGCAATGATGATTCCACAAATTGCGAGAAGATTAATAGAAATGTATGGGAAAGATAAGGAGATTCTTTTAGACCCATTCGCTGGTTCTGGGACGGCGCTTTTAGAAGCAAAGCTACATAAGAATTTTAAAAAAGCTTATGGAATTGATATCAATCCCCTTGCATTATTAATTTCAAAAGTTAAAACAACAGAAATCAATCCTCAATCTTTATGGGCTGAATATCATAAAATTGTAAAAAACAGTTTAGAAGGTAAAGAAGCCATAGAGAAAAAAGAAAAAAAAATTCAAAAACCAACTTTCTTTAATGTTGAATTTTGGTTTAAACCAGAAGTGATAACCGATTTATCAATAATTAAACAAAACATTAGCGAAATTAAAGATAAAGATATTCAAGATTTCTTTTTAGTTGCTTTTTCTGAGACCGTACGTGATGTTTCAAATACAAGAAATAGAGAGTATAAACTTTATAGAATGAATCAAGAAATGTTAAAAAAACATAATCCAGACACTTTCAGAAAATTTAGAGAAAAAGTTAAAGAAAATATTTACAGCATGGAAAATTTTGTTAAAGAAAAAAAAAATTGTGAAGTTAATATTTTAGCAGAAGATACAAGAAATTTAACTTCAATTCCTGCAAATAGCGTTGATTTAATTATAACCTCTCCACCTTATGGAGATAGCAGAACGACGGTAGCTTATGGGCAATTTTCAAGATTGGGCTTACAATGGTTAGGTTATGATAAAAATCAAGTCCTAAACATTGATAAGGTAAGTTTAGGAGGAATACCGACAAGAGATTTAAAGAATAGATTAGGTTCTCCAACTTTAAAGCAAACATTGGATAAAATCGCTAAAATTGACCCTTATCGTGCAAGGGATGTTTTAAGCTTCTATGTCGATTTTGATAAATGCGTTCAAGAATTACACAGAGTTGCTAAAAAGGGTGCTTTCATGTGTTTTGTTGTTGGAAACAGGACGGTCAAAGGTGTTCAAATTCCAACAGATGAAATAATTTTAGAATTATTCCAAGCTAAAAATCATTACAAACATCACAACACATTTATTAGAAATATCCCCCATAAAAGAATGCCTAAATTAAACTCTCCTTCAAATATTTCAGGCAATCATGCAGTAACTATGAATGAAGAATGGATAGTTGTGATGGAAAAACAATGAAAGAGAAAAGAATCCTTCATCTAACTTTACTTAGAAAATGGTTTGATTTAATTGCTTCTGGTAAAAAAACAAAAGAATACAGAGAAATTAAACCTTATTGGAATAAAAGATTGGCTGGAAAAGAGTTTGATGAAATACATTTCAAAAATGGCTATTCTAAAAATGCTCCCTTTATGCGTGTAGAATGGAAAGGGCTTACAAAAGAAAATGGAGAATATGTAATTATCTTAGGAAATGTTTTAGAAATTAAGAATATCTAAATCTCCTCCATCTTAAACACTTTGTTAAGATTATTCTTCAAAACTCTAAAACCAGAACCATGGTCATGTGTTTTTCCTTTGAGTTTTCCACTTCTATAAACCCCAATTCTTATATCATATAAAATCAAACCTTCTTTAATAAACCGAATAAACTTATCAAAAGTCAAACCACTTAACAAAATTGCTTTTTTAAAATTAAAAAGTTCTTTGTCATTTTCTGTTTTTGTTTCTGCCTTAATATAAGCAATATAATCAAGCTTCTTTTCAATTATGTTTTTAATTTCATCAAACTCATAGTAAATTTCAATATCTTCGATTTCATCTGTTTCTAAATTTTTTACTAAAATGTAAATTCTTCTTTTTTCTTCATCAACTTTAAGTTTAAACCCAAGTCTACCAAAAAATGTATTAAATTTTAAAATCGAAAAAGTTGAATGAACAGTTTTTAGTCCATCTGCTTTTTGGTCGGGTTGTCCGTATCTTTCCCTCATAATAGAATTAATCCCTTTTGGATGCGTCGGAGATTTAGTAAATAAAGTCACCATACTGTTTGATAGCTCTCTTGATGACTTCAATTCTAAAACATCTTCGTAATCAGGTAAGAAATTATTATTCTCAACAATCCCAATTAAATCCTCAAAAGTTTTTCCTATTCCAGTATTATGCGTTCTATGCGACTCAACAAATCCTTTTTCTTTTATTGCTAAAAAGTCTTTTTTGAAACCTTGTAAAACTTTATCTTCCATACAAAAACAAAAAATAAAAGAAAGTTAAATAGGGATACTACAAATTAAATACAAAATAAGCAATATCATCTTTCATAAAAATAAATGAAAAGTTCATAGGTTATTTTTATAGAAAATCATCCGGTATAAACCGGTCCGACCTCAACCCCTGCTCTTGCTTTCTTAAGATAAAAGTCCTCAATCTTTCTGTATCTCTGTGCAGTCTCGACTGAAACACTCGGCTTGACTCTTCTGAAAGCCTCATCAAAATCAGCACGCGTAACAACCTTCGAATTCGAATCATTTCTCAATGCGTTCAAGGCCGCTTCCCTGACCAGCGACTCAATATCTGCGCCGACGAAACCATCTGTAAGCCTGGCCATTTCCACGACGCTGACCTCTTTCGCCAAAGGAACATTTTTTGTATGAACTTCAAAAATCTTCTTTCTACTCAATTCATCAGGAACGTCAGCCAAAATAACTCTGTCAAATCTTCCCGGTCTCAACAAAGCAGAATCAATCATGTCGGGCCTGTTCGTCGCACCTATGACTGTAACATCCTTCAATCCTTCAAGACCGTCCATCTCAGCCAGCAACTGATTCAAAACTCTTTCAGTAACTTTTGTCCCAGGGTCAATTCCTCTCTTGGAAGCAAGAGAATCAATCTCGTCAAAGAAAATTACGCAAGGAGCAACCTGTCTCGCCCTCTCAAACACTTTCCTAACTCCCTCCTCGGACTTGCCAACCCACATACTAAGCAAAGAAGGTCCTTTAATATGAATAAAATTAGCCTCCGATTCCTTGGCAACAGCTTTCGCTAATAATGTCTTTCCTGTTCCCGGGGGACCGTAAAGTAAAATTCCTCGGGGAGCTCTTATTCCAAGGCGCTTGAACCCTTCGGGATTTGAAATAGGCCACTCAACAGATTCCTTCAATTCCTCTTTAGTTTTTTCCATTCCGCCGATGTCATCCCAGGTAATATTTGGGCTCTCGACAAAAACCTCTCTCATTGCGCTCGGCCTTACAACCTTTAAAGACTCCTCAAAATCATCCATCTTGATAATTATTTTATCCAAAACCTCGGGGGGAATAGGAGTATCCTCTTCTAAATTCAATTCAGGAAGCATCTTTCTCAGAACATTCATGGCGGCCTCCTTAGTCAGCGCGTTTAAATCAGCCCCAACAAAACCGTGCGTCTTTCCGGCCAAAACTCCCAGATTAACATTTTTATCTAATGGCATATTTCTGGTATGTATCTTAAGAATGTCCAGTCTTCCCGCCTTACTTGGAACAGAAATCTCAATCTCTCTGTCAAATCTTCCCGGCCTTCTCAAAGCAGGGTCAACAGAATTAATTCTATTTGTGGCTCCGATAACAATAACCTTCCCTCTTGATTTCAATCCGTCCATCATGCTCAATAACTGCGAAACAACTCTTCTTTCAACTTCTCCCTGAACTTCCTCTCTCTTCGGAGCTATCGCATCAATCTCGTCAAAGAAAATTATTGTTGGAGCATTCTTCTCCGCATCTTCAAAAATATCCCTTATCTTTTTTTCCGATTCTCCGTAAAACTTGCTCATAACTTCAGGTCCGTTCAAAACAATGAAATTAGCATCAGACTCATTGGCAACAGCTTTCGCCAATAATGTCTTTCCTGTTCCCGGAGGGCCGTAAAGCAAGACGCCCTTCGGCGCGTCAATGCCAAGCTTCTCAAATATCTCTGGATGTTTCAAAGGCAACTCAACCATCTCCCTGACTTTCTTTATCTCTTCTCTCAGTCCTCCTATATCTTCATAGGCAACATCAGGAGCAGCCTCTTCCGAGACATCAACTGTCTTAGGATGCAAAACAACTTCAGTATGCTCATTAATAAAACAAGGCTGATTCGGAGATACAGAAGCAACAACAAATCTTATCTGCCTGAAACCCTGGAAGCCCATACCCCCCATTCCTCCAAACATATCATGCAGGTCGCTGAAAAAATCAGGAAATCCGTCGCCAATTAGGTCATTTCTTTTCTGAATGCCCTTCAAAGAAATAATGTCTCCTTTTATCACAGGCCTGCCCAACAAAACATTTTTTATCATCTCAGGGTCGCCAAATCTGATTTCAGTTCCCTGCTGAACAGGGGCGATGGAAATTTTGGAAGCAGGCTTGACAGAAATTTTCTTAATGGAAGCCAATTCACCGACGCCGACTCTTGCATTCTTTCTTATCAGGCCGTCAATACGAATTATGCTTTCGCCAACATCGGCGGGATAAGCCCTGTCAACAATAACTAAAGTCTCTCTTCCGCCTTTGATAGAAACAATATCTCCTCTTATCAAACCAAGTTCCCTCATCAACTGGGGATCAATTCTCGCAATGCCTCTATACAAATCATCTTCCAAAGCCTCAACAACCTTCAGTCTTATCTCTCTGTCTTTTAATGCCATCTCATTCCTCCGTTTCTCCTTGCTTTAATATTACCTTCATTTTCTCCTTCATGTTCGTCATCAAAAAAATTCAGGCTTAACTTTCCAAAATCCTCAAAACACAGCTTGACCATGTCATCCATCTGCCTGCTTGCCCTATGATGAGAATTGTTTATAAAATCAACTACCTCCTTCGGAATGCTGATAGCATGACTGTTTCCCACAACTCTTAGCTTGACGCTGTAAGTTTTCTTTTTCAAATCTTTGTAATCTCGGAAATTATTCATGTCCTCGGGATGAACTATTTTCTCGCCGCATTTAGAACACTCGACAGCCCTCAGCCTGAAGCCCGACTTCTCAACAAAAGTCTTTTTCATTTCATTATTGCATTCCTTGCAAAATATTTTCGTTTCAAATATATCTTTCATGTATACCTACTGTATATACAACTATTTAAATTTTTCGTCGAAACAATTTAACAAAAGCACACAAAAGTTTAAAAGCTCAAAATCCTCAATATAAAAATGTTTTTAGGCAAAAAAAATAAGGATGAAAAAAAATGTGAAAATTGCGGAACTAACTCGCTTAACAAATTCAAATTCTGCCCTAATTGCGGAAATTCATTTCTAAACATGAGAAAAGAACAAGAAAACTTTGGTTTAATCGGAAGAAGTGACTCTTTTGATTCCGAGGCTGACACACAATTCGGGCTTCAGGGATTCGGAGTAACAGACAAGCTAATAAGCTCAATATTCAACAGCATGATGAAAAACCTTGACAAGCAATTCAGGCAAATAGACAAAAACATGGAAAGAACAGAAATAAAAAATATGCCGAATGGAATAAGAATAAAAATTTCAGGACTTCCGCAAAACAAAATAGTGCAAAAAGAAAAAAAAGTCAACCCTTCGGTAAATCAAAAAGTTAATGAAGAGCAAATAAAAAAAATGAGCTCCCTTCCAAGAGAAAAAGCAAAAACAAATGTCAAAAGATTAGGTGATAAAATAATCTACGAACTGACAACTCCCGGAGTGACGTCAACCGACGATGTATTCATTTCAAAACTTGAGTCGGGCTACGAAACAAAAGTCATAGGCGGAAAAAAAGTTTTTGTAAACAGTCTTCCTATAAACCTTCCTTTATTGAGATACACGATAGCAAACAACAAGCTTTTTTTGGAATTCAATCAGGAATAAAATGATCATGCCCGGATTTGAACCGGGGACCTCCGCCTTTCTAAAATCTTTTATCAGAGCGGCGCTCTAACCAGACTGAGCTACACGATCATTTTTGTCATGCGCTCAGGCGGTTTCCAAGGCGCCAATCAAGGCGGACTTGACCAGACTGAGCTACACGATCATATTCATCTTAAAATCTGTCCTTTTATAAAAGTTACCAAAGCAAGTTAAAAGCACAAACACCTTACTTAAAATAAAGAACACTAGAAATAATTAAAAACGGAAGCCAACACTAAAATATATGAAAAATATAAAAAAAATAATTCTGACTCTAATCGCATTCCTGATTCTGATATCAGTATATAACAACTACTCACTAGGTTTCGGCGCGGGATTTTGTCTGACAGGAGGAGGCACAAACTCAGCCTGCAACGATGTTCAAAATTCAGCTTACGGAAAAATACTCGGAATCAAAATCTCATTACTCGGAATTTGGGCATTTGCAATCCTTTTTTTAGTCTACTTTCTCGCAAGCATAAAAAATAAATACAAGCAAAATTTCTACGAAATCTATCTAATCATGATAGCAATCGGAACGCTCAGCTCGCTCTATTTCCTCTCTGTTCAATTTTTCATATTAAAACAGGTTTGCCCTAATTGCCTCGTCATAGACATAACAACGCTTCTGGTTGCCGTCCTGAGCTTTGTAGAGTTCAAGAAGCGCCGTTAGTCTATCGGTATGATGTCAGCTTCCCAAGCTGGAGAGGCGGGTTCAACTCCCGCACGGCGCATTTCAGGAATATATAAAGTAAACCTTCTGACTTACTAATTTACATAATGCAGTATCAAAATTAATTAATAATAAAATGAATTTTAATGATACAGATTAAAGAGATATCAATTTATTGACTGGACTTAACAGAATAAAACATTTTAAAAACATATTTCAACAAATAACCAAATGAACAACCCTTATGAAAATAAAACAGCAATAAAAAAGTCATGGGAATTTCTTAAGAAAGACACATGGGCATCGACATTTGTCTGGCTCGTGATTCTTACCATACTAATAAGATTCGTCCTGTTTCCAGCCCTCTCTTTGATAACCGGAAGCGCTCTGCCAATTGTAGTCGTAGAATCCTGTTCAATGTACCACGATTCAGATTTTGACAGCTGGTGGGAAAGAAATTCCGCGTGGTACGAATCAAACGACATAACAAAAGAAGAATTTGAAAAATTCCCGATGAAAAATGGCTTCACAAAAGGAGATATAATCTTCGTTTGGGGACACTCAAAAACAAAAAAAGGAGACATAATAATCTTCGAACCGGAAAACTCAGAGGCAAAACACCCCATTATACACAGAGTAGTCACGCTAGCTCCGATAGGAACAAAAGGCGATAATAATCTAAGACAGCTAACAGAGGACAACAACGCCCAGAAAATAGATGAGACAAAAATCCCTGAAGAAAACATAATCGGGCAGGCAAAATTAAAAATTCCGCTCATAGGCTGGGCAAAACTAATCTTCTTTGAATATTCACGGTCATCTGAACAAAAAGGTTTCTGCGGGTAGAAAACAGCAAAAAATATAAATACACAAAAAACTTAAACGAACAAAACAAAATGGAATTCTGTGAAAAATGTCGGGGAATGATTATCACAAAAGACGACAAGATTGTCTGCGCTAGCTGTGGCCATCAGCTAAAGAAAAAGCCAAAAGTGAAAACCTCTGAAAAAATACAGGAAAAAGAAACAGTCGCCGTAATAAAAACCGGCCAGGACGAAGTTCACCCAATCGTCGAAATGAAATGCCCCAAGTGCAAAAACAAAAAGTCATATTTCTGGACAATGCAAACCCGCGCATCCGATGAAGCAGAAACAAAATTCTACAAATGCGCCAAATGCGGCCACACTTGGCGTGTTTACAGATAAGATTAAAAACTATTTTTATTTCCCTTTTCAATGGCCTCGTAGCTCAGCCCGGTCAGAGCACTGGACTCTTAAGCAAACTTTTCTTTAGAAAAGAAAAGGTCTGCTGGCTCAAAAGAAACTATAATAGCAGAGTAGAAGAAATCCAGGTGTCGCGGGTTCAAATCCCGTCGGGGCCATTTTATTCAATAGTTCTACACCCACTTATATAATCAATATCCGAACAAATCTCCCAACCATAATCGCACCAATATTGTGGCGGCAAACTTTCGCCGACAGAAAGAGAACCGAAACATCTACAACTCTCATAATAATGATCGCATCTCTCTCCTTCAATCATCTCAATATTGTACTTGTCATAAGATTTAGGATAATACAAAACTAATAAAGCAACAAAAACCACACCAATAACAACCCACAAAATCTTCTTCATAAAAAACAATAGCTATTCAGATATATAACGCTTTCTTTTTACAAAAAATAGAAACTAACTAACCAGCCTCTTTATATTCTCTATATTTTCCGCAACTTCCCGCCCTTTCTTCGTGAGCCTGATAAGCTTAATCCTTCCTTTCTTCTCAAAAACAACCAATCCTAATCTTTCCAGGCTCTGCAAAATCTTAACCGCATGACTGTAAGTGCAATCAACTTCTTTAGCCAGAATGCTCCCATATCTAACACGCGCAATTCTTTTCAGGGCAACCAGCATCAACGCAGGCTTTCTCCTAAAAAATATATCGAAATTATCTTTTATTTTATTTTCCATCTTAACATATGTTTTCAAACCTATATATTAAACTCAATGACCTACTTTTAAATCTTTCTGCGGCTTTGTCACCCGAAAAAGTAGCGAACTTAAGCTACTACTCAAAAAGACTTCTCCGAGCAATTTTAATTTGTGACACTTTCATAAATACTCAAATAACCCTTTCCGAACAATTTAGCCCTGCCCGCAACAAGCTCCATCGTCGAGCCACCCGACCTAAAAGAGCTAGAAATATAATTTTTATCTCTAAGCATCTTGACCGCCTCGCTTGCGCTCGTCTTAACAATAACATCTTCTCTCTCTATCTCCCCGACGCCAACATAAACCCTTCCTTTCTCAACCCTCGCATTATATATCTTGTCATCAACTAAAATCTCCATCCTTGGTTCCTCAAAGCTAATCGGTGCATTCCGGAGTTCATGAACATTAATGCTATAAAGCAAGAACAAGACAAACTCCTCGTCAAACGCATCAATCGCCTCCTCATCACTCAAGCCCAAGACAGGATTCCTAATCTCAGAAAGCTCGACACCATCGGTATCCAGATTAAAAATAAAAAATTCAAGAAAAGAATCTCCTGCCCCTAACCCTACTAAAACAAGAAGCAAAAACATAAGCCCGCCAGCAACCCAACCAAAAAATTTCCAGGACATCATAAAAAAAATCCAACAACACTTATAAAACTTGCCCCATTCTTTATATTAACGAAAATCGCACAAGTTAAGCAAAATAGATAAACTGTTCCTACAAAAAACGAAATTTAATAACTAACCAAACTGCCGCATCTCATCAACACTTCCGATTATCAGAGAATAAAAATTATAATTTTTGTTAATTTTACAACCTTGAGAGCTAATTTTCGGATAACACACAATTTCAGCCAAAATCAAAAACCTTTTAACCTGACTTATTTCTAAAATATAATGAAAATACTGGCTGCGTCAGATATTCACGGAGATTCAAAGCTTACGAAAAAACTTGCAGAAAAAGCAGAAAGAGAAAACATAGACCTAGTTGTGCTCTGCGGGGACATAACTGGCTGGACAGAAACGCGCGACCTGATAAAACCATTCAAAGACAAAAACAAGCATGTCCTGATTCTGCCTGGAAACTGGGACTCATTTGCGACAACAGACTTCCTTGCGTCATTTTACGGAATAAAAAACATCCACGGATATTCTATAACACACAAAAACATCGGATTTTTCGGAGCAGGAGGCGCGGAAGGACCAGGGCCTGGAAGAATAACCGAGAAAGAATTACTTGAAACTTTAGAAAGAGCCCACGCCGGATTGGAAGGAATTGAAAAAAAAATAATGGTTACACACATGCACCCTTCAGGAAGCAAATCCGAATTCTCAGGCATTCCCGGCTCAGAGTCAATTAAAAAGGCAATTAAAAAATTCAAGCCCTCTTTCCTCTTGCATGGCCACATCCACGAAGCATCCGGCGTCGAAGAAACAATCGGCTCAACGAAGGTGCTCAACGTAGGCCGCGAAGGAAAAGTTATTGAAATCTAAAAATTAGAAACACATTTAATAAAAAGAAGTTGATGTTTTATCCTGTAATTAAGAAAGATATATCTCAAGTTTCTTTGGACCTCTAAGTTTTCTCAAAACAAATTTAATATCTTTTTCAGTTTGCTTAAAATGTTCCCCTTCATCCCAATGACAGGGTATAGTCCAATAATACTGGAATTTTAATCTTGAACTATCTGCTAACCCGCTTTCATCTACTCCGTGTTCAAATCTACCATCACCAGATTCAAATACTGGATGAATCGACCGAAATCTTGCATCTGCTTCTTGATAATTACTTCTCATCCAATCTAATTCAGTTTTATTATGTCCATAAACTCCTATCCAGCTCGACATTTTATCTCCTTGAATATGGTATAAAAACGCTTTATAAATTTTTCATTTTATTCACTTCGTAAGTCCTAACAACAGCAAAATCTATAACTTTTAAAACCCTCTAATTCTAACAAAAAAATGGCAGTAAAAGATTTTCTTGCGGTTGAAGACGCAAAAAAAACAATTGAAAAAGAAGTAAAGCAACGCCCAAAAATAGAAGAATTAACAACAATAGAATCGCCCGGAAAACCAACTCCTGCAACTTTTCTCGAAGACAATAAAAAAACAATCAAAAAAAGAAAACATCCTAAAAAACCAACATCTTCGCCAAATAAAATAAGCGCTCCCAAAAAAGACTCTATTCTTATAATAACGGAAAAACCGCAAGCCGCCCAAAAAATCGCCCTGGCTCTCGGCTCACCAAGGAGAAGCATTGAAAAAAATGTCTCCTATTACGAATTGACAAAAAATGGGGAAAAAATAATAGTAAGTTCTGCTGTCGGACATTTATTCAATCTCGAATATGTAAAAGGCCAAAAAGGCTGGCCAATATTCAAAATAGAATGGCGCCCGTCATACGAGAAAAAATCAGGCGCATTCACAAGAAGATATTTCGAAACCTTAAAAAAACTCTCCAAAAAAGCCAAAGAGATAATAATCGCAACAGACTACGACGCGGAAGGAGAAGTTATCGGCTGGAACGTCGCAAGATTCATTTGCAATTCAGAAAAAGCAAAGAGAATGAAATATTCTACTCTGACAAAAACTGAACTGCAAAATTCCTTCGAAAACTTAATGCCAGAAATAAACTGGAACCATGCATACTCTGGAGAGACCCGCCATATATTGGACTGGCTTTACGGAATAAATCTGTCACGCGGATTAATGTCAGCCATAAAAACTTCCGGTTCTTTCAAAATCCTATCAATAGGCCGTGTCCAGGGGCCTGCGCTGAAAATAATTGTCGAGAGAGAAAAAGAAATTCAGGCATTCAAACCTGAGCCGTTCTGGAGACTATTTGCAATCGTAGATGACTTCCCATTCCAACACCCAAAAGATATATTCAACAAAGAAGAGCTGAAAAAATTTGAGAATATAAAAGAAGGAACTGCAATCACAACAAAAAAAGAAGAATCAATTCTCCCGCCTCCACCATTTGACCTTACAACACTACAAAGAGAATCCTACCGAGTAAACGGAATGTCTCCTTCACAAACTCTGGCGACTGCACAAAAACTTTATCTCTCTGGTTTAATATCCTATCCAAGAACTTCATCGCAGAAAATTCCTTCTACTATAGAACCAAAAAAAATCCTTAAAGTGTTAGAAAAAAGTTTTCCCGAAGCAAAAAAAGCAACGCGCGCAAAGCCGGTTGAAGGTAAAAAAGAAGACCCGGCTCACCCGTCAATTTATCCGACAGGAGAATTCTCTCCCGTAAAAGAAGCTGAAAAAAAACTTTATGAGCTAATTGTAAAAAGATTTATCTCTGTATTCTCCCACGACGCGATAACACAAAATAAAAAAGTAACTATAACTTCAAAAGAAAACCCTGAAATAAAATTCACCGCTTCAGGATTAAAAATAAAAGAAAAAGGATGGACTTCTGTTTATCCTGCTACTCTGGAAGAAAAAGAAATTCCAACATTGAACGGAGAAGTAAAAATAGAAAAAATAAAAATAGAAGAAAAAGAAACCCAGCCGCCGAAAAGATACACACCGGCCTCCCTAATCTCAATATTAGAAAAGAAAAATCTCGGGACAAAAGCAACACGCTCTATAATAGTAGACATTCTGTTCGACCGCGGATACCTCGATGGAAAAAGCATCCAGGCAACAGCACTCGGAATGCAATTAATCAACACTTTAGAAAAATACTCTCCTATAATAATAGACGAAAATCTTACCAGACAGTTTGAAGACGAAATGGAAAAACTAAGCGAAACAAAAAACTCAAAATCAGTTCTGGAAAAAAAAGAAAAAGAAATTATTCAGAAAGCAGAAAAGATAATCACCGATATTTCAAAAGAATTCAAGTCAAAAGAAATTGAGATAGGAAAAGAAATTCTGAAAGGCGTGGAAATTTTCAGGGAACAGCAAAAAGAAAGCAACACTCTAATAAGATGCCCTACCTGCAAAAAAGGAGACTTGAGAATTTTATATTCTAAAAAATCAGGAAAATATTTTGTCGCCTGCTCCGCTTATCCTGAATGCAGGCAAACCTATTCACTCCCTCCTAACGCACTAATAAAAAAATCCGGAAAAGATTGTCCCGAATGCAATTTTCCGAAATTGCTCTCTATAAAAAAAGGAAAGCGCCCCTGGGAGTTTTGCTTTAATCCAAACTGCCCCGCTAATATAAAACGCAGGGAGGAGTGGGAGAAAAGGAAACAGGAAAATATTCAATCCAATCAAGATGAAGGATTTAAATAACCGCCGGATAAATGGCCATGCAAACTTTCGCCAACTCCTCTTAAGCCTTCCACTAAAGAAGAGACTTTATTGTGCCTTCTTAAAATATTGTGCCTGGAGATATAAACAAAAGCTCCTGCAGTTCCGTCTTCATAATCTGCGCGTTGAACCAGCACGTCTAATTTATCTCCATTTGGCGTAATAACTTCACGATATTTTAATTCATCAGTTCTCCAGTCATCAATCAATCTTCTTCTAATTTTTCTGTCTGGTATCGGACTATAAAGATGCATAAAACTCTCGCCACATAACTCTGCACTTTTAATCCCAAGCAAATTATCTAAACTTTCGGAAACCCTCAATATTTTTCCTTGGTCACTAATGAAAAGCAAAGCGGCATTTTTTGGGATAAGACCCTGCACATTTATAGCATCAAATATGCTTTCATAAAACCTATTAGAAAATGTATTTATTGCCTGTTTCAAAGAAGCGACCTCTCCTTCCAATTGTGCATTTTCTATTCTTAAATCCTCGCTGCGTTTAGCAATCTCGCCCGCCGCTTCGGGACAACTAAAAGAACTTGCAGGATACCCCTTTCCCATTCTTATACTTGCAAGTTCGACAAATTTTCTCTGCCTATCCAATATTACTTCTTCATATTGTTCTGATAATTCTCTATATTTATCTGCTAATATGTGATGTATTTTCAGTCTTCCTGTTAATCTTTCTGACAGAAAATCATTTCTCTTTTTCAGTTCCTGATAAGCTCCAGCCTCTCTGATTTTATCATCGGGCAAATTTCTTGCAACATAACCTAAAACATGATTATAAAAATTTCCAGTAGCCTCTCTCGCTTTGCTGACTATTTCGCGAAGTTGTTCATGAAATTCCATAACAATTCACTATAAAATAAATTTAAGTATTTTACTATACTAAAGAGTAATATAAAAATAATGTGACATCCTCCGTACCCTAAAGATTTTTTGCTTCACAAATTTCTCTTAATAAAAAATTAGTCAATTTGTACTATCCATCTCAATCGCTGACAATTACTTCCCCCGTCTGTTCCACGCCCTCAAGCTCGGCCTGACCTTCAATGTAGGAGACATTCCTCTGTTGCTTCTAAGCCCACGAGACTTCTTGCCGGCAGAAGTC
>Ga0209541_10008804_pt1 | contig 16523 bp, 21 predicted proteins | sample RifCSPlowO2_01_FD_184027 | JGI IMG/M metagenome (GOLD analysis project Ga0209541, IMG submission 184027) | Groundwater microbial communities from Rifle, Colorado - Rifle CSP2_plank lowO2_0.1 (SPAdes) (version 2) | ecosystem: Environmental > Aquatic > Deep subsurface > Groundwater | place...
AAAAGAATTTTCCTTAAATTTTTTGTTAATATCTAAAACAGAAAGCTTAAAAAAATGGGCATATCTAACTTTTTTTCTTGCAACAGAAAGCATTTTTTCTGAAATATCAATGCCATATAGATCTAGTTTTTTATTCTTTTTTTCTAAAAAAGCTAACAAATTTCCTGTGCCGGTTCCAACATCTAAAATTTTTGAACTTTCATCTATGTTTACTTCTTTAATTGTTTTTTCAATTATGCCAAATAACCATTTGCCTACAATCCCTCTATCATAAACTCCCGCAACAATATTAAAAAATCTTTTATTCTGATTTTCTCGTTTTACCATATTCATTTTATCTTTAGAGCATATTTAACAAATTTTAGATTACATGATTTATGTTTCATACACCACTCTTCGCACTCTTCAGCCTTTTCAATATATTCATAGAGCCACCCACATTTTTCACATTTGTAAACAATTTCTCCCTCAAAATTTGTCTCTTCTACCATTTCTTTTTTCTCCTAGGACTTTGCAATTGTTTTACAAGCCAGACAATAAACAAAACCAAGGCAATACTAATAAGAGCCATAAACAACCATCCAAATATCCACATCCCAAAAAAATCATATCCCAAGTTTCCCATCATTCCACCAGAGCCATTGAATCCCATCATTCCAAATCCAAAAAATAAGAATAAGATTAATATCACAATTAAAACAATAGCTAAGGTATTATCTTGTTCCATTTTTCCTCCTTAGTAGCTCTTAAAATATGAATACAATAATTAGACATATGTTCTTCAATTATTTCTATCAATGGTTTGATGGTTTTCTCGTTTAGTTTGTAAAATCTAAATTTTCCATCAATCTCTGACTGAACAAAACCACATCTTCTTAATCTTTCTAAGTTATGAGAGACAGCAGTTTGATCCATTTTTAATTCTTCAATTAATTCAGAAACATTTTTCTTTCCCTTCATCAGCAGTTTTATTATTTTAAGTCGTGGCTCGCTAACTAAAGTTCCAAGAAATATTTTGTATGCCCCGTATAGCTCTTCTTCAGAGAATCCTTCCTTATGCACATGATGTAATATGCTTTTGTTTATCATATGATAATTAGAGACATATAACTATTTAAACCTTTCTATGATTTAATCTCTCTTTAGGAGATATAATCCCGCGCTCAATAGAAAAATGACAAACAGTTGAACCTCAATTCCATCAAATGGCAAACTTGCGAAGCTAAATGATATTCCTAAAAAGCTTAAAATTAATGGAAAAATTCCTGTAATACATAACGGACAAACACCAACTGCTAAACCTCCAATAGTCCCTAATGTCCCAAGCGCAATTCCTTCTTTACATTTCTTTCTTTCTTTGTATTTTAAGTAAGAAATTACAGCATTTATAGAAACTAAAATTCCGATAAAAATAGAAAAAATGAGAGACAATGAAAGTTTAAACAAATTTACTGTGTCCACATAATTAATTATCAAAGGAATTGTATTATAAAAACCACTAACAAAAATATTAATTAATAAATACACAATAAATATCCCAATAAGCCAGAAGATATAGGGTTTTCTAAATATTTGAGATAACTCCATTTTATTCAACTATTAGCGTCCCATATCCCATACCCATACTACAAGCAAAGGTATATGTTCCTGGTTTTTCTGGAGTGAACTCAACATAGTCACTTGGTGTTGCAAGATACTTCTTTATCCCAAATTCTTTTATAGTAAATGATCTAAAACATCCAGTAACACTTTCATCCAATCTAATCTTAGCAGGAATACCCGCCTTAAATTTTATAGTATTCGGATAATAATTATAATTTTTCATTCCAATAACAATCTCTTGAACTTCCTCCCCCGTAGCAGTTATAACCCCATTATCAATAGAAGAACTAGAACTATCTTGACCATTTTGACTTAAAAAATATCCTGTAGCAACTATAATCACAAAAATTCCAATTCCATAAAGTGTTGATTTACTTATTTCCATTTTATTTAATCCTTATTTCATTAATCATTGAAAAAGCACACTCCTAGGTCCAAATATCATTATCAACATAGTAATAACGGTTAGCAAAAAACTAAGAAAGATAGTAATAAAATGATTATCTTCATTAACTCTTTCCTCGCCTTTAGTTTCTTTGTAAATTAAATAATTAAGCCCAAAAAGAATTGCGCCGCAAACAAGGAACATAACAACAGCTGCAGCTTTTAAATTATCATTAAACATCATAACTGCAGTCATTGCACCCATAAGTCCACCCATAAATCCAGCCATAAGTCCTTCCATAGCACCCATAACTCCACAACATTTTCCATTCCAAACACCGAAAATAATTCCTATGCTCATTCCAAAAACTCCCCCATAAAACATCCCATTGGTAGCACCAACATAAAATCCGGCTAAAAATCCTGCCATCATTCCAATAGTCATCCCAATCATCATCCCTGTCATACAAGAAAACCTCCTAAAAGCTCTAACTTGTCTAACTGAAGGTAAAATAAGTGCATAACTAAGTAGAACAAAAAATAAAAAAAGACCATACTTAGAAAAAAAACCTTCAATATTTCTCAGTCTAAAATAATAAATAACCACAAAAGTAAAAAAAGAAGTTAAAACTGAGAGGAAAATTGTCTTAATTAACTCTCCTTCAACTCTACTTCCTTTCAATTCCTTGACAAATTCTCTTAAGCTCATTAAAACATTAAAACTCTGTTTTATTAAAACCCTTTGGTAAAACTAGTTTCACTAGAAAAGCTTATAAGTAAAATAATTAAATAATTTTATGGATAACAAAAAAACAGGTTACCTGCTTTTATGTGCCGTTGTTTTAATTGTAATAATAATTTATATGTTTAATAACGCTCTCTATGACATTGTAAACACAAGTTGCAGTGAAGCTGGACATGGGGATAATTGCCCCATGTATGATACTATAGAAAAACAAACAAATTTTTCTTTGGTAATTGCAGGATTAGTTGCTCTTGTTGCAATTTTTTTAATATTCTCGAAACCTCAAAATAAAATAGTTATTAAAAAAATAAAAGAAAGAAAGTCTTTAAAAAAATATGATATATCTGATTTAAGATCAGAAGAAAAAAAGGTATTTGAATTAATCAAAGAAAATAAAACAATCTTCCAAGCAGACTTAATAGACAAAACTGAATTTGGAAAAGCTAAAATAACTAGGATTCTTGATAAACTTGAAGGAAGAAGTTACATAGAAAGAAAAAGACGCGGGATGACAAACGTTGTTGTACTAAAAGAATAGACAATCAACCTTTTAAACTCAATTTCTTAACATAGAATTATGACAGAAAAAATTGACATATCAAAAATTGACACAATAAATGTTGGGATAGTTGGACACATAGACCATGGAAAAACAACTCTCTTGCAAAAACTTTCAGGAAAATGGGCCGACACACATTCTGAAGAATTAAAGAGAGGAATAACAATAAAACTAGGCTATGCAGACACAATTGTTAGGGAAGAAAACAAAAAGTTAACAAATGATAAAAATTCTAATGGAAAACCTGTGAGATATATAACTTTTGTTGATGCGCCAGGACACGAAATGCTAATGGCCACCATGCTTTCAGGAGCAGCAATCATGGATGCTGCAATACTAGTAATTTCTGCAAGCGAAGGGATAAAACCTCAAACACAAGAGCATTTAGTTGCATTAAAAGCAAAAAAAATAAAAAATGTAATTATAGCACAAAATAAAATAGATTTAGTTTCAAAAGAAGAAGCTTTAGAAAGCTATAAAAAAATTAAAGAATTCCTGAAAGGAACAATTGCAGAAAATTCCCCCATTATCCCAATCTCAGCAGAACAAGAAATAAATATTAATAAGATATTAGAAGAATTATGCAAGATAGAAATTAACAAGCCTTTAAAAAATGAAAAACCAATATTCTTAGTTGCAAGAAGTTTTGATATAAATAAACCCGGAACACCTTTAGAAAATCTTCACGGAGGAGTTCTTGGTGGAGCCTTAAAATCTGGAACTCTTAAAATAGGAGATAAAATTGAAATAAAACCAGGCTTTTCTTATAAAAAACAAAACCAACAACATTATAGAACAGTTAAATCAAAAATAATTTCAATGCAAAAAGGAGAATATCAAATAAAAGAGGCTACTCCTGGAGGAAGCCTTGCAATTGAAACAGAACTTGATCCTTCACTAACAAAAGCAGACTCACTTTCAGGAAGCGTAGCATCCACCGAAGGAAACTTGCCAGAAATAACTGAAAATATCCAAGTAAAGTTTACATTATTTAAGGAAATTTTTGGAACAGGAAAACACGAACCAGTTCAAGAACTAAAACTAAACGAAATGCTAATGTTAAGTTTAAACACATCAATAACCGTAGGTCAAGTAATAAAAATTTCAAAGGATATATTAAGCCTAAATCTAAAAATTCCCGTAGTCCCATTAAAAGGAGAATCTATTGGTATGGCTAGAAACTTAGAGGGTCATTGGAGATTAATAGGTTTTGGCGAGATAATATAAAAACAACATTTAGAAGATTTTATAAAATCAAATCTTCTAATAAATATAGGTGAACCAAATAGCAGAAAAAATAATAATTAGTAGGAAAACCCCAAAATATATCTACGCTGGAAAAATTAATTTTCTTGAAACCCTAAAAGGTATATTCCCTTGGGAATTTAAAAATTCGAAAAAAACAGCATATATCTTGGGATATCTATTTCTTGCTGCACTAATCTTTGGGGTAATTGACTTTATGACAACTTCTAATTTTTTAAAAGGAGATATCAGCCACGCAATAGAAGTTGGAGTTCCTTGGACATTTTTAGAATTCAGTCTTGAAGACCCAACAAAACAACCAGTTAGAACTTGGGCCCTCATAGGTTCTCTATTGCTTTACACACTTATAGCTTATATTATAAACATCTTAATAAGTTACTTAGGAGATAAAATATTTAAGTCTAGAAAAGAAAAAGAAGTTAAACCAAAAGTTTTCAAAAACATAAAAAGTGATGGAAAAGTTACAAATAGCCTGTCAAATACACAAAATGAATTAAAGTTAAAGGTCTCCCCATTTACATCAACTCCAACAATTAAAAATCCTGCTCCAATAAATATAACAAGACCAAGAACTTCTCAAAAATAATTTTATTAAAATTAATCTTCCCCGATAAGTTTTACTATATCTTCTTCGTTGGGAATTCTTGCTAAGTCACTAACTTTATCCCCAGCTTTTAGCTTGATGATTCTAACTCCTTGAGTAGCTCTACCCATAATTCTAATATTCTTAATAGGAGTTCTTATAACAATTCCTTTTTCTGTTGTAACAATAATATTATCAGTTCCAGTAACAGATTGTGACTTCACAATTCCCCCAGTCTTATCAGTAACCTTCATATTAATAACTCCTTTCCCAGCACGCCCAGTTAACCTATAATCGTCAGCTCCGGTTCTCTTGCCATAACCATTTTCACTAATAGTTAAAATTGAAAATTTATCCTTATCTTTAATAGGTAATACTTCCAAAGAAACTACTTTATCTCCCTTGTCCAATTTTATTCCACCAACACCATAAGAAGATCTGCCCATGCTTCGAACATCTTTTCCCTTAAACCGAATAGCCTGTCCTTTTTTAGTTACAAGCAAAACTTCTTGCTCCTCAGTCATTGGCTTAACTTCAATTAAAGTATCTTCTGTCTCAGTAACTTTAATTGCTTTAATCCCCCCTTTGCGCGGACTATCAAATTGAGAAAGTTCAATTTTCTTAACAACACCTTTTTCAGTAGCCATCATCAAATAATCTTCAAATTTCTTTACAGCTAAAACACTTGTAACTCTTTCATCTTTTAATTCAAGCAAATTAATAATTGCTTTTCCTTTAGAACTCTTAGCAGAAGAGGGAATTTCATGAGCTTTGAGCCAATGAACTTTCCCTTTATCGGTAAAAAACAGCATATAATCATGTGTGCTACAAGTAAGAAGATCTTTTACAAAATCACTTTCAGTTAAATCAGAACCAATGACCCCCTTGCCACCCCTATTCTGTTCTTTATACTGCATCAAATCAATTCTCTTGATATAACCTTTATCTGTAATAGTCACAACAACTTCTTTTTTGTCAACCAAATCTTTTTCTTCTAATTCCTTAAGGGACCCAACAATTTTTGTTCTTCTGTTATCCCCATAAACTTCCTTCAACTCTTCAAGCTCTTTTCTAATAATCTTAATAATCTCATTTTCATTTCCTAAAATTTTCTTTAATTGTTCTATTAACTTTTCTAAATCAACTTCTTCCTTTTTTAGCTTATCAAATTCAAGCGATGTAATCTGGTGAAGCTTCATTTCTAATATAGCTTCTGTTTGTTTATCAGTTAGCTTAAACTTCTTCTGCAACTCCATTGCTGCTTCAATTTTTGATTTAGACGCTCTAATTAACTTAACAACCAAATCTATATTCGACTGGGCAACTAAAAGTCCTTCGACAATATGAATTCTCTTCTCAGCTCTTTCTAAATCAAATTCTTTTGTCTTTCTTATAACTCCTTGCCTATGTCCTACATAAACTTTAACATAATCCCTAAGAGTCAGAAGTTTTGGGACATTTCCAACAAGAGCAAGCATATTAACATTAAAACTAACTCTAAGTTGAGTATATTTATACAATCTATTCAATGTAAATTTAGGCTCACTATCTTTCTTTAGTTCGATTACAACACGCACCTTCCCTTTGCTAGATTCATCTCTAATATCAGAAATATCTGGAATTTTTTTATCCCTCACAAGATCCGCAATCTGTTCAACTAAAACAGACTTATTAACTTGATAAGGAATTTCTACAATAATAATTTTTGTCTTTCCATTAGACCCCCTTGCTTCTTCAACTTCTGCTTTTCCTTCAATAATTAATCTTCCCCTACCTTCAGTATAAATCTCTTTTATCTCCCCACTAACCGTTCCACCCGTTGGAAAATCCGGTGCTTTAATTGCAGAAATAAGTTCTTTATCATCACAATTATTATTATCAATATAGGTTAATATTGCATCACAAGTATTATTCAAATTATGTGGGGGGATATTAGTAGCCATTCCAACAGCAATCCCATTGGACCCATTAATGAAAAGATTTGGAATTTTCCCAGGTAAAATAACAGGCTCACTTAAGGTATTATCATAATTATTCCTCATATCAACAGTTTTCTTTTCAATATCTTTCAATAACTCATCACTAATTTTTTCCATCTTAGCCTCCGTATACCTTGGAGCAGCAGCATTGTCCCCATCCATAGAACCAAAATTACCTTGTCCAATAACTAAAGGATAACGAAGAGAAAAATTCTGAGACATACGAACCATAGCATCATATATAGAAGCATCCCCATGAGGATGATACTTACCCATTGTATCCCCAACAATTCTTCCAGATTTCTTTGTCTGTTTATTTGATTGAAGACCCATTTCATTCATAGCCCAAAGTATTCTTCTATGAACAGGTTTTAAACCATCTTCCGCCGAAGGAAGAGCTCTAGCAACAATAACCGACATTGCATAATTCAGATAAGCTTCTCTCATTTCTGTTGAAATCTCTGCATCAATCAACTCCTTAGCATTAACACTTTCTTTCAAAGCTTCTCTTTTATCTTCAAATTTTTGTGACTCTTTTTCGGCCTTATCCAACTCTTCAGCTTCTCCCACATTTCCTTCATCAATAAATTCCTTGCTCATTTCTTTTTTACTCCTTTCTTTTTAACTTCACTATTCAATTTTTTCTTATCAATAACTAAAATTGGAAAAGTTAAAGCTTTAAGCTTGCACTCTTTACATTCCTGTCTTGGAACAACTCCGAATAAATTTCCCGTTCTAAAAGTGTATTTAACATCAGTTGATTTGCATCGAGGGCAAAAATAAACCTTGACTTCTCCTTTTTTCGCCATTACAAATCAACCTCTGCTTTACTAGCATTTTCTTCTATAAATTGTTTTCTTGGAGCAACAGCATCACCCATCAAAAGAGAAAAGGTTTCATCAGCTTCAACAGCATCCTCAATTGAAACTTGCTTAAGCCTTCTAGTCTTCGGATTCATAGTCGTATCCCATAATTGGCTGTCATTCATTTCTCCTAAACCTTTAAACCTGCTAATCTCCCCACCGCCAAGTTCTTTTAATTTTTCTTTTAATTCTTTTTCACTATAAACATAATAGTCTTTATTTCCTTTTTTAATTTTAAAAAATGGGGCAACAGCAATAAAAATATGTCCCGCCTCTATTAGTTGGGGGGTATACCTATAAAACAGCGTTAATAAAAGAGCTTTAATATGTTGCCCATCAACATCAGCATCGGTCATTATAATTACTTTGTTATATCTAAGTTTTTCAAGATCAAAACTTTCCCCAACTCCAGTTCCAATCGCCGTAATCAAATTAGAGATTTGCTCACTTCCAAGTGCTTTTGCTTGATTTGACTTTTCAACATTTAAAACTTTTCCTCTTAAAGGCAAAATAGCTTGGGTTTCTCTATCTCTCCCTCCCTTTGCAGTTCCACCAGCAGAATCTCCTTCAACAATATAAAGTTCTGTAGATTCTCTTTTCCTACTTGAACAATCAGCAAGTTTTCCAGGCAAACCACTCCCCATCCCAAGAGCGTTCTTTCTCCTAACCAAATCCTTCGCCTTCTTTGCAGCTTCTCTAGCTTTTAAAGCAAAAGTTGCTTTTGCAATTATTGCTTTTGCAACAGCAGGATTTTCTTCTAAAAAATCACTTAATGCAGAGGTGGCCATAGACTCTATTATCCCTTTTATTTCTCCATTCCCCAATTTTGTTTTTGTCTGGCCTTCAAACTGTGGACTTTCCATTCTTAAAGATATAACTGCAGTAATTCCTTCACGAACATCTTCTCCAGTTAGTTTTTGACCATTTTTTAAAACACCCGTCTTAGAGCCATAATCATTAATAACCCTCGTCAAAGCAGATTTTAAACCAGCAACGTGAGTTCCACCCTCAATAGTGTTAATTGTATTAACAAAACCTTGAATGTTTTCGTTAAAAGAATCTGAATACTGAATAGCAACTTCTGCAATAGTTTTTCCCTCCTGTCTTTTGAAATAAACTGGCTTTGCATGGATAGGATTTCTAGTTTTATTTAACCATTTAACAAAATCAACAAGACCCCCACTAGATTCATAAGTTTCTATTTTCTCATTTTCCCCTCTTAAATCAGTAAAAATAATTTTAAGTCCTGCATTTAAAAAACAAGCTTCCCTAAATCTCGTAGCCAAAGTTTTAAAATCAAAATCAATTGTAGAAAAAATAGAATCATCGGGACTAAAAGTAACCTTTGTCCCACTTTCTTCTTTTTCAGCTTTCCCAACAACACTAACTTTATTTTTAGGAACACCAATTTTATAACTTTGTGAATAAATATCCCCATCTTTTTTAACTTCAATAGTCATATCTTTTGACAAAGCAGAAACAACTGAAATCCCGACACCGTGAAGACCGCCGGAAACAGCATATGCTTTGTTATCAAATTTTCCACCAGCATGAAGTTTAGTAACAATAATTTCCATCGCAGATTTTTTATAAACAGGGTGTATATCAACAGGCATCCCCCTCCCATTATCCTCAACAACAACTGAATTGTCTTTATTTATTGTAACTTTTATAGTATCACAACTCCCTGCCATATGCTCATCAACAGAGTTATCTACAACTTCATAGACAATATGATGAAGACCATACTTATCAGTAGAACCAATATACATACCCGGTCTTTTACGAACAGCCTCAAGACCTTCCAAGACAGTAATGTCTTTTGCAGAGTAGTTTTTATCAACAGCCATCTAACTTATCCTTTTTTCAAACACAAAAAATCAACTTACTTTATAAACATTTGCCTTAAAAAACTGCAATTTGCCGTCGATAAAAATAATTTTATTAAAACTTACTTAAAAATCCCTATTTCTTAGAAGACTCTCTCTTTTCTTTTTCTGCCTTTACAACTGCTGACTTTCTAACCCACTTAACTTTCTTATTTTTCCTTCCCATCTCAGAATTTTTCCTGCATTTAGAGCTACAATAATACCTTGCCGTTCCATCTTTTTGTATAACTGTAGTCCCTCTTGGAATTTCATAATTATTTCTGCAAAAAGAACAAGTCACCATTAGTTAGTAGACCCCCTCTTAATTCCTTTCATAACTCTTCTTGCTTCAATTTCAGTTTCTCTAAGCATCAAAATATCCCTTTTATCAATTGGACCGCAAACATTCCTTCTCATAGATTTACCACGATTTTTCCCTTGTAAAATTTTACATCTAACCTGGGTTATTTCCCCACGAGTTCCAGTTCTTGCAATAACAGCTTCAACTATTGCTGGAACAACTCCTTCTTCTGTTAATCTTTCAGAGCCCTTGCTTCCTCCCTGCTTTTTTTCCTGTTTTTTCTCTGGTTTTTTTTCTTTAACTTTTTGTGTTTTAGCCATTCTAATATTTTAATCCAATATCTAAAGGATTATTTTAATGAATCGAGTTTTGCTTCGCCTTCTTCAAGGATTGCAACAGCAGCAGTTGGTCTATTTATACCAACAGAAATACCAAGCTTTTCTTTTGAATCAGCTTCAGCAAATTTTATCTTTTTCTCCTCGCAAAGAATAGGCAAGTGTTGTGTTAATTCTTTTGGCTCAACATCTTTAGCTACAACAACCATTTTAGCAACTCCTCGCTCAACAGCTTTTGTAACTTCATTTACGCCTTTATCAACTTTACCGGTCTTAGCCGCTTTCTCGACAATATCATATACGGATACCATTTTATTGTTCTTGTTTAGTTAACCAAAGGGGCTTTAAGAAAAACCCTCAGGATTTACCCTTCATTGGTATATCTCATTTGAAAGTTTGGTTTATAAAACTTCCTACCACAAAACCTCAACATCATCAGTCCTCTCTCTAGGTGCAATATCTACTTTATCTAAATCTCTTTCAACAATTCCTGATTTATACATCTTTAGCCCAAGATACGCAATCATCCCTGCATTATCTACTAAAAATTCTGCAGGAGGACAAAAAAATTTAGCCCCTCTTTCTTTGCACATTATCTTGGCCATTTCTTGCAAGCGAGAGTTACAAGCAACACCACCGCCCAAAACAAGTTCTTTTTTCCCAGTATGGGCAAGAGCTCTTTCAGCTGCTTCAACAAGCATTGCAAAAACAACTTCTTGCATAGAAAAAGCTAAATCTTCCTTTAAAGCCCCTTTATCATACAAACTCTTTAGTTTTGTTTGAAGCCCAGAAAAAGCGACATCCATTCCCTTAATTGAATAAGGAAGTTCTATTAAATTACTGCTTTCAAGAGCAAGTTTTTGGATTTTAGGTCCTCCAGGAAAACCAAGCCCAATATACCTAGCGAAAGTATCAATAAAATTACCAACTCCTAAATCAAGCGTTTCTCCAAAAACCCTATACTTTCCCGCCTCATAAGCAATTATTTGAGTATTAGCTCCGCTTGCATAAAGAAGAACAGGATCTTTTGCCCCAGTAATCTTACCAATTTCAAGATGCGCGATGCAATGATTAACCATTACAAGCCCAACATCAAGTTTTTTGGCAAGTTTTTTGGCAAATTTCATACCTTCAATCAAACAAGGAGCAAGCCCGGGAGCATTTGAAAAAGCAATAACTTCAATTTCATCTTCTTTAATTCCGGCAACATCAAGTGCCTCTATAAATATCTCATTTGAAATTAATACATGATGTTTTACCACCTCCATAGGTATAATTCCCCCCTTATCAGTTGTATAACTACTTTTAACATTTGATAAGATTTTTCCACCCATATTAACAACCGCAACCCCAAAAGTATGGGCAGTTGACTCTATTCCAATTATGTATCCCATCAAAAAAGAAGACATAGTAAATTTAAAAACCTAATCAAAGTCTAGGCATAAAATTATAAATAGTAGAAATTCATTTTATAAATATGATCCAAGAAAAAGAGAAAAGCTTAATTGATTTAATAAAAATAGTTGCACCTGGAACTCCCCTAAGAGAAGTAATTGATGACCTCGTAAGATCCGGTCTTGGTGCGATGATAATATTTGATTCGCCGGAATTAGAAATCCAAAATATGATTGATGGAGGTTTTAGAATTAATTCTAGATTCACTCCACAAAAACTTTTTGAATTATGTAAATTAGATGGAGCAATAATAATTTCAAGTGATTTAAAGAGGATTCTATCAGCCAATGTATTGATAACACCAGATTCTTCAATCCATACAAATGAAACAGGAACAAGACACAAAGCATCTGAAAGAGCAGCAAAGCAGGCAAATACTATAGTCATCACAGTTTCTGAAAGAAGAAATAAAACAACCCTCTACTATGGCCCATCAAAATATTTTTTAAAACCAACAGAAGAACTGCTGAGAAATTTAAGTTCAACATTGCAAATCTTAGAAAAGCAAAAAGAAATTTTATTAGAGCATATAAGAAATCTAAACATACTTGAAATGTCTGACCTAGTTTCTGTTAGAGATGTTTGTAATGTAATACAGCGCTCAGAAATGATTATTAAAATTTCAGAAGCTGTTAAAAGAAATTTTATAGAATTAGGAAAGGATGGGAATATAATGAATATGAGGCACAGAGAATTAATTAGGGGAGTAGAAAAAACAGAACATGAAATTTTAAGAGATTATGCAACTCTCTCTTTAAAAAAATCTAAAAATCTACTTGATAATTGGACTTTCGATGGACTTTTAGACTTAGAATCAATTGCAAGATTAATTTTAGAAAGGCCTATTGAGGAAAATATATCCTCAAAAGGATACAGATTTTTATCAAATCTAAATCTTTCATCTAAAGAAATATCTCAAATAGTATTAAAATTTAAAAAATTAAATAAGATACTGTCTATAGATTCCCAAGAATTAGAAAACATTTTAAAAAACAGGGCAATCAACATAAAAGAGGAAATTGGAAATTTAAGAGAACAAATACTAAGTGGAAAGGTGGTATCTTAAAAAATTTATGTTTACATACTAAAAAGGATTGTACACTTAATTAAACTTAGCAGTAGAGCTTGTTATGTGCAATTTTCAAAAATCCTATAACGGGGTGGCTGCCTCGATAAATTTATATAAGATGTAACTTCTATCTAAATTATGACTAAATATTTAATAATTAACGCTGACGACTTTGGAATGAGTCAAATTTTTAATGAAGTTATTTTAGACTTGATTAGAAGAGATTTGGTTCGTTCTACAACTGTGATGATTAATAGAGTTACGGATAATCAGAAAGAACAATTTGATGAATTAATCGCCCTATCAAAAAATAAAAATCTAAGTGTAGGGCTTCATCTGGAGTTTAAAGGTTCTGATTATCCTTCACAAATAAAATCTCAATATCAAAAATTCAAAGAAACTCTCGGTTTTAATCCATCTCATATTGATATTCATAAAGCACACAGTTTAATGGATTCCTTTTCCGATGTTGCGGAATTTTGTAGAGAGAATAATCTTCCATTAAGAAATAGTGGGGTGCTTCATGAAGGAATAAAAACTACTTCTGCCGAAGCATTTTTTGGTAGTATTGAAGATTTTAACAAAATGGTTGAATGGATTAAAACCTTCGAAGATGAAAAATATTATGAGATTTTATTTCATCCGGGAAAATTTGATCCCAGTTGTAAATCAAGTCTAAATAAAGATAGAGAAAGAGATGTAGAACACATTAAAAATTTGAATTTACTTCTTGATGAAAATAATATCAAAGTCGTCAGCTATTTGGATTTGGCAGCCACTCCTTAATGTTTTAATTAATGGAACTTCGTTCTTTATGTATTACGAATTTTTGAAAACTGTCCCTTCGGTCGGTCGTCTTGCAGACTCCCCACATAACAGCGATTATCTGGTTCGGACTTGCAGTCCTCACCCAAATTCTGCTACGCAGAACTTCAGATAATCGCGATGTTAAGTGAAATTATAAAGGTCGGCTAGAAGAAACAAACTTTATATACATCATAAGACTTTTTATAAATATGGATTTCAAATTACGTGATAACGCAAAAAACCATTCAGATGAAGAATTACTGAATGATATTAAAAGAGTTGCAGGGCTTTTGAATAAGGAAAAAATCACTCAACCGGAATATGTTAAACAGGGTAAATTCTCTCATAAACAATTTTACAAAAGATTTGGTTCATGGAATAATGCCCTAAAAAAAGCTGGCTTTGATATAAACGTCAGCAAAACTATAACTGATGAGCAGTTATTTGAAAATTTAGAGAAAATCTGGAAAAAACTGGAACGCCAGCCATTTTATAATGAAGTAAGAAAGCCACTTTCAAAATATGTTGTTGATACTTATTGTAGACGTTTTGGAGGATGGCAAAAAGCTTGCGAAAAATTCATAGAATATAAACAAGGTAAAATCGTATTTGAAAGTGGCAATAATCAAAAAAGCAAAGGATTATCAAGGAACATAAATGAAAAGTTAAGATTGAAAATTTTTAAGCGAGATAACTTTGCTTGTGTAATCTGTGGTAAAAGCCCTGCGACTGATGTTGGCACAATTCTTCATCTAGACCATATCCAACCATTTTCTAAAGGTGGAGATAATTCAATCGAAAACTTACGGACACTATGTCAAAAGTGTAATTTAGGAAGAAATAATGATGAAAAAATTTGAAATCCATATACGCCGACCTTTACAACTCAAGCCACGCTGCGCTCTCACTCCACTTCGCTTCGTTCGGTCAAACAACAGCAGATTAAGAGGTAATTTCTTTTTGCCTTCGGCAATTTTCTTCGTGAAACTTCATATACACCAAACATAATCCACCCCCAGTTACATTTTTATACCCCTTAAGAATTTAATTTATAATGCTCACCACAACTCAACTACAAGAAATAAAGGAAAAATTAGAAAATTCGCAAAACCCATTATTTTTTTTTGATAATGATGTAGATGGTTTTTGCGCCTTTTTAATCTTAAGAAAAGCAATTGGACGAGGAAGAGGAGTTGCAATAAAGTCTTTTCCAGACTTAAAAAAACAATACTTAAGAAAAGTAGATGAGCTAAACCCTGATTTAATAGTTGTACTCGACAAAGCAGAAATAAATGAAGAATTTATTATTGGGATTGAAGAAAGAAACCTCCTTTTAATTTGGATGGACCATCATGAAACAAAAACTCCAATAGAACTCCTAAAAAGAGTAAATTACTATTCCTCACATCCTTCATCTGAACCAACAACTTATCTTGCACAAAAAGTCTTTGATAATAAAAGCGAACGTTGGCTTGCTATGATTGGCTGCACTGGAGATGTATACACACCAGAATTCGCAGAAGAATTTGAAAAAGAATTCCCTGAACTGTTTAATTCAAAAATTCCTGCATTTGACGCACTTTTATCTACAGAAATTGGAAAAATAGCAAGAATGCTAAATTTTGGATTAATGGACTCTATAACAAATGTAGTAAACTTAATAAAATATCTGTTCAAGTCTAATGGCCCATACGATTTGCTGGAGGAAAATAAAGAAACAAAACAATTTCATAAAAGATATAATGAATTAAATAAAATTTATAATAAACAAGTGGAAAAGGCTGAAGATAAAATAGACAAAAGTTCTAATTTAATTTTTTTCTCATACAGCGGACAAATAAGTATGTCTTCACAAATATCAAACAAACTTTATTATGATAATAAAAATAAACTAATAGTTGTAGCCTTCAAAAGACCAGAAAAAGTAACTATTTCAATTAGGGGGAAAAGGGCACTTAAAATAACAAAAGAAGCAATAAAAAATATAGAAGGAGCAACAGGAGGAGGGCACGAAGAAGCAACAGGTGCAATGATCCCTATAGGTGATTTTGAAAAATTTAAAAAGAAAATTGAAGAGTTAGTTAACTAATATGATAAACCCTCAACTGATTGTTTAGTACCAACTAGTAGTGAGGTTGATTTATAAATATGTAACTAGTTGACTAATTTATGGCTACAGATTTATTTATAGATTTATTATATCCTTGTCACACAGAAAAAGACTATAAATTATATCGTGAAGGTAAATTAGGTGTGGCAACTTCTGTAGACGTTCTCATGTATAACCTCCGAAGAATGACTGAAAATCCAAAAGGACATCTTCTTAATCAAGATTTAGAAACTGCATTAAATAATCCATCCTTAGCTGGACATTATTATTCTATGTGTTATTTGCCAGATTCTGGAAAAGAAATTTTAAAAGTAACTTTAAGAGGCAAAGGGACAAAGGAGCAAATGGAAGAAAGAGCTCAAAGAAATCTTTTTTACAAAATTCTAAGAAAAAAGGCAACTCATGGGGTGGATTATCAAGTTGAAAGAAATGATGATTCTATAACTTTACGAGCAATACCTATGATATTTACCCAATAGTTATAAAAATACCTTGTAAAAAATCATATCAAAACCCTTTTAAACCCATTAAAATTCTTTAAAGTATGAGTAAGAAAATCAAAACAAGGTTTTGGAATAGAAGTTTTTCTACTTCGGG
>Ga0209541_10008805_pt1 | contig 16521 bp, 15 predicted proteins | sample RifCSPlowO2_01_FD_184027 | JGI IMG/M metagenome (GOLD analysis project Ga0209541, IMG submission 184027) | Groundwater microbial communities from Rifle, Colorado - Rifle CSP2_plank lowO2_0.1 (SPAdes) (version 2) | ecosystem: Environmental > Aquatic > Deep subsurface > Groundwater | place...
ACCCAGCGGAAAAACAAACCACCAAGTCGCAAAAAAGACTTCAACAATTTTCTGCAATATTCCTTGTAAGATATCTAAAACCACAATGTACTAATTATACCAGGTTAGTAGAAACTCGACAGTAATTTATTTAGCTGCCAAGCAGCAGTCGAGTTTTCACTACCTGGTTATAACAAAAATAACGACAACTAGGCTAAAACTGTGTACCGTCCGTCGGATAAACGCTTAAAATAACTCTTATTTTGCAGGTTAATCAAAATAGTATTTTCTTTGAAAAACCGTTCCTGTGAAACTAATTTCACTACTTGATGAGAATACAAGGGGCCATTTTCTTTAATTAAACGAGCAATCACCTCACGGGCAATGCCAGGGATATATCCCTGTTCCCGCAAAGCATAAGTGCCCTTGCCAACCAATACAAACTTATCATCCTTAATTAATTCATTATGGACAGTTTGCGGATGAAACTTTTCTTTTTGGTGCTTATTTACTAAACCTGCCAACTCAAAAAAATGCATGGGCTTGCCTCCTTTCCTTAAAATCAGATACGCCCAATCGCGAGCGCTCTTGGGAACAATCAAATGAGAATCTACCAAACCGAATTCTCCGTAAACATTGACGGAAAACTTTTTAGAAATTGCCGCGAAATTAACCGCGTATAATTGTTTGAAATAAGAATCCACGGCTTCTCCCTTTTTTAATCCCTTAGCTAGAGAATTAACAAAAGCAATGGATTTCTTGCGGTCATCTTCAGAAAGATACCAGTGATTATGGAACTCTTTAGTTTCCGAATGATAATTGACTGCGTTAGAAACCTCTAATAAAAATTTTAAATGGTTGATAAATAACTCCGAATTTAAGCGGTCGTTAATAACATAGCGGACATCTTTTACTAAGTCCGATTCCTTGCATACGCCCCCCATCTTGCGAATCACATCTTTTACCGTTTTAACAAAATCAATAAAATCACCCTTGCCGGCGTTTTTAGGAACATTCTCTAAGGCCTGTTCTTCGATTCGGCGAATGCCTTCACGAGTAATGCCGTAACGATCGCCAATTGCCTGCAAAGTTTGGGTCTCAAAATTAACTAATCCATAGCGAGATTCCAAAATATCCCTCTGTCGGTTATCTAATCCGGAAAGAAGCTGATTGGTTAACTTTTTTATCGATAAGTTCATCTTGGTTTATATGTTACCACTTCTCTTCCAGAGAGTCAATAGAGGGCTAGCCACGCAAATAGAGGAATAAGTTCCAACGATCGTACCCACTAAAATCACTAAAATGAAATGAAAAAGAGCCGGCGAACCCAAAAAATATAAAAATACCAACACTAACACTAAAGTTAAGGATGTATTGATAGAGCGATTGATGGTTTCTTGGATACTTCTGCCTACTAAGCCACTAAAGGCTTCATTTTTACCTATCCCCAAACGAAGATTCTCCCGAATTCTATCAAACACCACAATAGTGTCATGCACCGAGAATCCCATCACTACCAAAATCGCAATAATAAAATTGGTATTCAATTCCGCTCCGTAACCCAGATATCCTATAACCGCGGTCATGCCCGCAGGAATAAGCGCGTCGTGAAATAAAGTTACTAAAGTAATTATTCCGTACTTCCAGGAATTGACAGGATAAGAAACTTTTCTAAAAGCAAAAGCTATATATAAAGAAATGCCAACTAAAACCGCTAAGAACGCCCAAACCGCTCGATCCCGAACTTCTTTGCCAATCGCTGGCCCAATGCTTTCAAATTTTAATTCTTCCAAGCCCGAAAACCGACTCTGTAATACTTTTAAGCTTTCCTGATGCTGTTCTTCGGTAATTTCTGGCATTCTTATAAGAAAACTGCCTCCTTCCACGGGCATAACTGATGATTCTGGAAACATCTCTTGCAAAAATTCCTGTCCGGAAATATTTTCTGATTGGATCTGCCACAAAGTTCCGCCGGCAAAATCAATGCCTTGTCGAAAACCAAAATAAAAAATACTAAAAATGCTTGCCGCCACTAACAATCCCGAGATCCCTAAAAATATAAATTTGTTTTTAATAATATACATATTTTAAGTTTGTAAAGTTATAAAGTTCATAAGGGGAATTAGTTTCTGACAAAAACTCTCATAATTGTCCTGGTTACGGTTATCGCCGTAAACATGCTGACCAGCACGCCGACTAATAACGCTAACGCAAAACCCCTCACAAACCCAGTGGTTAAATAATATAAAATCAGCGAGGTAAGAATCGTGCTGATATTAGAATCGCGGATGGACGGCCAAGCCCGCCGAAATCCCTCCTCAATCGCGGTATTTCTGGATAAATTTTTCCTGATTTCTTCTTTGCTGCGCTCAAAAATCAAAATATTTGCGTCTACCGCCATGCCGATAGATAAAACAAAGCCAGCAATCGTAGACAAACTCATCGTGACCCCTACTAGTTTAAAAATCGCTAAGTTCAAAATAATGTAAATAATCAGCGCTAAAACCGAAAAAACTCCAAAAATCCTATAATAAATAACCATAAAAAGCATCACCGCTAAAGTGCCCATCAAGCCGGCAAACATAGTCTTATTTAAAGAATTTAACCCCAAAGAAGCTCCAACGGTCTGTTGGCTAACCAATTTCACCGGAACCGGCAAAGCGCCCGCGTTTAATAAAGAAGCCAAATTTTGCGCTTCGGGAATAGTAAACTGGCCGCTAATCACCGCTTGGCCGCCAGTAATTTTTTCCTGAACCACCGGAGCGGAAATCAAAGCCCCATCTAAAAATATCGCTATCGGCTTGCCAACATTTTTAGCCGTAAGATTTTCAAATAGAACGCTGCCCGCGGAATTAAATTCAATGCTAATTTGCGGCTTATAAGTGGTGGGGTCAATAACTGCTTGGGCGCGCTTCAAATGGCTACCATTAAGCTCGCTAGAAATATAGCGAATATTTCCCGCATCGCCATCAGCGCCATCTCCAGTTTGTTCAACTTCGCTAAATTCTAAATGCGCGATTCTGCCAATCTGTTTAATAGCCTCCGCCGCATCACGAATGCCTGCCAACTCCACAATCAAACGATAATGGTCTCCAGTATTAGAAGTGATAACTTGTGGTTCACTCACGCCAAAGATATTCACTCGGCGTTCCATTACGTCCCGCAAACCATCCATAACTTGATCGCGATCCGCTGAAGCCACTGAAGACATATCTACTTCAAAAATAACTTGCGTGCCGCCCACTAAATCCAATCCCAAACGCCAAGGAGACCACTTATCTAAAACAGTTCCAGGATACACAAAAAATCCCGCCACCACGGCTACGACAATCATCAATAAAAAAGTCCGAAAATATTTTCTTTGCATAATCGAAGCTTGAAAATCGTTAAAATTTATTATACTATAAGCACGATCTTTTACAACCCTAAAATCATAAGACTAATCGGAGAGGATATGACGTATGAACAATGCTACGACCAAAAATACATTTTGGTTAATTATCGGAGCCCTCATCGGATATCATTTGATAATTCATACCGTTTCAACTCTCAAAATTCTCTTCGGCTTCGCGCTCATCATCGGAATTCATGAACTGGGACATGCTATTGCCGCCATCTTAGTTGGCGTAGAAGTGAATAGATTCAGCATCGGCATTGGCCCGGGAATTTCTTTTAAAGTTCCGTTTTTAAAAAAACTCATTCTTAGCCCATTCCTCATTGGCGGCTTTGTGGAAATAGATGAAGAATCAACCGCTCAAAAATCCTTCTGGAAAAAATTCTTTATTAGCATCAATGGCATGGTGGCTAATGTCCTTCTAGCGATTACGCTGCTAGTAATTGGAGGGGCTAATTTTCTCAAAGCGACTTTAATTTCTTTGAAAATTTGGCTGTGGGGATGGCCACTAACCATCCAAGCCTTCACTAGCGGGCAAGCAACGGTTAACGATATGTCCGGGCCAGTCGGCATTAGCGGAATGCTGACTAGTAATACCTACAAATATATTACAATGCTGGCGATCTTGAATTTAGCGGTGGCTATGTTTAATCTGCTTCCCCTGCCGCCCCTAGATGGCGGAAGGATTCTGGTGCATATGGTAGAAAAAATCTTCGGCGCCGAACGCGCCAATAAATTCAACTATGTTATGACAGTAGTCGGGACAATCCTCTTAATTGTTTTGATGCTTTTTGTTACCAGCAACGATCTCCAAAAATTGTTCTTTAAACATTAATAAAACCCCCTCCTTTTCACACGAATGTGTAACAGAAGGGGGTTATTTTTTTTTAAATCTTGCTATTAACAGGTTGGTAAAAAGGCAAACCATCAACAATTTCTTTAGTAAAATCACCAAATAAATGCGGGTACCGCTTAATCACAATTTCCGCGACCATCCCAAAAACCAAACGAATTTCTTCTTCAGCGCCCGGATCAGTGCGGGCTTCAATAACCCAACGAAGAGTTCTAGGATTTGCCGACCAGCCAACCGTTGTCGCCAATCCTTCCGGAGCTAAGCGTCTCATAGCGGAAGTAATCTTTTTCTTCTTATGAAAAGGAAGATCAACGTCGTCTAACTTCCAATGTTTTGCTAAAGTCTTTTGTAATTTTTCCAAATACTTAAAAGCTCTGACAAAAATTTCCTCGACCACCCCATCTTCACGAACAAACGCCGGCAACCATTGTCGAAGCTCCTCTATACGAACAAACCTTAAGCTTTCTTGAGAAATAGCTACTCCGACACGATGCCGAACTAATTCGTGAGTAAATATCCTGGAAACGTCGGCAAAAATAAAATTAAAAACCGGATGTTCAATGACCGAACCGTGCTTAACTTTCAAAATATTTTCAATATAATCCTTGTTATGCTCGCGAACTTTAGTAACATTAGGATTTAATCCCGGCTTAAAACTCCGATAACATAAACGGCCCATTACCTCCACAATTTTCTCTTCATCTGTTGGTGCATCCGATTTCCAATCCGGCACATCTAAATAATTGAGATACTCTCTAAGACCATCCTCTACCACTGCGCTCTCGCCAATCAAGAAAACTTTTGGTTCAACTTTTTTCATATAAGCCACCTTTGATTTGCTCTTTGTAAAAGTGCTTCCAATAATTAAAATAAGTGTAGTAATTTAACAACTTAAAAGCAATAAAAACAAATTGAAACCGGTCCGATGAATATCGGACCGGTTATTTTTTATTTTAACTCCGTAGCTTTACCTGATTCCAATCCATCCAAGCTATAAATCCCCAAATAGCCGCCCAAACCAACATAAAACCAGATCCCAAAAAACTAGCTAATAAATACTGAAAAGCAATAACGCTAGCTAACACAGTCTTCCAAGACCAAATCCCTTTCCTTTTTCCTAAATCGCCCCACGATAAAACCATTAAAACCATATAAACAAGAAAAAGCAGCATCTTAACCCCCTTATATAAAAGAACCAACGAATTTTATTATACAATACCCTAGCTAAAAATAATATTCAAGACGGGGCGTTTGACAACTTTTACCCATCTGCTATAATATCCATCAGATCATCAGAAATCCAGCGGCCCAGATCTGCCGCTGGTCAGATTTGAAGCTTGGCCTTTCTAGAGGGGCCTTGCCTGGGGCTAACCCGGTATGAGCTCAAGCCGACATACGGCAGAGCCATCGGTTCCTGCTGGGGTTGTTGAGAATCTGCTCAACAATGGCCTAGCGAAAACCTATTTCTTGGGGCGGTACATTGTTGTACCGCCCTTTATTTTTTGCCCCCACATGGAATCGAACCATGGTCAATTGCTTAAAAGGCAACTGCTTTACCATTAAGCTATGGGGGCTTAATGAAAATAATTTACAATATTTGCAGTTTTATTGCAATTATCTGTCTTCTCTTGACATTATTTTGAAAGTGTGCTAATATAAAAATACCATTAAGATTGACTTAGTGGTTCTCTCTGTGAGATTTCACAGACTGATCTCATTCGAAAAGCCTCAGCTATGTTGAAGCGGCTATTTTCGAGAGGTCGGGCCCTATACACAACCCCTCTTCGGAGGATCTACGATGTGCCACCGGCCAACCGGAGTTACAGACGGCTAGCTACACTAACCCGAGTCGCCCAAAGCACAAGTTGCCAAAGGGCGCAGAATGGGCAGCCCCATCCCGAGGCTATCAGGAAATCCCGCTCCGAGGATTCGGAGCAGCCAAGTCTTGGACGAGCTGTATGGGAACTTATCCCGTAACAGCACCGACTCCAAGACCAACCCCGGCAATCCGGAAAAGAATGGGGGCCATATAAATGCCTACCACCCGGCTCGGAGGCGAAGCTCGAGCGCCCCCGAAGTAGTACCTTGGGCGCAATCAATTTTCAGCCCCGTTGCGTAAATATACGCGCAACGGGGCTCTTTTTTTATTTAATTTTATATTTAAAGTTCCCGTCCAAGATCTTCTAAAATCTTTTTTGCCTTCACGCTTAATTTGCCAGGGGTTTTAACGTTAAAAATTATATAAAGATCACCGCGCTTGGATTGCAAAATGCCAGCGCCGAATTTTGGCATTCCTTGTCCGGCCATTCGCAACTTTTCCCGTAAATTAAATCCCGCCGGAATTTCCACATTTAATTTTTCTCCGCCAATGGTTTTAATTTCAATAGGCTTATTCAACAAAACATCAAAAAAACCAACTTCCTTTTTTATAAATAAATCATCGCCCTGCCGTTCAAAAACCGAATGCGGTTTTATTTTAATTCTCACGTAAAGGTCGCCAGCCGCCGCTCCGCGCTCGCCCGCCTCGCCCGCCCCCACAATCTTAATAATCTGGCCGTCACTAATGCCTTGAACAATTTCAAAACCAATTGATCGCTCCCCCTTTTTCCTGCCAGTGCCAGAACAATCCTTACAAATCTTTTTTGGAATCTGCCCGGTGCCCCAACATTTCTCGCAAGTTCTAACTTGAGAAAAATTGCCAAAAAAAGTATTCCGAGTTTCCCGGATTTCACCCTGCCCATCACAAACTGAACAATTAGAAAAGCCCGCCGCTTCATCGTGCCCCTTACCACCACAAGTTTCACACTGAATAGCGATTGGTAAAGCCACTTTCTTGGTTATGCCTGAAAAAGAATCTTCCAAAGTAATTTCCTGTACCAATTCAACATCTGAACCTCTTTTATAAGTCTTCTTTTTCTTTCTCACGCCCATTCCTTCAAAAAAGGCGTCAAAAATATCGCCTAAGCCTTCTCCTTCAGTAGAAAAACTGCGGGGATCAAAGCCAAACTCCCAGCCAGAGGCTGGTCCGCCTCCAGAGGAAAATCCTCCAAAGTCAAAACCACCCGCCCCGCCCGAACCACCATCAAACACTCTGCCATATTGATCATATTGGGAACGTTTTTCTTTGCTGGATAAAATTTGATAAGCTTCGTTTAATTTTTTAAATTTCTTTTCATCTCCGCTGGGGCGATCCGGATGATACTGGTGAGCCAATTTTCTATAGGCTTTTTTAACATCTTCGTCAGAAGCGCTTTTTTCTATACCTAAAATTTTGTAATAATCGTCGGCCATAAATAAATTTTAAACTTTAATTACTTCCTTACTCCGACTTTCCAATTCTATATGGAAAAATCCGAACGCCCGCAAAAATTGATAAAAAGCCAAAGCCACCGGAATAACTAAAACTCTAATTAAGGGTGAGAAGCCTTTAATGGTGAGAAAAATTAACAATCCCACTGCCGCCACAATTAAATCCTGGTAAATCTTAGGCAATAAGAAAATTTTGGAAGCCGTAGATTGATAAATTAAATCTGCCATTGCTTCTGCGGAAAAAAACTTATTAGTCTGAACCAGACTGCCAGCTCCCGGAACAATATTGCCGACGATTTCCGTCACTAAAGGCTGGATCGGCTTGACTATACCCAAAATGAATTGCCTTACTGTATCCGGCTGAAAAAAATTCACTGTGCCAAGATAAGCCACTGCCGTTAAAATTGCGAGGGCAGTTAAAGCGCGTCCGGCAATCACCGGCCCCAATTGAGAAAGCCTAATCTTAAAAACGTTATTCGCCTCCTGCGATCCAAAATAATAACCCAACAATAAAAAAACGAATAAGCCCAACGCTCCGCCGCCATTCCATAAAGAAAGCTTCTGATAAAAACCCGCCAGCATTACTAAAGCTTCGCCAGCCGCAATCGCCGCAAACAGCCAAAACTGCTGAATCAATAAATTATGAATTACAAATAAGGCCAAAAAAATCACGCCGGCCGCGAACGCCAAAATCAACATTCCCAAACTAGTAGCCGCAAAAAGATTGCTTAAAGCATATCCAAAAAAATAAGCTGGCGCCAAAGAAATTGCTCCCAAAACTATCAACTTCACTAAGGCGTTATTCGTTTTTTGTTCCTGATTCTGATCCTGGACTATTTGGCTCTTTAGATTCATCGGGTTTATTAGGCTCATTAGGTTTATTATACATTGCTTGTCCGATTTTTTGGATCTCACTGGACAAATCCGCGGCGGCGCGATTAATAGCATCCGCGTCATTGCTCTCTCGTAATTTTTTTAATGCCTCAACTTTATTATTTATCATTTCTTTAATATCCGCTGGCGCTTTATCACCAGCATCTTTCAAGGCTTTCTCCGAAGTATAAATTAAATTTTCCGCGTTATTTTTAGCCTCGACAAGCTGTTTTTTCTTCCGGTCTTCTTCAGCGTATTGAGCAGCGTCTTGTTTTAATTTTTCAACTTCATCCTTAGATAAAGCCGTAGTAGCCTCAATTCGAATGGACTGCGATTTATTAGTGGCTTTATCTTTAGCGGAAACATTTAAAATTCCATTAGCATCCACATCAAAAGTAACTTCAATCTGCGGAGTTCCCCGCGGCGCTGGCGGCAAGCCGTCCAGCATAAAACGCGCCAAAGTTTTATTGTCCCCAGCCATTTCCCGTTCGCCCTGCAAAACATGAATTTCCACCGAAGGCTGGCTGTCCGCGGCCGTAGAAAACACTTGGGTCTTGGCAGTCGGAACCGTAGTATTTTTTTCAATCAATCTGGTAAAAACTCCGCCTAAGGTTTCAATGCCCAAAGATAGCGGCGTTACATCTAATAACAAAACATCTTTAACGTCGCCCTGAAAAACTCCGGCTTGCACTGCCGCGCCCAAAGCTACTACTTCATCGGGATTCAAATTTTTATGCGGCTCTTTGCCAAAATATTTTTTTACCGCTTCCTGCATTGCCGGCATCCTAGTCTGGCCGCCGACTAAAACAATTTCGTGGATGTCTTTTACCGTAAAGCCGGCTTCTTTAATAGTTTTATCTAAAATAGTGACGGAGCGGTCAATTAAAGCCCGAACTAATTCCTCAAGCTTGCTCCGCGAAAGTTTCATTAAGAAATGCCGTGGGCCGGAAGCGTCCGAAGTAACATACGGCAAATTAATTTCGGTCTCAAAAGAAACCGACAGCTCATGCTTCGCCCGTTCCGCCGCCTCTTTCAAACGCTGAAGAGCCAAAGCATCTTTAGAAAGATCTACGCCTTCCAATTTTTTATATTCGCCAACCAAATATTCAATAATTAACTTGTCAAAATCATCGCCGCCTAAATGAGTATCGCCGCCTGTAGATTTCACTTCTACGGTATTATCCGCCACCTCTAACACCGAAACATCAAAGGTGCCGCCGCCAAAATCGTAAACCACGATTCGCTCATCTTTTTTTTGATTTAAGCCATAAGCAAGCGCCGCCGCCGTTGGTTCATTGAGAATTCTTTTTACTTTTAAGCCGGCAATCTCGCCAGCGTTCTTGGTCGCCTGCCTTTGACTGTCATCAAAATAAGCCGGAACCGTAATCACCGCTTCTTCCACCTTTTCGCCCAGTTTTGCTTCCGCGTCAGCTTTTAACTTCGCCAATACCATCGCCGAAATTTCTTCCGGCTTCAACCATTGCTCACCCATTTTGACCTCAACGCCGCCAGTAGAAGATTCGCGAAGATCAAAAGGAAGCCATTTTTTATCGTGTTGAACTTCTTTGTCAGAAAATTTCCGGCCAATTAAACGCTTAACCGAAAAAATCGTATTTTTCGGATTAGTCACCGCTTGACGCTTAGCCAATAAACCCGCTAAACGCTCGCCGGACTTGCTGATCGCCACCATAGACGGCGTAATCCGCATGCCTTCGGCATTTTCTAAAATTTTAGGAGAACCGCCCTCTATAACAGCGACCTCCGAATAAGTTGTTCCTAAATCTATACCAATTATTTTTCCCATAGTTTTTTATTTTATGAATTTTTTGATTTGCTAAGCTGAACTCGCGCCGGCCTTATCACGCGACCGCTTAATAAATAACCCCGCTCAATTTCTTCTGCTACTGCGCCAACCGGCTGATCAGACTCCACTTCGCCAATTGCTTCATGTAGGGAAGGATCAAAGGGCTGTCCAACAGTCACTAATATTCTTTCCAAGCCTCTTCGTTTTAACGCGTCTTCTAATTGATTCCTAATCATCAAGAGGCCCGCTAAATCCCGCCCCAACCTATCGGGGCGAGGCTCGCCCTCCATACTACGTTCGAGGGCGGCAAAACTATCTAAAACTATTACCAAATCTCTCACTAAGTCCCAATTGCTAAATTTCACTATATCGTCTAATCTTTTTTGCTCGTCTTTTTGATAATTAATCAGATCCGCTTTTGCCCGCTTCCAGCCATTCAAATATTCTTCGCATTGCTTTTTTAAACCCTCTAAATCTTTTAACTCTTCTTTTTTATCATCATTATTCATCGTCGTTATTCAAAGCTTTAAATAATTGAATGACCTTTTCATAATCCATTCTTTTAGGCCCAATAGCAATCAAAATTAACGGATCTTCGCCGCGCTTATACCTACCGGCTACCACGGATAAATTTTGGCTTTTAGTAATGGGGCTCTTGCCGATAAAAACTTTTGGCCTGTTGTCTAAATAATTTAAAATTGAATTTACCCGCTCATCAATCATTTCAAAATCGCTCACGACTTCAAAAATATCTTTTTTATTTTCAAAATCCAAAGAGCCTACCAAATCATCTAAACCACTTTTATAAACTTCTTGCTGCCGTGGATTATAACCCACGCTTAAAATCCGTAGCTCTTCGGAAACTTCATCTATAAACTTGTTCATTTTAGAACGCAGCCAATTTTCTAAAGCCGGAAAATTAAAATTGGGATTCGGCGTCGCCACAAAATGTTCGGCAAAAAGCCGATAAGCTTTATCAGTGGGAATGCGACCGCCGGAAGTGTGCGGCTGGCTCAAAAAACCTGATTCCGTAAGCTGATTTAATTCCGCGCGAATAGTCGCGGGCTTAATCTCAAAACCGTGGTCTTGAAAAAGACGCTTAGAGCTCACCGGAACTCCGGTATTAATAAAATCGCGGACTACCGCTTCTAATATAGATAATGGCCGATCTTTTAACATCAGGCCTAAATATAAAAAATTGGCACTCTTATGTCAAGACTGCCAATTTAACTTTGTATTAGCTTATAATATGTCCTTTGCTTAAAACTGATGATTGCCACTTCCCGCCCCGTCACTAAAAGAGCACTTTTATTCTCTAGGCTTTATGCCGTAGAGCAGTGCTCTTTTTAGTGCGGGGTCAAGAGTGCCAATAAATTATTTTAATTGCGCTGGTGCGGAGACACTTCGGCGATAACTTCACCATTAATCTTAATGATCCGGGTGAGCGAAAGCGTCAAATCTTTCAAGCCAGACTCCAGAGTTCCATCCAGAATAAGACGATAACCAGGAGCATGCCAACCCAACTTCACCATCGTTCCCCAACCAGTCAAAGTTGTTCCTACAACCCTCATCTTCTCTGGACCCGACCACCTAGGATTTGTACTTGTCATCTCAACCACTAAATTCTTAGGATCAAGAATCTTCAAAGTATAAACATTGTTCATAGTTTGAATCTCAACCACATCGCCCTTATTCAGCTTTTCAAAGAAAAAGCCCTTATCCTCCGCCCCATCCATCAAAGCCAGCAAACGAGGATCAATATACTTCCGACCGTCGTCAGTATTACCAACCATAAACACCTCCTAAAAAATGCTTGTTAAACTACAAAATAACTTTCAATAACATACAACAAATCAACACAAAAGTCAAACTCTATACCAAAAGGCTACATAGATAATAGATAACACTTTTACTCCGCCGCCTTTTCGTAGGGAACGTCCCGCAGCCTATATTTTTTTTCAAAAAGCCCCTTTATTCTGGAGTCAATCTGTCGAAGGGCGGCTTAATAAATTAACGAAGGAGTAGGAAAATTTATATGTTTGAGTTCCGAATCCGCCAGCTGGCGGAGAGGGCGAGTTATAAATTTTCCGTATAACGACTGAGTTTTAATTTATGACGACCGGAGACTTAATTGGCGGAGGAATATAAGGGGCGTATTATTCTGGTTCCCATAGGAAAGGCGGTGAAGTTTATTGATGGTATAATAAAATCAATGAGAATAGTTAAGGGAAAAGCCACCTGGATTGATATTTTAAAGCCCACTCGGAATGACCTGGAATTCCTGAAAAAACAACATAAATTCCATCCGATTATTCTGGATGAGTTACTCCATTTCTCTATCCGCTCCCGCGTAGAATTTTATAAAACCTATCTTTACCTCGCCTATCACCTACCGATTTATGACACCAATATAAAAACTTCCCGACGCGCAGAAGTGGATTTTCTGATTACCAAAGATACGGTCATCACTATTCATTATGAAGATTTAGACGCGATTGAGAATTTCCAGCGCGCCATCAGCAACAACAAACATTTCAAAGACCGGGCCACGGAAGACACCGGCCGGCTCACTTATTATCTTATCCAAGAAATTCTTTCCTCTTCCATGAAACAACTCCGGCATATTGAAGAAAATATCAGCTATATTACCCAAGAAATCTTTAAACATCGGGAGGCGGAAATGCTCCAAAAAATTTCCTACGTGAAACGCGACGCGCTAGATTACAGCATTATCAGCCGACCGCAAGAAATTGTTTTAAATTCGCTCGCAGACGTCGGAAGAAAATTTTGGGGCGAAGAAGCAAGAATTTATCTTAATGACCTGACCGGAGACCATTATAAAATCGCCCAATATCTAGAAAATTACCACCAAGTTATTGAATCCCTGGAAACTACCAATAGCCAGCTTTTAAGCGCCAAAACTAACCAAGTAATGCAAAAATTTACCGTTCTCGCCTTTCTTACTTTCCCAGTTTTTCTTTTCACTTCTTTAGTCTCCATAGATTTGATCGGGCAATACGTTACGGGATCTCCTTTACGATTTTGGGGCATATTTTTCGGAGTTGCTATAACGGTGATAGCCTGCTTAATCTTATTCCGAAAAAAAGGATGGCTCTAATTTAGCCACTAGAAAAACGGCTTAATTAAAGTTATTCTGATTTCATCAGCTAAAAACTAGTCGCTAACTACTAATCGCTCAACCATGATAATCTACAATACTTTATCCGAAAAAAAGGAAAATTTAGGAAAATTAGTACGCGAGAAAAAGCTCAAAATGTTCGTCTGCGGGCCAACGGTTTATGATTATGCCCACATTGGCCATGCCCGAACCTGTATTTTCTTTGATTTAGTCAAAAATTATTTAAAGTCCCTTAAATACGGTGTTTTTTATTTACAAAATATTACCGACATTGATGATAAAATCATCCATCGCGCTTCAGAAGCCAATATTTCTCCCAAAGCCCTAGCGAAGAAATTTGAAAAAGAATATTTAAAAGATATGAAAACGTTGGGCGTAACCAGCGTAGACCAATACGCCCGCGCCAGCGAACATATTCCAGAAATTAAAAAACAAATCCGGGAATTAACTAAAAAAGGCTACGCTTACGAAACCGATTCCGGAATTTATTTTGAAATTAAAAAATTCCCTGATTATGGAAAATTATCTAAACAAAATTTAAACGCGCTCCGTTCAGGCTGGCGCATTGAATTAGACCCCCAAAAAAAAGATCCCCTAGATTTTGCGCTTTGGAAAAATCCTAAAGAGGAAGAAAAAAAATATTTTCCGGGTGGTCGGCCCGGTTGGCACATTGAAGACACAGCTATTACGGAAAAATATTTCGGGCCCCAATACGATCTACATGGCGGCGGAATGGACCTAAAATTTCCCCATCATGAATCAGAAATTGCCCAACAAGAAGCCTCTTCCGGAAAAAAACCGCTAGTCAATCTTTGGATGCACACCGGGTTTCTTTTGGTGAATGGCGAAAAAATGTCTAAGAGCTTAAAAAATTTTATTACTATTCAAAATTTCTTAAAAAATTTCTCTCCTTCAATATTTCGCTTGATTGTTTTTACCCATCAATACAGATCGCCTCTTGATTACTCTGAAAAAATAGCCCAAGATGCCAAAAAATCCCTGGATTCCATAGCAAAATTTATAGCTAAGGTGAAAATGACTAAAGGCGGAAATTCTAAATTAGAAATCAAAAATTATGAGGCCCAATTTAATGAAGCTATTCAAGATGATTTTAATACTCCTAAAGCGTTAGCGGTAATTTTTTCATTGATCAATGATACAAATAAAAATCTTAATAAAATCCGTAAGGGGGGGGCTAAAATAATTGGGAAATGGATCTCCGACAAACTCAAAATCTTCAAAATCGAGGTAAAACTGCCGAAAATACCGGCAAAAATTCAACAGTTAGCCTCAAAACGAGAGTTATTAAGAACTCATCAACAATTTGTTCAATCCGATGTCTTGCGCAAAGAAATAGAAAGATTAGGATACACAATAGAGGACGCGCCAAATGGGCCATTCTTATGGCCTCAATAAATCTCAAATTCCAAGCACTAAATAACAAATAAGCTCCAAAAAACCAATTTTAAAATGTTTAGAGTTTCGTAATAAATTGGAATTTATTTGAAATCTGGAATTTGTTATTTGGAATTTTATTATCTATGTCCAAAAAAAATCTTCTCAAACTTCCTCCACAAAATATAGAAGCGGAACAAGCTGTTTTGGGCGCGTTAATGTTAGATAATAAATCTATTATCCAAGTTGCCGACACTCTCAAGGCAGAAGATTTTTATCAGCCCGGCCACAACAAAATATATGAAGCCATTTTAAAGCTTTATGAAAAAAATCATCCTGTAGATATTTTAAGCGTAAGTAACCGCTTAAAAGAAGATAAAGATCTGGAAGAAATCGGCGGAGCGAGTTATCTAGCCAGCCTCATTGAAACCGTCCCCTCTTCTTTCCATATCAGCCACTACGCGGATCTCGTCAAAGAAAAGAAAATTCTCAGGAGCCTGATTTCTGCCGCCAACCATATCAACGAAAAAGCTTTTGATCCTGGAGACGATCTGGAAAATGTCTTAGACGATATTGAACAAAAAATCTTTTCTATATCACAAAATTCGATCCAACAAAAATTCATTTCCGTTAAAGAAGATTTGCAAGAGGCGTATGATCGCCTGGAAAAAATGACCGAAGGAGAACACGAGCTACGCGGCATTAGCACGGGTTTCCACGAATTGGATAGCTATCTTTCTGGTTTCCAAAAATCCGACTTAATCGTTTTGGGCGCGCGGCCGTCCTTAGGTAAAACCGCTTTTGCCTTAGATATAGTCCGCAATATCGCTTTTAAAGAAAAAAAACCAATAGGCTTCTTCTCTTTAGAAATGTCTCGAGATCAAGTCGTTGACCGGCTAATTGCCGCTGAAGCCAAAGTGCCGCTCTGGCATCTTCGAACTGGAAGAATTAAAAACGAAACGGACTTCTCCTTAATCCGAGGAGCTCTGGATCGCCTTTCTCAAACTCTAATTTTTATTGACGACATGGCATCGCCCAACATACTGCAATTGCGTTCTAAAGCCCGCAGGCTGCAAACCGAACATGGATTATCCCTTATCGTAGTCGACTATCTGCAATTGATCCAGCCCCGAACTAATTCCGACAATGTCGTTCAACAAATCACCGAAATTTCCCGCGGCCTAAAATCTTTAGCTAAAGAACTCCAAGTGCCGGTCTTAGCCATTTCCCAGCTTTCCCGAGGCGTAGAGCAGCGGGAAGTAAAAATACCCCGCCTGGCCGACCTCCGTGATTCCGGAAGCATCGAACAGGATAGCGACGTAGTAATGTTTATTTACCGCAAAGATAAATCTCCTTTAAACCCAGAAGACCAAAATAATGTGGCAGAAATTATTATTGCCAAACACCGCAACGGACCGACTGGAACGGTAAAATTAGCATTTGATCAGGAAAAAGTCAGCTTCCGATCCATAGACAAACAACATACACAAGAAAATTAATTCAAAAGGCAAAAGTAATGTCTGATCCTATTAAAAAATTCGTGGATGTATTTTCTTCTCTGCCGGGCATCGGCCCGCGCCAAGCCACTCGCTTGGCTTTTTATCTAAAAAACCTAGGCGCCAATAATATCCAAGAAATTAGCGACGCGGTAGTTGGATTGAATTATTTAAAAACCTGTTCAGAATGTTTCTCTACTCATTATCAAAATCAACCCCAACGTAAAATAGGGGCTCCGACCGAAGCGTCGGAGAAGACCAACGCCGATAATCTTTGCT